>Ga0075520_1001073_pt1 | contig 12893 bp, 11 predicted proteins | sample NGEPerB_FD_75100 | JGI IMG/M metagenome (GOLD analysis project Ga0075520, IMG submission 75100) | Arctic peat soil microbial communities from the Barrow Environmental Observatory site, Barrow, Alaska, USA - NGEE PermafrostAB12-B | ecosystem: Environmental > Terrestrial > Soil > Wetlands > Peat ... | reverse complement strand
TTTACCCCCCAGAACCCGGAAGGTGACCGCCCCGATCGCAAGCGGGAACCAAAAAGTAATGAAACGGTAGGTCAGGGTGATCAGCAGGGCGGTCGCCATATCGACGCGTAATGTGTTTAAAGCAATCGTCATGGCTCCCTCGACCACGCCCAATCCGGCAGGAGTTGGCGATACGATTAAAAACAGATATCCGATGGCAAACCCGCCTACCAGCGTCCCAACCGTAAAGGGTGTTCCAAGCGCCAGGAAGGTAAGAGCGAGTACACAAATAAGCAGAGCAAAGTTATTCAACGCAAAAAGGAACGGCCAAACCAATTCGTCGCGTTTGCCGCGCAACATCGAAATTCCATCGCCAACTTCGAGAGCATAGGTAAATGGACGTTCTGCAGGTATATAATCCCGGTGAATAAAGGGCCGCAGGATCCTATTGACCAACCCAGCCAACCATGCCAGCGCTTTACCCAGACGTTCGGTTGATCTGTACCCCAGATATAGTAAGAACGCTACAGCAGCGGCAATCAAAAGCAGGATCGCGGCAGCTATTAATTCACCCGGATTCAGATTGTTCCTTCGGATCAGGACGATGAAGCCGAGTGTGAGTACGCAAAAAAAGGCCAGGTAATCAAACAGGATATATAAAACTCCCACCACTGTTACCCGGCCGGTCGAATGGTTTTGCCGTGTTGCGTCATCCAGAAAAACGGCCATTCCCCCTATTCCTACACTGGGTGCGATCACATTTACAAAATTTGCAGCCGTGGCGACCAGCACCAAATGGGAGGTTTTTTCCCTGAGTCCCACCAGACGATATATGGAACCGTAATCGGTGGCAGAATTGAACATCCAAATAAATTCAACGATAAATGCGGCAACCAGAAAACGGTAGTTGCTGTGATGCAGGGTATTCAGGAAGTCTTTAAGTTCGGAAAAGCGCAGGAAGACAAATACAATCGCCAGGAGCAAGATCAGCGCCACAATCATTTTCCGCATGATAGAATTATACCGGATTTCATTAAGACAACCTTTCCGCATGCCCAAGGGCAGCGGAAGGGTTTGTTTTTGAGTTATTCAAGCCCGGGGTTATTACCTGCGCCGACCGCCCAGGCCACCAACCAGCATGATGTAATAGAGTAATTGCAATACCGCGGTTACCAATGCTGCTACATAAGTCAGGGCAGCCGCATTGAGAATGGTGCCGACGCCGCGCTGTTCATCCGGCCCGGAGATGATGCCGGTCTCTGCCAGCAAGACGCGTGCCCGGGCGGAGGCATTCAATTCCACCGGCAAGGTTGCCAGGGCGAAAACAGCCCCTCCGGCAAAAATTGCCACTCCCAGCCAGGCCAGATTTACCCCCAAAGCCATACCGGCATAGCTTAATAACAAGCCGATGATAATCAAAATCCAACCCAGGTAGGAGCCAATGTTGACCATGGGTACCAGTGCAGCCCGGAACCTTAAAGGAAAATAACCCTCGGCATCCTGTTGCGCATGACCGAGTTCATGAGCCGCAACCGCCAGCGAGGCTATGGAAGCATTTCCTGCCACGTCCTGGGATAAATGCAGTACTTTCGTGTGCGGGTCATAATTATCGGTCAGGTTCCCGCGCACTCCTTCGATTTTGATCCCATAAAGCCCGGCCCGGGCGATTAACCTTTGCACCGCTTCCGAGCCGGTCATCCGGCTGCGGGCCGGCACCTGGCTCCATTTATTGTATGCTGACTTGACATAAATTGAAGTGATGACCATCAGCAGGAACGCGGGAGCCATGCACAACAGGTAAGTTGGGTCAAAGAATAACAAGCATCACCTCTTTCTCCTGTGCCATACCCGCACAAGCAGTTTTGTAGTAATCATTTTTTCATACCCGTCAGGGATGGTCACTATTAAGCGCAAGCGCATTTCTGTTCGCATGATCCGGTCATTGCCATGTTTTCGTTATCGATCTGATAACCGGGTTTTATGGAATCGTCAGTTGCTTTATCGCCGCATCAAGTTGTGGATCATTGCCTGCTTTTACGTCAGCTGGTGTCATTGGTACCACAATATCAGGCGTCAGGCCCTTCTTGTCGATGGTGTTTCCTTTGGGAGTCAGCCATCTGGCGATTGTCACTGCGACTGCGCCTTGATTATCAGACTTATTGGAGGAAAGAGGCAACCACAGTTGAACAGTGCCTTTCCCGTAGGTTGTCACTCCCAACAATTTGGCGCGCCCGGTATCTTGCAGAGCTCCAGAAACGATCTCAGAAGCTGAAGCTGAATACGCATTAACCAACACGATCATCGGAAGGCTTTTATCCGTTGCCAGCCCACCCAGAGTTGCATCATGGGGTGTGATTTTCCCGTCACCGGTTTTTTCCGAAACAATCACACCACTTGGTATGAACTCGGAGGCCACAGAGATGGCTGTATCCAGGTAACCGCCGCCGTTATTGCGCAGGTCGAGGATCAGGCCTTTCGGATTCTGGGCCATCAATGTGCCCAATTGTTTGTGAAAGTCATCCGCGGTGGTATCGCCGAATGTGGCAATCTGTATATAGGCAATGTTGTTAGGCAGCATCTTGCTGGTTACACTGGGAACAACAATGGTGGCACGCGTAATTTGAACGACAAATGGCGCAGTCTGGCTTGGGCGTAGAATGGTCAGTTTGACGACCGTTCCTTCCGGCCCCAGGACCATCTGATGAACCGTTTCCGGAAGCATGCCGGTCACGTCCTTTCCATCCACTGCAATAATCTGGTCGCCTGCCTGCAGGCCGGCTTTTTCCGCTGGAGAATTCGGCATTGGCTTGGTTATCGTCAACCACTTGCCGCTGGTGTCAACATAAGCTCCAATTCCGGCATAGCTACCTGCCAGCTGGCTGTTTGCTTCTGTATAATACTGAGGGCTCAAATAAAGCGTATGGGCATCGCCCAGCGAATTCATCATGCCACTGATGGCTCCCTGCATAAGCAGGGTGTCATTCACCGGTTGGTCCACGTAATCCTGGTGGACTATGTTCCAGGCTTTCCAGAATGGAGCAAATAAAGTTGTTAATTCTGAGGGGGTGCCCCCCTGGTTAGCATTCGTGGAAATGCCTGGGGCAGAAGTAGTGCCAATCGGAATAAAATGTCCCGCGGCGAATCCGCCCCCAAAAGAACCCACCATGAGCACAATTACAGCACAGGTGAGTAGAACTGCACGCAAAGTCTTATTCATACCAATCTCCTTAAGGATAGTGCCAAATGGTAGCATATCCTGATTAAAACACCATGAATTTTAGCTGTCTGATGTTAGAGGAGTGTTAGACCCGCCCATCCAACAAGCCCGGCAAACCGGTAAGATTCCGCAGGGCCGCATCTGCATCATCTCCGGGGGTATCCTTACCTACCAGGACGGTAAACATGCCCATGTTACGTGCGGCTCGCGTGATTCGGGTCTGATCATCCAGCAGGACGCAAGTTGACCGGTCCGGGTTACCAGCTTCTTTCAATGCAAGTTCAAATGCCTCGGGCATCGGTTTGCAGAAGGGTGCCATGCTGTGTACATCAATGATCCCGTCGAAAAGGCCTTGCAAACCCACTGCATCCAATACACGCCTGGCATGGTTTGAATCGGCATTGGTCAGAATGAACTTCCGGGCAGGAATGCCGGCAATCGCGGCATGCACGGCCGGATCTGGATGGAGGTATTGATCAAGGGGAACATCGTGGACAAATGTCAGGTAATCATCCATATCTACGGAGTGCCTGGCTTGCAGCCCGCGTAGCGTGGTCCCAAATTTCCGGAAATATTTTTCCCGAATGGTTACCACCTGTTCAGGTGGAAAACCCATCCTTTCAGTCATATAAAGGGAGATGCGTCCCCCAATTGCTTCCCATAAGCCGGTGCTGGAGGGATAAAGGGTGTCATCGAGGTCGAAGAAAAATGTCGTAAACGGCATGGGCCTATTATAAGCGGTATATAATACAGACATGCCCATTCGAATCCTACCCCCAGAAGTTGCCTCGCAGATTGCCGCCGGGGAGGTGGTGGAGCGCCCTGCATCAGTGGTGAAGGAACTCGTTGAAAATGCCCTGGATGCCGGGGCAAAGTCCGTGACCGTAGAAATCGCGGCGGCCGGCCGAACCCTGGTTCAAGTGGCGGATGATGGGGCAGGAATCCCGTCGGACGAATTAGCCCTGGCGATGGAACGGCATGCCACTTCCAAGCTGACCTCTGCAGAGGACCTATTTCGAATTGCAACCTTGGGCTTCAGAGGCGAGGCTCTCGCCTCGATTGGCTCCGTCTCCCGGCTAACAATCAGCTCGTGCACGCCTTCTTCATTTATGGGGGCGCGTCTGCACGTTGAAGGCGGCCGCATTGGCAGGCTGGAGAAAACCGGTTCGCCGGTTGGGACGGTCGTAAGTGTGGAAGACTTGTTCTACAACGTCCCAGCCCGCCTCAAATTTCTGAAACAAGATGCGACGGAGCGCCGGGCAATCGATGCACTCGTGACGCGCTACGCCCTGGCTTACCCCACGGTACTGTTTAAACTAATTGAGGATGGCACTGTGTCGTTGCATACCGCCGGTGATGGAGACCGGCGTGCCATCCTGGCAACGCTATATGGCGTGGATGTTTCCCGCCAGATGTTGGAAATAATTGCAGAAGAAGATGATTTTAAGGTAACCGGTTTTATCAGCCCTACCGCGCTGACGCGTTCGAACCGGAAGGAAATCACCTTCTTTGTTAATGGGCGCTGGATCCAGGACACGCCGCTTACCTCGGCTCTGCTCCAGGCGTATCACACCCTGCTAATGGTCGGACGGTACCCAATGGCGGTTCTTTTCATTGAAGTACCTCCCGAAGAAGTGGATGTGAACGTTCATCCGGCCAAGGCTGAGGTACGCTTTCGCAGCCCGGATAAAGCCTTCAGCGTTGTTCGACGCTCCACCCGCCGGGCGTTGCTGGCGTATACACCAATCCCACAACTGGCGACGCAGAATTTATGGGGCACCTCAGCCCTACCCGGACAGGTCGACCCAACCTGGAGTCTCGCCCATGATATTGGAGGCGAAAAGCAAAATCAAGAAAACGAGAGACAGCCGGGAGGAGTCGATCCTCAACCACCAATCACCAATCTGCAATCAACCAAAGCGCATATTCCGCTGTTGCGTTTAATAGGACAGATTGGAGCTACTTATTTGGTTGCAGAAGGTCCGGATGGACTATATCTGATTGATCAGCACGCTGCCCACGAACGTGTCCTCTTCGAGAAGTTAATGGCGCAGTTTGTGCGGCAAAAAATCCCTTCGCAATCGCTCCTTACTCCAGCAGTTGTGGAATTATCCCGTTCGTCGGCCGAATTATTGAACACTCAAATCCCAGTTCTTCTTCATCTCGGTTTCCAGGTTGAATCCTTCGGGCAGAATAGCTACCAGGTGCGCGCTCTTCCGGCCCTTTTTGCCCACAGCGATCCGGCTGCAGCCCTGCATGCCCTGGTAGAGGATTTCGAGGAAGATGAATCCCCACTGCAGAACGAGATCGAGGCAAGAATTGCCGGGCGTGTTTGCAAGCGCCTGGCGGTCAAAGCCGGCCAGGTCCTTTCGCCTGAGGAACAGCATGCCCTTCTGGCTGACCTGGAAACCTGCACTTCACCACGCACCTGCCCGCACGGCCGTCCAACCATGATTCATCTCTCGGTCGATATGCTCGAACGCCAGTTTGGGAGAAAAGGTGCCCGTTAAAGGACAGGCACAACTGAGCGCCGAATAAAAAAGTTATTCTTTTACGTAATTCTTTTGGCCGGCAAATCGATTCTTATCCCCTGCGTAATATCCCCAAACCGCTGAAACCCATCCAAGCCATAAACCAAGCCCACCTCTCAGGCATCTGCGGAATGATATTCAAGATGTTACGGAATTACCATTAAACCTTGCGAACCAGTTGGTGGGTATAACGTCTTTGCCGAAGTGAATATGTTAAAAGAATTTCTGAAGCCATAATTTCGATGGATTCAGATAATTTACTCAGAAATCTAACGACTCAATGCTTTGATTTGGGAATATGAATGGTGAAGGTTGCCCCCTGGCCGTACTTCGATTTGACTTCGATGGTCCCGCCGTGTCCAGAGACAATTTCCTTGCATATGGAAAGACCCAAGCCGGTTCCAGCTACTTTGCCTTCGGATGCCTGCACACGGTAGAATTTTTGAAAAAGATGTGGGACCGCTTTCACCGGTATACCTGTGCCGGTATCACGAATGGCAAGTGTCCATTCATTACCTTCCAATCCCCCTAGCATGGTCACCTTGCCATGGGGGCAATTGTACTTGATGGCATTACTCAGCAGGTTAAGCACCACCTGTTTGATCTTGTCACGGTCAGCCTCCACCTGTGGAAAATCAGCTGGAATTTCAATTTCCATCGTAACAGAACACTCATCCGCCTGGCTTTGCATGATTTCGATGCATTCTTTAACCATTACCGTCAGGTCGAAGGAGGTGAGATTAAATTGGACACGCCCGGATTCCAAGCGGGCCAGGTCAAGGTAGGCGGAGGCCAGAGTATTTAGGCGCAAGGTCTCATTATAGATGTTATGGATCATCGATTGGCGTTGATCCTGTGACATTTCCGGGCGGAGCAGCAGGTAAGTGGCTGTACCAATGGAAGCCAGCGGGGTGCGTAGTTCGTGTACGAATTCGGCCACAAGATCGGACTGGTGGAACAGGCGCGCATTCTCGATTGCTACTGCAGCCTGGGCTCCCAACACCTGCATCAGGTCTTCGTCGTCATCAGTAAATTCACCGACCTGCTTATTAATTACCTCCAGTACTCCCACAACCTTATCCTTGGTGATTAGCGGGACGCCCAGAAGGGAGCAGGTGGTAATATGTGTTTGTTTTTCGATGGTGGTGAAATGACGTGGATCGATCTGGGCGTTGGTGATACGCGCCGCCTTGTGGTTGGTAACTATCCACCCGGCAATACTCCCATCCAACGGTACCACCAGACCCCGCATGGTTGGTTGGTCGAGATTGGTGGCAACCTGGAAATGCAGTTGGCGGGCTGCGTCATCATAGAGCAGGATTGAAGCAGCCTCCGACTCCGTCAGGTCGGATGCGGCGGATACAATTTGGTTGAGTAGGATATCCAGATCGAGGGTCGAGGCCAGGTCGCGGGCAATATCAATCAGCCGGCGGTATCCCTTCAGCCGCGTTTCGTTGTCATTCATTTCTTTTTTTCGAAGTCAACCACTGCGGTAGCAAGCTTGGCAAATTGTTGTGCGGTCAGGCTGTCGGGTCGGGAAATGATGGCCAGCGTTTTCATGCGGGTGGCCATGTAGATTAGTTCAGGGGCAGGGGTAATGGCTACCACGGGAAGTTGGCCAAGCTGATTTTCCATCTCTTGCATGGTCAGCTGGGTATCTGAACGGATTCGGTTGACCACGACAACCTGGACATTTGCCTTTGGAACGCCTGCATCGATCAGGTCATTGATAAGCATATTGGAATGGGCGATCGCATTTGCGACTGGTTCGGCCACTACAAAAATGAGGTTGCAGGATGCGATAAGTTTCTGGGCCATGGCTGTCAGACCGGCTCCCAGATCGAGCACCAAATAAGCAGTAAGAAAACTCATCCTGTTTACCAACGCTTCCATCGCTGCGACGGAATTTGCCAGGGCGGTGTCTTTTGGCTGAACGGAAGCAAATAGAAGACGCAGACCGGTATCATGGACAAAAAGGTCTTCTTTTACTTTCTGGCGCGTCATTTCGGCTATATTGCCTGTCAGGAGTTCAGTCAGGGCCTTTGGTTTGTTCTCGCCCAGGTCCGGGCCCAGAGTTCCCATCCCGGGGCGAAGTTCTGCCACGATGACATCCGCATTGGTAGCCTGGCGCAGGGCGCCACCCAGATTGACAGCCACCGTAGTAACACCCTGCCCGCCACGCGGGCTAAGAATGCCTATGGTCATGGCACGTTTCTCCGTGGGTAATGGGCTGGTCATTACTTTTCCTTTTGAGGTTCGCGCCAGCAGTGCCTTGACGTGGGCGTTCAGCTCGGAGGGATGTGTCGGTTTTGTCAGATAATCATCCGCACCGGCTTCGAAACCGGTCACTTTGTCGTCCAACTGCGTCTTGGCGGTGAACATCAGGATGGGTGTATTGGCTGTCAGCGGATTGGCGCGCAACCGTTTGGCCACCTCATATCCATCCATCCCAGGCATCATTACATCCAACAGAATCAGGTCGGGATTCTCGGTTTCCGCCTGTTCGAGGCCCTGCAAACCATTGTTGGCTGCCACTATCTGATAGGACTGTTTCTGTAGCATCAGTCCAACCAGTTTCAGGGTATCCACATCGTCGTCAATAATAAGGATTTTTTCGGCCATATCAGAGCCTCCGGAGAATTATTAAAGTCTAGCATAAACCGGCTGGAGAAGCAAGCCGGCATTTTGCTATTTTGCCATTTATCTCCGCAATTTCTCCCGCCAGTCTTCACACTTACTTCACAATCCCAGCCTATACTCAGGTTAGATTTCAAAAGAAATCGTAAAAAAAAAGCACAATAAATTTCTTCGAATCTTATTGTGGTCATCCAATGGATATTTCGTAAAGGAGAAAAAATGAGAATTCTTTGGAGAGTTTTGGTCGTTGTAGTTCTGATCGCTGCCATACTAGGCATCGGTGTATACGCCTACAACCTTGGCATGGCCCAGGGGCTGGCGCAGAAGGTAACTGTTCAGACGGTTCCTCCGGCGCAGATGCCTTATATGCATTATGGGCATCCCTTTGTGGGCTTTGGTTTCGGCCTGCTCGGTTGCCTGATCCCGCTGTTCCTATTATTCGTGGTCTTCGGAAGTTTGCGCTTCTTGTTCTGGCGCGGGCCGATGGGTTGGGGTCATATGCACCACCGGCGCTGGAACTGGCAGGATGAGAATGGCAAGGATGTGCCGCCTTTCTTTGCCGAGTGGCACCGCCGGGCGCACGCTGGACCGGAGCAGGAGAAAAAAGATTAATTTCTGCCATACGCAGACCCGGGCCTCTGAAAGGGGTCCGGGTTTGTCTCGAAATTCAATCCCCAGGGAAATATCCGGGGTTGTAAAATGTATTGAAACATCCCGTTCTCTCCTTTACCAAGGAGTCTTGATTATCTCCAAAATCATTCCTTCCCGCTCGAACGTGATTGCGGTAATATTCCCTGGTTATCATGAAAACCATTCTTGTCGTTGACGATGAACTCAAGATTGTCCAACTGTTGCGGGATTATTTGGAGCGATCCGGCTTTCGTGTTCTAAGCGCGCCCAATGGGAAGACTGCCCTGGCAGTGACACATTCTGAAAAACCGGATCTGATCATTCTCGACCTGGGCCTGCCTGAGATGGATGGCTTGGATGTTACCCGCGCGCTGCGCAAAGACTCGAATGTACCGGTCATTATTTTGACCGCCCGTTCCGAAGAGACCGATAAATTGATTGGCCTGGAACTCGGGGCGGATGATTACATCACAAAACCATTCAGTCCCAGAGAAGTGGTTGCGCGTGTCCGTGTGGTTTTTCGCAGGATGGAAAACTACCGCGAGACCAACATAGAAATTCTCCATGCTGCCGATTTGACGCTGGACATGCCACGCATGCGTGTCATGGCTGAGGGTCGGGACATAGAAGAGTTTACCCCTACGGAATTCGAATTGCTGGCCGCCATGGCCCGCCACCCTGGACGCGTTTTCACGCGCAATCAACTACTTGAAACGGTTCACGGTGTTGCATTTGAATCGTATGAACGCGCAATAGATGCACATATCAAGAATATTCGTCGCAAAATCGAATTGGGAGCGGGCGAGCAACGTTACATTCTCACCGTCTATGGGGTTGGGTACAAGTTTGCAGATCAATGAGATATGAGTGATTTAAACGACCATTCACAATTGCACAGGCACGTCCGTTTTCATCACAGCAAACCCAGGTGGTGGCCGGAAAATGAATCCTGGCCGCCAATCCAGCCGCGCTGGCGTGCCACGCGCGGGCGCTTTTTTCGGCGGATGGGCTGCGTGATAGCGCTGGTGAACCTGCTGGCCTTTTTTATTTTCGCAGTGGTTTTGGGGCTGGTGTTAAATAGCCTGGGCATCATTCACATCATTTACGAACCGCTTGGCTGGGTCATTCCGGTTGGGATTGTTCTTTTGATATTTGCTTTCGTTTCACTGGTCTGGGGAGGACGGGGCTTGCGCCATATGTCTGCCCCGGTTGGCGATTTACTGGAAGCCGCCGGTCGCATCACGGAAGGGGACTATTCCAAGCGTGTTTCGGAGCGAGGCCCGGTGGAGCTACGCGCTCTGGCACATGCTTTCAATGAGATGGCTGCACGCCTGCAATTTACCGAGGAACAACGCCGTGACCTGATGGCCGATATCACGCATGAACTGCGCACACCGCTAACTGTGATCCAGGGTAACCTGGAAGGTTTCCTGGACGGTGTATATTCCCCGGATGAGGCCCGTTTGAAATCACTGCTCGAAGAGACCCAGATTCTTGCCCGCCTGGTGGAAGATTTGAGAACTCTGGCTCTGGCGGAAAGCGGCGCTTTACAACTTAAAAAAGAACCCACAAACCTGTCTTTGTTAATAAGGGAGACGGTTTCTGCTTTTCGAACCCAGGCGGATAGTTCAGGGGTGAAGATCGAACTTCAAGTTGGGTCTGAGGCATTGTTGCTCGACATTGACCCGGAACGCATCCGGCAGGTATTATCCAACCTGATAGCCAATGCCCTCCGGTATACCCCGAGCGCTGGAACCATCAAAGTGGGGTATACGATCATCCAATTGATGGAAGGAAGATATACTGAAGTTAGCGTGGAAGATACCGGAGTGGGTATTGCCCCGGATGTATTGCCACACATTTTCAATCGGTTCTACAAATCCCGGGATTCGATTGGCACAGGTCTGGGGTTGCCGATTGCCCGGCATCTGGTAGAGGCGCACAACGGAAGTATTAATGCTGAAAGCCAGGCCGGACATGGTACCACCATTCGCTTCCGCCTGCCTATGGATGGATGAAGCAGGGCACGCACGGAATCTCATTTTATTGCGCACCTCTGAGCTACTTTCCATCCGTTGCACACGCAGCTCCAAATGGCACTCGTACCATCACGAAGATTAATTACTCGACAACTATTTCAGCCTCGTGCTGCTGGATAGAATTAGTCCGGTGAAAATTTGCAAAATCCTTTGCCAGACAATGAAATTTGCTGATGCTCTTTAAGGGTTGATTCGAATGTTATTTGTGCTCGGCCACTTCTGCAGCATCTGCCTCGGCCTTGGATTTGTGAACCGTCCCATCCGGATGGTTGGGGGGCGAATACAATGTATACAGTTTCAATTGCCTGGTTTTTGAATTATTGATGACATTATGATAAGTGCCCGCCGGAACGATAACAGCAGCCCCTTCCCCAGCGATATGTTCTTCCGAACCATTGAGAATGAATTTCGCTTCCCCTTTTTCAATCCGGAAGAATTGATCCACTTTGCGATGCACCTCATTCCCGATTTCCTCGCCTTTCTGCAGGCACATCAGGACGAGCTGGGTGTGTTTGCCTGTGAATACCACCTGGCGAAAATAACGATTCTTTTCAGTCAATTTCTTTACGGATCCAACGAAACCAGTCATATGTTTTTTTCTCCTTGTCTGGCAGCTCGAAAGACAAACATATGAAGTTTGGGAAAAGCCAAGTTTATAATAAATATTTTAGCATACAATGTTAAGGACTTGCGAATTTACACTCCAATATTCATTCCTGCCCCGGTTATAGCTTGTGCGATTTCCCGGTTTCGTGAAATTCACGAATCTGTACCGGCGAAAATAGCCGGGGGTTCTACCTAAAGAGGGCTAAATGAATCTTGTCACCGGCGCTACAGGTCACATCGGAAATGTGCTCGTGCGGGAATTGCTCGCAGGCGGACAAAGCGTCCGGGCGCTGGTGCGTCCCGGCAAATTGCCGCCCGCCCTGGCAGGGTTGGATGTGGAAATTGTACCGGGTGATGTTCTTGATAGAGCTTCTCTCGAAGGTGCCATACACGGGGTGAACCGGGTTTACCACCTGGCTGCTCGAATAAGTCTCGCAAATAGGCCGGATCTGGAAACCGAGCGTGTCAACCTGGAAGGGACACATAATGTCATTGCGGCCATGTGTAAATTGGGGAATGCACGCCTGGTTTATGCCAGTTCCGTTTATGCCTTGCGGAAACCAGCGAATGATTTCCGGATCGACGAAACCCAACCTTTTGACGTCCTGGATTGCCTGGGTGCTTACGACCGCTCCAAGGCGGGTGCCTCGCTGGCAGTCCAGAGGGCCGTGGCAGACGGGTTGGACGCTGTCATTGTTTGCCCGAGCGCGGTGACCGGTCCATACGATTTCCACAATTCTGAAGCCGGGCGGGCCATCCGCCTATATATGCAACCAGGGCTGAAATTCACCGTAAAGGGCGCGTATGACTTTATTGATGTGCGTGATGCTGCAAATGGTTTCATTCTGGCGGCCGAAAATGGCCGGCGCGGGGAGACGTACATATTAAGTGGTGACCGGCTGACTGTCCAGGTAATGGCCCAAACCATCTGGCAGGCTGCGCACACCTGGCATGCCAACCTCGAAGTCCCATTTTGGCTGGCTTATTGGGTTGCTTGGCTGATGCCATTATATGCCCGACTAACCGGTTCAACGCCGATTTTTACACGCTATTCCCTGGATGCTATAGGAAGTAACTCCTATTTCAGCCATGCGAAAGCCACCCGTGAACTGGGCTTTCAGCCGCGCCCAGCCTCCCAGGCGATTACAGATGCCGTCAGGTGGTTCCAGCAGGGGCCGGCAGCGGATTTTCCGATACCTTCACCGATGCCGAAAGCGGCGATCTGACGGCCGTTTTTTTCGGGGAGTATAATCG
>Ga0075520_1001072_pt1 | contig 12909 bp, 11 predicted proteins | sample NGEPerB_FD_75100 | JGI IMG/M metagenome (GOLD analysis project Ga0075520, IMG submission 75100) | Arctic peat soil microbial communities from the Barrow Environmental Observatory site, Barrow, Alaska, USA - NGEE PermafrostAB12-B | ecosystem: Environmental > Terrestrial > Soil > Wetlands > Peat ... | reverse complement strand
TCCCATAGCTCCTGGTAGTCCATCTCACCCAGACCCTTGTAGCGCTGGATACCGGCCTCCTTGGGCAGGCGCCATCCATGGTTCTGGCCGGTCACCAGCATGGCGTCGCGCTCACGGTCGGAGTAGGCGTACTCGTGCGGGTGGTTGCTCCATTTGAGACGGTAGAGCGGCGGTTGCGCGAGGTAGACGTATCCAGCCTCGATCAGCGGGCGCATGAACCGGAACAGCAGCGTCAGCAGGAGAGTCCGGATATGTAGGCCGTCCACGTCGGCATCAGCCATGAGGACAATCTTGTGATATCGGGCCTTGGCCAGGTCGAAGTCCTCGCCGATGCCCGTGCCGAACCCTGAGATCAGCGCCTGGACCTCGTTGTTTGCCAGAACCTTGTCGATCCGGGCCTTCTCGACGTTGAGGATCTTGCCCCGGATCGGCAGGATGGCCTGGTTGTGCGGGTTACGACCTCGAACGGCTGAACCACCGGCCGAATCGCCCTCGACAATGAAGACCTCACAGATGCTCGGGTCGTTGCTCTGACAGTCGCGCAGCTTGCCCGGCAGACCGCCGGACTCGAGCAAACCCTTGCGCCGAGTGGCCTCGCGAGCCTTGCGTGCCGCCATCCGGGCCGCAGCCGCCTGGACGGACTTGCGGACGATGTCTTTTCCCTCACTGGGGTGGGCACTGAGCCAGTGGCCAAGCTGGTCGGTCATGGCCCTTTGGACGAACCCCTTGACCTCGGAGTTGCCGAGCTTCGTCTTGGTCTGGCCCTCGAACTGAGGCTCGCCCAGCTTGACCGAGATCACCGCAGTCAGGCCCTCACGGATGTCGTCGCCGGTGAGGTTGTCGTCCTTATCCTTGAGTAGCTTCTGGCCTCGGGCGAAGTCGTTGACCAGTTTTGTCATCGCGGCCCGGAAGCCCTCTTCGTGCGTACCACCCTCGTGGGTGTTGATGGTGTTGGCGTAGGTATGAACCGACTCTGAGTACGCACTGGTCCACTGCAGGGCGACCTCGAGGGACATGCGTTTGGCGGTGTCCTCGAGCTCGAAGGAGATGACCTCCGGGTGTACCGGTTCGGCACGCTTGGAAGAGACAAGGTGCTTCACATAGTCAACAAGGCCGTTCTCGTAGCGGTAGGCGACCGTACGCGGCTTGGCCGGCTTGACCTCCACCTCAGCCTCGTCCAGTTCCTCATCCTCATCGGCATCCGCGGCTGCCTCGATCGCCCTGGGGCGCTCATCGGTCAAGGTGATGGTCAGGCCCTTGTTGAGAAAGGCCATCTGCTGGAACCGGGCGCGCAGGGTCTCGTACTCATAAGTCGTGGTCTCAAAGATGTCTGGGCTGGCCCAGAAGGTGACCGTAGTTCCGGTCTCGTCAGTCGCCTCGTCCCTGGACAGGTCGGCAGCGGGCACACCCACCAGGAAGGTCTGGCGGAACACGTGGCCGCGTTGGCGGACCTCGACCTCGACCTTGTCCGAGAGCGCGTTGACCACGGAGATACCGACTCCGTGCAGCCCGCCTGAGACCGAGTAGCCGGCGCCGCCGAACTTACCCCCGGCGTGCAGTTGGGTCAGCACAACCTCGACGGCCGCCTTGCCCTCCCCGATCATGATGTCCGTCGGGATGCCACGGCCGTTGTCCACGACCTTGACCCCACCATCAGGCTGCAAGGTGACCTCAATGTGGTCGGCATAGCCGGCCAGCGCCTCATCGATGGAGTTGTCGACCACCTCCCAGACGAGGTGGTGCAGCCCGCGCTCACCCGTGGAGCCGATGTACATGCTGGGACGCTTGCGGACCGCCTCGAGACCTTCGAGGACGGTGATAGCACTCGCGTCGTAGGCCGGCCCGTCTGGTCTGAGTGCCTTTGTTGTTGATGGGACCTCAACGTCGGGCACATTCTCTGGGCTGACCTCGGACACGGTGCTCCTTTGGCTTTCCTGCAGTTGTCCCGTGGTCCGTGGGGCCCGGGAACATGCGTCGCGGGATTTGTCGGCCAAGGTCGGGCAGTGGAAGCGGCCACACCAGACGTCAGGTGTTACCCAAGAGGCCTCCGTGATGTTTCACGTGAAGCAAACCCCGGGCACCTCATCAGGTAGGCCGCCGAATCATGTCTAGTCTACCTGTCGGCACTGGCTCCAAAGTGCTCAGGAGGCCCGTTAGCGGCATTTTCCGGCAAAGAGGTGGCCAGTTCCAACTCCCCCTACGTGACTATGCCTCTCACCGCCCGGAGATGGCCGTTATGTGTGACGTGCCGTCGGGGGTCATCCGTATGTGTCGCGCGGACCCGGTCCTGTCGACTTTCGGAGCCCCCGGGACCATGACGGGGCATTTGGGCCCTGCACTCGAAGCTCGGTCACGGCATTCTTTCCGACCTCGGTCTCAAGCCGAGCCAGAATCGTCGACGACATCAGCCGCAGCTGGGTGGCCCACGCCGTCGATTCCGCCCGCACGGTCAGGACCCCGTCGCTGAACGTCACCGGAGTGCAGTGCGTTGCTACCTCGTTGCCCACGATCGCCGGCCACCGACCCATCACTGAGCCGATGGCCACGTCAATGTTCCATCCTCGGTCGAGCAGCAGCCGGTCCAGTTGGTCACCAAGCAACGACGGGTCGCGACCATCTCTTCCCGAGGCAGCCGCAGGGCTGGTTTGGCCATTGGGGTTTCGTTTACGCCTCGGTCTGGTACCCGCTCGTAGACCCTTGGCCCGAGCAGCTTCACGCGCTCGCGCCAGCGCCGATGCCGCCGCCGTATCTGCGGTCTCACTCTCCGCAGGGTTGCCCGCCTCAGCATCCGGTACCGCAGCATCCGGTGCATCGTCAATCGGCACGGACCACCTGCCCCAAGGTCACCCGATAGGTCGTACCAGAGTCTGACAGAGTGGTGGGCACATCGCCTGGGAAGGCAGCGGTGATCAGTACCTGCTCACAGTCGGCGATCAGTGTAGCCAGCCGTTCGCGGCGACCGGAGTCGAGCTCGGCGAACACGTCGTCAAGAATTAGCACCGGATCCTCGCCAAGGTCGTGCCGCAGCAGCTGGTATGCCGCCAACCGTAGTCCAAGTGCGTAGGACCAGGACTCGCCATGGCTGGCATAGCCCCTGGCTGGCAACCCGCCCAGAGTGAGTACCACATCATCGCGATGAGGTCCGACCAACGAGATGCCACGCTCGACCTCGTTGAGTCGCACTGCTTGGAGAGAGGCCAGTAGCTCATCGTGCAGCTCCTGCAGCTCGGGAACCGCGCCTGCCGCTATGGCGGCGGATGCCTCCTCGCGCAGGGATGACCTGTATGTAATGCGTGCATCGGACTGCGCGGCGCTGACCTCGTCATACGCCTTGGCGAGATAGGGGGTGAGGTCACGCATCAGCCGCAGCCGTGCATACAGCAGCTGGGCGCCGACTTTGGCAAGGTGGCTGTTCCACACATCAAGGGTGTGTAGAGCGCTGTTGGTCGGATCCACATCCTTATCCACAGATTCTGTGGATAAGGATGTGGATCCGCTGTGAGGACGGCGAACGCCGCGCCGCAGCACCGGTGCTGCGGACTTCAACAACGCATTGCGTTGTTTGAGGACTTTGTCGTATTCGGACCGGATACCTGCCCATCGCGGCTGACGGGCCACGAGTAGCTCGTCCAAGAACCGGCGACGTTCGGATGGATCGCCCTTGACTAAGCCCAGGTCCTCAGGGGCGAACAGCACCGTGCGTAGGGTCCCGAGGACCTCGCGTGGGTGTGCGGCTGGTGAGTGGTTGAGGCGAGCCCTGTTTCGGCCGCTTGCACGTCCGGTGTTGATCTCAAGTTCGATCAATGTCTCGCGCCCATCACGAATGACCACGCCGCGGACTATCGCTTGCTGGGTACCGGCGCGGACCAGCGGCGCGTCGGTTGCCACTCGATGTGAACCGAGCGTCGCCAGATAGCCGGCAGCCTCGACCAGGTTGGTCTTGCCCTGACCATTGAGCCCGATCAGGGTGGTGACCCCCGGTGCCAGCGGCAGCTCGGCGCTCGGGTAGCTACGAAAGTCGGTGACGCTCAGATGCCTCAGGTGCACGACGGTCAGAGGTCAGTGATCGGTCAGGACACCGGACTCGCCGGCTTTGGTTACTGCGTGTCCACCGAACTGGTTGCGTAGCGCGGCCACGGCTTTCATCTGGGGGGAATCGTCCTGACGCGAGGAGAACCGAGCGAACAGTGAGGCCGTGATGACGGGCATCGGCACGGCGTGGGCGATGCCCTCTTCCACCGTCCAGCGACCCTCACCCGAGTCGTTGACGTAGCCCCGGATCTGGCCGAGGTCGTGGTCCTCCTCGAGTGCCTTGACCATGAGGTCGAGCAACCAGGAGCGCACGACAGTGCCCCGGGTCCATGCTTTGAAGCTGCCCGGAACATCTTTGACGGTGTCTTTGGCCAGGAGCAGCTCGAAGCCCTCGGCGTAGGCCTGCATGAGGCCGTACTCGATGCCGTTGTGGACCATTTTGACGTAGTGCCCAGAACCGACCTCGCCGGCGTGGACGAAGCCTTCATCGCGCGGACCCTCCGGGCGAAGGGCGTCAAAGATCGGCATCACCATCTCCACGTGCGCGGCGTCCCCGCCACACATCAGGCCATAACCGTTCTCTTGGCCCCACACCCCACCGCTGACACCACAGTCGACAAAGCCGATCCCCTTGGCCTTGAGTTCTTGTGCGTGCACGATGTCGTCGGTGAACTTGCTGTTGCCACCGTCCACGAGTAGGTCCCCCTTGGACAGAAGGCCCCCCAGCGCGGTGATGGTCTGAGATGTCGCGGCACCGGCAGGCACCATGACAATGACAATACGGGGAGTGGGCAGTGCCGCCACCAGCTCTTCGAGGCTCGTGACGTCACGCATGGGTGAGGTTCGGCTGTACCCGGTGACCTCATGACCGGCGCTGCGAATCCGCTCGCGCATGTTGGCACCCATCTTGCCGAGGCCGACGAGTCCAATATGCATGGCATAGCTCCTGTTGCAGTAGAGGGCCGCAGCGGGTGTGCAGCAGTGAATTTGGCTCTTCGGTGGTGTGACTTGTTAGCTGGCGAAGCGGACGGGCATCAGGACATACCGGTAGGACGTGTCAACAGGCCCGTCGAGCTCGGCCTGACCGCAGAGCACCGCTGGGCGACTGCCCTGGGTGAACGACAGCCTGCTGTATGTGGTTCCTACCGCTCCCAGCCCGTCCAGGAGGAACTGCGGGTTGAAGGCGATCTCAATCTCCGGTCCGGTTAGCACCGCCTCGACCGCCTCACTAGCCTGGGCGCCGTCGCCAGTGCCGGCCTCGATGGCGACCTGGCCGTCGCTAAAACGCAAGCGAACAGGGGTGTTGCGCTCAGCCACCAGTGCCACCCGCTTGACCGCCTCGATGAGAAGGGCTGTCTCGATCACCGACTCAGTGTCTGCGCTGGATGGAAAGATTGAGGCTACTTTCGGATACTCGCCATCCAGCAGCCGCGACGTCGCGACGCGCTGACCAGCCTCAAAACCGATCAGCGCGTCACCCGTGGCTCCGCTCCCGAGGTGGATCTCGATCGAACCCAGAGCGCCCAGGGCCTTGGCTGTGTCGAACAGAGTCCGGGCCGGAACCAGAGCGACATGGCTGGCGTCAGTGGCCTCGGGGCTCCAGGTCAGCTCACGCATCGCCAGACGGTAGCGGTCAGTCGCGAGAAAGGTGATCTTGTCACCCTCGATCTCGACTCGCACACCGGTCAGGATCGGTAGAGTATCGCCTCGGTCGGCCGCGATCGAGACCTGGGCCACAGCCTGCGTGAAGAGGTCACCAGCAATGGTGCCGCTGGCCGCCGGGGCTGTGGGCAGGGTGGGGTAGTCGTCGGCCGGCATCATCAGCAGGCTAAAGCGTGTTGAACCACAGGTGACCTGAACCTTGGTGCCCTCGGTGACTACATCGATGGGCCGGGCGGGCAGGTTGCGTGAGATATCAGCCAGAAGCCGTCCGAGCACCAGGACCGTGCCGGATTCTCCCACCTCGGCGGCGACTGTGATCTTGGCCGAGACTTCATAGTCGAAGGCCGATAACGTGAGAGTTCCCTCATCACTGGCTTCGATCAGGACGCCAGCCAGCACGGGCACCGGCGGATGGCTTGGTAGTCCTCGAGCGACCCATGTCACAGCCTCAGCAAGAACATCGCGCTCAACCCGAAACTTCATCGGTAACCCGCCCTTCGACATACATGGGTGCTGACAGCGACACGGCAGCGCGTTTTACACAGGCGCGGATCGACCTTAGTGCCACGAGGTCTCTCAGCCAACATTTGGCCCGGAGATCGCGCGGCGCTTTGTCGGCGACTCAGCCGATCTGATCGGGACGGTTCGTCCCCAGGTACTCGGAGCGGATTCATCTCTCCTAGGTCTCATCATCGTCATAGGGCCTGTGGATACTGTGGAAAAGCGACATCGTTGCAGGTGGGGCGTTTGAAACTGTGTGGATGACTCGTGGACAGACTCCCGGCACTGCTCAGGATTCCTGTGGATCAGTTCCAGTCGTCCACAGGACAGTCTTGGCGAGAGTGCGGTTAGCAACAGCGTGGGAGGCCACCATCCACATCTTCTCCCCCTTCAGTCCACAGCCGGTGCGTGCCTTCTCAGAACAAACGTCCACAGAGTTATCCCCAAGCTGTGGATGACACGGATTGGAGGGCTGGTCACCGGCTGATAACGAGGTCACAGAATTGTGGACGACCTTGTGGACGAAAGCCTTCGCGTCCCTAACGAGACTGGTTGCGGATCCGGTTGGTCAGCTCGGTGACCTGGTTGTAGGTCGCGCGGCGTTCGCCCATCAGCTGACGGATCTTGCGGTCGGCGTGCATGACCGTGGTGTGGTCGCGTCCGCCGAACAACTGGCCGATCTTAGGCAGGGACAACTCGGTGAGCTCACGACAGAGGTACATCGCGATCTGTCTGGCGGTGACAAGGACCCTGGAGCGTGAGGCGCCACACAGGTCCTCCATGGTCAGTCCGAAGTAGGCCGCCGTCTGGGCCATGATCGTCGCGGACGTGATCTGGCTGCCTTGGTCCTGCGGGAAGATGTCCTTGAGCACGATCTCGGCCAGGTTGAGGTCGACGAACTGCCGGTTGAGGCTGGCAAACGCCGTGACCCGGATGAGTGCGCCCTCAAGCTCACGGATGTTTGTCGTGATCCTGCTGGCGATGAACTCCAGCACCTCATCGGGGGTGGTCATCTTCTCCTGGATCGCTTTCTTCCGAAGGATGGCGATCCTGGTCTCGAGGTCAGGTGGTTGCACATCTGTAAGCAGGCCCCACTCGAAGCGGCTGCGCATCCGTTCCTCGAAGCCGCCCAGTTGCTTGGGCGGTAGGTCGGAGGTGATCACGACCTGTTTGTTTGCATTGTGCAAGGTGTTGAAGGTGTGGAAGAACTCTTCCTGGGTCTGCACTTTGCCTTGCAGGAACTGGATGTCATCGATGAGGAGCACGTCAACGTTGCGGTATCGGCTCTGGAAAGCCGAAGCCTTGTCGTCGCGGATGCTGTTGATGAAGTCATTGGTGAACTCCTCGGAGTTCACGTATCGCACCCGGACGTTCGGATAGAGGTTGCGGGCGTAGTGGCCGATCGCGTGGAGCAGGTGGGTCTTGCCCAACCCCGACTGGCCGTAGACGAACAGCGGGTTGTAGGCCTTGGCTGGCGCCTCAGCCACGGCCACTGCGGCCGCGTGTGCAAAGCGGTTGCTGGCGCCAATGACGAAGGTGTCGAATGTGTACTTGGGGTTGAGTCGGGTGGTCTCGACCTCTGTGGCATCACGGTCGGCGATCCGCGGCCGACTGGACTGGCCACCTGCATTAGTGGCCCGGATTGTGCTGAAGGGTGAGCCCAGGTCCGGAAGTTCGTCGGCTTCGAGCTCGGTCAGGCTGGCCAGATCGGCGATGGCCTCGGGTTCAGGGGGATCACCGGCTGCGTTCTCAGCACGTAACGCGGGGTCGACTGTGACCGCGAGTCGGATCTCCATGCCGAGCTGACTGGACAGTGCCATGACGACCTGTTGGCGCACCCGGGTCTCAATGATGTCCTTGGTGTACTCATCCGGCACGGCCAGCAATGCGGTCTTCTCCAGCAGGCCGACGAACTTGGCCTGGCGTAGGAAAGCGCGCTGGGTCGGGGGCAGCCCATTGGCGTCCATTGCAGTCAACGTGTTGTGCCAGACGTGGCCGAAATCGACCTGTACTTGCGTCACGATCGGTACATCTCCACTCCCGTTGTTAGGATCTCAACCCGCGTCGGTCCTTGGGCGCCCGAGCATCGTATGCCCTTCTTCCACACGTTTTTCCACAGCCTGTGCATATGTTGTGGACGTAATGTGGGGGTGCAAAGCCTGGGAGCGTTCTGCCCTCACGGGGAGCCGAACGAGGGTCGAGATCGTAGTGTTCATGCGCACAGAACCCGGCGTTCACCGGCGTGTCGCCTGGCTGAGATAGTCCCGCGGCACCACCATAGGCTGTTTTCGACCGATTTGGTGGCACAGTGCAGGGACAAACCGCACGAGTTTGACCGTGCCCGGTTGGCTCCCGTACCGTGGACCATGCCTGTATTGAGGGCCCTTTTCGCATGCCCGTGTCTCCAACGCAGTTGTCGGTCGCGCAGGCTTCCGATTGTGGCCGATCAACGGCTCGAAAACAGTGGGGATACCTTCCCCGTCGAATCAGTTGAGTGGTCCCACCTTGTACCCTGAACCACCTTCAGCACAGATCCCCGGATTGCTGTGCAGTAACGGAGAACCTCGTGAGCAAGCGCACATTCCAGCCGAACAACCGTCGACGGGCCAAGACCCATGGCTTCCGCCTGCGCATGCGCACGCGCGCCGGCCGCGCCATTCTTGCTGCTCGTCGCCTCAAGGGTCGCTCCGAACTGTCTGCCTGAGGCTCGACGCGTGCTGCCAGCGCGTCATCGTCTGCGAAGCAGCAACGATTTCGCCGCGGTTTTTCGAGGAGCACGCGGAGCAGGTGGATCTCGTTCAGGCAGCCGCTTCGTCGTGCTTCATGTCAACCCCACCGACGCGCGTGCGGGTCAACCGCCGCGGGTCGGTCTTGTTGTCTCTAAGGCCGTGGGCAACGCGGTGGTCCGCAACCGCACCAAACGCGTCCTGCGGGCTCTCATGAGCAGTCGGATCAGTCAACTACCCGATGGTGTTGACGTCGTCATCCGTGCGAAGGCTGATCTGCCTGGTACGCCAACTGCCATCCTGGCCCAAGATCTCGACAAACTGCTGGCCACCGTGTTGCGCCGGACCGGTTCGCAGGAAGGGCGCTGAGGTCTCATGTCGGTTCCTTCAGTGCGTGCGGTGGTCGCCGCACCCGCGATCCTGCTGATCAAGGCCTACCAGCTGGTCTGGTCACCGATGAGGCCGCCGACCTGCCGGTTCTATCCCTCCTGCTCCGCCTATGCACTCACCGCCATCGAGCGGTTTGGCGTCCTGCGCGGTTCCTGGCTTGCTGCTCGCCGCCTGTTGCGTTGCCACCCCTGGAACCCAGGCGGGGTCGACCACGTTCCACAGCTAGATCCCGAACATATGTCCGGACACGGTACCGGGCAGACTTGACCATCATGGCGAGCGACCGATACCCCGGTTGATCCCAATGCCCCACTAGTGAGCGACCAACTCGCCCCACGACAGAGGACCCGATGAACGCGATGATTGATTCAGTACTCGCCCCGCTCGAGTGGGTCGTGGCCTGGCTGATGGTCGGCTTCCACACGATCTTCGCAGCGATCGGTCTGCCGCCCGAAGCGGGGTTCACCTGGGCCTTGTCAATCGTGGGCCTGGTCATCGTCATCCGGGTCATCTTGATCCCGTTGTTCGTCAAGCAGATTCACGCCTCTCGCCGGATGCAGCTGATCCAGCCCGAGATGCAGAAGATCCAGAAGAAGTACAAGGGTAAGACCGATCCTGAGTCCCGCCAGGCGATGACCCAGGAGACGATGGCTCTCTACAAGCGCACGGGCACCAACCCGTTCTCGTCCTGCCTGCCGATCCTGTTGCAGTCCCCGATCTTCTTCGCGCTCTTCCGGGTGCTCAACAGCCTTGCCGGCATTGCTGCCGGAACCAAGCCGCCGATTGGCCCCTTGACCCCGACGGTGGCCAAGCAGGCGAACGCGTCCACGATCTTCGGTGCTCCCCTTTCTGCCACCTTCCAGCACACGGTCACCATCGTGCTCGGGCAGCCGGTCACGGTGGCGTCCTCCATGAACACGAAGATCGTCTGTGTGGTGATGATCGTGCTCATGTCGGCCTCGACGTTCACGACCCAGCGTCAGCTGATGATGAAGAACATGCCGGCGAGCGCCATGGACAACCCGTTCGCGAAGCAGCAGAAGGTCCTGCTCTATGTGATGCCGTTGATGTTTGTCGTCTCAGGTGTCAGCTTCGCCATCGGCGTCCTGCTGTACTGGCTGACCACCAACCTCTGGTCGATGGGCCAGCAGTTCTACACCATCCGGCGCATGCCGGCTCCCGGCTCACCCGCCGAGAAGGCCCTCGAGGAACGCCGTATCAAGAGCGGCAAGGAACACAAGAAGTTCACCATTCCCGGCCTGAGCCATGACACTGAGCCGGAGGACGTCCAGGACATCCCGGTCATTGAGGCCAAACCAAAGTCAGGTCAGCGCCAGCAGCCCAAGCGCAAGAAGCGGGTCAAGCCCACGGGACAGGTGGACGGAAGACCAACTCCGAAGCAGGAGACTGGCCCAAGGCAGCAGTCGGGCGCGAAGAAGCAGTCGGGGGTAAATCCGTCGACGGCGGCGGTGGACGGCGATGCCTCGTAGCGAGGCTAAGGTCAGTGAGCTCCAGGTCGTTGACCAGTGACGATGGCATCTTCGAGACCATCAACAGCGGTGCGAGCACGCCACACTTCATGGACCGACCCGGTCCGGCATACAGCATGATCAGGAGACGGACATGACCGAACAGGACACTTCACCAGTGAAGCAGGACCCCTCCCCATTGATTGAGAGTTCTGCCCAAGATGTGCCACAGCAGGATGTGGCGAAGGAGGTTGCGATCGAGGACAAGGATGAGGTCGAGTCAAACCTGACGAATCCGACATCGCTTCTTGAGCGCGAAGGTGAGGTTGCCGCTGACTTTCTCGAGCAGCTCCTGGATATCGCCGACATGGATGGCGACATCGATGTGGACGTTGATGGCGACCGTGCGGCGGTGGCAATCGTGGACTCAGAAGAAGGCCGCGTTTCTCGTCGGCTCGTGGGACCTGACGGCAAGGTTCTTGAGGCGCTGCAGGAGTTGACCCGTCTGGCAGTCCAGTCTGCAACAGGCGAAAGGAGCCGACTGATGCTTGATGTGGCGGGATACCGGGCCGAGCGGCGCGCTGCCGTGGTGACGGTCGCCCAGGCCGCCATTGCAACCGTGAAGTCAACGGGCGAGAAAGTGGCGCTGGAGCCGATGACCGCGTTCGAGCGCAAGGTCGTGCATGACCAGGTCCTCGCGGCCGGCTTGGTGTCCGAGTCTGAGTCTGTGGAGCCGCAGCGCCACGTGGTGATCCTGCCCGCGTGACCCACGAAGGTATCGGCGTGTTTCACGTGAAACCGGCCAAGAGATGGCTGGTGCTGGGCAGGCTCACCGCCAGTGTCCGTCACGGGCACTGAGCCTTCCATGAGTGACCTGTCGGGCGGTGACGTCTCAGAGCGCACCCACTCAGGTATTGACCCGCTTACCGCTGCGCGCCGCAGCAAGATCACACCCTCGTGCGACAAGGAGCGAGTAGCTCCGCCGCCGCCTGCCGGCGCTCAACAAGTCTTCGGTGATCGGTTGGCGCTGGCTGAGCGGTTCATCGCGATACTGGCCGATAGTGGTGTTTCCCATGGACTGATCGGTCCACGTGAGATACCCAGGTTGTGGGAGCGGCACGTGCTCAACTGCGCGGTCATCCACCCTGCGATCGCTGCTGACGAGAGGGTGATCGACGTTGGGTCAGGGGCAGGGCTTCCCGGGCTTGCCTTGGCCATCGCCCGTCCCGATCTTGACCTTCATCTGGTGGAGCCGATGTTGCGCCGAACCAGTTGGCTGTCCATGGCGGTTGACGAGCTGGGCTTGACGAACGTCACGGTTCATCGAGGACGCGCCGAACAGTTCTGGGGGATTCTGAGCGCGCCCGTCGTAACAGCACGCGCGGTGGCGCGTTTGGGTGAGTTGGCCACGTGGTGTCTGCCACTGCTGTTGCCCGGTGGCTCACTGCTTGCGATCAAGGGATCAAGCGTCTCTGAGGAGGTGGAGACCGACCGCCCGATTCTGAGGCGGTTGGGCGCTATTGATGAGGTCATCGAAAGCTTTGGGAGCGGAATCCTGGATCAGGAGACAACCGTTCTTCGCGTGGTTATGGGTGATCGGCAACTCCAGGGCGGAAGGCAGAAAAAGAGGAAGTCAAACCGGAAGCGCCGAGGTTGATCGTCGGCCGGTGCCCGTGCGAGCCGCTACGGTAGAGCGAACTGGCGTTCCGCAGCAGGATTGTGACGAGGGAATGAGGTGGCACGTGTCGACGTCCGGATTGGCCCACGCAGGGTTGGGTTGGCCAGTGAGTGACTCAGTTGGCGATGGAGCCCCGTCATCCGGTCTGGGGTGGCCACGGGCAGGACTTGAGTCGAACCCAGATCGGTCGAACGCCACTGAGGGCGACGGTCCGCGAACAACGGATGCCGTTTCACGTGAAACAGCTAATCAAGGTGGTGTGGAGTACTTGTCAGAGCGTGATCAGTTGGTGGCGTCCCTGCCGGATCCCGGTTCAGAGACGCCCCTGGCTCAAGCAGTGGCAGAGGATGCCCGTCGCCGCATCTCGTTGAGCGGCAAGATCTTTCCTAGGCCTGACCACACCCGGATCTTGACGGTGGCCAACCAAAAGGGAGGGGTGGGTAAGACAACG
>Ga0075520_1001071_pt1 | contig 12910 bp, 9 predicted proteins | sample NGEPerB_FD_75100 | JGI IMG/M metagenome (GOLD analysis project Ga0075520, IMG submission 75100) | Arctic peat soil microbial communities from the Barrow Environmental Observatory site, Barrow, Alaska, USA - NGEE PermafrostAB12-B | ecosystem: Environmental > Terrestrial > Soil > Wetlands > Peat ... | reverse complement strand
CAACAGCGTGTTGATGCCGCGATGAGGATCGTAGCGCGGCATGCGGGCGAGTCCGGCGTCGACGACCGCGGTCACGCCATCGATGGTCAGCGAGGTTTCCGCGACATTGGTGGCCACGATGATTTTGCGCACGGAGTAGCGCGCCACCGCGCGATCCTGCGCGTCGGGCGGGAGTTCGCCGTGCAGCGGCAACACCAGAAACTCGCGCAGCGCCTTTTCGCTCTGCACCGCCTGCACCGTCCGGCTGATTTCGTAGGCCCCGGGCATGAACACCAGCAGGTCGCCGGCCGTCCGGGCCGACACGCGGGCGCATTCGCGCGCCGCGACTTCCCACACCGGTTCGCGCTCGAAATCGACGGCTTTCGGCAGGTATTCGATGGCCACCGGAAACGTCCGGCCCTGCGATTCGAGCACGGCGCACGGGGCGAGATAGTCCCGCAATCCGGCGGCATCGAGCGTCGCCGACATCACAATGAGCTTGAGATCCGGCCGGCCGGCCCGCTGGAGCTGCACCGCGCGGGCGAGGCTGATGTCGCCGTACAGATGGCGTTCGTGAAACTCGTCGAACACCAGCACGCTGATGCCGCGCAACGCCGGGTCGAAGGACATCTGCCGCAGCAGAATGCCCTCGGTGACGAACCGGATGCGGGTCGCCTCCGACACGCGCGAATCCAGCCGGATCTGGTAACCGACGGTCGCGCCGAGCGGCGCGCCCACTTCGTCGGCCACCCGCCGGGCCAGCAACCGCGCCGCCAGGCGCCGGGGTTGCAGCACCACCACCTGGCCTGTATCTAGAAATCCATGACGCAACAAGATCTGCGGCAGTTGTGTCGATTTGCCCGAACCCGTCGGGGCCTGCACGATGAGGCGCCCCGCGGTCCGCAGGCGGGCGACGACGGCGGCTTCCAGTTCATAGATGGGCAGATCGCGCGGAGACATACAAACAGTTTCGCCGCCGGATCAGACCCGGCGGAACGGGCCAGAACCTCGCCTTTCGCCTCCCGTGTCAAAACCGTTTCTCGGCAGGCGTGAACAAACCGTGCGTAAGGTTAATGGCAAGTTATTCACCGCCCCGGCCGGTGAATAAGTTGTGCAAAACAAAGTCGTGACTTCACCCGGGGGCCGGCCCACGTTCCGCCCCGTTCTTTGATGGAACAGTCGAAGCGCCGTTGGCATGAAAAACCCACGGAGAGCGCGATTGGGATAATCCCGGGCGACCGGGGAAAGGTAGGCTGAAGCTGGTTCAGCCTGCCCCTTCGTCTGCGAGCAATCGTGGATAAAAGGCATATGTCACCAGCTCCTCTGGGCGGTGTCGTAACCGCTCAGTTATACGACGTAGGAGCTGTGCGGCGAGGCGCGATTAGAAACCGCGTCCGAGCCGAGTGAGGCGCACGGGGAGTTTCGATCCGTCCGCCCACGCAGTTTCCCCAGAGGGATATGGCTGCTACTGCGCAGACCAGCACGAAGCTGCGTGCTCTGGCGAGACCACCTCGCCAAAAAGGCCCCGCCTGTCATGGGAGGGGCGCGCAAAGGGCATGACGCTTCGGGGAGCGACCGGGTTAGGCAAGACTCGGAAAACCTCCTTCCGTGGGGCGGCGTGAAAAACCACGTCACCCAACTGCAATGCGAAATGCAGCCTGAGAGTTAAGAGGTCAGACCCGTAGCATGGGGCTAACGCCCGGCCAAAAGCCGGGGCCGACCCCGTGGTAACGGTGCCGACGCGAGCGACGCAAGTTGCAGGCGTGTCTGCACCCCGTCTGGCGTGACCGCCACTGGCAAGTGGTGGCCGAACCGGGCGTAGAGGCCTCACTCGATAGATTCCGGCTGGCAACGGCCGGGACGGTCCCGCCATGAGACTGAAACCTTCGCATGCCGCGAGGAGTGGCGTCGGGGAGCACACGGCCCGCGAAAGCGAGAGCGCCCAATGTGTGCGACTGGGAAGAGAGCGTGGCGAGCTCCCACCCCCAAGTTTGGCCCTGGAACCGCAAGGTTCCGGGGCCTTCTTGTTTCTGGAGGTCGCGTTCTACCCCTCCGGGCGGCTGGCGGGGCGTCAACCTGGGCTCCGTCGCCCTGCCGCAGATCACAGCGGGGCCGCCCATGCCGCAGCCAAAGCCGTGAAGCTTTGGATCTGCCCGTCGGACCTTCGGCCAAACGCTCACGAATTTGGCTACACGCTACGGTGTAGCCGGTTGCGGCGAGGTCGCCCAATTTCGCCACACCGGCCCCCGAGACCGTCAGCGGCTTCCGCCTTGCGTTCTGAATCCCGGGACCGCACCGTGATTCCTTTTTTCGCAGGATCAGGCATGAATCACAATATCCGCAACATTGCTATTATCGCCCACGTCGACCACGGGAAGACCACGCTCGTCGACGAACTCCTTAAGGAAGGCGGCGTCTATCGCGCCAACCAGCAGGTCGAGGAGTGCGTGATGGACTCCATGGATCTCGAGCGGGAAAAGGGCATTACCATCAAGGCCAAGAACGCGTCGATCCACTGGCGCGGCAAGACCATCAACCTGGTCGACACCCCCGGACACGCCGACTTTGGCGGCGAAGTCGAACGCTCTCTCAAAATGGTCGACGGCGTGCTGCTGCTCGTCGACGCGTATGACGGTCCGCAAGCCCAGACCCGTTTCGTTCTGCGCAAAGCGCTCCAACACGGCCTCAAGGTGATCATCGTCGTCAACAAGATTGACCGCGAAAACTCCGATCCCGCAGGCACTTATAACAAGGTTCTTGAACTCTTGCTCGAGCTGAACGCCAACGAGGAGCAGTTCAACGCCCCGGTCGTCTATGGCAGCGGACGGGAAGGCTACATGGTGCGCAAACCCGGCGAGAAAAGCGACGACATGACGCCGCTATTTGAGACGATCCTCGATCATATTCCGCCTCCGTTCGCCAAGCCCGACGACCCCTTCCGCATGCTGGTCTCCAACATCGACTGGAGCGACTACGTGGGGCGAATCGCCATCGGCAAGGTTCTCTCCGGCCAAATCATGACAGGCGATACCGTTTACGTCCTCCACCCCAAGGGCGGCGACCGCGTGCGTTGCAAGATCACCAAAGTCGTTGAATTCTCCGGCACGCAGACCAGCGAGTCGGCCGTCGGCGTGGCCGGCAACATCGTCGGCCTGTCCGGTTTCGAGGACATCGACATCGGTGACACCATTGCGGCCGACGAGAATGCCCATCCCATGCCCTTTACCGAGATCGACCCGCCGACGATCGAAATGCAGTTTTGCATCAACGACGGGCCGCTCGCCGGACGCGAAGGCAAATACGTCACTTCCCGCCAGCTCCGCGATCGCCTCTTCCGCGAGATGAAATCGAACATCTCCATCAAGGTCGAGGACACCGCCACGGCGGGCGTTTTCGATCTGAAGGCCCGCGGCTCGATGCAGATCGCCATCCTGGTCGAGCAGATGCGGCGCGAAGGCTTTGAAATGCTCGTGTCGCGACCGACCGTCATCACGAAAAACGAGAACGGGCAGACCCTGGAGCCGTTTGAATCACTGTGGGTGGAGATTCCTGAGGACTGCCTTGGCGTCGTCATGCAGCTTCTGGCCAACCGCAAGGCGCAAATCACCGCCATGCACAAGCACCCCCTCGGCACCACCATCGAAGCCGTGGCGCCGACGCGAGGGCTCATCGGGCTCGAAACCGATCTGGTCAACGTCACGAGCGGCCGCGGCGTGATGTCGCACCTCTTCAAGGAATATGCGCCCTGGGCGGGCGACGTGCTCACCCGGCTTACCGGGACATTGGTCGCCACGGAGAGCGGTGAATCCAAGGCCTATGCCCTCGTCAGCATCCAGGAGCGCGGCAAGCTCTTCATTGGCGCCGGCGAACAGGTTTACGAGGGCATGCTGGTTGGCGAGAATCCCCGGCAGGAGGATATCCCGGTCAACGCCTCCCGCGCCAAGCGGCTCACCAATTTCCGTTCTCAGGGTGAAGGCGTCGCCACCCAACTTTCCCCGCCGATGCGGCTGTCGATCGAAAAGGCCATCGAATACATCGCCGACGACGAGTTTGTTGAGGCCACGCCCAAATCGCTTCGTCTGCGCAAGCGCATTCTCAACCAGACCGACCGGCGCAAAGCCGAGCGGGCTGAACGCAAGGGCGAGGCCGTCGCCTGACTTCGCCTCAGCCCAAACGAGTCGGGTTTGGGGCGGGATCGCCGGATCCCGCCGTTTCACCGGGCGAGGCGGCTTTCTCCCGAAGAAATCGGGACACAAAAAGGTGGAGCCCGCCGTCCCGGCGGGCTGAAAGCTCCGCTGTCGAAAAACCCGCCGGGGACGGCGGGTTCCACCTCCCCCGTTGAATCGTTTCGCTTAAGTTCACCTCCGGGGACGCGGCCGGACCATTTGATCCCCGCCGCGGACGCAGCCAAGGAGCCCGGCGGCGGCGAGCAACATTGCCCCGGCGTTGATTCTAAAGATCCGCGCGCTCATGGGTGTGACGCGCGCCTGCTGACTGCCGATGCCGGTCAGAGTTCCGCCAGCGCAACCGGCCAGTTCGCCGGCCCGCCTACTCCGCCGCTGTAAACAGCCGCGCCAATCCCGGATAGGGCATCAGCGGAATCACTTCGAACCTGATCAACCCTTCGCGCACCAGGGGGAGCGAACCGAGGATCCGGTGCGCCTCGGCGACATCGGCGCACTCGATCATCAAGACCGCGTCCGACCGGTCCTGGCGGAAATAGATCTCCCGCAACACACCCGATTGCTGCAATTCCCAAATCCGGGCCGCCTCCGCCCGCACATGCGACTGGAACGCGGCTGCCGTGGTTCCGGGCACCTCCTTTTCCAGCGCGAGGATCTTCATAGCGAAAAGCTGGCGGGCGGCGGATGGGGCCGTCCTTGCTGCGAGTGGCCACACGCAAGCCACGACCGATCTACCCGGTCAATTTGGAATAATCGTCCGGCGACAACAGCGCGCCCACGTCGGCAGGGTTGGCGATCTTCAGTTTGATCATCCAGCCGCCGTCGAACGGAGATTGATTCACCTTTTCCGGCGCCCCATCCAGCGCGGCATTCACCGCCAGCACCGATCCGGCGACCGGCGCATAAAGATCGGAAGCGGCTTTCACGGATTCGACCACGCCGAACGATTCGCCGGCTTTGAACACGACACCCACTTTCGGAAGCTGCACAAAGGTGATGTCGCCGAGGCTGTTCTGGGCGTACTCGGTGATGCCGACGGTCGCGGTGCCGTCGGTCTCCAATCTCAGCCACTCGTGGGATTTGGCGTATCTGCAATCGGGTCGGACATTGCTCATGGGAATGGGAGGCAGGAGCCTGTTCGCAGGCGATAACATCAAAGAATCCGTCGCGTGCAAGCATGCGTCGGGACGGTCATGCTTTCTTCAAAGAAACAAAGGGCGGCTTGACGAGCTGCAAGTTGATCTTCGCACCGCGGATGTCGACTGCCAGGGGAGCGAGCACGGCATTCGCGTTGACCAGCGCCGAACCGATCGCCTCATTCAAAATCGGCGAGAGCGTGCCCGATACCACCCGTCCCACTTCGCCCGTCGGACCAAGGACCGGCGAGCCGGCCCGGACGATGCGTCGGTCGCCGGTCTTAAAGAAAACAATCCGCTTCATGGAGCCTGCGGTTTTCTCGGCCGCAAGCGCGGCCCGGCCGATGAAGTCGACGCCCTTGTCCAGCTTCACGGTCCAGCCCAACCCCGCCGCGAGCGGCGAAATGTCCGCGGTGATCTCGTGGCCATAGAGCGGATAACCGGCTTCAAGGCGCAGGCTGTCGCGCGCGCCGAGACCGGCGAGTTCGAGTCCGAGGCCTGCGCCCGCCTCCAGCAGCGCCTCTGCCAATCGCCGGGCCTCGGCGGCGGGATGGTAGAGCTCAAAGCCGTCCTCCCCGGTGTAGCCGGTGCGGCTGATCAAGCACGGCACTCCGGCCACCGTTCCCTCGGCGAAATGGTAATATTTGATGAGCTCCAGTTTGACCGCGGTCAGCGACTGCACGATCGCCGGCGCCTTCGGGCCTTGCACGGCCAGTTGCGCATAGTCAGGGGAGCGGTCCGTCACAACGACGTTGAATTGCGCTGCCTGCTCGCGGATCCAAGCAAGGTCCTTGTCGATGTTGGCGGCGTTGATACAGAGGAAGTAGTCCTCCGGACCGCGCAGGTACACCAGCAGGTCGTCGACCACTCCGCCCGTCGTATAACACATCGGCGAATAGAGCACGCGCCCCGGATACAGCCGCCCGACGTCATTCGTCACCAGATGATTGAGGAAGCGGCCGGCCTCCGGCCCACGGACATCCACTTCCCCCATGTGGCTGACGTCAAAGAGGCCCGCAGCGCGGCGCACGGCCTTGTGTTCTTCAAGAATGCTGCGGTACTGCACCGGCATCTCCCACCCGGCAAAATCCACCAGCCGCCCGCCATGGGCGACGTGAAAGTCGCGGAGGGGCGTGCATTTGAGTTCGCTCATGAGACGAAATTAACCGGCCGCCCCGGGCGCGGCGCAAGAATGTTCTTCCTAGGGGCGCATCTCCGAGTAGTCGGTCGTCCAAGTGGCGGGGCCTCTTGCTCATATCTCGGGACGTGCCACGTGGCATGGGCGTCTCGCCCATGTCTGGGGCTCTTCCGAACCACCGGCAGACCGCCTGGGCCACCTCCGAACAGCCTCACAATCCGCCGACAACCGGCTCAGGCGCCGTGAAAGTCGCGTGGAAAGGGTTGACTCGATATCAGGGCCAGCATCGGCGCCGACGGCAGGCGCGTGCCCGTTGGGACCGCAAAGCCGCGCAAGAATTCCGCCGCGGACAACATGCGACCGCCGGGCCGCTGCAGTTTGCGCAAGCGGAGGATTCCGTCGCCAGTCGCGATCAGCAACCCGTCGCGGTCCGCGCCCACCACCTCGCCGGCCGGACGGACGAACGAGCCCTCCGAAACAGTGGCATCGCGGTCGCTTCTGGTGGCAACGTCCGCGAGCCCGAGCTTTACCGGCACGCCGCCGGTCTCCACAGCACAACCGGGCCAGGGAAAAAGACCGTTGATTCGCGCAGCGAGCGTCTTGGCCGGTGCCGCGAAATCGAGCCGCCCGTCTTCCTTGACGAGGCGCCGGCAGTAAGTGGCCCGCGCCTCATCTTGGGGCGCGAAGGTCAGAGTCCCGCCCCGGAGTCGCGGAAGCGCACGGGCCAGCAGCGGCACACACGCCGCCGCGAGCTTGCGTTCGACTTCGAGCGCCGTATCGAGCGACGCGATGGGCACGCGCGCCGCATCCGCCATCGGCCCGGCATCGAGCTTCCGCACGATACGCATCAGCGTGATCCCCGTTTCCGCTTCGCCTTGCGCGATCGCCGTCTGGATGGGCGAAGCGCCCCGATACCGGGGCAGGATCGAAGCGTGCAGATTGAGCGTGCCGAAACGCGGCGTGGCGATGAATTCGTCTTTGAGAATGTGACCATATGCCAGGACCAGCGCCACGTCCGCCTGTTGAGCGGCCAGCCAGTCACATTCGTCCGGCGTCAGTTTTTCCGGTTGCCGGACGAGCACGCCGCGGGTCGCCGCCCACTGTTTGATCGGCCCCGCCTCGGTCTTCTGGCCGCGACCGGCAGGTCGGTCGGGTTGGGTATAGACCGCAGCAATCGACGCCAGCGCGCTGCCCTCTCCCGCCAGCCAATCGAGCAGCGGCAGGACGAGGGGATCCGATCCCATAAAGATGACTTTGAGCGGCATGGTCATCGCTAGCCCGGATGCGCCAATCGCCCGGCAGGCAGGTGTGCGCATCGAATCGATTGCGGCTGGGTTTGCGGGCAGAGTATGTGAAACATCCGGGCGGGGTAAGCAACAAACACGGCGTCCTCACATTCAACCCAAATCCGGCCGCGGGTGGTTGAACCCTTCGACGCGGCAAGTGCGAATCAGGTTGAGCGGAAGCAGATCTCGTGACAGACGCAAAGCTGACCTGCGTCACGCACTCCGTAAGGCCCGCTCCCAGCGGGCACCCCCCAGAAAGGATATTGCCATGAATTCTCCCGCTCTCGGGCTGCACGTCGCCAGCGTGATCTTCGGCCTCATGGGCCTTGGCCACCTGGTCCGCATCATCGCCTGTGTAAATCTACAAGTCGGCAGTTGCTCTATTGGCCGGTGGTGGAGTGTCGTTCCCGTCATTGTGCTCGCCGCACTCTGCGTCTGGCTGTGGATGCTCGCGTCCAAAGCCGCCAAATCGAAGACGGAAGCTCCGCCGTCCGCGCCGGCCGCCTGAGCGACTCCGCCGCGCCCTGCTCTCGGCGGGATCGCTTCCGTCGTCCCTGTCCAAGTCTTGATCCGGCCTCTTTTTGTCGGCCGGGCCGATATTGTTGTGCGCAGCGTCAACTCGTCGGTCGTGCCTCCGCGCCGACCAAGCAGTGCGTTGTCGCAGTCGATGCCCGATCGGCGCGGAACGGCGTTCGACGCGCCGCGTCTGCTTGGGGGAACCGGGCGACCGTTCAACTCTGACGGGAACGAACGGTCACCCCTGTGCGCCCGCTACTTCTTCTGGGCCGCCGCGGCTTTCGCCTTTGTCGCCTGCTGCGACGTGATAAGCACCTGCTTCTTCCGGTTCGCGTCGTTGGTTTTCGACTGCTTCTGCGACGCCTGTTTCTGCACGGATTTCGGAGATCTATCGCCCATGGTGGGTTTTCTTTCGTTGAGTTGCCTCACCTTCGGAATGTTCGTTTCCCCGAGGGCGTTGCTCATTATCTTCAAAAACGCCCGCAGGGTGCAAGCCTCGTCGGATCGCTGGTGGCGCGACATTTCAGGGATCGCGAGCGGCCGGCCCCGATTTGGCGCAGGCACGCTTCACGTGGCTCCAGCGCCACGAATCCAGATCCGGCCAGCGGCCGACGGTGAGCCGGACCTCGATCTCATCGCCCACGGCGAAATCGTCCCGGTCGGTGCGCAGAATCCGGAATCCCCAATGGGGCGCGCGACGCGGATCCAGCGGACCCGAGCTGAGCGAGAGGTCGTCGTCGACCCGCGCGCGAAAATAGACCGCGTAGCCATCCAGGCGGCCGGCGTTCACGACCGTACGCGTGAATGCGAGGTCATGCGGCAGGTCCGCCTCGTTGAGCGTGTGCAAATCGAACGACAGCACCGGCTCCGGCTCGCCGAGGAAATGGTCGACGAGCGTCGGGTCGCTGCTGGCGAGATCATAATAGCCCGGCCCCTGCGGCCGGTTCCGCTCGAGGCACGAGTAGTCGTAGCCATACGCGTCAAGCTCCCAGATGAACGGCACCAGCCGGGCGTCGTTCACTTTGATCGGCTCGCAATAGAATTCGAAACGACTCGGCAGGATCAACCCGCCCGGCTTGAGCAGCCGGTCGCGCAGATCGGTGACGTTCGCCACCATCTCCTCGTCGAACAGGCAGTCGCCCATCTGGTCGTGCAGGATGACGTCGACGGGCTCATCGGCGGTAAACCGGGTGCTGTGCGTCGCAAGGAATTCGACGTTCTCGATCCGATTCGCCGCCGCCAGCGTGCGGGCGTGCGTCAGGATCTCGGAGTGATCGATGGCATAAACGTGCGCGGCCCCGCGCCGCGCCGCCCACGCGGCGAGAATGCCGGTGCCCGTGCCAAGATCGACGACGCGATCGCCCGGCTGAATATGGCGGGCGATCGCGGCGTGGTAGAAGGCCATGCGGGGCTGATCCGCGAGCATCCGTTCCTGCTCGTGCAGGCCCGCGAACATGCGGCCGTTGTAGTCGCGGTAAGCCGCCTCCGGCGAGCGCTCCGCCCGCGGATAAAACCAGGCCGCGAGACGCGGCCGGGCTTGAATCCACGTGCGGCCGGCCGCGCCGAGGCGCCGGACAGAGGAAAATGCGCGGGCACTGAGACGTTGGAGCGGTTGCAGTGACATGAATGCCCGGCGTCACCGATGACCCGAGTGACGAACGGTGCGGCAGTGCGCGGGCAAGTGCAACCTGAAGGATCGACTCGCCGGAGGCGCGCCCGAGGTGACATTAGCATCTTGCCCAGGCCCGGGGTTTTCCCGAACCACGGGCCGGCTGCGGGGCTATTTTCGAACAGCTTCGCAACCCACCGGCAACCGGGACATGCGCCTGGTTGGCTCTCACGCAAACCCGCGCGCTTGTATCGCACGAACCGCGCTTGTATCAACGACGCTCCGTGCACCCCTATCTTCGTTGTGTTCTTTTCCTTGCGACGGTTTCCCTGATGCCGGCCGCGCCGTCCAACGGATCGCCCCCAACGAAAATCGCGGCGGACGATGCATGAATCGCCTACATGGGGCGGACCGAACTTTCCAGCCACAAAGTCCGGATGGGCTATCCCGGCATCACGATCCGGTTCGTCTATCGCGGTCCGGCGCCGGTGATCGAGATGTCCGGCGATACGCCGGACTGTTTCTTCAATCTGTCGTGCAACGGATGGGATCCGGTGCTCATTCATCTGAAACAGGGCGCGAACGAAATCGCCCTGCCGACGGGAGTCGCCCCCGCGGGCGGCTGGTTGGTCGAGCTGGTGCGGCGGACGGAATCATGGATGGGCACCGCGTCGTTCGACGGGCTGCTCCTGCCCCCGGGCGGCGAATTGCTGCCGGCGGCGCCGGGGCCGGAGCGCCGGCTGATGTTTATCGGAGACTCGATCACCTGTGCCGAGTATGACGAACGTTTTCCGCCGGAGAACGACGACACGCCTCGTTCGACGAACGCCGCCCGCTCCTACGGCATGCTGCTCGCGCGCTGGCTCGGCGCCCAGGTTCATCTGGTCTGCTACGGCGGCCGCGGCATCACGCGCGACTGGTCGGGCAAAACAGACACAAATACGGCGCCCGTTTTCTTTCCGCGCGCCCTGCCCGACGAACCGAACTCGGCCTGGGACCACGCGCGCTACGCGCCGGATGTGATTGTGATCAACATCGGCACCGATCTGGATGCCGGGCTGCCCGATGAGGCGAAATTTACCGATGCCTATGCGGCGTTCGTCGCCCAGGTGCGCGCGGCCCATCCCCGTGCCTTCATTCTGTTATGCGAGAGCGCCTATCAATCCGACGGCTCCGACGGGCGGCCGCGCGTGGACCGCGATTTCCTGCTGCACACGCTCCAAGCCGTGGTGGCAAGACGGCGCGCGGCCGGCGACGAGCGGCTCCGCGTGGTCCTCACCGGCTTTTATCCGGGCACACCGACCAACAGTCATATCGTGGCGTTTCAGCAGGAGCAGCTCGCGCTCGATCTTCTCGGACCGATTCGCGGGGTGACCGGTTGGTGAGAAAACTCCGGCGGTTCTCCACGGCTTGAGCTTCGGCCAAAGAATGGCCGGGCCGGGTGGCTTATGGTTTGATGCTTGGCGCTCACGGGTAGCGCCGCCCTCTTTTGACTTTGTGCCGCACCCCACTTTGGGTATTCCTTTGGCTCCTCGGATCTCCTCATAGCTCGCTGCGCGCTTCTCCTCGCCGCTTCCTTCGGTCTGCCCGCTTCTCGCTCCACGCTACTCGCTGATTTATCCCTCCATGTCCTGGTCCCGATTCAAACAGTACCGTTACCAATATCCCACGCTCGGGCTATCGCTCGATTTGAGCCGTATGCCGTTCCCGGATGAATTCCTGCCCTCGTTGGCGGCGAAGTTCACGGAGGCGTTCGCCGCGATGGCCGCGCTCGAAAAGGGCGCCATCGCCAATCCCGACGAGAACCGCATGGTCGGCCATTATTGGTTGCGCGCGCCGCAATTGGCCCCGACTCCGGAGATCGCCGACGCCATCACTTCGACCCTCGCTGCGATCAAGACGTTCGCCGCCAGGATTCACCAGAGCGAGATCGCTGGCCCCGCCGGAAAATTCCGCGAGTTGCTCGTCATCGGCATTGGCGGCTCCGCGCTGGGTCCCCAGTTGGTCAGCCAAGCGCTGGGCCGGCTCAAGACCGGCCGCGATCGGATGCGCGTCCACTTCTTCGACAACACCGACCCGGACGGCATGGATCTCGTGTTGAAGGAAATCGGCCGCCAGCTCCGCCGGACGCTCGTGGTCGTGATCTCGAAATCCGGCGGCACAATGGAAACGCGCAACGGAATGCTGGAAGCCGCCGCCGCGTTCAAGGCCGCCGGGCTCGATTACCCGAAGCAATTTGTCGCCGTGACCGGCGCCGGCTCAAAGCTCGACCAGACCGCCGAAAAGGAAGGCTGGCTCGCACGGTTCCCGATGTGGGATTGGGTCGGCGGCCGCACGTCCGAGCTCTGCGCCGTGGGCCTCCTGCCCGCCGCGCTGCAGGGCATCAAGGTCGATCAGATGCTCGCGGGCGCCGCGGCGATGGACCAAGCCACCCGCCTGCCCTCGCTCCACGAGAATCCAGCCGCGCTGCTGGCCGCGATGTGGTATTGGGCGACCGACGGACGCGGTTCGCGCGACATGGTGGTGCTGCCGTACAAGGATCGCCTCCTGCTCTTCTCGCGCTACCTCCAGCAGCTCGTCATGGAGTCGCTCGGAAAGGAACTCGATCTCCAGGGCCGCGTCGTGAACCAGGGCATCGCCGTTTACGGCAACAAGGGCTCCACCGACCAGCACGCCTACGTGCAGCAACTGCGCGAGGGCGTGAACAATTTTTTCGTCACCTTCATCGAGGTCCTGCGCGACCGCGCCGGCGCCAGTCTCGCGGTCGAGGGCGGCGGGCTCACCAGCGGCGACTACCTGCAGGGTTTCCTGCTCGGCACCCGCGATGCGCTCAGCGAAAAGAACCGGCCTTCCGTCACGCTGACGATCTCCGAGGTATCGCCCCGCACGCTGGGCATGCTCATCGCGCTGTACGAACGCGTGGTCGGCCTGTACGCCTCGCTCATCGGCGTCAACGCTTACCATCAGCCGGGGGTCGAGGCGGGCAAGAAGGCGGCGGGCGGCGTCATCGCGCTCAAGCTCAAGCTGACCGAGGCGCTGCGCCTCGCGCCCGGCACTGCGTT
>Ga0075520_1001069_pt1 | contig 12913 bp, 12 predicted proteins | sample NGEPerB_FD_75100 | JGI IMG/M metagenome (GOLD analysis project Ga0075520, IMG submission 75100) | Arctic peat soil microbial communities from the Barrow Environmental Observatory site, Barrow, Alaska, USA - NGEE PermafrostAB12-B | ecosystem: Environmental > Terrestrial > Soil > Wetlands > Peat ... | reverse complement strand
GCCGAAGAGGAGTGCGACGCGCTTCGAGGCCTCGGGCAGGAGGAACTCTATTTGCAGACCTGCTCGACCGTCGAAGCGCTCGAGTCGCGGCTCGAAGAACGCCTTCGACAAGCCGTGACCTGAGCATTACCGCATTGAAGGTGGCGCAAGCCCGGGCGGTCGCGTCGTCCACGAAGCACGTGGTCTATGTCGCGCTGGCCGGCAATCTGCTCGTGACCGCCACGAAATTCGGCGCCGCCATGTGGACGGGCAGCTCAGCCATGCTGAGCGAAGCAGTTCATTCCTTCGTCGACACCGGCAACGAATTGCTCCTCCTCTACGGCATGCATCGTGCCGCCCGACGGCCCGATGCCGACCATCCCATCGGCTACGGGCGGGAGCTTTATTTCTGGAGCTTCATCGTCGCGCTCCAGGTCTTCGCGCTCGGAGCCGGCGTGTCGATCTACGAAGGCATCCTGCACGTGTGGCACGCGGAGCCGATCGTGAATCCGTCGATCAACTACCTCGTGCTCGGACTCGCGTTCGTGTTCGACGGAGCGTCGTGGTGGGTGTCGTTCCGTCAATTCAGAGCGGCCAAAGGCTCGATGGGGTACTACGAAGCGTTTCGCAGCAGCAAGGATCCACCGTCGTTCATGGTCCTGTTCGAAGACACCGCCGACTTGATCGGCATCGCGCTGGCGGCGCTCGGCACCTACGCCGCCTCGAGCCTGAAACTGCCCGCGCTCGACGGGTTTGCGTCCATCCTCATCGGAATCATGCTGGCGGCGATTGCCAGCCTTCTGGCCAGAGAAAGCAAGAGCCTGCTGATCGGCGAGCGCGCAGACCCCGGTCTCAGCGACTCCATCTTGCGCATCGCCGAGGCTGCGAGCCCTCTCTCCCGCGCCAACGGCGTGCTGACCGTCCAACTCGCCCCCGATCAGGTCCTGGCGGGATTGAGCCTTCAATTCCCGCCGGACCTGAGAGCCTCGCAAATCGAGGAGTCGGTGATCGACATCGAGCGACAGATCCGCGCCAGCCACCCGGAAGTGATGACCTTGTTCATCAAGCCTCAGACCGACGCCGCCTGGAACAAGGCGATTCACCTTCGATTCGGCGGCCCGGCGCCCGAGGTCGTCGTGACTTCGGGGGATGATCCGAGCGGCAAGCTCGGGCCTGCCGAGCATGTTTCCCCAACCGACCCGACCCATTGACCTCGCTTGATATGCAAATCGATCCCTCCGTCCGTTCCGGCGCCGACAACTACAACCTCCTGACCAATCTCGTTGTTCCGCGCCCCATCGCCTGGGTCACGAGCCGAGACGAATCCGGAGTCGTCAACCTGGCGCCGTTCAGCTTCTTCAACGCCGTCGGCGCCGACCCGCTGTACGTCATCATCAGCATCGGCCGCCGTGAAAACGGTGCGCCCAAGGACACTGCACGGAACATCCGCTCAAGCGGAGATTTCGTCGTGAACCTGGTGACCGAAGCGTTGTTGGGCGCCATGAACATCTCGGCGATCGAGTTTCCGCCGGACGAGAGCGAATTGATCGCCGCGAACCTGCACGCAGCACCGTCCGCTCGCGTCCAGGCACCACGCCTGGATGAAGCAATGGCAAGCCTCGAATGCAAGTTGCACCAATCAGTTGAACTTGGCGCCAACACGCTGTTCATCGGCGAAATCGTGATGTTCCATATCTCCAATCAGTTGCTCGATTCACGACTGCACATCCACAATTTCTCCCCCATCGGACGACTGGGCTCACCGTCCGTCTACTGTCGTACCGCGGACCGGTTTGAAATACCGCGTCTGTCATACGAGGAGTGGAAAAGGCACGGCTGATGAGGAGCACGACCGCGCAGGAGTCCGGTCCGTGTCACAGCGTACAGACACGCCGGTCTCGATGGTTCATCCTATCATTGTTGTGCCCGTTTCCCTCTGTAGATAGCCCAATCGATGACCTATTCAACACTCATGGTTCACTTGGAGCTCGGTCGATCGAACGCAGTCTTGCTGGAGGTCGCCGCCGACTTCGCAAGCCGCTTCGAAAGCGCCGTGATCGGTATCGCTGGGTGTCAGCCGATGCAGATGTATTACGCCGAGGGCTACAGCGTTGACGTCCTGGAGCAGGAGCAGAAAGGAATCGACGATGAAATCAAAGCGGCCGAATCCGAGTTCCGATCTGCATTGCTGTCGAAGGTCGCCCATGTCGAATGGCGGTCGACCTCGACTTTTGAGGCCGTAACGGAGTACCTGGCTCGCGAAGCGCGCGCCGCCGACCTCGTTCTCACGGGTGTTGCCAGTGGTGACATCTTGGATTCGTCTCGGGCCGTCAACACAGGAGACCTCGTTCTGCAGGTCGGAAGACCGGTCATGATTGTCCCGCTTGCAGCCAAAACGTTGCGACTGGACCAGGTCCTCGTCGCCTGGAAGGAAACGCGCGAGTCGCGACGAGCGATTGCCGACGCGTTACCGCTATTGAAGGCCGCCTCGCGCGTCACGCTCGGCGCGATTGCGGCGCAAGAAGATCTGGAGATCGCCCGTGCCCAACTCGCCGACGTCGCGCATTGGCTGGCGCGGCATGGCGTGACCGCGGAGCAGATTGCGTCACCCGCCATCGGCGACGATGCCAACGCGCTCTGGTCGCTCGCGCAGGACCTGGGCGCCGACCTCGTTGTCGCCGGGGCGTATGGGCACAGCCGGCTGCGCGAATGGGTTTTGGGCGGCGTCACCAAGGATCTGCTTCTCAGCAAGGATCGATATTCGTTCATGTCGCACTGACCCCTTGTCGTGTCACCGTCTGCTGTCGGTTGCCCTGCTCGTCACATTCCTGACCGGATGCGTCGGCCTGCCCCCTATTGAGTCCCGGACGGCCTCGGTCGCGCTGACTGACACGGCCGAGTCTCGACTCGGCAGGGCAGCGGTGTCGTTGGCCCAGGCGCACCCGAATCAGTCCGGCCTGTTGCGGCTCGTCGACGGACGCGACGCATTCGCAGCGCGTGTGCGACTTGCCAATGTTGCCGAGCGAAGTCTCGACGTCCAGTACTACATCTGGCAAAACGACCTGACCGGCACCCTGCTTCTCAATGCCCTGCGGCGCGCCGCCGACCGCGGCGTGCGAGTGCGGCTTCTACTGGACGACAACGGTACGCGCGGACTCGACGACGTGATCGCGTCTCTCATCCCCCACCCGAACATCGAGGTCCGTCTTTTCAACCCTTTCGCGACACGCCAGTGGCGGGCGTTCGAGTCCGTGGTCGAGTTCGCCAGGTTGAATCGCCGCATGCACAACAAGTCGTTCACGGCAGACAATCAGGTGACGATCATCGGCGGCCGCAATGTCGGCAACGCGTATTTCGGCGCAGGGGCCGACCCGTTCTTCGTCGATCTCGACGTGTTGGCGATCGGCCCGGTCGTGGCGGATGTATCGCGAGATTTCGACGCGTACTGGGCGAGCAAGTCGGCGTATCCGGCCGAGCGACTGATCGCACCAGCTCCGGCCGCTTCGATCGCATCGGTGACCGCCGAAGCGGATCGCATCGAGCGTTCACTTCAAGCGACGTCGTATGCCGAAGCTGTTGCTCAGCAACCGCTTGTTCGCAAGATGGTCGAACGCGACATCGCGCTCGAATGGGCCGTCGCGCACCTGGTCAGCGACGATCCGGCCAAAGGACGGGGCAGTGCGGCAGATGACGCCTTCATGTGGCCCCGACTCAAGCGCGTCATACAGCCGCCAAGCCGCGAATTGGCGCTGGTATCGGCGTACTTCGTTCCTGGCGAAGCCGGCGTCCAGTATCTCGCGGGCTTGGCAGGGGCCGGCGTGAAGGTATCGGTGGTCACCAATTCGCTGGAGGCGACGGATGTCGCTGCCGTCCACTCCGGCTACGCGAAGTGGCGGCAGTCGATGCTTGCGGCGGGCGTCGATCTCTGGGAGATAAAGCGCTCTGCGACGGCAAGCTCCGTCCAGCTTCCGCGCCCCGGGGGCAGCTCAGGATCGAGCCTGCACGCGAAGACCTTCGAGGTCGATCGGTCCCAGGTGTTCATCGGCTCGTTCAATGTCGATCCACGCTCCAAGCGCCTCAATACCGAGCTGGGATTTGTCATCGACAGTCCGAGCATGGCGACCGACATCGCCGAAACCATGTCCGCCAGGCTGCCGGATCGGGCCTACCACTTGCGTCTGAGCGTCGACGGTTCGATCCAATGGATCGAACGACTGCAGGGCCAGGACGTGGTGCACGACACCGAGCCTGGCACGACCTTCTGGGAACGATTCGGCGTCGGCGTCCTGTCGATCTTGCCGATCGAGTGGCTGTTGTGATCGGCTCGCCGCTCTTCTGCCTGGCTCGAAGGTCACCCCGCGTAACCACCCTGCGTGTGCGACGCCGCACAGACGCTTCTTCCTCGCCGCCCTTACCGTCGGCACCACCCTCACGCGTCAGGAGCAAGCCGTGCTTGACAACCCCACGAACAGCAAGTTGAAGACCGAAGGCAACGGCGAGACAAAGGCAAGTCTTGCCGAGCTTCTCAGCGACGGCACGAAGGTCATGATCCGGCCGATCCACGAGCACGACGTCGAGTTGGAGCGCAGGTTCATCGAGGACTTGTCGCCCGCTTCGCGGCGCTTTCGCTTTCTCGACACCATGCGCTCGCCGAGCGAGGCGTTGCTGAAGCAGATGACCTCTATCGATTCAGCGACAGACGCGGCGTACATCGCCGTGATCGACATCGACGGGAAAGAACGAGAAATCGGCGTGGCACGCTTTTGTGCACTGCCCGATGGCGGCGATTGTGAGTTTGCCGTGACGGTCGCAGACGAATGGCAAAAAAAGGGCCTGGCAACACTGTTGATGCGGCGGCTGGTCGAGATCGCTCGATCGCGTGGCATCAGGAAGATGCATTCCAGCGACGCCGCCGACAACACGTCGATGCGCAAGTTCGCGGAGCAACTGCATTTCAGGCACGAGCGAGACCCCGACGACGCCACGCACGTGCTCTACACCGTCGACCTGACGCCAGTCGGCGCCTGACCGCACCGGAAGGCCTACTTCGGCATGGCCGTCCAATCGGCGCAGAACGCGCCAACTTGGACGAGCACACGTTGCACTACCTGGTTGGCAGCCACGCCGCCGGTCGGTTCCTCGGTCCGTGACGTAGCCTCGGCATCGATTTCGCGAGTGGCGACAACGCGGCGAGTCGTGGTGTCGATCAGAACCGCACGCAGTGTCAGGCGTACGCGGCTCGGCACGGTGGTGAACTCCTGCTGCAGGCGGACGAGCTCGGTTTCGAGGCGCAAATCGCCGGCAACGGATGCGAGCGCGGCCTGGACAAGATTCTCGGCGGCACAGCCGAGAGAAACGAAGGAACTTGTGCGGGCGTCGGATTCGAAAATCGTCCGGTTAGGTTGCCTCAAGCGCGGGGGAGAAGGCGGTCGTACTCCTTCTTCACCACGGCGTAACACTCGCAGCTGCGTTTCTCGAGCCCCGGCCTGTCCGACACGGTGATGTGACCACGGGCATAGCTGATCAGCCCGGCCTTCTGCAGTTTGAGCGCACCCTCGGTCACGCCTTCCCGGCGCACGCCGAGCATGTTGGCGATGAGCTCCTGCGTCATCACCAGTTCATTGCCGCGCAGGCGATCCAGGCTCAGCAACAACCAACGGCAAAGCTGTTGATCGAGCGTATGGAGCCGGTTGCAGACTGCCGTCTGCGCTATCTGCGTGATCAACGCCTGCGTATAGCGCAACAACAGGTGCAACACCGGGGCCAGTTTGAATTCCTCCTTGAGGAAGCGCGACGTCATGCGGTACCCCCTGCCCGCACTCTGCACCACGGCACGACTCGGCGTTGATTCGCCCCCCATGAACAAGGAAATGCCGACCAACCCCTCGTTACCCACGACCGCGATCTCCGCCGACGCGCCGTTCTCCATCACGTAGAGCAACGACACGATGGCTGACACCGGAAAATAGACGTGGCTCAATGTGGCGCCAGATTCATAGAGCACTTGCCCTAGCGGCAAGTCGACGAGCTCGAGCTGCGGCAGCCAGCTTCGCCACTCTGCGTCTGGTAGCGCAGCCAGCAAGTGATTGCGCCTGGGGTCAGACGATGCGTGGACGATGACGGTCTCCCAAAAAACGATGCTCGCCAAGTTGCCACGCCGTCGTCGAAGGCCTCACGCGCTTCGGCACGGTGACGGCGATCGAGGTGTCGAAGCGGCTTCCCTTGCCTGGACGGACCATCCCTCATTCTGTGCGGGGTCGGACAGTCGAATCTACGTGCAACGACCGTGAAAAGCTTGCGGAGGTCGTCCCGATGAAGCGTAGGACGACGAGCGTCACGGACCCCTATGCGTGCCTCGCACAGACCCGTCGATGCGTGCGGGCACGCTTCAATCACAACCTGGTTCGAGAGAGCTTTCATGAAGACCGATGCACAAGTTCAGCAAGACGTCCTGGCCGAACTGACGTGGGAACCCTCAGTCAACGCCGCGAAGATCGGCGTCGAAGTCAAAGACGGAATCGTGACCTTGGCCGGTCATGTCACTCGGCCTGGGGAACCCCAGGCGTCAGGAACGTCATCGACAACATCACCGTCGGCTACTGATGTTCGAAGGCCCCGGATTCAAGGAACGTTCATGGAAACCAGAGATTCCCGTTCTACCTGTTCGACACGCATGGCGAGGCCGAACAGGCCATTCAGTCTCTGAACCGATCGGGATTCGACGTGAAAAAGCTGTCGCTCGTCGGCAAGGGCTATCACAGCGAAGAGCATCCGGTCGGCTTCTACACCGTTGGCGACCGGATCAAATCGTGGGGCGGCGTGGGCGCTTTCTGGGGCGGCATCTGGGGCCTGCTTCTGGCACCGGCAGTCTCCCGTTGCAGCCGGCGCCTGGCGGGTGACGTTCTGGGGCGCGCTTTCCATGGCGATCACGGCCGGCGTCGGCGCCCTCTTCGGAACCGTTGCCTGACTTCGAAACGCGACGTCGAAGCTCGGCCCTTCGCACGCGATGAAGCTCGTTCCAACGATCGATCCCTCACTGCTTCGTCAGCCACCGGGCGACCAGCAACCATGCCGAGGCCCACGCAGCCCCGAAGGCCCAGCCGCCGAGCACATCGGTGGCCCAGTGGACTCCGAGCGCAACGCGGCTTCCCCCGATGAGGAGAGTCATCAGCGCCGCGCACGCCAGCACGTAGGTTCGTTCTGGCACGCGGCTGCGCGTGCTCGCGACAAGAGCGCCGATGGTCAAGAACACGACGGCCGACATGGACGCGTGGCCGCTGGGAAAGCTCAATCCGGGAACCACCAGTTCAGCCAGTGCCGCATCCGGGCGCGCTCGACCGAATGCAGACTTGAACACCTCCACCAGGGCGATCGCCGAGATGGTGGAAGCTCCGACGAGCAAAGCCGTCAGGCGCGATGACACCATCGCCAGATAGCCCACCGTGATGATCGTGAAAAGCGTCAGGGCTGTTGTGCTGCCCAAGGCGCTCAAGTCCTCGAGCACTCCCACCAACCAGGCCCGATCGATCCGCAGCGACCCGGCCAAGTGCAGCAGGCGATTGTCGAAGCCGCGCGTGTCCCCTTCCATCACCTCGCTGCCGAGATGCATGAACGCCAGTGCCAGCAGAACAGATGCCAGCCCGAGGAACAAGGGCTTGAGCAGAGAATGAAAGTGGTCGCGAGAAACATCAGGAACTCGGGCGACTCCTGCCTGCTTTGGGCTGCCCCGAGCCATGAACACAACGGTCGTGCCTAGGCGAATGATTCGCTCGACACCGGAAACTTGTCCGGACACCAGCGCTTGAGACATTCGCCCATGACTCCGGGCTCCGGATTTGGCTTGCCGAGCACAGCGTCGATGCCGCTGTCGCGCCATTTGCCCTCGTCTAATCCAGCCGCATTTCCCGCGTAGGCAACGACTGGAACACATTTCGCGCTCTTGCACGCAATCTCATGCCGTCGAATGCGTCGAGTGGCCATCAGACCATCCAGCACCGGCATTTCGATGTCCATGAGAAGCAGGTCGAACTCCTGCTCCCCGACAAGCAGGACGCACGGCGCGACGAGCGGCTGCAAGGGCAATGCGAGAGGCCGTGAGGAAGCTCGTGCCGTTGAGTCCATGCGCCATCCTGCCCCTGGGGCCCGTGACTCCTCTGTACGCAGCAGCACATAGAACGACGATTCTTCGGGTCCTGCCAGCCCTGGAATCACAATGATCCGGCTTCACTCGTGCCGCAACGCTTCGATGGGGTCCATCTGAGCGGCGCGGCGTGCCGGGAAGTAGCCGAACACAACGCCGATGGCGGCCGAGAACAACAGCGACAGCAGGTTGATCGACGGGTCGAACGCGTAGGGCACGTTCATCACTCGCGAGAGGGCGTACGACGCCGCGGTCGCGATCGCGATGCCGACCAACCCGCCCAGCGCCGACAAGACCACGGCTTCGATCAGGAACTGGAGCAGGACCTCGCTCTCGAGCGCGCCGACGGCCAGGCGCAGGCCGATCTCGCGCGTGCGCTCGGTCACGCTCACCAGCATGATGTTCATGATGCCGATGCCGCCTACCAGCAGGCTGACGGCCGCCACGGCGCCCAGCAGCGTCGTCAGGACCTGGGTCGTGCTCGAGAGGGTCTCGGCCAACTGCTGGGTGTCGAAGATATTGAAGTTGTCGTCGTCACCCTCGGCGAGCTTGCGACGCTCGCGCAACAGCTGGCGCAGGCTCGCCTTCAGCGGCACGCTGTCGCTGCCCTCTTCCATCGACACCAGCAGCGTGCCGACCTTGCGGCTGCCGGTGACGCGGCGTTGCAGCGTGTGCAGCGGCACGACGACCGTGTCGTCCTGATCGCCCATGCCGCCCTGGCCTTTCGAGGCCAGGATGCCGATCACATCGCACGAGAACTGCTTGACGCGCAGTTGCTCGCCGAGCCCGGTCTGGCCCACCGTGCCACCATAGATCTCGCGCCGCACCGTCTCGCCGATGACGCACACAGCCGCGCCGGCGCGCTGCTCGTCGAGGTCGAAGATGCGGCCGCTCGCGAGCTTCCAGTTGCCGGTGTCGAACCAGGCGTTGCTGCTGCCGTTCACGCTGGTCGCCCAGTTGCGGCCGTTGGCGACGACCGTGACGCTCGTCGTCCCCTGCGGCGCCACGGCGGCGACACCACCGATCTGCGAAGCGATGGCCTCGGCATCGGCCTCGGTGAACTGCGGCACGCCACCGCCGCCCCCGCCGCCGAAACCGCGCTGGCCCGGTCGCACCATCAGCAGATTGGTGCCCAGGCTCGAGATCTGCGTCTTGATCGCCTGCGTGGCGCCGTTGCCGAGCGTGACCATCGTGATCACTGCACTCACGCCGATGACGATGCCGAGGATGGTCAGGAACGAGCGCAGCATGTTGCGTTGCACCGAGTGCAGCGCCAGCATGAAGACGCTCAACAGCATCAGGTGCTTTCGGTCACCGTCAGGCCGACAGGCGCGGCCGTGACGGGATGCGGGTTGGCTGCGTCGCTGGCGATGGCGCCGTCGACGAAATGGACCATGCGACGTGCGTAGGCTGCCATGTCGGGCTCGTGCGTGACCATCAGCACGGTGATGCCGTGGTCGCGGTTCAAGGCCAGCAGCAGGCCCATGATCTCGTGGCTGCGCTGGGTGTCGAGATTGCCGGTCGGCTCGTCAGCCAGCACCACGGCCGGCTCGGTGACGATGGCGCGCGCGATCGCCACGCGCTGCTGCTGGCCGCCCGAGAGCTCCGCCGGCGTGTGATGCTCCCAGCCGCCCAGGCCCACGGACTGCAACGCCCGGGCAGCAGCTTCTCGCCGCGCACCGGCACTGTCGCCGCGATAGAGGAGCGGCAATTCGACGTTCTCCTGCGCCGATGTGCGCGCCAGCAAGTTGAATCCCTGGAAGACGAAGCCGAGGTAGCGGCGCCGCAGCCGGGCCCGCTGGTCGCGCGTCAGTGCCTCTACATGCGCCCCCTTGAACAAGTATTGGCCGGCGCTCGGCGTGTCGAGGCAGCCGAGGATGTTCATCGCGGTCGACTTGCCAGAGCCGCTCGGCCCCATGATGGCGACGAACTCGCCTGCGGCGATGTCGAGGTCGATGCCCTTGAGCGCCATCAGCCGGGCCGCACCGGTGCCGTAGCGCTTGGTCACGCCACGCAACCGGATCAACAGGTCGTTCACTGGGTCGCCGCTGTTTTCTGGTCGGTAATCACGAGCATGCCGGCCCTCAGGTCGCCACCGGTGATCTCCGTCATGTGGCCGTCGGTGATGCCCGGGATCACGGCGACCGCGACGGCAGCGCCCTTGCCGTCGTTTGGCAGCACCCAGACCTGCTTGGCGTTGGCCGTGCTGGCGCCTGCTGCCGCCGGCCTGCGGGTGTTGCTGCCCGGCATGCGCGGCAACAGGCTCGACGAGATGCTCTTCTTCGCCGTCGGCACGTCGGTCGCGGCGGTCGGGGTGAATCGAAGCGCCGTGTTGGGCACGAGCAGCACGTCGTTGCGCCGGGTCGCCGTGATGGTGGCGGTGGCGGTCATGCCCGGGCGCAGGCTCAGGTCGGCGTTGTCGACATCGAGGTAGGTCAGGTACGTGACGACGTTGTCGGTGATGGTCGAGCCGAAACCGACGCGGGTGATGCGCGCCGGGTAGTTGCGGCTGAGGTAGGCGCTGACGGTGAAGGTCGCGTCCTGGCCGACCTTCACCGAGCCGACGTCGGCTTCGTCGACGTAGACCCAGAGGCGCAGCTTGCTCAGGTCTTCGGCCACCGTGAACAACGTGACCGCCTGCAGCGATGCGGCCACGGCATTGCCGGGGTCGACGCTACGCGTGAGCACGACGCCATCGGCCGGAGCGGTGATCGACGCCTTCGACAGGTTGATCTGGTCCGTGGACAGGGCTGCCTTCGCGTCGCTCACGCCAGCGTGTGCGCTGGCATCGTCGGCAATGGCACGGGCCAGGGTGGCGCGGCCGGTGTCGAGCTCCGTCTTCGAGGGCACCTTGCCGCCCGACAGGCGTGCGACGTCCTCGAGGCGGCTCAGCGCGGCCCGTGCTTCGATGATCGTCGCAGCCGTCTGCGCGACCTTGGCGTCGGCCGCCGCCAGCGTCGCCTGCGAGCGAAGGACCTGGTCCTTCAGCTTGGCCGTGTCGAGCTCGACCAGCACCTGGCCCTTCTTGATCAGGTCGTTGACGTCGACGTTGACCTTGAGCACAGTGCCCGAGAGCTCGCTGCCGATGTTGATCGAGCGCGTCGGCTGGATCGTGCCGTTGGCGATCACCAGCAAGGTGAGGTTGCCGCGCGCCACGACCTGCGTGGCATATCTCGGCGCCGTGCTGGCCGCCCGGCTCGCCAGCCACCACCACACTCCTGCCGAAACGAGCACGACGAGGCTCACGATCAGCCACAGCATCGGGCGCCGATACCAGGCGCTGGTTGCCGGCTCGTCGAGCAGCGTGGCCAGATCGGTGTCTCCGGAGGCGCCGGCGGCCGCGCTCGGCGAGCGGGGCGAAGGTACGGGCGGCGTCGCAGGCGCCTCGACCGGAACCGGCACAGCCGGTGGGACGGGTGCGTTCATCGAGTCGAGAACACGTTGCGCGCAGCGATCGGATCATCCCGGGAGCGTGGACCGCCTGCCGACGTCACAACCTCCGGAACCCAGCCGCCACCCAGCGCCTTGTACAGACGCACGTGGTCGCTGCTGACGTCGGCGCGGGCAGCGGCCACGCCGTCCTGCGTGCCCAGCAAGGTGCGCTGCGTCTCGAGCACGGTCTGGAAGTCCACCAGCCCGCTGCCGTATTGCTGGCGAGCCAGCGTCGCCGCGTTGGCGGCGGCGGCCGCGGCGTTGCCCAGGCGGGCCAGCCGCACGCGATCACCGCGCAGGGCCACCAGTGCGTCTTCCACCTCCTGCAAGGCGACCAGGATCGCGCCGCGGTAGACCTGCCGCGCTTGGTCGAGGGCAGCCTGCTGCACGTCAACCTGGGCTCGGAGGGCGCCACCATCGAATATCGGCAAACTCACGCTGCCCACCAGTGTGCTGACGACAGAGGCGCCTTGGGTCAGCGCGCCCAGAGTCAACGCGCTCAAGCCCAGTGAACCGCCGATCGAAAAATTCGGCAGGCGCGCCGCCTCGGCTTGGCTGACGCGCGCCATCGCGGCCGAGACCTGATGCTCGGCCGCGCGAACGTCGGCACGTTGGCGAAGCGTCTGGGCCGGAATGCTCAGGGCCAGCTCGTCGCTCACGTGAGGAACCGGGGCCACGACAACCAGCACGGCAGACAGCCCGGCCGGCGGTTGGCCCGTCAGCACAGCCACGGCGTGGCTCATTTGCTCGAAGCTCGTCTGAAGGGCCGGCACCAGTGCGGCCGTCTGCTCGACCGCCGTGCGCGCCTGCTCGGCATCGAGCGACGTGACCAGGCCAGCCTGCAATCGCCACTCCGTGATCTGCAAAGTCTCCTGCTGGCTCGCCAGGTTCTCGATGGCGATGGCGAGCCGAGCCTGGGCGCTGCGCAGGGCGACGTAGTCGAGCGCCACTTCAGCGGCGATCGACACTTGCACGTCGCCCAGGCTCGCCGCGCTCGCGCGGGCCGCGGCTTCGCTGGCGGTGAGCGCACTGCGGTTGACGCCGAAGATGTCGAGCTCCCAGTTCGCATCCAGGCCAGCCTGGAATTCGTTGATGACCGATCGACCGCCAGGGACAGCGGCGCTGGTGCCGCTGCTCCGCTGAACAGAGGCCGAGCTGCCGAGGGTGGGAAAGAGGGCAGCCGCAGCCACATCGCGGAGCGCCCGCGCCTGTCGCAGCGCCGCCTGGGCGCCACCCACGCTCGTGTTGGCGCGCAGGGCATCAGTGATCAGCTGAGCAAGCAGCGGATCGTCGAAACGCGCCCACCAGTCGACCAGCGATGTGGAGCCCGCGACCGGTGCGACATCGGCGACGGACCAGGAT
>Ga0075520_1001068_pt1 | contig 12914 bp, 7 predicted proteins | sample NGEPerB_FD_75100 | JGI IMG/M metagenome (GOLD analysis project Ga0075520, IMG submission 75100) | Arctic peat soil microbial communities from the Barrow Environmental Observatory site, Barrow, Alaska, USA - NGEE PermafrostAB12-B | ecosystem: Environmental > Terrestrial > Soil > Wetlands > Peat ... | reverse complement strand
TGGAACGCCTATCCGGGCAAGAGCTATGTGCTGCAAACAGCGACGAATCTTTCCGGCTCATGGTCAAACTCCTCGGTGCTGGTTGCCGCTTCAAATTCTCTCTCTTTCAATTTTCCCACCACCGCCAAAGCGCAATTTTTCAAAGTCGTCAAGCTCGACACCGAAGGGCCGCAGGTTTCGCCGGTCTCGCCATTGGATGGCGCGATTGCCGTTGGCCGACAAAGCACGGTTCAAGTCGGCTTAACGGATGTCACCGGCGTCAACAGTAACTCCATCATTCTTACCATCGGCACCAATGCCCCGGTCAGCCTGCCCAATCCGCAGCTTGCCTATGCCGGCGGCCTGCTGACTTACACGCCAGCCACGAACGTGTTTCTCGGCACCAACGGCCAGTTGGTCGTCGCCGCCATTTCCGTGACTGACACTTTGGGGAATGTCACCACCAACTTCACCTGGTCATTTCAAATCGCGCTTTCCAGCGTGCCCGGCACGAACATTCTTTATATTCCGGGCAGCAGTGGCTTTGTTCTGATTTCCACCAACGGCAGCTACTTTACTTACTCCTACTCTGGTGCGTTTCCAGGTCTGACCATTGGCGAGGCTTTGGTGAACACGAACCTTGCCACGGGCTACACCGTCACCGTCGTTGCCTTCACCAATTATCCGGCCAGTAGCACGGTGGTGGTGCTGACACGTCCGACGACATTGGCCGAGATGCTGCAATTGGGCAGTCTTTCCTCGGCGAATTTTACGCAGTTGGGCAGCCAGGGAAATGCCGCCGTCGCGTTCGGCCTCAAAGGCGCAACGAGAATGCCAGCGGGGCCGGTGCCAAAATTTGGCCTCAAGCACACCGCCGATCTCCAAGGCATCCTTTATTCAAACGCAAATGTGCTGATCGAGTTGCTGCCGGGCAGCCAGTTGACGCTGGATTCCGACCTTGGCTTCGGTGCCAACTTCAGCGGCCTCAAGCTCCGCCAGTTTTCGGCCACGTTCAGTGCCGGTGCGGATTTCACACTGGACGCCCATGTTCATGCGACGGGCGCAGTGGATCGCAGCGGCGCAACTCCAGTCATTACGCCCGTCCACCAGTTCTACGGAACAGTCATCCCTGGCACTTTCATTCCGGTTTGGGTGGAGTTGGTGCTGGAAATCAATGCCGGATACGACGTCCACTTGGAAGCGTCGGCCGACTACACCAGCGGCATAAGCGGAACCAAGCAAATCCTCACTGGCAGAGGGTGGACTGAAAGCGGCGGTTGGACGACCCCCTCGCAAAATACCGCTGGCGGGTTTTCTGTGCTCGGTCCGACTTGGCAGATTGAGACCACCGGCAGTTTGCAAGTTGACCTGCAACCCAAGCTCACGCTCTACGTTTACAGCGTGGCCGGGGTGTCCGGCGATTTGCAGCCCTACTTGGAATTGGATGGCAATGCCCAGCTCAATCCTCAATCGTGGGATCTGGCCCTCAACGCCGGCCTGAACAGCACCATTGGTTTGGATCTGCGCGCATGGGACAGTTCCTGGGGCGATTTGCCGGATAAAACTTTCAACCTCATTCCCAGCACGCTGCTTTGGGAAACGAGCAGTTCACCCAGCCCGCCTCAAATCACCGGCCAGCCCCAGCCCCAGTGGGTGACGACGGGCGGCACGGCCACTTTCACCGTGGCGGCGAATGGGTCAGGGACGCTGACTTATCGCTGGCAGCGCAATGGGCTGTTTCTCACGGATGACAACCGCATCACCGGCACACGGAGCAGCACACTGCAAATCAATCAGTGCTCGACCAGCGATGCCGGGAGTTACAGTGTGCTCGTGGGCAATCCGAACGGAAGCGTCAGCAGTCAGGGCGCGCTGCTGACCGTTTACCCGACCAATATTCAATCCGGCATGGCGCTGATTCCCGCTGGTTCGTTTCAAATGGGGGATAATCTGGGTGATGGTGCCAGCTCAGGTTTGACAGACGAATTGCCCGTTCACACGGTGTATGTCTCGGCATTTTACATGGACAAATACGATGTGACCCTGGCGTTGTGGCAGCAGGTCTATAACTGGGCGATCACGCATGGCTACAGTTTTGATGATGCGGGTTTGGGGAAGGCGGCGAATCATCCGGTGCAGACGATTGACTGGTATGATTGTGTGAAGTGGTGCAATGCGCGGAGCGAGAAGGAGGGGAAGGTGCCGGCGTATTATACGACATCAGCACAGACGACGATTTACCGGACTGGTCAAGTCAACGTGGACAACAGTTCGGTGAAATGGAATGCCGGGTATAGGCTGCCGACGGAGGCGGAATGGGAGAAGGCGGCGCGGGGCGGCACCAGCGGGCAGCGGTTTCCATGGGGCAATACGATTTCGTGGAGCCAGGCGAATTACTACGGTTATCCGTTGTCTCAGATGTCAGGTGGTTTTTCCTACGACCTTGCCAGCGCTATTGGCTATGATCCGACGTTCAACGATGGCGTTTGGCCCTACACCAGTCCGGTGAACTATTTTGCGCCGAACGGGTATGGGCTGTATGACATGGCGGGGAATGTGTGGCAGTGGTGTTGGGATTGGTATGGAGATTATTCGAGTAGTTCGCAGACCAACCCGCGTGGGCCCACGACCGGTCAGTATGGTTCCTCACGGGTGTGTCGATGCAGCAGTTTCAACCTCAGCGCGGGCGACTGCCGGGCGGCGCTTCGCAGCAGCGACTACCCGGCCGGCGGCGGCGATGCTACCGGATTCCGCTCCGTCCTGCCCCCAGGTCAGTGAGCTTGGACGGACAGAGCGGAGCAGTCGAGTCGGAGCGGGGACGAGCGGAGTAGCGGCCGGAGCGCCGGCTTTCAGCCGGCTTAACGCCCGGCCCACCCGTGAACGCCGCCACGAACGAGAACGTGAAAATGAAGGTTAATCCAAGCGCCCAAAGCCGGTCACAGACCGGCGCTCCGCCCGCAAGGAGCGCCGGCTTGCAGCCGGCTTAAGCCATGCGAACTTTAGAAATGACCGAACCAAACAAACCAACAACGCCGGTTTTCCAGAATAGGCCGCTCCGAATAGGCCGCTCCTGAACGGAGCTTGAAAATTTATTGGAATGTTTTTCTACAGAGATTTCAGCCCTACGGGCTTTTCATTCTTCATTCTGCCTTCGCCTCACGGCACGGGCAGTTCATCAAAGATTTTCTGGATGACAGTTCGCTGGTTTTTCCCCCGGCCCCGGCTTCGCAGGTGATGGCCACGCGGTGGCACTTTTATGTCGTAGGAGACGAGGTGACGAGGTGACGAGTCTCAAACTTCCTGGGTTTTAGTCAGAGCCTCCTCACGTCGTCTCCTACGTTTATTTACCGCACCTTTTCAAACGCGAAGCCTTTCAAGTATTCCGTTTCGGGAATCATCGGGATGATCGGATGGTCCTGGCTCTGCGCGTAAGTTGCCACGCGGCGCAGAATGTGGCGCGTGTCATACGCCGCCGACAGCAGCGAGTCCAGAAACAACCCGGCGTCCACGTGATGCGAACAGCAGAAGCTAGCCAGCGTGCCGCCGACTTTCAACAGCTTCAACGCGCGCAGATGAATCTCTTTGTAGCCGCGCAACGCATCCGGCACGGACGCCCGGTTGCGCGTGAATGACGGCGGATCGAGGATGATGAGGTCGAAGCGCGGAATGACACGCTCATGTGGTTTGACGGCGGTATTTTCCTTGAGCCAGTCAAAAACATTGATGGTGTCGAAGGAACATTTGTCCGCGAGGCCGTTGGCGGCGGTGTTGCGCTTGGAGGCTTCAATCGCATCGGCACTCTGGTCGAGCAAATGGACGTGCGCCGCCCCTGCCCTCGCCGCGTGCAACCCAAATCCGCCGAGAAAGCTGAAGCAGTCGAGCACCTGTCCGCCTTTGGCGAATTGCGACACGGCCTGATAATTCGCCTGCTGATCCAGATACATTCCTGTTTTGTGGCCGCCGACCAAATCCGTCTCGAACTTCAGGCCGTTTAAGTTCACGGAAACCGGCCCGGTCAATTCGCCGAAAAGCACGCCATTGGATTCCTGCAAGCCTTCAAACTTCCGCGATGACACATCGCTGCGTTCCATGATGGCGCGCGGCGAAAAGATTTTTTGCAGCGCGGCGACGATCATCGCCTTGCGCTGATCCATGCCAAGCGCGGAGATTTGCACGACGAGCACGTCCTCGTATTTGTCCACGATGAGGCCGCTCAAGAAATCGCTCTCTGCATTCACGATGCGGAAGGAAGTTGCATTCGGCAAATGTTTTTGGCGGACGGCAAGCGCGGCGCGGATGCGTTCCTCGAAGAATTTTTCGTTCACGTCCACGCGTTCCGGCGCAAGGATGCGGACATTGATTTTGGACCGGGAATTGAAGAAACCGACGCCGAGCAAACGCTGGCGATGATCTTTGACCTGGACGAGTTCTCCGTCAGTGAGCGGCGCGGTGACGCGAAGAATTTCGCCATGATAAATCCACAGGTGGCCGGCGATAATGCGGTCGGCTTCGCCCGGTTTTAGTATGACAGTGTTGAGTGTTTCTATTTTTGTAGACATTAGCCCGGCAGGTTCGCAGGCGCGGACGGGGCGGGGAAGTAAAATTATTAACTTGAAATGTTGCGAGAACAGGCGGATAAAAGCTTTAAGCCAATGAAAACAAGTTACCCCATCAGTTCCATCCTGCACGAAAAAACCTCCGCACTTTGGACGGTCGCGCCCGAGGCGACGGTGTTCGAGGCCATCAAATTGATGGCCGATAAAAACATCGGCGCGCTGCTGGTCATGTCCGGCGGGCAGTTGCACGGCATCTTCACCGAACGTGATTACACACGCAACGTGGCGTTGCAGGGCAAGACCTCGAAGGAAACCCGCGTGCGCGAAATCGTCACGCAGAAAATTCTGACGGTCAAGCAGGATGACACGGTCGAGGAATGCATGCGGTTGATGACGGAAAATCGCGTGCGCCATCTGCCGGTCGTCGAGGGCGCGAAGGTCGTGGGCATCGTGTCCATCGGCGATCTCGTGAACTGGATCATCTCGACGCAGAACGCGGCCATCGAGCAGATGGAACAATACATCGCGGGCAGCGTGGCGGCGTGAGGCAGTGCGCGAAGATCACTTCTTATTCCTGCGGATAAACCAGAATCCGGTCGTGAACCAGCACGATTAAATCATTTTTTTTGTCGCCGGTCACATCGGCCACGGCGGCTTCGCGCGGTTCGGGCAGCGCGTTGTCGCGACCACGGAACGTGTGCTGCTCGAACACCTGCCAGCGGTCGCCCGGCACGAGTTTGCGCTTGGCGTCAAACGTCACGAGGTCGAGATAATTCTTCGCGGTCTCCATGAAGATGAGTTGCTTGCGTCCGCCACCGGTGAGGTCGCCGGCGATGACGTCGTTGAGGAAACCATCTTTGATCGGCGTGTCGTAGTCATCGAGCTTGGCCAGCTCCCACACGGCGCCCGCGAGCGGCAGCCACGCGACGGAATTCTGGCCGGTGAACGCCACCGCTGCCCCGCCCAGTTGCACCGTTTTCAACGCGGCAAAGCCCGTCACGGGCAGGTCCAGATTCTTCACCACCTGCCACACGCCCGCCGCATCGCGTTCGCACAACGTCAACTGCTTGTGTTCCGCATCGAGCAAAAATAATGACGGCACGGAGTTTGTGCCGTTCGCCACCGCCGTTGCGCCGATGATGCGCGAGTCGCTGGCGGAACCGTTGATCTGGTCTTTCACGCGGAACACCCAGTTCGGCGCGTTGGTGGAACCGGCCACTTTTGCCTCTTGTTCCAGCACGACGGCGCGGATGAAATTTTTCTGCGGCAGGAGCAACTCCATTTTGCCGTCACCGTCCACATCCGCCGCCGCGAGCCACGGCTGTTCGAGCGCGCCGCCGGGCGGATCAACATCCTTCTCGCCAAACTTGCCGTCCGTTTTCTGCAACAGCACCTTGATTTTTTCGTAGGGAATCAACGCGACGATGTCCGCGAGCCCGTCCTGATTCACGTCCAGCATCGCGAGCGTGGTCGGATTCGATTTGAAACTGTCGCTCAATTTTTGCGTCGTCGTTTTGCCATCCGCCGTGCGCGTGACCAGCGAACGCACGCCGTCCTTGTCCACGATGATGGCAAGCGTGGGTTTCGCGCCGGGCTTGAGCGCACCGACCGTCATCACGAGCGGCTTGCCGTCCAGCGGCAGCGGCGTGGGAAACGGCAGGCGGCCGTTTTTGTCGAACTGCGTCGTCGCCACGGAATTTTCATCGCGGCTCAACAGAAAAATTTCCGGATGACCGTCGTCGTTCCAGTCGGAAACGGCAATCTGCGTGACGCCGGCGAGGCTCGGAAATTTTTTCGGCGAGGCCAGCGAACCGTCGGCCTGTTGCAGGAAAACGGAAAGCTGCCCGCTCTCCGGTTCGGCCACAATCAGGTCCGCGCGGCCATCGCCGTTCACATCCGCCCACAAAACGCCGCGTTGCGCCGAGTCGGTCTTGTTCAGCTGCAGAATCTGGAACTGCCCCTGTTTGAATTCACCCGACAGCTTCTCCGCCGGTTTGCGCGTGAACTGCGAAACTTCCGCGCGGCCCGTCGCCTGCACGATGTCTATGAGATAATTCGTCCGGTCGCCCGCGAGATTATCCAGCCAGAACGAGCGGATGGGCTGCGCCTTGAAATAAATTTCCGGGCCGAGCTGGCCGGAAACATTTTGAAACCGGACGCGGAACGGATTCGGATTGTCAAAATCCACGAACACCAGGTCGTTCCGCCCATCGCCGTCCACATCGGCAATCTGCACGGCCTTGGGCGTGCCGGAACAGGAAATTTTCTGCGGCTCGGCGAACGTGTGATCGGCCTGCTGCGCGAGAAAATAAACCGCGCCATTGTCGCCGAGCAGGACGAGGTCAGCCAGGCCGTCGCCGTTCAAATCGCCGGTGACCAGCGCGTTCGCGTCAAGACGTCCGTCATCCAGATGCCAGCGCTTTGGTTCGCTCCAGCCGTTGGTGCCGCGATTGTAAAGCACGACCAAATCCTTCGCGTCGCCAAAATAAGCAATGTCCGGGCGGCCATCGCCATTCAAGTCTGTCACGATCAGACCCGCGATGCGTTCGTCGGAAGGGATCGAATCAATGCGGAAACGCGAATCCGGCGGCAGCTCGTTCAGTTCCAGTTTTCGCGCGGGAACAGCATCGGTGCGATTCGTTTTGCCCGTCAGGTTGTAGAGCAGGTTGATTTTGGAATGCAGATTGTTCGCCACAATGAGGTCGTTCAAACCGTCGCCATCGAGGTCGGCAACGTGCAACTGGTTGATCATCGGGTCAACCGGGAAAATCTCGTGGCCGCTAAAACCAAACGTGTTGGTGACGGTCGCCGCCGCCGCCGAAAAACCAAAAGTAAATGACGCCGACAGCACCGCGCCGGAGAAAAATTTCATGAACTGCTGCATGGCCGCAACCTGCCAGCCGACAACGCGATTGGCGAGATTATTCGCCGATGAAGTGCAGCGCCACGCGGCGCGAATGTGGCCGCGTGCGGTGTTCCCACAGGTAGATTCCCTGCCACGTTCCGAGCGCGAGCCGGCCAGCATGAACGGGCAGCGAAAGATTCACCGTCGTCAATGCCGTGCGGATGTGCGCGGGCATGTCGTCGTCGCCCTCGGCGGTGTGGGTGAACAGCGGATCGCCGTCGCGCACGAGCCGCGCGAAAAAGGCGTCCAGATCGCGGCACACGTCGGGATCGGCATTTTCCTGGATGAGCAGCGAGGCGGAAGTATGGCGCAGATGCAAGGTGAGCAGTCCGTCGCGAAATTTATTTTCGGCAATCCACTTCGCCACTTCGTCCGTGAATTCAACCAGCCCGCGACCGCGCGTGGCGATGATGATTTCGTGAAAGGCCTGGCGCATGGAACTTACTGCGCTTCCGCTGGCGCAACCGGCGCGCCCTTGTCGGCGAGCATTTTTTCGAGGTCGGCATTACGCGGCTGGCCGGCGTCGAGCGCCTTCTGATAATGCCAGCGGGCCAACTGCGGCAGCGGCGGTTCCTGGCTCAAATAAATCACGGCGAGATTGTTGTGCGCCGGCGCGTAAGCCGGGTTGATCTGGATGGCTTTCCGCAACGCGGTTTCGCCCTGCGCGCGGAGGCCCTTGTGGCTCAAGGTGACGCCGAGGTAATTCTGGATTTCGGGATTTTCCGGGTCAATGGTGGCGGCGCGGCTCAAGGCGTCGAGCGCCTCGTCGTATTTTTCCTGGCGGAATTTCAAATAGCCGAGCGTGGAAAGATTGTAGGCATCGTCGGGGCTTTGGGCGACGGCGGCCTTGATGTGTTTCTCCGCGTCGGCCAGTTTGTCCTGCTGCAACTCGATGGTCGCGAGGTTCGCCAGCGCGAGGCCGTTGTTCTGGTCGCGGTCGAGAATCTTCTGATAATCCGCTTCTGCCTGATCAAATTCGTGCCTGGCGAAATGCTGTTGCGCGGAGGCGACGAGTCCCGCGGCACCGGCGGGCAGTTCGTTGATGGATTTTCTGACCGGCTCAACCTTGCTCGGTTGCGGCATGGACTGGCGGAACAACGCCAGTTCCTCCGGCGTGTAGGGAACCGCCTTCGCCTCGTTCACGGCCAGCCGCGAGCGCAACGTTTTCACCTCGTCATTGAGCGCGGCGACCTGGGCGGCGACGGCGTCGTTTTTGCCGCGGGAATTTTTTCGGCTCACCGAGTCGAGCTTCGCCATCAATTCGTCGCGTTCCTGCGAAAGGCGGCGGATGCGCGCCTCAAAGGCGGCGATGTCCGGCTTCGGGGCGTTCGCAAACTGCGCGAACTTGTTTTCCAGCGCCAGTTTTTCGAGCGCGGCCACGGCAGAGGCGGATTTCAAGGACAGAATCTGGGCGCGGGCCGTCTTCAATTCAGCCGCCAGCTTGTCCACTTCTGGCGAATTCGCCGCCGCCGCGTTCAGCGCCGCAATCTGGTCCCGCAACTTCAAATTTTCCGTGCGCAACGCGGCGAGCGCATCCAGATTCCCGGCGGATTTCAAACTCTCCCGCAATTTTTCATTTTCCACCACGAGCTTTTCCGCGCGGGCCTGTTCCTCCAGAAATTTCCGTTTGAATTCCGCCAGATCCTGCCGCGCTTGATTGATGGCATTGGTGTCCGTGACGATGATTTTTTCCGGCATCGCGACGGACGATGCGGGCCGGCTGGCTTTCATCAGATCGTTTTCCTTCATCAACTGGCGGATCTGCTCCTGCGCGGCGGTGAGTTCGCGCGCGTCAATCGCCGCCGGCTGCGCCGCGAGCGCCTCCTTGAGCCTGGCCTGAAGCGTTTCATTTTCCGACTGCTCCGACTTTAACTGGGCATTCAAGGCGGCGATCAGCGGCGCGGAATTATCCGCCGGAACGCCCGCCGGCCCCGCCGGCCCCGCCGGTTCATTGGTTTTGACCACGGCGACACTGGCGGGCACCTGGCTTTGCAAATCGGAAATTTTTCCTTTGAGATAGTTCAGGCGGAAACTGATGATGCCCGGATTCCAGTCGGGATAAATTTTCTGGAACTGCTGCAATTGTCTCTGAGCGGTGCCAAAGGTGGCCAGCGCATCGGCCGGCTTCGCGCTGGAAAGGTCGTCCCCCTGCTGAATGAGACTGTAAATGCGGAGGTATCTTTCATCCGCGTCCTGCTGCGCCCGCGCAGGCGTGAGCAGGCCGGCGAGAAGCAGGACGGTGGCGAGAAACAATTTCATGCGCAAAGAATGCCAGAGGAAAATCATTTGGCAATACGCGGCGTGTGTTACGAGAACGTCACGCAAGGATGATTGACCGCCGGACGAAGTTTTGTTAGCGTCTTGTCCAGTTACGCATGAAATCCGCGTTAAGCCAGCACGTCCTTGTGTTGAACCGGCTCTGGCAGGCAGTCAACGTCTGCACCGCCCGGCGTGCCCTCACGCTGCTTTTTCAGGGCCAGGCGCAGGTCGTGCTCAACAATCCCGACGGCTCCTTCCGCACCTTCAATTTTCAGGAATGGCGCGATGTCTCCGCCGGTGCGCCGCACGACGAGTCCGTCCACGCCATCTCCTTCCGCATCCGCGTCCCAAAAATCATCCTGCTGTTCATGTATGACCGGATGCCGAAGAAGGAAGTGAAATTCACCCGGCACAATATTTTTGAACGCGACAAGGACACCTGCCAGTATTGCGCAAAGAAATTTGACCGGAAGGACTTGAACCTTGACCACGTCACCCCGCGCGATCGCGGCGGCCCGACGACTTGGGAAAACATCGTCTGCTCCTGCATCACGTGCAACACGCGCAAGTCCAACCGCACGCCCGCCGAGGCCGGCCTGCACCTCTTCCGCAAACCCAAGCGCCCGAAATGGCGGCCGTTCGTGCAGATCAACTTCACGCTGCAACACCACGACAGTTGGAAACATTTCATCGACCTCGCCTACTGGAACGTGGAACTCGGCGAGGACATCGGGTCGTAGCCGCAGGCGCATCTCACTTTCTGGCAACCTCTCATTAGCACCGGGCTTCAGCCCGGTGGGAGCGAGCACCCCGGATGCAAGCCGTTTCAACGGCTTTGGGGCTGCAGGCGTGGAAAACGGTTGAAACCGTTTCCCTTTTCTCCGCACGCTATTCACCCGGCTGACCTTGCCCCATTTCAACTCGCTGGCGCAGCCGCGCTCGCGGTGGGGATGGGAAACTTGATCTCATTAACACCAGGCTTCAGCCCGGTGACAGAATCCGTGCAAATGAAAAACCGTTTCAACGGTTTGTCCGGCGCGGACGGGAAATTTCAGGTGGTGGCTGAAAGACGATGATCCGCGCAGTGAATCACACAAGCTGGTGAAGAAATTTCCGCAACTGAAACTCGCGTCCATCGGCCCGGAGACGAGCAACGCGATTGCGGCTTTGGGATTAAAACCCGCGCTCGAAGTGAAGGAACACACGACGGACGGCTTGATTGCCGCGCTGCTCAAGGCGACGAAAACGTAGGCCGTGTTTTCAAAAAAACTCACATCTCTCCTTTGAAGGCGCGGTCGAGGATGGCGGGGAGCAAGGCGCCCAGTTCGGCGGCGGTCTCGGCTTGCAGTGGCTTTTGTGTGACCGCCTTCGCCTGCAATGCGGCGTGCATTGCGCCCACATGCTGAAGAAAGCCTGCATCAATCGTGCGCCAGCGTGGCCAGTCAAAAATTGGTTGCGGAAGTGTTCATTGAACAGACCCTTGTGAGCTAACGATGAATGGGCCTGCTATAACCACGGCGGGAAGCAAACCGGATTTGGCCCGAAGTTTCACCAACCAATCGCGTTGAACCTCGGCCAAAGCTTCTGGAGGATTATTGTCCTCATGTAGTTTAGAATAAAAGTTCAGCATCAATTGGCCGCTGGGAACATCGAAAACCGGCCAAAGAGTCATCAACAGGTCTTGCGCACCAGCCTGAATGAATCCCCGGCGCAACCCCATGACCCCTTCGCCGAATCTTGGCTGGCCTATGCCCGTGTCACAGGCCGAAAGCACTACCAGCCAGGTGCCGCGCAAATCCAAACCGCCGACTTCTTCGGCAGTGAGAATGCCGTCAGTGTCGGTCGGCGGAATTTCCCCGCGCAGCCAGGCGTCCAGCGTTACTTGCGCACCGGCAAGGGCCACGCCGCTGCGATACATCGGATTCTGCAAGCGAACCCGCGTCCGGGATTCCTTTGATTCGAAGGTGAATCCCAATAGGGAAAGCCGGTCCGGCCCCTTGATGGTCTCCGGCAGAAAGAAACCGTGAGTGGCGAAATGCAGGATGCGCGGGGAATGAAGCGCCCTGACCTGCGTTTCAGTGGCCCCGGCTCCCGAATAAACCTGCACCGGCCAATTCCACGCTTTGGCTTGCGCTTCCAGTGCAGCCGCATTGGTGGCGAAATACGGTAGCGGCACCAGCCGCAATTCATTCTCTGCAGGGTTGGTTTGACCTCCAGCCATGTAATCCGGCGCGGCAAACACAACCATCTCTCGACTCGACGACTTCGCGGGTTCGCGCAGCAAATCGCGACCACTGACAACGTAGCGGATTGAGTATTTCTCCGCCAGGAACCGGTCGTCCGCGCTCAACAGTGTGGCAAAGGAAACGAAATTCAACGAGGCATCCGGACTGATAATGACGGTTTTGGTGCCCGGCGGGAAGAAGGCCTCCAAAGGCTCCCAGGCTTGTTTATACAATTGATGAAGCACCGCAGAGAGCTTTGCCTCCTCGTTGCGCTCTGGGTCGCGGACGGCTTGCTGGCAAGCGAGAACATTCCTGGCGATATTCGTGGCGGCTCCCAGGCACACCCATTTTGGTTCGCCGTTGGCAGCTAGAATCACTGCGCCGTAACGCTTTTCCCACTGTTGATGGCCGAGATAATGATCGTAAAGGATGAATTCCAACAGCACTGCCTGTGGAGGAATCACCTTCTGGACCTGTTCAAAAGTTACCGTCAACGCGCGGCGGGCATGTCCAAAGCCGGCCACGTTCCGGGCCAGCGCGCCTTCCAATTGTTCTACTTGACGGGAAAGCTGCTCCCGTCTCTCGGCACGATTCTTCAAGGTTTCTGGTTTTAGATCCGCTGGCGCGGTCATCAATAGCTCGGTCATTTGCTTCTTTGCCGGCCCCAGTTGTTCAATCAGCGTCCGATCTTCCGGGTTCTGGCTTGCCTGGGCCACCACCCGGTCCTCCAGCAACGAATCCAGCACGACGCCCTTGTGCCGGAGAATCGTGAGCGCCACCCGGGGCCCGTCGTTCAAACTGGCGAACAAGACATAAGGATCAATCTGCGCCTCGTAATCGAGCCGTTGTTGTTCGGAGGTGAAAGATAGAATATTGTCCAGCGTCCCCAACCGGGCCTGTTCGGCCTTGTCCGCGTATTGCAACGCCTCGTTGGTTTTCTGAAGATCGAAATATAGAGTCCCTAGTGTAGTGTTACAGTAAATACTATAC
>Ga0075520_1001065_pt1 | contig 12925 bp, 12 predicted proteins | sample NGEPerB_FD_75100 | JGI IMG/M metagenome (GOLD analysis project Ga0075520, IMG submission 75100) | Arctic peat soil microbial communities from the Barrow Environmental Observatory site, Barrow, Alaska, USA - NGEE PermafrostAB12-B | ecosystem: Environmental > Terrestrial > Soil > Wetlands > Peat ... | reverse complement strand
GCGTCAGCGCTCTTACGTCAACTGCCCAAGGCCTGAGCCGTCCAGGCGCGAGGGGACCGGTCACGATTCGCGTGCTCGGTGTTTCTCGTGGGCGGCGAATGAGTTCACGCGTTAACGCCGGACCCCATAGGGGGTCGGAGTGTCCTGGCCCGTGCGCCCCACCCGCGCACTATGACAGGTCCAGGGTGACACGTTCGGACGTGAGCCGCCCTGGTTGAGGATCCTCGCCCGCGCGCAGCCCGTTGCGGGCCAGGACAACCGACCCATCGACCGCCCAGGCGGCCAGCGTGGACTCGAGCACCTCAGTGAGGTCACCGGTCAGGTTCACCCGGGTGCCGGCAGGCCAGTCCCGTTGTGGCACAACGCTTCTGTAGGGGATCTGGGCGCCGTCGGTGATCAACGCCAGATCGTCGGGAGCGGGCTCGGCCACGGCGACGAACCGATCCCCGAAGGTTGCCAGCTCTCGAGCTTCGTCCATGGCTCCGGTCGGCACCGGCCCGTGATGGGCGCGAGCCAGAGCATCCAGCGTGATCAGCACCACGTCGCCGGGTGCAGGCCCAGTGGTGGCTGTCACGGCGGTGGGGACATCACAGATCAACAGGTCCGGGGGCCGGCGCCCGGCAACGTCCAGAGTGGCTCCGAGCGACCACACGGCCAAAGCCCAGTAGAGGGCTCGCCAGTGGGGCGGTAAAGACAGCTGCACGACGGAGCCATGGCCCAGGTCGAACTCGTCCTGAAGGGCGTTGGCGGCCTTTGACACCCAGTTGGCCAGCACCTTGCCCGAGAGCTCAATGCGCTCGCCTTGCGTGGGGCCGGCGGTGTCCTCGTAGAAGGTGACCCGCGGCCTCGCGGAGTCGGCGCGAATGATCTCGGCAAGGACGGAGGCAGGGGTTCGCACACGGGCGAGCCTACGGGCAGGTGCCAGGGGCCAGTGTCGGTGGACTGAGCCAGACTGCAGGGATGACTGATCGTCGTCGTCGACTCTGGACCCCCGACCGGTCGCTGGACGTGCTCGCGGTCATCGGGGGCCTGCACCTGGGCCCGGGCGACCCGACCTTTCGACAGGACCCCGACGGCACCCTCTGGCGCGGCATCCGCACGCCGCAGGGTGCCTCGACCCTGTGCCTGGAGCCTGTCACCACGTCTGGCATCGAGGCCATCGCGTGGGGCCCGGGAGCCGAGTGGGTCCTGGCGTCGGTTCCGAGCATGCTGGGTGACCTGGACGACGTCGCGGGCTTCGAGGCACATCACCGGCCGGTCGCCGAGGCGGCACGGCGTTTCCCCGGATGGCGAGTGCCCCGGACCGGACTGGTGCTGGAGGCGATGATCCCTTCGATCATCGCTCAGAAGGTCACCGGCCAGGAGGCTGCAGGTTCCTATCGCACCCTTGTTCGCCGCTACGGCGAGCGCGCACCGGGAGAGGGTGGCCTGCGAGGACTGTGGGTCGCCCCCAGCGCTCGCGGCTGGGCGCAGATCCCGTCCTGGCAGTGGCTGCGAGCCGGTGTCGATGGCGCGCGGTCCGCGGCGGTGGTCCGCGCTGCGGGCGCTGCTGGCCGGCTGGAACAGTGCGTGGCCCTGACCCGCGACCAGGCAGAGCTGCGGTTGCGCGCCATACCGGGGATCGGGGTCTGGACCGCTGCCGAGGTACGGCACAGGGCGCTCGGGGATCCTGACGCGGTCAGTTTCGGCGACTATCACGTGGCCAAGGACATTGGCTGGGCGCTGACCGGCTCCGAGGTCGATGACGACGGACTGGCTGAGCTGCTCGAACCCTATGCAGGGCACCGCTATCGGGTGCAAGGGCTGCTCAAACTGGCAGGTGCGGGCCGTCCGCGGCACGGTCCGCGGATGAGCGCCCCAACCCACCTGCCGCACCGGTTCGGTTGAAGCTCGCCGGCGGTTCGTAAGGTTCTCCGGGTTTGCGGCCGGCCTAGGTGGGCTCGACGCTGAGCAGTTCCCCGGGCTGGCAGCCGAGCACGTTGCAGATCGCCGTCAGGGTGCTGTACCGGATCGCCTTGGCCCGGTTGTTCTTCATGATGCTGAGGTTGACCAGTGAGATGCCCACAGCGTCAGCGAGCGCGGTCAGGGTCATCTCGCGGTCCTCCAGAAGCTTGTCGAGGTGACAGACGACGTGGTGTGGTTTGTCGACTGGCACTCAGACCAGCCCCTCGACGTCTTGGCCCGGGACAGGTCCTGGACCGAACGCCTCCCGGACAAGGGCGATCACGGGCATGACGACCAGCGGCACTGGGGTCAATGACATCGTCAAGAGCACTGCGCCCAGCGGCGCATTGGTGACGGCGTCGACCACGAATCTGGCGAGGGTGAGAAGGACGGAGCCGGAAACGGCGACGAGCAGGACGATCTTGGTCGCCAGGATGTCCCCACGGTCGGACGCGAGCCAGTCCCGCCTGCTTTTGCCGGATGCCTCAGCGCCCATGGCGTTCCCGTATCTGCTAAGGCTGGCCCGTGATCGACCGGGCCGGCTGGTGGCCAGAGTATATTGTTATTCGATATTATTGAAAAACGATAAGGACACTGGGTTGAGATGTCAATGGTCCGTCCACCGTCAGGGTCGGTGCCGGCGGGCGGGTGAGGGCCGCGGTCAGCCCTTCGCCCCGCAGCGCCACCTCTGCCCGGGTCGCCACAACCCCGAGGGTGAAGTTGTCGGGCGCCCCCAGCAAGAGGGTGTCTTTGCCGATCTCGCCGAACGCTGTCGGGCATGTCAGCAGGGCGACCCGTAACGCCCGCCTCGCTCGGGTAGCCACCGACTCGGGGGCTAGGAAGGGTATGCCCACCTCGGATGCCGCCGCTGAGCCGGGCTGCACACCCAGGGCTGCGCGGACGGCCTCAACCATGCCATAGGCGAACCAGTCCTGGGGCCCGGTGCGAACCAGGCTCCTGGCGCCGGAGGTTGACTCTGCGTCGCGAACGTACTGACCCAGGCCGCGGATATGAGCGACCGGGATGCCGTCGGCCTTGCCCTTGACCAGGTCCGCGGCGGCCGCGATCTCGTCGCCGACACATCGTTCGGTAACCGACAGGACTCGCCCGTTGGCGTCGGTCGACCCGCGCAGGTCGTCCATGACGTGGATTCCGCAGGCCCCCAGGGCAAAGTCGGTCTGGCCGTTGCGCCAGGGCCGTCCGGCTGTGTCGCTGAGGATGACTCCGGTCAAGACCGTGCTGCCCGAGAGCGCCAGCCAACCGGCCTGCAGTCCGTGCCGGATCTGCGCAGCGGCGGTGTCGGGATCCTTGGGCAGCAGTAACAAGATCGACTCGTCGGTGGTGTTCGAGGCGTCGACCCCGGCAGCGGTCATCACCGGCCCTGCCGCGCACTGCACGATGCGGGTCACACCCGCGGGCGTCATGCGCTCGGCGACAATCCGCACGGTCTGGGACAGGACCGCGTCGGCTTGGTCGCCAGCAGGCGCCTGCAACCCCAGAGCCTTGGAGACCACCTTGCTGGAGACCACGAGAATGTCGCCATTCTTGAGCTGGATCTCGTTGAGCTGCAACACTCTGAGCGTGATCTCGGCCACGTCGTCACCCTCGACAACTTCCGGGAACCCGAGCAGCGGGGTGTACGTCACAGGCGCGGCGCGGGTCGTCATACCGGCTGGGTCCGGCGCAGGCTGGCGGCCAGGTCGAGCGCAGCGCCGGCGATGTCGGCGGCAGCTTCGAGGTCGTGCATCCACAGGGGCCGGCTGGCCACCTGAAGCCGGGGTTCGAACCCGAGCGCCGGCGCGTCCTGGTCGTCGATCAGCCATCCGTCCAGGAAGTCTGCGTACAGGCCGGCTACTGCCTGCGCGCTGGAATCCACGCCGATCGTGGTCAGGCACACGTCGGCGTGGCCGCGGACCGGGGCGCCGCCGATCAGCGGGGACACGCCGACAACGGGAGCCCCACTGCCACGTAACGCATCCCGCACTCCCGGCACGCCCAGGATGATGCCGATGGATACCACGGGGTTGCTCGGTGGCAACAGGATGATGTCGGCCTCCCGGAGGGCGTCGAGCACCCCGGGAGCGGCGGCAGCACGGTCCATGCCCACGGCGACGAACTTCTGTGCGGGAACGGCGGCATTCATCGCGACCCACCACTCCTGGAAGTGCACGGCCCTTGGAGGATCTTGCCCCTGCCCGCCGATGATGACGTGGGTCTCGACGGGGGAGTCCGTCATGGGTAGCAGCCGAACACGGCGATCGGGCAGACCCCAGCGGGCGCACAGCCGCGCGGTCACCGCCGACAGCGAGAGACCTTGGCCAAGCCACTGGCTACGGGCGATGTGCGTCCCGAAGTCGAGGTCGCCGAGGCCGAACCATTGTGGCAAGGCCCCGTATGCCGCCAGTTCACCTTGGACGGCGTGCGTCTCGTCCGCGCGCCCCCAACCCTGTTCCTCGTGGACAGCGCCCCCCAGGGTGTACATGATGGTGTCAAGATCGGGGCAAACTCGCAGGCCGAACAGGTTGATGTCGTCACCGGTGTTACCGATCACCGTGAGGGTGGCGTCGGACAGGGCAGGCGTGCGGGCGAAGTGGGCGAGTAGGCCACGCAGGAAGCGTGCTCCGCCCACTCCGCCGGCTAGGGCAGTGATGCGCATGATCGCAGTCTGTCAGGTCGGGTCAGGGTGCCAGATCCGACCTGGTTCGGGGGGGAGAACGTGCCAGTGGGAGGGACTCGGGGATGTTTGTGAGGTTTGAGCGATTCTGGGACGTCGGTGAACTATCAGAGAATGGCTTGACTTCCCTTCGCGACACGCGTGTAATTTCATTGTTGTCATTTAACCGGTACCCCCGGCAGTCAGTCCCAGCGTCACCTAATCAAAGTCAACTCAGTCCAACGTCAACGCTCGCTTGTTTTCGGGTCGAGGAGGGGCCATGCACGAACTACAACTGATCATGAACGTCGAGCTGATCGACACTACCGAGGATGAACTGTCATGGCAGGAACGCGCCCTGTGCGCTCAGACCGATCCGGAGGCGTTCTTTCCGGAGAAGGGCGGCTCCACCCGCGATGCCAAGAAGGTATGCGTGGGCTGCGACGTGCGGGCCGAGTGCCTGGAGTACGCCCTGGAACACGATGAGCGGTTCGGCATCTGGGGTGGGCTCTCAGAGCGGGAACGCCGCAAGTTCAAGAAGGATGTCATCTAGTCGCCGTGGTGACTGCGCACGTAGTCCGGGTGGTGGCTCCCCGGAGCCGTCTCTGATCCGGTGATGCCGTCCCCGGCGGGCATCGTGCAGGTAGTCGCCCGCCCGCCTCATTCGCAAGGCACTGTGCAAGTGCCTGTGCGAAGCCCTGCCGTCGCCGGAATCCTGGTAGTCCATGACGGCGCGGCGTGGCTGAAGGAATGCCTGGATGCATTGGCGCTCCAGACGCGCCCACTGGACCAGCTGGTCATCGTCGACACGGGCTCGACTGATGACAGCGTCCGGATTGCTGGCAGGCACGCACGGATCCGTCAGGTCGTCGGCCACGTAGAGGCCATCTCCGCGCCTGACCAGGCCACCTTTGGTGAAGCTGTAGGTCGCGCGGTGGCGCGGGTAATCACTGAACCCGCCGTCGAATCGGCGACCGAGCCGGTATCGCCCCCGGCTGCAGGCGCCCCGGTGTGGCTGTGGCTGCTGCACGACGACAGCGCTGCGGCCCCCGAGGCCCTGGCCCATCTGCTTGACGCGGTCCTGCGCTCGCCGTCGGTGGGGGTCGCAGGCCCCAAGCTGACCATGTGGGACGACCCATCCCGGCTGCTTGAGGTTGGTTCGACGGTCAGCCGCTCCGGACGTCGCGTGGGAGGCCCGGCGATCGGCGAACCCGATCAGGGTCAACACGACCACCGCAGTGACGTGCTGGGTGTCAGCACGTCGGGGATGCTGATCCGCCTTGATGTCTTCCAGATGCTCGGCGGCTTCGATCCCGCCTTCGGGCAGTTTCGTGATGACCTCGACCTCTGCTGGAGGGCGCAGCTGGCCGGGCACCGGGTTGTGGTGGCACCCAGGGCACGCATACGTGAGGCGGCGGCCTCCGCCAACGGCAGGCGTTCGCCTGGCCTCTCACCGCAGAATGCTCGAGGCCGTGACCGCCGCCATGGCCGCCAGGTCGCGCTCGCACGATGCGCCCCCTGGACTGCGCCTTTCCTGGCGATCTGGATCGCCCTGGCCAGTCTTTGTTCGGCGGCCGCTCTGCTGGTGGCTAAGCGGCCCCAGGCGGCCTGGACAGCGCTCGGTGACTTCACGTCCGTGCTGACCCCGTGGCGTCCGATGGCAGCGCGCTGGCGCTCTCGCGGCCTCGCCAAGGTTCGGCGCCGCGACCTCAGAGGCCTGTTCGCCTCACCGATGGCCGCTTTCGTCCTCACCGTGGACACGATCCACGAAGAGGTGTCTGTCGGCTCCGCCCGGTCGTTTGATCACGGTAGTAACAGCGTGCGGGCACCGGAGAGCGGACCGGCTTGTGAGGACGCGGAGTCTGAGGACGCGGAGTCGCTGGAACGGGCGCCCCGGGGAGCCGGCTGGCGGATCATGGGCCACCCAGGGTTCCTGGCTGTGATGGCCGCAGTAGTGCTCGCGGCGGGGACCTGGCGCTCTCTTCTGGGGGCGCTGGTCCCGGGTGGCCTTGGTGTCGCCGGTGGCGAGCTCCTGCCGGTGTCCAGCAATGCCTCCGAGCTTTGGCATAGCTGGCTAGATGGATGGCATGGTGCGGGGCTCGGCAATGGGCTCGAGTCGGCGCCATACCTGCCGGTGCTGTCGGCGGGCGCCTGGGTGCTCGAACACGTGCCCTTGATCGACGCCCCAAACTCCTCGGTCGGGGTCCTGATCGCCTGGCTTCTGGCGGCGGCTATCCCGCTTTCGGCCTGGACGGCATACCTTGGGGCTCGCGTGGTGACCCCCGGGCGGTGGCCGAGGGCGTGGGCTGCGCTGGCCTGGGCCTCGCTGGCCACGCTCACGACAGCCGTGGCCGGCGGACGGCTCGGTGCCGTCGTCGCACATATTCTGCTGCCGCTGGTTGCGGCTGGATTTGTCTGTGCCGCCAGGGGTTCCGCACGTATCTCGGCCATCTTCGGTGCCGCCCTTGCGCTCGCGGTGACTGCCGCCTTCAACCCAGCACTTGGCGCTCTTGGTGCCCTGGCAGCTCTGGCTCTGGTTGCGGTCGGCCGCGGCCGGACCCGGCTGCGCGCCGCGGTGCTTCTCCTGGTGCCCCTCGGGTTGCTCGGCCCATGGTTCCTTCAGGTGGTTCACCACCCCTTGCTCCTGCTGAGCGGGCCGGGTCTGAGCGTGTGGCAGAGCTCCCCGACCGCGCCGTGGCACCTCGAGCTGTTGCACCCTGGTGGGCCGGGTTCCTATCCCGTGCTGCTGTCGGCGCCGATCGTGCTGGCCGGGGTTATCGCCCTGTCGAGGCGCAGGGGCGACCCCCACGCGATGACGGCGCTGGCAGTACTGACCATTACCGGCCTGGCGCTGGGGGTGGCATCACCGCACATCATCATCGGGCTGATACCTCCTGATCTGGCCGGTGCGGGTGCTCCGGTCACCGTGTGGGCTGGCACCGGGCTCGACGTGGCAGGCCTTGCGCTGATCGCGGCAGCGCTGCACGGGTTCGGCGCGCTGTCCGCCGAGCTGTCACTGAAACACGTCGGCTGGCGCCAGATCCTGTATCCGGTGGGTGTCCTGACAGCTGTCGTGGGAGTCGCGGCCAGCATGACGATGGCCGCCCGGATCGGGATTGGCGGGACGCTGGCGGGTCAGGTGACCAACACCCCTGCCGTCGCACAGGATCAGGCTCGCCCCCCATGGGGCAACCGACTCCTTGCCTTGACCACGCAAGGGGGCACCATCGGCTATCGCCTGGTCGGCGTTGAACCTGGCCCGCTGGTTCGTGACCTGCCGCAGGCGCCGGTCGCCCCGGACCCCTTGTTGGCTCGTGCAGTCCGGAGCACCGTAGGGACCGATCAGCTGGATCCGGTCAACGCGGCCCGCGACGACCTTGCCGACCTGGGGATCGGGTTCGTGACCCTGCGCGGGGCATCGAACGGGCCGCTGGCCAACCAGCTGGACGCGACGGCCGGTCTCACCAGGCTCAGCAACAACCAGGGCCTGATCCTGTGGCGTGTCCTGCCCCGCGGGAGCGCACTGGGCACCTCCCGGCTGCGGCTGGTGGACGCCACGGGCGTCTATCTCGCGTCGGTGCCGCTTACCGGCGACCATGGTGCAACCGATGTCGCCCTCGGCTTCGCCGCGCCCGCAACCGGGCGTCGACTGGTGGTCGCAGAGCCGGACCAGTGGGCAGCCCACGCACGCGTGACCTACGCGGGACGCCGCCTTGATGCCATCGTGGGCGCCAGCCAGCCGACCTACCTCTTGCCCCCGACCTCGGGTGAGCTGAGCATCACCCTGGCGCCGACCCGCCACGGGTGGAACTGGGCGCGGCTGGGCCTGCTGGCCGCCGTTCTGTTCCTGGCGGCCCCGTTCGGCTCCTCGCGCCGCCGTGGTGCGCCGTGAGCGGCCAGAGGCGACCGCTGGCCGAGGGGTTACGACAGGTGGCGCTGCCACGAGCTGTCGCGCTGGTGGCCGTAGGTATCGGGTTGGCTCTTGGTGCCATCCATCTGCGCGCACCGATCAACCTGGCCCAGGCGGCGAGCTCGCATCGAGCTGGCCCGCCGCACGTCCAGCCCGTCACGCAGACACAGTCGATCTGCCCTGGCCCCGAGGCACTCGGCGTCCAGGGTCTGCCCGACGCGTCGGCCCAGACGGTTTCGGTGGCTGCCGTGGGCGCCCCGCCGGCTGCGTTGCCCTCGGGGTTTGTCACCAGCCCGGGCGCCGGTTCGCTGACGCTCAGTGGGCTTCCGTCCGGTGGAGTATGGGCCGCGCCGGCGACCGCCGGTGGTCACGTCATCGTGGGTCAGATCTCCGATGCGCGATCCGCGCTGGTCAGCGCTGCGGGCTCGATGGCACCAGGAGCCGTTGCCACGCAATGGTCATGGACGCGCAAGGGCGACAACCGGGGCTTGGTCACCACAGCCTGCGTTGCGGCCACTGCCTCCTCGTGGCTCATCGCCGGGGGCGCCGCGCCGGGCCGTCTGGAACACCTGGTCCTTGCCAACCCCGGGCACAACGCGGTGACTGTTGATCTCGCCGTCTTCGGTACCAAGGGTCGGATCAACTCGCGCGACGCTCTGGGTCTGGTCGTGCCAGCCCAGACGCGCACAGTAGTGCTGCTCAACGCCATCGCTGGCTCTGATCCATCGCCGGCCGTTCACGTCAGCGCCAGAGGTGGCAAAGTCGCTGCCTATCTGAACGACACCTGGCTCGATGGGGTGGTGCCGCGCGGTGGCGACGACGTCGCGCCGGTGGCCGCGCCGGCTCGCGAGCAGGTCATCGCGGGCGTACCGATCGGCGGCCGGGCGATCTTGCGGGTCGCCGTGCCCGGTGACAGTGAGGCCGTCGTCCAGTCGCGGGTGCTGACCACCAGCGGGCCAACACCCCTTGCGGCCGACGGTGTCACGCGGGTGGCGGGCGGCAGCACCAGGGACATCGATCTCAGCTCACTACCAGCCGGTGCGTACGCCGTGCAGGTCATCGCCGATGTCCCCGTGCTCGCCGCGGCGATGGTCGAGCGACGTCGCAGCGCACTGTCGTCCTCGGACCTGGCCTGGTCCATGGCCACAGCGCCGATCAGGAGCCTGGCCGGTATGGCGTTGCCCGTCTCAGGGGTCAAGGGACTCGCAGCGCGCCTGGACCTCGCGGCAACAAGGAGCCCCGCATCGGTTCGAGTGACAACCGTGGCGGCTGGCGGTCAGGTCAGCACCACAGAGGTTGGCATCGGCGCAGACTCGGTGTCGACGGTCACGTTGGAGGGAGCCTCGTCGGTCTGGGTCACTCCTGCCACCGGCACCGTCCGGGCTGCGGTTCTCACGTCGGCCGCCGATACCGCCGGGCAGCTGTTGAGTGTGACGCCGCTGACCGATCTCACGCTGGTCACCACCCCTTCGCCGCTGCGCCAGATACGCGACTAGAGGCACCCGTCCTGGCAGGGCACTACTCGTCGTCGGGGTCGTAGCCGGAGTCGAGCTCGCGCGGGTCGACACCCAGCAGGGAGGCCACCTGCTCGACGACGACGTCGTTGATCAGGGCCGCGAGCTCGCGGGCATCGTTAGTGCGGGTTTCGACCGGTCGACGGTAGACGACGATGCGAGCCGGCATCTTGCCCTGGGCAGCGAACAATCGGCCCAGGGGCACATCGGAGGACTCCCACGGAGCGGGATCGCTGGGCGGAACGTCCTCGACGGCGAACTCCAGGTTGCCTAGCGCTGGGCCGGCGTGGTGCTCCATCCGGCTTGCGGCGTCAAGGACGAGCTCGTCGAATCGCTGCGCCCGGGTGGCCATCGCGGGCACCGGCGGCCACGCCATCGGGCCGCGCTGACCCCGGCCGTGACGATCGCGGCGAGGGCGAAAAGGTGCGCTCGCGGAGCTCATGGCGGCAGTCTACGGCGTGGTGTGTGTCGGATGCCTGTGCCGGGGAATAGGGTCCAGACGTGAGCCTGTCGCGTCAATGTTCCCGAACTGCCTGCTCAGGTGGTGCCATGGCGACGTTGACGTACGTCTACTCCGATCAGACCGCTGTTCTGGGTCCCTTGGCAACGTACGCCGAGCCACACACCTATGACCTGTGCGTTGTCCACGCCAAGGGTCTGACCGTGCCGCGAGGCTGGGACGTCATCCGTCTGCTGACCGAGTACGTGGATCCCGGCCCTACTCCGGACGATCTGTCGGCGCTAGCCGACGCGGTGCGCGAGGCCGGCCGGCCCCGTCAGGGTTCCGGCACGGTTGCCGTTTCGGGGGGACGGTCTGATGCGCAGACCGCGGGCACCGTCGAGACCGGACGCCGCGGTCACCTGCGCATCCTGCGCGATCGATAGGCTCTTGCGGGTGAGCGCTCCTAGACTTTCTGAATTCATCAAGGCGTACGACGTGCGCGGCCTGGTGCCGCAGCAGCTGAACGACGCCGTCGCCTTCGCCATCGGCTCCGCCTTCGCACAGGTCGTCGCCCTCCCGGACGGTGCGACGTCGATCGTGGTCGGGCATGACATGCGTGAGTCGTCGCCCGCTCTGTCGCAGTCGTTCGCGGCCGGGGCGGCCGCGAACGGCCTGGACGTCACCCTCATCGGGCTGTGCTCGACCGACGGTCTGTACTTTGCCAGCGGCGCGCTCGATGTTCCCGGCGCAATGTTCACCGCCAGTCATAACCCGGCTCGGTACAACGGCATCAAGCTGTGCCGATCAGGGGCGAGGCCGGTCGGCCAGGACACCGGTCTGGTCCAGATCCGTGATCTGGCCCAGTCGTTGCTCGACTCCGGCCACGAGCCCAGTGCGTCCGCCGTTAAGGCACCTGTCGGCAGTATCAGCCAGCGAGACGTCCTGGCGGACTATGCGCAGTTCCTGCGGGACCTGGTCGACCTCCGCGAGCTACGGCCGTTGACAGTGGTCGTCGATGCCGGCAACGGGATGGGCGGTCACACCGTACCCGCGGTCCTGGGTACCGAGGCCGCGTTGCCCGTGTTGCCCCTGACGATCATCCCGTTGTACTTCGAGCTTGACGGGACGTTCCCCAATCATGAGGCCAACCCGCTCAACCCTGAGAACCTGCGCGACCTTCAGGCAGCGGTGATCGCCCATGGCGCCGACCTCGGGCTTGCCTTCGACGGTGACGCCGATCGCTGTTTTGTGGTCGACGAGCATGGTGAGCCGGTCAGCCCGTCGGTGATCACCGCGTTGGTGGGCACTCGTGAGATCGCTAAGGAGCGCGCTGCGGGTCGGGACGCGACCATCGTCTACAACGTGATCTCGTCGGCGGCAGTACCGGAGATCATCGGTGAGGCCGGAGCGACCGCGGTCCGGACCCGGGTCGGGCACTCGTTCATCAAAGCCGAGATGGCGCGCGTTGCGGCCGTCTTCGGCGGCGAGCACTCAGCCCACTACTACTTCCGCGACTTCTGGTTCGCCGACACCGGGATGCTTGCCGCGATGCATGTCTTGGCTGCGCTGGGCGAGCAGTCGCGACCCCTTTCCGAGCTGGTGGCCGAGTTCAGCCGGTATGTTGCCTCTGGCGAGATCAACTCGACCGTGCCCGATGCCCATGCCGCCACCGAGCGGGTACGTGCGTGGGCGCAGACGTGGGGGCAGGAAACCGGCCAGGATGTGGAATTCGACGAGCTGGACGGTATGACCGTTACGCATAAGGGGGACCCGATGTGGTGGTTCAACCTGCGAGCCAGCAACACCGAACCGTTGTTGCGGCTCAATGTCGAGGCCAGCGATGAGCCAACGATGTCACGCGTGCGCGATGAGGTGCTGTCGGTCGTGCGCCCAGCCACGGCGAGCGCGTCGACCCAGCCACCCGCGGCAGCTGCCCCATCTGGTCCCGTTGCTCCTCGGGTTGAGCCCTGGCTCCGAGAGATCCTGCGCTGCCCGCAGTGCAGGTCCACGCTGTCCGACGGCTCTGGCCCGGCAGGTCCTGAGCTGCACTGCACCAACGCGGCCTGCCGCCGGGCCTATCGCATTGACGACGGTATCCCGGTGCTCCTGGTTGACGAGTCCCGTTTACTGACCAACTGACTGCCGGGGTCAGATCATGGCACCCCTGCTCGACGAAGCGCTCCTGAACAATCCCGACTACATCGCCGAGCGCGACTCCCGTCGTACACTCCTGGCGTTGGCGACCGCTGGGGCGCAGGTCAGGGAGGCGATGATGTTGTCCCACGAAGCAGGCATCGAACGGGTGGCCGGCGGTGAGCGTCCGCGGTCCGTGCTGGTGGCGTCGTTGGGCGGCTCGGCGGTCGTGGCCGACGTGCTGGAGCTGTTGGCCGAGCCGGGGTCTCCGGTGCCGGTCAGCGTCCGACGCAACGGCACGTTGCGTCGGACGCTGACCGGCACCGGAG
>Ga0075520_1001064_pt1 | contig 12928 bp, 15 predicted proteins | sample NGEPerB_FD_75100 | JGI IMG/M metagenome (GOLD analysis project Ga0075520, IMG submission 75100) | Arctic peat soil microbial communities from the Barrow Environmental Observatory site, Barrow, Alaska, USA - NGEE PermafrostAB12-B | ecosystem: Environmental > Terrestrial > Soil > Wetlands > Peat ... | reverse complement strand
TCCCGGCGCCGTATGACGGGCCCCGAGCCCCGGCCCCATGTGACAGGCCCCGTATGAGCATCCTGGCGATCGAGAGCAGCTGCGACGACACCTGCGCGGCGGTCATCGACGGCCGTGGGAGCATCCGCTCGAACGTGGTCTCCTCGCAGCAGATGCACACGCGCTTCGGCGGCGTGGTGCCCGAGATCGCCTCGCGCCAGCACCTGGAGCTGATCAACCTGGTCGTCGAGCGGGCGCTGGCGGAGGCGGAGGTGACGCTCGCAGACGTGGAGCTGGTCGCGGCCACCCAGGGCCCGGGGCTGGTGGGCGCGCTGCTCGTCGGTCTCTCCACCGCCAAGGCGCTCGCCGCCGCCCGGGAGCTGCCGTTCGCGCCCGTGGACCATCTGCAGGGACACGTGGCCGCGAACTTCCTGGCGGGTGGGGAGGGCCCGTTCGAGCCGCCGTTCCTGTGCCTGATAGCCAGCGGCGGGCACACGCTGCTGGCGCACGTCACCGAGCACCACGGCTTCGAGGTCCTGGGCCGCACGCTCGACGACGCTGCCGGCGAGGCTTTCGACAAGGGCGCAAGGATGCTGGGGCTCGGCTATCCGGGCGGCGCGGCGCTGGAGCGGCTGGCCGCCGATGGCGATCCCACGGCGCTCGCGTTCCCAGGCTCCGCCGGCGAGCGCGCGCGCGGCGGGCGCGGCGGGCGCGGCGCCCATCGCAAGGCCTTCGCCCAGGGCCTGGACTTCTCCTTCGCGGGGCTGAAGACAGCAATGCTCTACGCGCTGCGCGAGCTCTCCGAGCGGGAGGCCGAGGCGCGTGCCGCCGACCTCGCCGCCTCCTACCAGGCGGCGATCGTGGACAGCCTGATCCTGCGCACCGAGCGGGCGCTTCAGCGCGTCGGCATCGAGCGGCTGGCGGTGGGCGGCGGCGTGGCGGCCAACGGCGAGCTGCGTCGGCGCCTGCGCGAGTTGGACGTCGCCCTGCACGTTCCCGATCGGATGCTGTGCACGGACAACGCCGCCATGATCGCCAGCGCCGCGCGGTACGGCGAGCGCCTGGCCTACCCGGACTATCTCGGCCTCGACGCCTATGCCACGGGAGAACACGCGAGGTGAGGGTCCTGACCGTCTACTCCACGCCCGACTGCCATCTGTGCGAGGACGCCATCGCGGTACTGCGCCGGCTGCAGGCGGAGCTCTCCTTCGAGCTGTGCGAGCGCGACATCACGACCGACGATGCGCTTCACCGCGCCTATTTCGAGCGGATTCCGGTGATCGAGCTGGACGGCGAGGAGCTGTGCGAGTACTTCGTGCAGGAGGCGCTTGTGCGCGAGCGTCTAGAGTCACGGCGATGAGCTACGGAGATCCCAGCAGCGGCGCCGTCGAGGCCGACCGCGACGGCGCGGGCGCCTCCACGGAGCGCCTTTCGCTGGGCGTCGCGGCCCGGCTGTCGCGCTACCTGCAGGTGCTCACCCAGGCCAAGAAGATGGGCAAGGAGACCATCTCCTCGCAGGAGCTCTCCGACTACACGCACGTCAACTCCACCCAGATCCGCCGCGATCTGTCGGGCTTCGGCAAGTTCGGCAAGCGCGGCGTCGGCTACAACGTCGAGGCGCTCGTCTCGCAGATCCGCAAGATCCTGCGCACGGCCGGACAGCACAACATCGCGCTGATCGGCGCCGGGCATCTCGGCAAGGCGATCGCCTCCTCGGAAATCTTCGCCGACCACGGCTTCCGGGTGGTCGCGATCTTCGACTCCGACCATGCCAAGGTCGGCACCCAGGTCGGCAACCAGTTGGTGCGCCACATCGGCGAGCTGCGCCAGGTGGTCGAGGACGAGGACATCGTCGTGGGCGTGCTGGCGGTGCCCACGCTCGCCGCGCAGGGGCTCGCCGACGAGCTGGTCGAGGCGGGCGTGAAGATCATCTTCAACTACTCCGAGTCGCTGCTCGACGTGCCGCCGGAGGTGACCGTCCACACCTCCAGCCCGGCGGTCGACCTGCTCTACGCGCTCTACTTCTACCTGACCTGAGTGACCCGAGCGCCGCACTCGCATCCCACTCACAGCGCGCCACCGTGACCGTAGAGACGCACGAGATGACCAGTCTGGACCTAGATCAAGCGGAAGAGACGTTCGCCGAAGCCCCCGATCTGACGGTTGGGGTGGAGGAGGAGTTCTCGATCCTGCGCCCGGACACGCTCGGCCTCGCACCGCGCTTCGAGGAGCTGCGCGACATCGCCGCCGCCGACCCGGTGCTCCACGACGCCATCACCGGCGAGCTGATCTCCTCGGAGATCGAGATCATCTCGGGCATCGGCGACGATCTGGCGCACGCGCTCAGCCGCCAGCGCGAGCGCCGTCGGCGCCTGTTTGCGCTGGCGGCAGCCAACGGCGCCGCGCTGGGCGCCACCGGGACGCATCCCTGGGCGGACTACCGCGAGCAGCCGATCATCGACACCGAGCACTATCGCCGCGTCGAGGAGGGGCTGAGATACGTGGCGTGGCGCAACAACACGTTCAGCCTCCACGTCCACCTGGGCGTGCACGACATCGACCGCGCGGTGCGCGTCTGCGACCGATTGCGGCCGGTGCTGCCGCTGCTGCTGGCGATCTCCGCCAACTCCCCCTACCTGGACGGGCGCGACAGCGGCCTGCACTCGGCGCGCACCCAGAGCTTCACCAAGAGCTTTCCCCGCTGCGGCATCCCGGACGCGTTCGGCAGCTGGCGTGCCTACCGCGAGTACGTGGAGTTCCTCCTGCGGACCAACTCGATCGTCGAGTTCACCCAGGTGTGGTGGTCGGTCAGGCCCCACTTCAGCCTCGGCACCGTGGAGGTGCGCATCTGCGACGTGCAGGCCACCGCCCAGGAGTCCGATGCGCTGGCCGGGCTGATGGTCGCATGCGTCGCCCAGGCGGCGCGCGACGTGGACGAGGGCGTGCCCTTCGCCGACCCGGCCCCGCGGCTGATCGAGGAGAACATGTGGCGCGCGATCCGCTTCGGGCTGGACGGCCGGCTGATCGACCTGGAGGCGGGCGAGGAGTATCCCGCCCCAGTGGCCATCGATCGGCTCGGCGCCTGGACGGCGCCGGTTCGCGCCGAGCTGGGGATCGACCTGCGCTTTCCCGCGCGCAACGGCGCCCAGCGCCAGCGACGGATGATCGAGGCGGGAGCCACGCGCGAGGAGGTGTTCGCCACGTCGGTGAACGAGACCAGGCAGACCTATTCAGAGGAGGTGGCGGTTTGAGCACAGACCCATCACGGCAGCCGGGAGGCCCTGCGGGGGCTCCGGGCGAGCCGACCGAGGATGAGATCCGGGCGGCCTACGAGGCCGAACTGAGCCGCATCACGGCCACGGACATGATGGCCCAGTCAGCGGTGTCGCTGTTGAACATCGGCGCCCGCCGGCTCGGAGCGCCCGGGGCGCCGGGGGCGGGCCCGACGGCGGACCAGCGGGACCTGGAGCAGGTGCGCGATGCGATCGACGGGGCCAGGGCGCTGCTGGACATCCTGGAGCGCAGGATCCCGCAGGAGCTGGGGCCGCTGCGCGACGCGCTCTCGCGGCTGCAGATGACCTATGCGCGCGAGGTGCAGACGGGCGCGTCGGCGGCGGGGGGCGCCGAGCCGCAGGGCAGCCAGCCGCCGGCGGGCGGAGCGGGCCAGGCGCCGCCCCCCGCTGCGAGCGATTCAGAGGGCTCCAGTGGCAAGCCGGGCGGCCCCGGGCCGGCTGAGTCGAGCGGCAGGCTGTGGGTGCCGGGCAGGTGATGGGGGGCGTGCCCGCCGCACGCTGGCCGGCACGCCGCTCCTCGGCACGATAGACTCCGCCCGCGTTTGCACCGGGTAGACGCTCGTGCCGAGCGATCCGGACGGCAAATGTGCGCGCGCGATCCTCGCGCGGCAAGCAAATCAGACCGCGGAGGATTTCTGTTGAGCAGCTTTCTGACGAACCATGGGGTCGTCGTCGCACTCGTTTGCGCCGCATGCGCTGTGGCCTACGGCCTGCTGACCACGCGCTCACTGCTCGCGCTCTCGCCGGGCAACGAGCGGATGCAGAGCATCTCGCTGGCCGTCCAGCAGGGCGCTCGCGCCTACCTCAACCGCCAGTACATGGTGATCGCAGGCGTCGGCGTCGTGCTGTTCGTGGCATTGATCTTCATCCAGAACATCGCCGTGGCGGGCGGCTTCGCCATCGGCGGCCTGCTCTCCGGCTCGACCGGCTACATCGGCATGAACGTCTCGGTCCGCTCCAACGCGCGCGTCGCCGAGGCCGCGCGCTCGGGCGTCACGCCCGCGCTGCGCGTCGCCTTCCGGGGCGGCGCTATCACCGGCCTGCTGGTCGTCGGCCTGGCGCTGATCGGCGTCGCCGGCTACTACGGGGCGCTCACCTCGTTCTTCAACGACAGCCCCAAGACGGCCGTCGACGCGCTCATCGGCCTCGGCTTCGGCGGCTCGCTGATCTCGGTGTTCGCGCGACTCGGCGGCGGGATCTTCACCAAGGCGGCCGACGTCGGCGCCGATCTCGTCGGCAAGGTCGAGGCCGGGATTCCCGAGGACGACCCGCGCAACCCGGCGACGATCGCCGACAACGTGGGCGACAACGTCGGCGACTGCGCCGGCATGGCAGCGGACCTGTTCGAGACCTACGCGGTCACGGCCGTCGCGGTGATCCTGCTGGGAGTGCTCACCTTCCACGAGTCCACGCGCGTGGCGCTCTACCCGCTGGTGATCGGCGGTGTGGCGATCATCGCGTCGATCATCGGCACCTACGCGGTTCGCTCGAGGACGGGCAATGTCGAGCGCGCGCTGCTGCAGGGGCTGCTCGTGTCGGGGGTGATCGCTGCCGCGGCGTTCGCGCCGATCACCTACTGGCTGATGCGCAACCTCACGTTCAAGGACGCGCCGATCGTCGGCGGGAGCGTCAACACGCCGAGCTGGGGGCACCTGTACCTGTGCTCGCTGATCGGGATCGCGGTCACGGCGCTGCTGTTCGGACTGACGGAATACTACACCTCGACGCGCTTCTCGCCGGTCAAGAAGACCGCCAAGGCATCGATCACCGGCCATGCCACGAACATCATCCAGGGCTTCTCCTCGGGCCTGCAGGCAACCGCGCTGCCGGCGATCGTGATCGTGCTCGGCATCCTCGGCGCGTGGAAGCTCGCCGGTGGAGGAGTGACGGGCATCTATGGGATCGGGGTCGCCGTGATGGGCCTGCTGTCGCTGACCGGCCTGATCGTCGCGCTCGACGCGTTCGGCCCGATCACCGACAACGCCGGCGGCATCGCCGAGATGGCCGACCTGCCCGAGGAGGTGCGCAAGGTCACCGATCGGCTCGACGCGGTCGGCAACACCACCAAGGCGGTGACCAAGGGCTACGCCATCGGCTCCGCCGTGCTGGCCGCCGTGGTCCTGTTCGCCGGGTTCCAGAAAGAGATCGAGGCGAAGGTGGGCCACGCGATCTCCTTCGGGATCAACGAACCGCCCGTGCTGATCGGGCTGCTCCTGGGCGGGCTGATGGTCTGTCTGTTCGCCTCGCTCTCGATCGAGGCGGTGGGTCGCGCGGGCGGCGCGGTCGTCGAGGAGGTGCGACGTCAGTTCCGCGAGCACCCCGGGATCATGGAGGGCACCGAAGACCCCGACTACGCGACGTGTGTGGACATCGTCACCAAGACGGCCCAGCGCGAGATGATCCTGCCCTCGCTGCTGCCGATCGGACTCACGCTGATCGTCGGCCTGATCGACCAGCAGGCGCTGGGCGGGCTGCTGATCGGTGTGATCGTCGTCGGCTTCTTCTTCGCCGTGCTGATGACCGCCGGCGGTGGCGCGTGGGACAACGCGAAGAAGCTGATCGAGGACGGCGCGTTCGGGGGCAAGGGATCCGACGCGCACGCCGCGTCGGTCACGGGCGACACGGTGGGCGATCCGTTCAAGGACACCGCCGGCCCGGCCATCAACCCGATGATCAAGGTCGCCAACATCGTCGCCATCCTGATCATCCCGCTGATCACCTGAGACGCGGACGGCGGCAGCGCCGCGCACGTGCCTCGCTCACGAGGGCCGCGGGCGCCGCGCTCCCGCGCCAGGACCTAAGCTCAGGTTGAGATGACCGGCCGACAGGCGCACCGCATCGGCACGTTCGTGCTCTCGCTGCTGATGATGGGGATCGGCCTGGCGCTGATCGTCCAGGTCGCGGGCGGCAACGGGAGCGTGATCTCGCCGCGCCTGCTGCTCGGCATCCTGTTCCTCGCGGCGGGCGCCGGACGGGCATTCGTGGAGGTACGGCGGGGTCGGGGGGCATGAGCGCGCCCTCCGACGGCGACGCTCCCGGCTCATCGGCGGCGGGCGGGAAGGCGGGCGGCGGCGCCGAGGCCGACGGCGCGGGGCACACGCCCGAGCGGGCCTCCTCGGAGCTCGCGGCGCGCTCGCGGGTGATCGTCCGCAGGAGCATCGGCTCGCCGATCCTGTTCACGATCATCTATTCCTCGCTGGGCAGCGCGATCTACTTCTCCCTGGGCGTGATCGCGGGACACGCGCTCGGCCTCACGCCGCTGGTGTTCCTGATCGCGGCGCTGCTGTTCACGCTGACCGCCATGACCTACGTGGAGGGCGCGTCCCTGCACCAGGACAGGGGCGGCTCGACGGTCTTCGCCCGCTACGCGTTCAACGAGCTCGTCAGCTTCATCGCCGGTTGGGCGATCCTGCTCGACTACGTGATCCTGATCGCCGTCACGGCCTATTCGGCGACCCAGTACCTGCGCACGTTCTGGAGCCCACTCGGCAGCCGCGACGAGGCGCTCGGGCTGGCGCTGGCGTTCATCGCGCTGGTGGTGCTGAGCAACATCCGCGGCTTCGGCGGGCGCAGGGCGCGTCGGGTGGGGATGCTGGTGGCCGGGGACCTGGCGCTGCAGGGCTTCATCGTGGTGCTGGGGCTGGTGCTGTTCTTCAACCCCCACACGCTCCTGGACCCGATCCACCTGGGCAGCGCGCCCAAGTGGTCGGATCTGATCTTCGCGCTGACGGTCGCCGTGATCTCGTTCACCAGCCTGGAGTCCGCCGCCGGCCTGGCGGGCGAGGTGAGGATCAGCCGCCGTGGCCTGAAGCAGATGGTGGCCAGCGGAACCGCGACGGTGGTCCTGCTGTACGTCGGCATCGCGCTGGTCGCCGTGACCGCGCTGCCGGTACACGCCGGGCACACCGAACTGGCCAGCCGCTACCTGAACGCGCCGATGATCGGGGTGGTCAAGCACGTGCACCCGCACTGGCTGGCGCAGACGCTCACCTACCTGGTGGCGGGCCTGGCGTCGGTCACGCTGGTCGCGGCAGCCAACTCGGCCATGCTCGGCCTCTCGCGGCTGGCCTACTCGCTGTCCACCAACCGCCAGATCCCCAGCGGCCTGGGGCGCCTGCATCCGGTGCGCTCCACGCCCTACGTGCTGATCATCCTCGCGGGCCTGCTGGCGGCCGCGCTGGTCGTGCCCGAGAACCTTGACTTCCTGGTCGGCATCTACGCGTTCGGGGCGATGCTCGCGTTCACGATCGCCCACCTGTCGATCTGGCGCCTGCGCTACACCGAGGCCGACCGCGACCGGCCCTACAGGGTGCCGCTGTCGGTCGCCTTCCGCGGCGGCCAGCTGCCGCTGCCGGCCGTCTTCGGTGCGTTCGTCTCGGGAGTCGGCTGGGTGGCCGTGATGGTCGTGCACGAACCGGCCCGCTACGTGGGTCTCGGCTGGATGGCCGCGGGGATCGCCCTGTACGTGGTCTATCGCCGCGCCGATGAAACCTCGCTGCTGCGTCGCGTGACCGTCTCGCCGCGCGTCCTACGCGCCGAGCAGCCGCCCGAACGCGACTACGGCTCGGTGCTCGTGCCGCTGTTCGGAACGGACCTGGACGACGACATCGTGCAGACCGCCGCGCTGCTGGTCGCGGGCGAGCCGACCGACGAGGCGGCCATCGACACGGCCACGATCGAGGCGCTGTGGGTGTTCGTGATACCGATGGCGCTGCCGCTCGACGCGAGCCTGCCCGAGGCGCAGATCAAGCACGCCCGCCAGGTGCTCGCGCGCGCCAAGGCGGTGGGGGAGGAGTACACGGGCGTGCACGTGGCGACCGCCACCGTGCGCACGCGCCGCGCGGGCTACGCGATCGTCGACGAGGCCCGCCGGCGCGGCGTCGAGGCGATCGTGCTGGGCGCCGAGGAACCCTCGCTGATCCGCGGCGGCGGACGCCTGGGGGGACGGGGCGGGCCGCTGGAGGGCTATGTCGGAGACGTGACCAAGTACGTGGTTCGCAAGGCCGCCTGCCGCGTGATCGTGACCGCGCCGGCCGCGCGCGACTCACCGCTCGAGCAGGCGCGACGGGCGCACCGGGACAACGCCCCCATCGTCTAACCTGCGCGCTATGCCCAACTCCTCAGCGCCATGTTCGTCCTGATCGTCGGTGCCGGGCGCGTCGGCTCCGCGCTCGCCAAGTCGGCGCTCGCCGCCGGCCACGAAGTCTCGGTGCTGGACGCCGACCCGCTCTCACACGAGCGCCTCGACGCCGGCCAGAGCAAGAGCTGGGAGGAAGCCAACGGCCAGTTCACCGTCGGAACGGCGCTTGAGACCGACGCGCTGATCCAGGCGGGGATCGAGCGCGCGGACGTGTTCATCGCCGCCACCTCCGGCGACAACACCAATCTCGTGATCGCCCAGATCGCCCAGAAGCGCTTCGGCGTTGAGAAGTCGATCGTGCGGGTCATGGACCCGGCGCGCGCCGACTGGTACGGCGAACAGGGCCTGCAGACCATATCCCCGACCAAGCACGCCATCGAGATGTTCGAGCGCGCGCTGCAGCCCGAGGCGGCGTAGCCCCGTGTACGTGATCATCGCCGGGGCGGGCAAGGTGGGGCGCAACCTCGCGAGCGAGCTGATCAGCAAGGACCACGAGGTCACGCTGATCGAGTCCTCGCGGGCACGCTACCTGACGATGGAGGAGGACTTCGAGCACGCCGTCCAGTACGGAGACGCCACCGAGCTGTGGGTGCTGGAGCGTGCGGGGATCCAGCGAGCGGACCTCGTGATCGCGGTCACGGGCGACGACGAGGACAACATCCTCGTCTGCCAGGTGGCCAAGGAGAAGTACCTCTGCGACCGGATCATCGCGCGCGTCAACAACCCCCGCAACCACGACCACTTCCGTCTGCTGGGGATCCAGCCGGCGGTCTCCGCCACCGATCTGATCCTGCGCCTGATCGAGCACGAGGTGCCCCGCTACGGCCTGGTGCACCTGCTCGCGCTCGAAGAGGAGCGCCTGGAGATCATCGAGCTGGAGGTCACCGAGGACGCCCCCACCGTCGGCGAGAAGGTCTCCGCCATCGAGCTTCCCGAAGGCAGCCTGATCATCTCCGTGCTGCGCGGCGGGTCGGGCTTCGTGCCCAAGCCCGACACCGTGATCGAAGCCGGGGACGAGGTGCTGCTGGTGCTGGACCCGGGCCTGGAGCAAGCGATCACCGCCTACTTCGCGCCCGACGGGCACCCCGCGGCGCTGTGAGCGCCGCCTGCGGGCGCTTGCAGACCACGCGTCCGGGGTTCGCCTTGGTGCCTCTGAATACGAACACGCGTTTGCGTTCCCTGCGGACGGATCTGCCGAGCGATTGGCTATTCTTCACCGCTAGAACACTGTCCGGGATAGTCCAATTGGCAGTGACGCCCGGTTCTGGTCCGGGAGATTGGGGTTCGAGTCCCTGTCCCGGAGTACGCTTGCGCCCCGTATTTACGGGGCGTTTCGTGTTTCAGGGGGCCGCTCGTGCCAGGATTCGTGCCAGTCGCGTTGACCAAGAGCACACGGGCCAGCGTCGGCGATAGTTCCAATGCGGGATTCCTGCTACCCGCCCGGCAAGATTGAACTTGCGACCTATCGCTCCGGAGGCGCCCCGCGTAGGGGCTTGTGAGCGGCTCAATCAGTATTGGAATGCGGGATCGCGGCATCGGCGGGCTGCAACACCGCTTCGCCAGATGGCCGCGACCTGCGGTGGATTTCGGGCGATAGTGGCAGGGCTGCCATTTTGGGGCCGTGCCAACCGGTCGCGGGGCGAGCTGCGCGGCTGCTCCGTCGGATCGCGGGCGTAGGATCAACTCATGCTCACGGTTGTTGAGGCGGCGCAGAGGGTCGGGAGAAGCCCTGGGACGGTGCGTCGCTGGATACGCGAGGGCCGCCTACGGGCGGAAACTGCGCAGGGCAAGCAGCTGATCGATCCTGGCGCGCTCGATGAGGTGCGGGACGAGATGTATCCGATGTTGCCGTTGCCGCCAGAGTGGCGGCAGCTCGAGGATGGCACGCCTGCGCCGAATTGGGTCGCGGCCGTCGCATTGTCGCGGCTCGGACGTTGAAGCTCGTCATCGACGCAAGCGTCGCGGCTGCCGCGGCGGCCAATCCTGTCGGCATCGAGCGCAGGTTCGAGCTGGTCGCTCCGCCGCTCATGTGGATCGAGGCCGTCTCGACCCTGCACGCAATGCTTTGGCGAGGCGAGCTGCGCCGCGAGCAGGCCGAGCCGGTGCTCGAGCGGGTGCTGTCAGCTCCGGTGCGACGTTGTGAGCCCGACCGCCTCGCGCGCGAGGCATGGAAGGTCGCGGGCGAACTCGGCTGGGCGAAGACGTACGACGCGAACTATGTGGCCCTGGCGCGCCTTCTCGGTTGTCGACTGGTCACGCTGGACGCGCGCATGCGGCGCGGAACTGCCCGCCTTGGCTTCGTCATTGGCCCGACCGAGCTGGATGGCCCTTGACGGACGTCTCGGCGCTCTCAGGACCGGTCCTCATCGGCGGGCCTGGCGAAGCAATCGTCGGTCTCGGCCAAGAACCGCGTCGCGGCGATGGCACGAACCGCGTTCGACTCGACTTCGTGCAGAGACGCGCCAGCATCCCGGCCTTTCTCGGCCATGTTCCTTATCTCCGGCAGCTCTGGGCCGCCGAGACGAGAAAGGATCACGAGCGCAGCCTTCACGCGCAAGAGGGCGCTGCTCAGCTGAGTCGAGCCGACGCCCACAATCGCGGGGCTGCTGAGTTCCCGTTTGCCGATCTCGGACTGGGCGGCTTCGACGGCCTCACCGAGAAGCTCCTGAACCTTCCCGAGCTGAGTGAGACGCCGGAGCCATAGCTCGCACGCAAGGGCGTCGGCGCGACAGGCGTCGAGGACAGTCCGCCTGGGCAACGGCGTCGTTCAGAGAGCCGTGATCAAGGCTTTGGCGGCGGCTGGTCGCGCGATGGACGTGGGGGAGGCCCATCGGGCGGTCGAAGAACTCCTCGGATATCCCGTCTCTCGGGATTCGGTCAGCAGCTGTCTATCGATCGGTGCCCGTGCGGTAAGGCTTCGTTTCGAGCGCGTGGCGCGGGGCCGGTACCAGCTCGCGCGGCCTCGCTGAGGGGCATCACGGCACCGGCGGCGGCGCTTCTGCTCTTCGTTCCAGGCATGCGTCTCGTCTCGGTCCGACCACATGCCTGCTTTTGGCGAATACGAGGTGCCGGGGCCAGTGCCGGCCAGAGACCTGCTCGCCCGTGAACGCGGTACTCAGCTCAGTGTTGGCGCGGCGCTGCCGTTGACGGGGGGCGTTCTGAGCCGGTAGTTGTCCGCGTTTGCATCTGGGGTTTTCGCTGATGCGGTGTCGCGATCGGGCTGGGAGTCTGATGCCATGCGTTCGCGCGTGTGGTTGCGGGGCGGCATCGGCTCGCTCATCTAGGTGTCCTGCCCACACACCTGCTGAACACGGCTGACGGGTGGCCGGCCGCCTGCGGCTGAGTGTGGTCGCCTGCGGTTGTAGAAGCGAATGAACGATGACAGGGCGCGATCGCGCTCGCTGCTGTCGGCCCACACACGTCCGTGTGCCCACTCGCTGTCGAGCGTGCCGAAGAAGCGCTCTATCTTCCCGTTCCAGCGGGGCGTATAGGGCGGGATCAGGATGTGGCGAGCACCAAGCGCTGTGAGCGTCTCAGAGAAGGCGATGCTCTGCGAGTAGCACTTGGCGTTATCGGACATCACCGCCTGCACCGGCCCACAGCCCTGCTCTTGAAACCAGCTGGCTGCCCGTCTGAGCGTCGCTGAGACGTTGAGCGCGTTCTCGGCTGAGTGCAGCTCGCAATAGGCCAGGCGGGTGTGGTCATCGATCACACCGGTCACGACGGTCTTGCCTGCCCGGCGGGTCTTGTGGCGCTCTGCACGCTCGCCGGTGGCCCAGTGCCCGGGGACTGAGAACTTCGGGACCTGGAAGGCGTCGATGTGAAGCAGCGCCCCGGCCTCTGACCACTCATAGCGCCGGCTGCTCTGGCGCGTGCTGGAACGACGCCTGCGCGAGCAGCCATGGCGAGCCAGCACCTTCCAGATCGTCGAGCGATGCGAGCCCGTCAGATAGGTCAGGCGCATCGGGCCCCAGTTGGTCTTCTCACGCGCTGAGAGGATCGCCTGCTCCTGCTCTTCAGAGAGCGCCCAGGGACAGCTCTGCGGCACTGGTCGGCGAGTTCTCAGGCAGGCCCTGGAGGCGCGCTCTGCTTCAGACGCCGCCCGCCAGCGATGCCACCAGCGATGCGCGGTCGCCGGAGCGACCCCCAGAGCAACGGCCGCCGCCCTCAACGATGCGCCCTGCTCGATCAGTCTCACCAGCTCAAGACGCCCAGCCAGTCCGAGCTTGCACCTACGGTCTTCCATGTCCGGCCTCCTTCGGTGATGCAGTTGTGGAAACCGCACCTTCCGTTGGGGGCCGGACAGCCCTTCAGGTGTTCACGAGGTCCGTGGGCAGGTCATCTAGGCGCGCGCGGCGAAAGCGTTCCCTTTGATGGGGGATCAGGCGGTGCCGCGGCGGGATCAGGCGGTACGGCGGCGCAGAGTCACCGCGCTGAGGGCCACCGAGGCGACGGCGAAGGCCACGACCACGGCCAGATCCCCCCACAGTGCCCCCGCCACCTCGGTCTGGCGACC
>Ga0075520_1001063_pt1 | contig 12932 bp, 6 predicted proteins | sample NGEPerB_FD_75100 | JGI IMG/M metagenome (GOLD analysis project Ga0075520, IMG submission 75100) | Arctic peat soil microbial communities from the Barrow Environmental Observatory site, Barrow, Alaska, USA - NGEE PermafrostAB12-B | ecosystem: Environmental > Terrestrial > Soil > Wetlands > Peat ... | reverse complement strand
GCCGTTTAATACCCAGGATTTTGTTCAATTACATGGTTTGAAAGCTCAATTTCTGACTGTGGAATAGGAAGTAATAATTCATAGGGTTCAACGGAAACTCCGGCATATGCTTTAGCTTGATCCATGCGCTCAGCGAACCTTTTGGTCCGTAAAAGCGAAGCACGGCGCTGTCCTTCAATAGCCAGTTCAACACGCTGTTCGTGCCAGATAGCATTACGCAATTCGGATTGGTCAGTAATAGTAACATCGGGCAATAACGATCCGGTGTAGGACAGATCATAAGCACAAGATATTCGCTGAGGATCGATTGCAGGTGTATTTCTGGCTCTTGCCCTCACCTGGTTTAATAAATTCAACGCTGCTGCAAGCTGGTTCACTTCATTCAAAGATTCGGCATATAATAACAGTACCTCAGCATAACGCAAATAACGATAGTTGATATCCCAATCATACAAATCGATACCCTCTCTTTCTGATTCAGGAATCCAGGCTTTACGACTGTTATAACCGGTAGGAGATGTCTGATCAGAAGTGACAGTATAAATAGTGCCATTCGCTTCAGGGAATTCATCACCTGGGAACATGAATGTATATATTGCTCTAGGATCACCTGGTTCAAATTCTTTTAAAAGGTCAGCAGTAGGGCAGTCAAATCCCCATCCTTCAGACCCGCGTTCCAATCGGAATATACCGCTCCATGTTCCCATATTCCCCCCGGTAATGCCATTCTTCTCCTGTATTTCAAATATAGATTCGTCACAATTTTCGCCTTCATGACGATATATGAATCCATAATCAGGAACGAGACTGTACTGACCCGATTGCACAACATTATTAAAAGCGTTGTTGGCAAGTTCATATTTTTCCTCAGTCAGGTAAACTTTTCCCAGCAGCGACCAGGCTGCACCCGAGGTTACTCTTCCCGATTGATTTCCTTCCTGATTCCATTCCCCTTTTGTAGGAAGACCCGTTGCATCTTTCAGATCCGATTCAATCTGTGTCCAAATATCAGCTGCAGGCGCCCTTTTCAGATTCAGCATATCGGGAGTTAAAAATTTGTTAACCAGAGGGACGTCTCCGAATTCAGTCACAAGATGATAAAACATCACTGCACGGATGAATTTGGACTGATCTACAATCTTTGCAATCGCATCAGCATCTCCCTGAGTTCCGGCGGATCTGTCAATTACCTCATTGCATCTGGCTATTACCATATAGGAATCTGTCCACCAGCTCTGGACCCAACCGTTTGCAGCATTCTGCCGCGAATAGGCAACATCATAAAGCTGGGGCTGATCATTTGAAGTGCTTCCGCAATCAGCATCGTCTGAACCGACGTCTCCAAGTGCCCAGCAATCCATATCAAAATTGGACCTTATTGCACCATAGCATCCCACCAGCCCGGTTTCGAGTTCCGGTACCGTTTTGAAGTAATTTAATTCATTTAATGTGCTTGTTGGTTTCTGATCAAGAAAATCCTTCCTGCAAGAGATTATCGATAAGGCTGAAACTGCAAAAATCAGGACTATTTTTATATAAAGAGTTTTCATATTATCCAGTTTTAAATTTATAGCAGGTTAAAATGAAATATTTATCCCAATTGATATTTCACGCGATTTCGGATAGAATGAGTCATAATCCATACCGGCATCAAGTGTCGGAGTGTTTGAGGCACCAACCTCCGGATCATTACCATTATACCTTGTAAAGGTCAGAAGGTTAGTGCCTCCGACCCATATACGTCCATCTGTAATTTTCAGTTTTTCGCAGATTTCTTTTTTAAGGTTGAATCCAAGCTGGATATTTTGCAATCTCATGTAAGAACCGTCTTCAACATAATAATCCGATGTCCTGTAATTATCATTTTCCTGTACTGTGGTCAGTATTGGCACTGAGTTGGAAGTTCCCGGTCCATGCCATGCATTTTTATAATAATATTCATACAAATTTACATCTAATGTGTTTCCGTAATTGCGGCCCCAAGCGTAGATATCATTTCCATACGAACCCTGAAAATATGCAACAATGTCAAATGCCTTATACCGGAGAGTAATATTAAAACCATAGGTCAATTTTGGCCAGGGATCACCGATCCATGTTTCATCTTTTGCATCTATAGCTTCATCATTGTTCAGGTTCTTAAACCTGATATCACCGGCATGTGCATTTGGCTGGAGGACAGTACCTTCGGGTCCCTTATAATTCAGTACTTCATTTTCAGTCTGAAAGATCCCATCAGTCACATATCCATAAAAACGACCGATTGAACTTCCGACTTCGGTACGGCTTTGACCATACCCGGAAATGATCGGTTTATCGCTATTTCCCAGGCTAACAACCTTATTCTTAAACATGGATCCGTTTACAGAAACGCCATAACTGAAATCCCCCGACTTCCCCTGATAGTTGAGTAAAAGCTCAAAGCCTTTGTTTTGCACTGAGCCGGCATTGCTGTAAGGCGTCAGTGACACATAACCGGCATAAGCTACAGCCGGCACCTGAAGGAGCATATTTTTGGTATTCTTTACGTAATAATCTGCAACGAGAGACAGTGAATTTTTCAGAATTGCTATTTCCAGCCCTATATTGGTCTGTTCTGTTGTTTCCCATGTAATATCGGGTGTCCCTATTGTGCTCAGAGCATATCCCTGATATACTTTCTCTCCAAAGATGTAGCGGCTATCAATACCCGACGTCAAATTTGTACTCGATGCAATCTGTGAAACATAGGCATAGTAAACGGGTAAGCTTGAATTACCTATCTTACCCCAACCTGCTCTTAGTTTAAGATTGCTAATGAAATCTGCACCAAGGTTTTTGAAAAACTCTTCATTATCTATTCTCCATCCCAATGAGAATGAAGGGAAAGTACCCCATTGATGTCCTTCAGCAAACTTTGATGAACCATCACGACGGACACTGGCTGTCAGTAAGTATTTATTATGAAATGAATAGTTGATCCGCCCCAGGTATGAACGCATAGTAAGCACATTATAGCCCCCGGTAACATTGGGTTCAGTTGTTGCCGCATCAAAGGTTTGCATTTCAGGGTCATTACTTGTGGCTCCCTTTTTAGTTGATATCTGAGTCGTTGCCTTAGTATACTCAGAGGTATAGCCTACAACTGCAGAAAGCGAATGATCTGATAGTTTTTTATTCCATGTGAGAGTATTTTCCCATATCCATCCATTGGATTGACTTTCGTTTTCCATAAGTGAAGTCAGCTCATTAAAATCGGTAGCTGAAATTTGATATTTAGGAGTAAAATGAGAATATTTCCTGTTAGCTATGTTTGATCCAAAACTAGAGCGAAGCTTCAGATCCTTTAGGATTGTAGCTTCACCAAACATGTTCCCGACAATTGTCAGATATGATTTCGGGTAACTTTGTAATAAAGCCTGAAGTACAGGGTTGCTGGACCCGGCTTCGTGAGAATACTTATCGTATTCGTAATCAGGATCTGTCGGATCAACTTCTCCTGCAGGTTTTAGTATTGGATCCAGAGGTGAATTCCACATTGCATTTCTGATAATACTTGTCTGATACCAGTCTCCTACCTGTGAGGATGATGAAATACCAAGATTTTCGCCCACTGTAACATAATTTCCTACCTTAAAATCAGTATTCAACCTAAAAGAGTACCTCTTATAATTTGATTCAATAAGTATCCCGTTTTTATTGAGATAACCAATGCTTGCAGAATAATGAATGTCCTTTGTACCACCGCTTAACTGAAGATCATAATTCTGACTCAAAACATTTTTCCTGGTTACTTCATCCAACCAGTTAGTGTTAATTCCTTTGTTATATTGAGTCCAAAGATTTTTTAAAGAAGGGATATTATAAATTGTGTCGAGCAATTTATTTGGATCGGTTCCAGGATTCTCACGCAAAATTCCATTATAGGCTGCTGTTGTTCTATAATCCATGTATTCTTTCGCATTGAGAACCTTGACTGTATGGGCTACACTTTCAAATCCAATTACCGAGCTGAAAGTAGCTTTTGGAGCACCCTCAGATCCTTTCCGGGTAGTAATCAGAATAACACCATTTGCACCCCTGGATCCATAAATTGCCTGAGCTGAAGCGTCTTTGAGAACATCAATGCTTGTAATATCTGCAGGATTAAGAAAACTGATATTACCGGCCGGGTTGTTAGGGTCACTATTATCTATCAGCATACCGTCAACCACAAAAATAGGGCTATTGTTGTTCACAGACCCGATACCGCGTATCCTAATGGTGCCTTCACTGCCGGGGTCTCCTGAATTGGATGTAACCATCAAACCTGCAACCTGCCCCTGTAAGGCAGACTCAACGTTTACAGGTTTTGTCTTTTCGATATCCTTTGAGCCCACTGATGCTACCGATCCGGTGAGATCCGATTTCTTAGTGGTTCCGTAACCAATTACCACAACTTCATCAAGCGCCTTAACATCCTGGGAAAGTTTTACGTCAATTACAACCTGGCCTGACCATGTTACTCTTTCGCTTGTATAACCAACAAAAGAGAAAACAAGTATTGCACCATTTTCCGGTTTAGGCAGACTGAATTTCCCGTTTAGATCTGTCAGGGTTCCAGCCTGCGTGCCCTCAATTAATACGTGAACCCCGGGGAAGGGTTCTCCGGTAATGGCATCCGTTACTGTTCCTGTTACGTTTTGTTGCTGAAAAGCGCAATAGGCTATCGAAGTGCTGATTATCAGTACGATAAAAAACGATGTAAGTAGTTTCATACAGGGCAGGATTATTTAGTGATGATTCTTTCTGTTGTATAAAAGAAGTTTAGGTTCTCATAAAATGGAGATAACTGTCATCTCATCTTTAATCGCGGACGCGTTTCCGCTCTTCAGCGCCTTGAAAAACCCGCATGCCCACCTGTCACCTTTTAAGTCTTTCTGGCGAAAGCTGACAAATATCCCCAAATGAATTAGTGCAGAGATACATGCCGTGATAGTCCGATCATTGCAATAAATTTAGGAAACTTATGAATACGAGTCAAATTTATTTTAGATGACTAGCGTTTTAGAGAGGGGGAGAATCCTATGAGTTAGAGACTTAGAGATGGAGAGCCTAAGGGACTAAGAGACATATTAAATTTTAGATGTTTCCATCTCCTTTAATTTCTGATTGTCGACCGATTTCTTCACCTCCTCGAGATCAGCTTTCAAATAGTACAGTTTATAAGGTGCTGAATCGTATATTTTTTGAAGAATCACTAAAGCTTCAGTGTTCTTACCCTCTTTGTAAAGGCCCATAGCTTTTGAATCCATGAAATCAAAAGAATCCCATTTATTTGAGGCTAGCTTTGTGGCTTTATCCAATAGTACATAAGCTTCATCAAAGTTTTTTTTCATGTCAATTAAACGATTTGCAAGAGTTTTCATTTTTCCTGGATTATCAGGATCTAAAGAGAGCGCTTTACGAAAGTACAGTTCGGCTTTGTCCCAGATATCTGCCATCCAGTAAGTCCAGGCAATCCATATTGCTATATCTGACTCGGAGATAGAATTTTTTTTACTGAGACTTACAATTTTCTCTAAGTAATATTTTGCCAAAACTGTATCTTTTTCAGTTAATGCCAGAATAGCTCGCCTGGAATTAATATCAAAAATGTCATCAGTTACCAGCTTTTCAGCTTTTTTATAAAGGGATTTCTCTTTTTCAAACTGACCTGTTTTATGGTATGCATCACCAAGATCTCTGTAGTAATAGCCAGGATCAGCACCCCAGTTATGTAACTGTTCGATAGCTTTTTCCAGTTCTGGTATTGCCTTTTCACATTGATTTATTCCACTGTAAGAATTACCCAAAAGCCAGTGGACAGTTGGGTTTTGATCATCTAACTGCAATGACTGATTTATGAACTTAATTCTTTCTTCAGGCGATTCGAATATATCGGCATAAATCCATGAGATCCCTAACTGGATATCGACGGGCCATTGTTTCTTTTTCCGGTAGATTTTAAGTATCCATTTTAAGGCTTCATCAGTCTGTCCCATGAATTTATAGACATCGATAAGACCATTCATGGCATAATAAAAATTCGAATCAGCAGCCAATGATCTTAAATACCAGTCCTCTGCTGTAGAAAGGTCCTTCTGGTTTGCATATGAATTTTTAATTTTTTCTCCATAAATAAAGTATCTGTACGCATCAAGGGAATTTGTCACAACCGGTATATGTCCATATATAGGATTTTCCTTTATTAGCTTTGAGATCAGAAGAAAATCTGTAACCTTTTTTATTAGGGAATCAGTGATAATAAATATTTTTTCGGCATCATAAGGGCCTTTAATTTCAATCGATTTTAAAACATTGTTTGTTTTTGTATCAATTACCTGGGCATTAAGTCTGATTGCAGAACCTGCCTTTTGTATGTTGCCATAAATGAAAATATCGGCGTCCAGTTTTTTTGATACACCACTTGTAATTGAAATAGATAAGGATGCATTTTCATTCTGACCTTGGGTCTTAAGTAATGATGATATTGTTTCTTTTTGTCTGACTTTTAGTTCGTTAGTATTTGAAAGCGTGGAGATTAAACTCATTTGGATGGCTTCTTTCAAAATATTACAGGTGGTGTCATTTGTCAAATTCTGGAATGGCATTACTGCAATTGAAATCTTTTCTCCTGATGAGCCCAGCTTTTCCAACGAGTTCCTTTTGAAGATATTCGGCCAGGCAATTACTGCAGCAATTATCAGTATAGCCAGGATTGCAACTCCTGCCTGTAGCTTACGTTTATTTAATTTAACAGATTTCTTCTTCCCCTTTAGCTTCTTTCCTTTATCAACTTCTCCGAATAGCTCACTACGCAGAGATTTTTCTTTTACCGATTGCCCAGGTTCCGTCTGCATTCCCAGGAAAATCTCTTTTGTTGCAAGAGCTACCTTGTTTATCTGATTACGGTATATGGTGGCATTTAAATTCTTCTTTTCCTTATCTTTTGGGGTAAGTGACCTGTTTACTCCCGGTTCTTTGTATATAAATTCCACTCCACGCAGTACTCCACCAAGTGCCGATTCACATAATTGAATATCATTAGCATCGAGATCATGTATGCGGACCGGCAACACACGGTTTGAAACATTGCCATTTGGCAGCTTAACCTTTAAGCCGAACTGATCATTGGAGGCCAATTCAACGAAAGCTTTGAACTCATGTTCCCAGGCAAATGACTTTGGGTCGCAATAGGTTCTGGAAATAATCGGTATAAAAATCAGGCATTTCAGTTTTTCTTTCAAAGAAGCATCAACATCATGGGTCTCGAGGAGACCATCATGAGGATTTATATCAAAATAGACGCTTATTTCTTCTTTGAAAGTTGCTTCCAGCTCCCTTTTCAGATTATCAACAAACTCAGTTACCCAGCCATCATATTTATTGTCTTTCTGACGGTAGCTGATGAAAATGTCGTATTCATAGCCTGGGATAAGACTTGCCATTCCTTCAGTTCATTTTGATAAAGTTAGGAAAGTATCTGGTATGTGACAAAAAAAATTTGGATATCAGGTTTCTGTTGCAGGTTGCAGGTTGCAAAATAGTTAAGTCGATTGTCTCTTAGTCTCTTCGTCCCTAAGTCTCCCCATCACCCCTTCTCCAAGACCCCCATCATTTCAGCCCCCCGACAGCCATCTTCACCTCCTCATAATGTGACTTGATAGTATATATTTTATATGGTGCCTCATCCCACACTTTCTGAAGTATCGCAAGAGCCTCTTTATTCTTTCCCATTTTATAATAAGCCCAGCCCTTGGTATCCATGTAATTATAGTAATCAGCCCTATTTTTGGAAATTTTCATAGCCCTGTCCATAAGTTCAGGAACCTCATTAAGATTCCTTTTATACTCGATATAATAATCTGAGACAGCTTTCATAAATCCCGCATTCTCCGGCTCTAAGAACAATGCCCTGTGATAATATCCATCCGCCTTGTCCAGCATGCCTGCCTGGCAATAAATATCACCTAAACCTTGTTCTGTAGAAGCTTCCGATTGCGAATTCTTCTTCTTGTATGCTTTATATCTTTCAATATGCACGTTTGCTCTTGCAGTATCTTTTTCAGTGAAGGCAAGGACTGCCTGAAGAGTGATAATCCATGGATTATCAGGGAGGTATTTTTCAGCCTGCTCATAAAGATCCCTTTCCTTTTTATACTGACCCGTTTTATGTAAAGAGGCTCCAGGCCAGATATAGAGCTCGCCCCAGCTTAAATAGTTCTTATCCCATTTGCTCGCCAGCTCTTTTAAATGTGCAGACTCCCTGATACAATTGTCATATTGCCTGGCAGGGAAATAACAGAGTACAAGAAAACGACTTGAACCTATATCCTGATCATCAATCTTTTGAATTTCTTCCAGGTATTTTACTGATTCTTCAAATGATTCAAAGGTATTAGCATATTCCCAAGTTGCCAAAAGCCGCTCATACTCAGGCCACTGATCCCTCTTATTATACGCCTTGACAAGCCATTTATAATTCTGTTCAGGTTCCGGGTTACTTATATATCCATACACGGCAGGAATTTCAATATAAGGATCATAATAATTTGAATCGATGGAATTTGATTTCAAAAAATATTCAAGAGCAAGTTCCGGATTATTTTTTTCCTGTGCCTTTTTCCCAAGAAAAAAATACCTGACTGCCTCCGGTGAAGTTGTTGTAGTAGAGTACTTGTAATCAAAACCATAGGGAGTATTGTCCTTTATGATCTTTGACATTATAAGAAAGTCAGTCACCTGTTTCCGGTTAGCTTCAATAATATCAAAAATCTTTTTATCGCTGTTCTGACCTTCAGAACTGATTGATTTTATTACCTCGTTTGATTTTATTTCAACGAGCTGAGTATTGATTTCCAAACCCGATTCCGATTTTTGTATTGAACCATAAATAAGTATATCCGCCTCCTGCTTCTTTGCAATTTCGCCTGCAACATTAATAGGAATAACTCCATTTTCACTATATCCGCTAAAAGAAAGCGAATTGTTAATATTGGACTGAAGCCTGACCCTGATCTCATTTGAACGACTTAAGGATGAAATAAGGCTCTGCTGAATGATAGCCTGATAAGAGTTCCAGATTGAATCCCCCGTTATATTATTGAATGGCATCACAACTACACAAATTCTTTTATCAGAGGAATCTTTCTTTACAGAAGTCTTCTGAATGAGTAGCTTAGGAATAAAAATAACACCAGATATTATCAACACAAGGGCTATTGCAGCAACTAAAAATAACTTTATTCCAGTTGGCTTTTTGTCTTTCTTTGCCCTCTCCTTTTTACTACCAAAATATTCTTCCTCAAAATTCACTTTTGTTTTCTCAATAGAGGTCTGTGATTCGGGTTCAGCCCTCATTCCCTGGATGATCTCCTTTATTGCAAGAGCTACCTTGTTTATCTGATTCCGGTAAATTGTGCCATTCAGATTCTTCTTTTCCTTATCCTTTGGCGTAAGCGACCTGTTCACACCAGGTTCCTTATAAATGAATTCCACTCCTCTGAGGACTCCACCAAGGACTGATTCACATAATGTAATATCATTTTTATCAAGATCATGGATACGAACAGGGAGAACCCTGCTAGCAACATTTCCATTGGGAAGTTTTACTTTTAATCCAAACTGATCAGCGGAGGCTTGTTCGATAAATGCTCTGAACTCATGTTCCCATGCAAATGACTTTGGATCGCAATATGTACGTGAAATAATTGGGATAAGAACAAGGCATTTGAGTTTCTCTTTCAGGGACGCATCGACATCATGCGTTTCCAAAAGTCCATCATGAGGATTGATATCAAAATAGAGACTGACCTCTTCTTTGAAGGTTGCTTCGAGTTCTCGTTTCAGATTATCAACAAATTCGGATACCCAGCCATCGTACTTGTTGTCTTTCTGACGATAGCTGATGAAGATGTCGTATTCAAAACCGGGGATAAGACTTGCCATGTTATTGGTTCATTGTGATAAAGTTAGGAAAGTTTGAGTATAAATCAAATAAATTTAACGGTCGGCAATTATGATAATGGAAATCAGATAAACAGGAAAAGTTATATCATTATTTTCCGTAATTTTGCATATTATGAATATTTCAAAAGAAAATATTGATATTCTTCAGAATTACTTTAAAGATAAACCTGTCTTTAAAGCTTTCATCTTTGGTTCCTTCGCAAGAGGAGAGGCTAATTCAAAAAGTGATTACGATATTTTAGTCGAGCTTGATTATTCAAAAAAAATTGGGATGGAATTCATTCAGATGCAAATCGACCTGGTTGATTTACTCCAAACAAACGTTGATTTAGTCTCTGAAAAAGCTCTTTCAATATATATTCGCCCCTTTGTTGATAAAGATAAAATTCTCATCTATGAAAGGAAGAACAGGCGATAAAACTCGCCTTCAGCATATCCTTGATGCAATCTGTGAAATCGAAAACTACATCAGGAACATTTCAATTCACGAATTTTCAAAATCATCTGAAAAAAAATTTGCTTCTGTAAAACAGCTGGAAATTATCGGTGAGGCTGCAAGTAAAATAGCAAAAGAGACTAAAAGTGATTACCCTGAGGTGGAATGGATAAAAATTATTGCATTAAGGAATATTTTAGTCCATGAATATTATGTTATAGATGAAACCATTGTTTGGAACTGAAGACCTTCCAAATCTTAAAGAACAAATTATCTCTTTGACAAATAGATTTGTTGAATAACCAAAGCAGTTTCCTCTTGGCGGTCCTCGGTCTTTTGACATCGGCTCCACGTTATCTTTCAGTCTCTCAGTCTCTTCGTCACTGAGTCTCCCTTTCCCCCCTCAATTCTGATTGCCGACCGCCTTCTTCACCTCCTCGTAATGAGACTTTATAGAATACACTTTAAAGGGTGCTTCATTCCAGCATTTTTGCAAAATTTCAAGGGCGTCTTTATTCTTACCCTGCTTATATAATCCCCACCCTTTTATATCTAAATAATCATAATAATCTACCTTGTTCGCAGCCAGTTTCATGGCTTTATCCATCAGTTCCTGAACATCATTAAGATTCCTGTTGTTTTCGATATAATAAGTGGCAATGCCTTTCATATATCTCGGATTCTGAGTGAGTGTTAGCGCTTTTCTATAATAGCTATCAGCCTTCTCCTTCATACCTGCCAAGTTATAAATATCGCCAAGACCATCCTGAACTGCCCACTCGGGGGATGAAGAATTAGCTTTACAAACAGATTTGAATTTTTCAATATACTGATTTGTCGAATTTGAATCTTTTTCAGCAATTGACAGGCTCGTCTGTCTTAAGATTAAGGGAAGATCATTGGGGCAATCCGGTTCGGCTATTTTATAAAGCTTTTTCTCCTTTTCATACTGACCAGTATTATGGTATGCTTCTCCGAGCAGCACATAGACCGCGCTATTTCCTTTAAAGTACTCACGCCACCCTGTTTTCTGCCATAACTCCAGACCCATTTCAAGTTCAGGGATTGCTTTATTATATTCTTTCTTCGTATTGTAGTCGCCTCCAATAATCAAGGGAAGATCAACTCTTTTATCATCAATTTGCTGTAGCTGTCTTAAATATTTAATTTGTTCATCAGGTGACTCAAACGAAGTAGCATATGACCAGTCTGCCCAGAGTTGCTGAACTGGAGGCCACTGATCCCTTTTTCTATGCATTTGAAGCAACAGTTGTAAGCTCTGTTCCATCAGGCCCATAGCCTGATCGCAATCAAAGAGCATCATCATAGGGTCCAGGTAATTTGAGTCAATTTCTAATGCCTTCAGATAAAACTCTCTCGCAGTCGGGAAATCCCATTTTTTATTAGCATTGTAGCCATAAACATAATTTTTAAGCGCTTCAGGGGAGTTAGTAGAAGCAGCTAAATGCTGAACCTCAAGATTTTCCTTGATAAGCTTGGATATCAAAAGAAAATCAGTCACTTTCTTTCTGAGAGAATCTGATATGGTAATAATTATCGAGTCATTATAGGGTCCGTTTACTTCGAAGGATTTCAAAACCTCTATGGTCTTAGTGTCAATTAATTGAGCACTAATGCGTATCCTCGATCCCGCTTTTTGAATATTTCCATTAATAAAAAAATCTGCTTCGAGTCTTTTTGAAACTGTTCCTGCTGTTGACGGTGAAATTGAAGCTAATTCATTAGTACCATTGGTCTGAAGAAGCGTATTAATATTATCTTGTTGTCTTACACGAAGTTCGCTTGTATTTGAAAGATATGAAATCAGATTAGCCTGGATAGATACCTGCCAGTAATTAAAAGTACTATCGCTAGTCATATTCTGAAATGGCATAACAGCAATAGAAGTTTTATCTCGTGATGCTCTCAGTTTTTCAAGAGTGTCGACTTTGAATATTTTAGGATAAACATAAACCACAAGTAATAACAGAATAAAAACTGCTGAAATGATATAGGACAGTAGCTTACTTTTATTAAAACCTGCTGGTTTTTCCACAGGAATTTTCCCCCCCCCTTTACTAGCCTCTTCCCAGGGCAGTTTAGATTCTACCTCTTCTTTCCCCGACACAACAACTTCACCTGCCATTAACCCCGAAATAATTTCTTTTATGGCATTAGCTATCTTGTTTATCTGGATCCGGTATTTAGTTTTATTCAGATTCTTCTTTTCATCATCCTCGGAAGTGAGTGGTTTATTTACCCCGGGTTCCTTGTAAATAAACTCCACCCCACGAAGAACTCCTCCAAGGACAGATTCGCATAATTTAATATCATCTTTATCGAGATCGTGAATACGAACAGGCAAAACCCTGTTTGCAACATTGCCATTGGGCAGCTTGACCTTCAATCCGAACTGGTCGTTTGAGGCTTGTTCTACAAATGCAATGAACTCATGTTCCCAGGCAAATGACTTTGGATCGCAATAGGTGCGAGAAATTATTGGAATAAAAATCAGGCATTTTAACTT
>Ga0075520_1001062_pt1 | contig 12946 bp, 14 predicted proteins | sample NGEPerB_FD_75100 | JGI IMG/M metagenome (GOLD analysis project Ga0075520, IMG submission 75100) | Arctic peat soil microbial communities from the Barrow Environmental Observatory site, Barrow, Alaska, USA - NGEE PermafrostAB12-B | ecosystem: Environmental > Terrestrial > Soil > Wetlands > Peat ... | reverse complement strand
GCACCGAGATGCTCACCTCGTCGGGGACCTCGATGGCCGAGAGCACCTCGGCGGCGTCGGCGAGCTGCGGGATCACGTCCGCGCGGACGAAGCTAGTGACCTCCAGCCGCCGCAAGCCGGTGCGCGCGAGCGCGTCGATCAGCTCCACCTTGCGCTCGGTGGGGATGACCTCGGGCTCGTTCTGGAAGCCGTCGCGCGGGCCGACCTCCCTGATGCTGACGGTGCTCGGCCAATCCCCCATCGCAGCGCTCACGAGAGGAGATCGTCCTGTTCTCCGGCGGGCACCGCGCCGGCGAGGAGCGTAGTCGTGCCATCGGGCCTCATCGCTTGAAGCCTATACTCGGCCGCCGTGCAGTCCTCCACGCCAGATCCCGTCGCAGTCATCGGCGCCTCCGGCGCGCTCGGCTTCGGCCTGACGATCAGGCTGGCCCGCGCGGGGGTGCCGATCGTGATCGGCTCGCGGGACGCGGCTCGTGCGCAGGAGACGGCGCAGCGCGCCGCTGCGCTCGTCCCCGATGGCTCGTTCGGCGGCCACGACAACGCGGGCGCTGTGCGCGACGCGGGCACGGTGATCCTGAGCGTTCCCTTCCGCAACCAGTCGGAGACCCTGACCAACCTCAGGGAGGCACTCGCCCCCGGCCAGCTGCTGATCGACGCGACCGTCCCGCTGGCGGCGGCGGTCAGCGGCAAGGCCACGCGGATGCTGGGCGTGTGGCAGGGCTCGGCCGCCCAGCAGGCCCAGGAGATGGTGCCGGAGGGCGTGCGCGTGGTCTCGGCGCTGCACACCGTCAGCGCGGCCTCGCTCGCCGATCTCGAGCACCCGCTGACCCAGGACGTGCTGGTGTGCGGCGACTCCCGCGCGGACAAGCGCGAGGCGGCCAGCGTCATCGAGCTGATCGACGGCCTGCGCTGCGTGGACTGCGGGCGCCTGGAGATGGCCCGCACCACCGAGGCGCTCACCGCCCTGCTGATCTCGGTCAACTCCCGCTACAAGGCCCACGCGGGCATCCGCCTGACGAGCCTCCCGGACAGCCTGTGGGCGTGAGCGGCCCGGACATCCTGCTGCTCTCGGGCGGCACCGGCGGGGCAAAGCTCGCCAGGGGGATGGCGGACGTGGTGGGAGCACAGCGGCTGGCCGTGCTGGTGAACACGGCGGACGACATCGAGATCTACGGCGCGCACGTCTCGCCGGACCCCGACCTGGTGTCCTTCTGGCTAGCTGACGCCATCGACGAGCGCGGCTGGGGGCTGCGCGACGACACCTTCGCGGTGATGGACGCGCTGCGAGCACTGGGCGTGGAGGTGTGGTTCAACCTCGGCGACCGCGACCTCGCCTGGTGTCTGGAGCGGTCGCGGATGCTCGCCGAGGGCCTCTCCCCCACGGCCGCGCTGGCGCATCTGAACGAGTCGCTGGGCGTGCGCGCGAGGGTGCTACCGATGAGCGACGACCCCGTGCGCACCTGGATCCGCACGGGCGCCGCAGGGTGGTGCGCCTTCCAGGAGTTCATGATCCGCGAACAAGCCACCGGGCTGGTGGAGGGCCTGGAGTACCGCGGCGCGGAGCAGGCCGCGCCGAGCGAGCAGGCGCTGGCGGCGATCGCGGGCGCCCGCGCAATCGTGATCGGGCCCTCCAACCCGCTCGCCTCGATCGCCCCGATCCTCGCCGTGCCGGGCATCCGCGAGGCGCTGATCGCGGCGGACGCGCCCGTGGTGGCGGTCAGCCCGATCGTGGGCGGCGAGGTGCTCAAGGGCCCCACGGCGGCGTTCATGGCGTTCGCCGCGCTGGAGCTGAGCGCGGCTGGGGTGGCGAGCTTCTACGGCGAGCTGCTCGACGGGATCGTGGCCGATGAGAACGTCGCCTCGCTGGCCACGCTGCACACGGACACCCGCATGGAGGACGCGGCTGGGCGCGCTCGGCTGGCCAGGGAGACGCTGTCCTTCGCCGAAGGACTTCGCGGCTAGGGCGCCGACCGCGTCGGGCTGGGCCCGCGGGTGGAGATAGGCTCTGAAGGGTTGTGCGCACTGCCGCGATCCTCCCCGTCAAGAGCTTCGCCCGGGCCAAGCAGCGCCTGGGCGCCAGCGTGGCCGACCAGCTGCGGCTGGAGCTGGCGCGCGCGATGGTCGCCGACGTGCTCGCCGCGCTCGTGCAAACCCCGGCGATCGAGCGCGCGATCGTGGTCACCCGCGAGTCCTCCGTGGCCGAGGCGGCGCTTGCAGACGGTGCGCTGGTGGTGGAGGACGCGGCCGAGGACGGGCAGTCCGCGGCCGTGGCCCTGGGGGTGCGCCGCGCGCTCGCGGAGGGCATGCAGCGGGTGCTGTGCGTGCCCGGCGACTGCCCCGCGCTCGATCCCGTCGAGCTCCAGTGGCTGCTCGGCGGACATTGGGGGCACGGGGGGCAGGCCGCGCGCCGGGAGCGCGTCCTGGGCGGTGGCGGCGCCGTCATGGGCGAGGCCGAGGTAGTGATCGTGCCCGACCGCCACGGCACGGGCACCAACGGCCTGCTGCTCACGCCTCCGGACGCGATCGCTGCGAGCTTCGGGCCGGACAGCTGTGAGCGCCACCGCGCGCTGGCGCTGGCCGCGGGTGTGGCCTGCCGCACGGCGCAGCCGCCATCGCTGCTGCTGGACGTCGACACGGGTGCTGACCTGGCCGTCCTGCGCAACCGTCTCGCGGGCACGCACGCGCTGGCCTCGCGCACGCGAGCGGTGCTCGAGGAGCCCGACCGCGCGAACGTCCTCTCCCCCGTCAGCGCCGCCTGAAGCCCACGAGCCCGTGACAGCGCTCACCGCCCGCGGCCTGCCAGGCCTCCCCGAGGTGCGCCCAGGCGGGGATCTCGCGGCGCTGATCGCCACGGCGCTCGCGGGCGAGCGGCTGCGCGACGGGCAGGTGCTGGCGATCGCCCACAAGGCCGTGTCCAAGTCCGAGGGTGCGGTGGTGGCGCTGAAGGACGTCCAGCCGAGCACGCGTGCGCACGAGCTGGCGGCCGCCGCCGCGGCGGGCGCCAGCGGGGAGCGTGATCCCCGCGCGATCCAGGTGGTGCTGGACGAGTCGCAGGAGCTCCTGCGCGCGGAGCGGGGCGTGCTGATCTGCCGCACCCGCCACGGCTTCGTCTGCGCCAACGCTGGCGTGGACGCCTCCAACGCCGGCGAGCCCAACACGCTGATACTGCTGCCGCGCGATCCCGACGCCTCCGCGCGCCGCATCCGCGCGGGCCTACGCGAGCTGACGGGAGCGTCGGTGGGCGTGCTCGTCACCGACAGCTTCGGGCGCGCCTGGCGCCACGGCCAGCTGGACGTCGCGATCGGGATCGCGGGCATGCGCCCGCTGGACGATTGGCGCGGGCGCACCGATTCGATCGGCCTGAAGCTGAAGGCCACGTGGCTGGCCGTGGCCGACGCCGCCGCCGCCGCCGCCGACCTGGCGCGTGCCAAGGACTCGCGCGAGCCGGTGGTGGTGCTGGACGGACTGGAGCGCTACGTCACCGACGAGGACGGTCCCGGCGCCGTGGAGCTGCTGCGCGCGCTGGAGGAGGATCTGTTTCGCTGAGGCTCAGGCCGCGATCGGCAGCTCGTAGCGGCGCCTGATCTCATACAGCGTGGTTCGCTCCGCTGCGGGGCGCCCGGCGGCGTGCGCCGCGGCGACAAGCTGCTCGGGGTCCAGCTTGGTGCCGTGGTAGCTGCCGGCCAGGCGGCTGATGGACTCCTCCATGAGCGTCCCGCCGAGATCGTTGACGCCCCAGCGCAGGGACTCGCTGGCGGTCTCCAAGCCCATCTTCACCCAGCTCGCCTGCAGGCTGGCGACCGTGCGCCCGAGCGCCAGGCGGAAGACGGCCGTGTGCTTGAGATTCTCCTCGCGCGAGATCTCCTCCACGCCGTGGGTGCGCCCGAGCAGCGTCTGGAAGGGGATGAAGGACAGCGGCACGAACTCGGTGATGCCGCCCGTGCGCTCCTGCAGCTCGCGGATCACGCGCATGTGCTCCGCCAGCTCCCACGGCTCCTCGATGTGGCCGAACATGACCGTGGCCGTGGAGCGCAGGCCGGCGTGGTGGGAGGCCTCGATGATCTCCACCCAGCGCGCCACCGGGAGCTTGTTCGGGGAGATGCGCTCGCGCACCCCGTCGTGCAGCACCTCCGCGGCCGTCCCCGGCGTCGATCCGAGCCCGGCGTCGCGCAGCCGCGCGAACACGTCGGCTGCCGGCAGCCCGGAGATGTCGCACATGTGCGCGATCTCCATCGGGCTGTAGGCGTGCAGGTGCAGATCGGCGCCCGCCGCCGCGGCCGTGGCCTTGGCCAGTCGCAGCCAGCCGAGATAGTCCTCGAGCGCCCAGTCCGGGTGGATGCCCGACTGGATGCACAGCTCCGTGGCGCCATAGGCGAGGGCGTCGTGGATGCGGGCCACGAACTCGTGCTCATCGTGCTCGTAGGCGTCCGGCGAGCGCTTGCCCTGCCCGAACCCGCAGAAGGCGCAGCCGACCACGCACACGTTGGACACGTTGATGTTGCGGTTGACCACGAACGTGACCGTCTCCCCCGCCAGCTCCTCGCGCAGCTCGTCCGCCGCCTGGCGGATCTCCTCGATCGCCTCGGGACGCGTCTCGGCGAACAGCGCAGTCAGCTCCTGCGCGCTCAGCGCGATCCCGTTGCGGCCCTTCTCGATCGCGCCCGCGGTCAGATGGGGGCGGATCGGGGCGGGCGGCTCGGTGCGTCCGGAGCCGCGACGCGGGATGAAGCTCCAGTAGGAGGCCTTGATCGTGTCCATCACCGCGGGCGCCAGCCACTCGGTGTCGATGTAGCGCGGATAGACGCACAGGCGCTCCGTCAGCGCATGTCCGTCGCGCTGCAGCTCCTTGCGCACCTGGTGCGGCGAGGGGAAGGGGTGCTCGGGGGAGATGTGGTCGCCGTTGGCGCTCAGCCCCCCCAGGTCGGTGGCGCCCGCGGCCACCAGCTCCCCCCACCAGTCCGCCAGGTTCGGCGGGATCTGGATGCCGATCTCGGGCATCAGGCGCCTGGTCTCCGCGATCAGCCGCTTCATGTCCTCGATGCTCACCGGACACGCCCACTGCGGCAGCGCCAGCGACGGACGGCCGTCGGCCACCCCCGTGCGCCAATACTCGCGCGCGGCTTCGTCGGCGATCTGCGCTGGCTCCTGGCCGTAGTAGCGCTGGTGCGGCACGAAGTTCTGGAGGATCACCTCCTGCAGGTGTCCGTGGCGCGCGTGGACCGCGGCGAGCGCCTCCAGCGACTGCATCCGCTCCTGCTCGGTCTCGCCGATCCCCACGAGGATGCCGCTGGTGAACGGGATCTTCAGCTCCCCCGCCGCGCGAATCGTCTCCAGGCGCCGCTCGGGGTGCTTGGTGGGCGAGCCCGCGTGCACGGTCTCCATCAGCCGCTCTGAGACCGACTCCAGCATCAGCCCCTGCGACGCGGTCACCTCACGCAGGCGCGCCAGGTCCTGGCGCGAGAGCACGCCCAGGTTGGTGTGCGGCAGCAGGCCGCGCTCGAGGGCCCGCTCGCACACCCAGACGACGTAGGAGGTGAAGTCCTCGTGGCCGTAGCCCCGAAGTCGCTCGCCCACCTCGGGGTTGACCTCGGGACGCTCGCCCGTCAGCACCAGCAGCTCCTTGACCTGCCTGCGCGCGGCGCCGTCGAGGATCTCCAGCACCTCCTGCGGCGCGTACAGGTGCGCGGTGTGCGTCGCGAACGCGCAGTACTTGCAGTAGCAGCGGCACGTCCGCGACAGCGACAGCGTCAGGTTGCGCGAGAAGGTGACCCGGCGGCGCATCTGAGGGCCTTCGCTCAGCCCCGCGCGGGCTCTGCGGCACCCTCGACGGCGGCGCCCTGCGCGGCGGGGTGACCGGGGTCGGCCGGGCCGGCGCCGTTGCCGGCGCCGTCGAGCCCGAGACCTGCCGCCAGACGGGCCCCGAGGTCGGCGTCCACCTTGCGCCAGTGGCCGCTCGCGCGCTCCTGGACCTCCCTGCTCACATCCGTGCCGAGATGCCCGGTGAGGTTTTCGAGGAGGTGCTCGCGGTCGGTCTGCGAGAGGATGTCGCGGTACAGCGAGCCCGCCTGACCGTAGTCGTCGTCCTCGGCGTGCAGGGTCTGCGCCGTGCGTACGATGTCCCCGTCGGCCTGCCAGGAGGCGTCGGGGTAGCGGGCCGGATCGGCGTGGGGTCCGCCGAAGCTGTTGGGCGCGTACACCGGCTGGGCGCCCGCGTGCTCGTAGCGCATGGCGCCGTCCTTGTTGTAGGAGTGGATCTCGTTCTTGGGCCGGTTGATCGGCAGCTGCAGGTAGTTGGGGCCGATCCGGTAACGGTGCGTGTCGGGGTAGCTGAACAGCCGACCCAGCAGCATCCGGTCGGGGCTCGGCCCGATGCCCGGCACCATGTTCGCCGGCTCGAAGGAGGCCTGCTCCACTTCGGCGAAGTAGTTCTCCGGGTTGCGGTTGAGCACCAGCCGCCCGATCGTTACCGGCGGATAGTCGCTGTGCGGCCACACCTTGGTCACGTCGAAGGGGTTGAAGCGGTAGTCCTTGACCTCGTCGAACGGCATGATCTGCATCTCCAGGCGCCATTCGGGCGCCTCGGCGCGCGCGATCGACTCGAACAGGTCCCGCAGGTGGAAGTCGGGGTCCTCGGCGACCATCGCCTTGGCCTCGGCGTCGGTGAAGGTCTCGATGCCCTGGACCGTCTTGAAGTGGTACTTCACCCAGAAGCGCTCGCCGGCCTTGTTGAGCCACATGAACGTGTGGCTGCCGTAGCCGTTCATGTTCCGCCAGGTCCGCGGCGTGCCGCGGTCGGAGAACAGGAACGCGACCTGGTGGTAGGACTCGGGCGAGAGCGACCAGAAGTCCCACTGCGCGTTGTTCGAGCGCGTGTTGGTGTCGGGCATCCGCTTCTGGGAGTGGATGAAGTCGGAGAACTTCGACGGGTCCTTGATGAAGAAGATCGGCGTGTTGTTGCCGACGAGGTCGTAGTTGCCCTCCTCGGTGTAGAGCTTCAGCGCCCACCCGCGGGGATCGCGCACGGTGTCGGCTGAGCCGAGCTCGCCGGCGACCGTGGAGAAGCGCAGGAAGGTATCGGTGCGCTTGCCGACCTCCGACAGGAACGCTGCGCTGGTCCACTGCGTCACGTCCTCGGTGACTTCGAAGAAGCCATGGGCGGCGCCGCCCTTCGCGTGGACCACGCGCTCGGGCACCCGCTCGCGGTTGAACTGGGCCATCTTCTGGATCACGTAGTGGTCCTGCAGCAGGATCGGTCCGTCTGGCCCCGCGGTCAGCGAGTGCTCGTCGCTGGGCGCGGGGATGCCGGCGTCGGTTGTCGTGCGGGGCGGCGTCGCGTCGCTCATGTCGGTCCTCCGAAGTCGTCGATGTCCAGCGGCCTTTCGGGCCATGCTCGCCTGCCGTCGCGGCCAGCGCGTGGCCCGACGCCGACGGTGTCCACCCCATTATGCTCGCCCGCGTGTCCTTCCCGGTGCGATCGCGCGTCTACCTGGCCCGCCACGGCCAGACCGCCTACAACCTCGAGGGCCGCTTCCAGGGACATCTGCCGGTTCCGCTCGATGAGACCGGGCGCGCGCAGGCAGCGGAGCTGGCGGAGCGGGCGGCGGCGCACGACTTCCGTGCGCTGTGGTGCAGCCCGCTGCTGAGAGCCCGCGAAACGGCCGACGTGCTCGCGCGCAGGATCGGCCTGGAGCCGATCGAGGACCCCCGCCTGATGGAGACCGACGCGGGCGACTGGACGGACCGCAGCTTCATCGAGGTGCGAGCGCGGACGCCGGAGCTGTTCGACGCGTTCGTGGCCGGCGATCCGGGCTTCGCCTTTCCGGGCGGAGAGTCCTTCGCGGAACAGGACGAGCGCGTGAACGCGGCCCTCGAGCGGGTCGAGGCGGGCGAGGCGCCGGCCCTGGTGGTCTGCCACGGGATGGTCATCCGCGCGGCCCTTTCCCACCGGGCCGGGCATCGCGTCGAGCGCTTCGAGCGCGTACCCAACGGTGCGCTCGTGCCGCTCGACCCCGCCGCGGCCGAGAGCGCGGAGCTCGGCGGCGGCGCGGCCACGCCGGCCAGCTGATCCGTTGCATGATGAGATGCACTAGTTGCATGATGCCACCCGACCGCCTATTATCGGGTTCAGGTCATGCTGGGAAACGAATACGGGAGCCAAACTTGCAGCATCGCGGGCGCCCTTGAGGTGGTGGGAGAGCGCTGGTCGCTGCTGATCGTGCGCAACGTGTTCCTCGGCCTGCGCCGCTTCGACGAGATCCAGGAGAACCTGGGCATCGCCCGCAACGTGCTGCAGACGCGCCTGAGGAGACTGATCGAGGAGGGGGTGCTGGAGAAGCGTCTCTACCAGGAGCACCCGCCACGCAGCGAATACCGCCTCACGGCGAAGGGCCTGGACCTGTGGCCCACGCTGCTGGCGCTGATGGAGTGGGGCGATCAGCACGCCCCGACCGCGGACGGGCCACCGGTGCTGCTCGAACATCGCGACTGCGGCGGCGCGGTGGACTCGCACCGCATCTGCGTGCGCTGCAGCGCACGTCTGTCGGTCAGGGACGTCCGCGCGCTCCCCGGGCCCGGCGCCGGGCCCGGGCACCCGCTGCTGCGCCGCCCTCGGGCCGCGGGCGCGGCCGTCCGCGGTTAGGTCAGCCGCGCCACCAGCTGCGCGCCCTCGCGGGCCATCCGCGAGCGCGGCACGATCAGCTCGAAGCCGGCCCGCTGCGCGCGTTCTCGCGCAGCGACATCCACGTGCGAGTAGAAGGCCAGCGTGCGCAACGATGCGAGCGCCCCGCCGGCGGAGAGCGATTCGACGATCGCCGCGCCGTCGAGGCGATCGTCGGTCAGATCGACCACCAGGAGCGCCGCGACTGGCGCCTGCGCATCGGCGAGGCGCTCCTTCAGCTTGGTCCCATCGGCGATCAGCTCCACGTCATGGCCGGCCGCCGCCAGATCGCCCTGCACCCGCGAGCCGAACAGCAGGTCCCCGGTCAGCGCCAGCACGCGCGCCACGGCTACTGCGCCCGCAGGCGGCGAAACTCCTCGCGCGCCGACTGGGGGCGTCCCCACATCTGGGTCACCTCCACGCGTCCGCTGCGCGTCTCGCGCACGACGAGCTCGGCCTCGATCCCGGCTTCGTCGAGCAGGCGCAACGCGCCGTGGACCGTCTGCGCGGAGGCCGCGTGGCCGAAGCTGTGGGCGATCAGCAGCCGCCAGTGCCAGTCGTGATGGGAGTAGGGGCGCGCGTTACAGGTGGCCAGGTACAGCGCGGCCTCCACGTAGCGGGACTCGTCGGGTATCCGCATGTCCAGCTCGAGATCCGTCCAATCCTCGGGCAGCAAGTCCACAATCCCCTGAAACGTGTCGGCAAGACCCATTGCCGGGAAGCCTAGCGCGGCTATTCTCGAACCGATGGCAAGCACCGACACGCAGTCGCTCAGCGCCGACCGCCACGCGCTGCTGCACGGCTGCGGCCTGCTGGACCGCTCCGAGCGGGGCAAGCTCGCCCTCACGGGACCGGGCGCGGTTGAGTTCCTGAACGGCCAGGTCACCAACGAGCTGGCGACGCTGCGGCCAGGCGAGGGCTGCTACGCGGCCTTTCTCACGCACAAGGGCAAGATGCTGGGCGATCTGCGCATCCTCGCCGTCGCCGATCGTGATGGGGCGCCCGTGGAGGTGGCGGAGCTGCTGCTCGACACGGAGCGCGTGACCCTGCAGGCGCTGTTCGACATGATTCGCCGCTTCAAGGTCGGCTACGACGTGGAGCTGCACAAGCGCACCATCGAGTGCGGCCTGCTGTCGCTGATCGGGCCCGAGGCGGACACGATCGCGGGCGCCGAGCAGCTGGCCGCGAGCGAGCACGCGCACCTGGCGCAGGAGCTGGGCGGCATCGCCGTGCGGGCCGTGCGCACGGATGTGGGCGTGGATCTGCTGTGCGACGCCGCGGACACCGAGCAGCTCGCCGCCGCCGCGCGCGAGCGCGGAGCCGCGCCGGTTGACGAGCAGGCCGTGGAATGCCTGCGCATCGAGCGCGGGCGCCCCCGCTACGGGCTGGACCTGGACGACAGCGTGATCCCGCAGGAGGCCGGCCTCAACGACCGCGCGGTCAGCTTCACCAAGGGCTGCTACGTCGGCCAGGAGACGGTGGCGCGCCTGTTCTACAAGGGCAAGCCCAACCGCCATCTGCGGGGATTGCGCCTCTCCGAGCCCGCCGCCCCCGGCGCCGAGCTGCGCCTCGGGGAGCGGCCGGTGGGGCGCGTCGGCAGCAGCGCCGTCTCCCCCGCCCTCGGCCCGATCGCGCTCGCGCTGGTGCGCAGGGAGGCCGAGCCCGGCAGCACGGTGAGCGTCGGCGAGCGCGGGACCGCGCGCGTGGTCGAGCTGCCGTTCGCCGCGGACACAGCGGACTGAACGCGCGCAGCGCCCGGCGCGCGCCACGGCGGCCGACTTCCTAGGCCGCGTCGTGCGGGTCCTGCGGAGGGCGACGATCCTGCAGGTGCCGGCGCATGGCCGCTTCGTGAGCCTTGACCGCATCGGGGCTCGGCGGCGTGTCGAACGTGCTGTTCACGTTCGGCCCCTTCAGAGGGACCCTGGTCGGCCCCATGTCCTCGGTGCCCTTGAAGGGCTGCTCTTCAGTCATCTGCTTCACGTTCGGGCGGAATGCCCGATTCCTCAGTGTAGGCCTGCCACTGTTCGCGCAGAAGGTCCAGCAGCTGGCTGGCGAGCAGCGGCGAGAAGGACACGCGCGAGACCACCATGCCCTGCTGCCCCTGTGGCCCGATGCGCATGAAGTCCAGCGTGAACTCATGCGGCGTGCGGGCGATCGCCGCCGCATTGGCCCATTTGCCGGGAAACTCCTCCGGCGGCATCATGATGTTCGGGCCCTGCTCGGCGGGGCTCTCCTCGGACTCGTCGGGCGGCTCTGACTCGGGCACTGGGCATCGGAGCCTAGCGCGATGGCCTGTGTGATGCATGACACACTCGCAACCATTGCGCTGGACATATGGTTGCGCTCATGCAAGCAATTGCGGCAGAGACCGCCACCGACCGCAGTGCGCTCACCCGCGACATGTACGCGCTGGCCGACTACCTGCTGCGAACTGCCAACGTGGGCACGTTCAACGCGATCGCCGAGCTGGAACTGTCGTTCACGCAGATCAAGGCCCTGTGCGCCCTGGAGACCGACGAAGGGCGCTCGGTCAAGGCGCTGGCGGAAACGCTCGGCGTGTCTCTACCGGCGATGAGCCGCGCCGTGGACGGCCTGTTCGAGCGGGGCCTGGTGGGGCGCCAGGAGGACGCCGAGGATCGCCGCATGAAGCGCGTCCGCCTCACAGACCACGGGCGCGAGGTGCCGAGGGCGCTCAACGAAGCCCGCCTGTCGGCCCTGGCAGAGCTGATGGGCTCGCTGGGAGACGAGGAGGCGGGCGCACTGGAGCACGCGCTCAGCCTGATCCTGGAGCGCCGCGCGGACATCGCCGCCTACAGACCGACTGAGAAGGGAGCAGCCGGATGACCGAGAGAATCCGCTCGCTGCAGATGAACGAGGACAACCGCCGCTGGTGGGCGCTCGGCGCGATGTGCTTCGCGCTGTTCATGATCATGCTGGACAACACCGTGGTCAACGTGGCGCTGCCGTCGATCCAGCGCGGCCTGCACGCGTCCACGGCGTCGCTGGAGTGGACGGTGAACGCCTACACGCTGTCCTTCGCCGTGCTGCTGGTGACGGGCGGACGCCTCGGCGACCTGTTCGGACGGCGCAGGATCTTCATCGCGGGCGTGATCGTGTTCGCGTGCTCCAGCGCCGCGATCGGCTTCTCGCCGAGCGACACCTGGCTGGTCGCCTGGCGCGCCGTGCAGGGCGTGGGCTCGGCGCTGATGATGCCCGCCACCCTCTCGATCATCACCAACGCCTTCCCGCCGGCGGAGCGCGGCAAGGCGATCGGCACCTGGGCGGGCGTCTCCGCGATGGCGCTCGCCATCGGGCCGGTGCTCGGCGGCCTGCTCGTGCAGAGCGTCAGCTGGCAGTCGATCTTCTTCCTCAACCTGCCCGTGGCCGTGGGCGCCGTGCTGGTGGCGCTGTTCGCGGTCCGCGAGTCGCGCGATGAGACCGCCGCGCAGCGGGTCGATGTGCCTGGCGTGCTGAGCCTGACGATCGGCCTGGCGGCGCTGGTGCTCGCCCTGGTCGAGGGCAACGCCTGGCACTGGGGCTCGGCGCGCGAGCTGTCGCTGCTCGCGGTGGCCGTCGTCGGGCTGGCCGGCTTCGCGGCCGTCGAGCACCGCCAGTCGGCGCCGATGGTCGACTTCAGCTTCTTCCGCTCGCGCACCTTCCTGGGGGCGAACATCGTGGCCTTCATCGTCAGCTTCGCGATGCTCGCGATGTTCTTCTTCATGGCCCTCTACATGCAGAACGTCCGCCACTTCACGCCGCTGCAGGCGGGCGTGCGCTTCCTGCCCTCGACCCTGATGATCGCGCTGATCGCGCCGATCGCCGGGCGCCTTGCCGACCGTGTGGGCCCCCGCCCGCTGATGACCTTCGGCCTGCTGTGCGTCTCCGGCGCGCTCTTCTGGCAGTCCCAGCTGACCGTCTCGAGCGGCTACGGCACGCTGCTGCCGGGCTTCGTGCTGATGGGCGTGGGCATGGCCTTCGTGATGTCGCCGATGAGCATGGCCGCGATGAACTCCGTGACGCAGACCAAGGCGGGCGTGGCGTCGGGGATCCTGTCCATGAACCGCATGGTCGGCGGGACCTTCGGGGTGGCGGTGCTCGGCGCCATGGTCGCCACGCTCGGACGCTCCAGGATCGATCAGCTCCTGCCCGCGCTGCCGGACGCCGCGCGCGCCCGGCTGGCCGACGGCCTGGGCTCGGGCGGGGTCCTGCACGGCGTGCCCGTGCAGATCGTCGAGGCAAGCCAGAGGGCCTTCGTCTACGCGCTGCAGTACGGGCTGCGCCTCGGCTCCG
>Ga0075520_1001061_pt1 | contig 12956 bp, 8 predicted proteins | sample NGEPerB_FD_75100 | JGI IMG/M metagenome (GOLD analysis project Ga0075520, IMG submission 75100) | Arctic peat soil microbial communities from the Barrow Environmental Observatory site, Barrow, Alaska, USA - NGEE PermafrostAB12-B | ecosystem: Environmental > Terrestrial > Soil > Wetlands > Peat ... | reverse complement strand
GTATCAGGCACATGTTTTTGGCGCCCGTGCCTTCCCGACCGGCACCCTCCGCGTCGCGCTGCTCGTGAAAAGGCCCACGAGCGCGGTCGCGGCCGAGAGCTGCCCCTCCGTGCGGCTCGCGGCATGGGGAAGCATCGCGACGCACATCGCTGGCCTCTTCAAGACGCGGCTGCCGTCTCACTACTCCGATCTCGTAGGCATCCTGCAGGCCACGACTGGCGGTCGCGCCTACGTGCGCGCCGGCTCAACCCAACTCGCCGGCGGCATTGGCCCGTCGCGCGTTCCCAGTCGCGGAATCCTCAGATACCGTAACCGCGTGTGGTCTGTCTTCTCGTGGGAGCCGGTTCCACACACACGGGTCTACCTTCTGACGCCCTCTGCGTGAGCGTTGCGCGCGGGAGTCACGGCGTCGATGCAGTGCAGCAACCGTCGCGGCGTATGGAGCACTCGAGCAGATGCCTCAGGTAACACTTAGTCTCGCCATAGCCAAGGCTAAGACTCCGGTGCGATGCTGGTTCGAGTTCACCTAGAAGGAGCATCGTGTCCCTCTCACTCCGCATCGCAAGTGTCGTCGGCGCCGACCTCGCGCTCAACGCCGGTCTCGTATATATGTGCGCACGCTCAGGCGCCCGGAAGGGCGCCTCCGTCTCAAGCGTTCGTCCGTCTCGTTTGTTCGTGGGAGACGCGCAGCGATGATCTCCTGCTCAGAGCCCGAACCCACAGAAATGGAGAGCTCGTCATGAAGCTGACCGACAGGCAGAGCCTGCAGACCAACACGCAGGCCGGCAGGCCAACGCGCACCAAGCCGCAGTCCGCGGACTCGATCCTCAGTGTCAAGCGGCTCGAAGTTTCGACCCAGCGCGTCGTGCGCGCATACCTTCACGACCTGCACCGAGAGGCGTCAGCGCGGCGGCATGCAAGTGCTCAGCGACCGTCACGGGCCGCGCCGGCTTAAAGCAGACGCCGGCCGGCCTCACGCTGCATGGTCACGCCTTCAGTGAGGAAGAACTTGAGTGCCGTCGCGAAGGGCGGCTCAATCGAGCGCGTAGACCACGACGAACGCGAAATGGCGTCTGGCTGTAGAAGCGGACCGTCAACAGAACGTCGGCGCTGCGCGCGACCGTGCAGATGATCAGGGCCGCCTCGTGCGACCCCACGGGTTGTGCGGGGTTGGCTATCGAGGAAAGTCGGAAGAGACGCTCGCTCTCGTCCGCCGGAAACATTGATCGTCCTTCGCGTGGCGGAGGGGAACTCCTTTACGGCAGGCATGGGCAAGGATCAGGCGACGGTCTTGGCCGAGATGCCCAGATCTGTGGCGATTCCCGAGTTGGACGCGCCACGCACGAGTGCGAGGACGACTTCCAGCTCGCGCTCGGTCAGCCCGGCGGGCAGCTCACGAGGTCGCTGCCGCACCCGGTGGCCGGCGGCGGAGAGCACCGCGTCGACGGCTTCTGGATCGAGTCGGCCCTCGTCTGCCTCGCGCATCAACTCTGCCTCTGCTGCCGGTGCGTCGAGAGCCGGCCTGTACGGTCGCGCTTCGCGCATGGCCCCGTAGCAGTCTGCGGCGGCCAGGATACGGGCTGCCTGATCGAGCGCCGTCCCGCGGCTTCCGCGGTGGTAGCCGGACCCGTCAAGCCGCTCGTGGTGCGAGCCGGCGAGGAGTCCGATCGGAGCGAGCGTGGGCGCCTGGGCAAAGGCACGCTCAGTGAAGTGCGGGTGCAGCCGCACGCGCTCCCACTCCCCGAACCCGAGGGGTCCCGGCTTCTCCCAGATCGCATTCGACACGCCAACCCGGCCGACGTCGTGCGCGAGCGCCGCGCGCCGCAGCTGGGTGACGGAGTCGGCTGGAAGGCCCAGGCGCCAGGCGGCGGCCTCGGCGAGCTCGGCGACACCCGTCGAGTGCTCACGAAGCCACGGCGACTTCAGACCCGTGATCGCGGCGATGGCTGCGAACGCGTTGTCGACCCGCTCGCCCGCGATCCGCATCTGTGGAGCCGGCTCGCACTCGAGCGCGTGCTCCCAGATCCGCGATTCGTCCAGCCCGGCGAGGATGTCGGCGAAGTTCCGCACGGCGAGCTCGGCGAGCCTGGGCTCATAGGCAGCGCCCGCTCGACGCGGGCGCGACGACCGACGCGCCCGCTCGTACTGCGAAAGCGGTTGTGAGCGCGATGATAGTGCCGATCGCGGGGCCGAGAAACACCGCGGCGTGGCTTCGCCACAGCGGGAGTTGTGGGGAGCGACTAAAGCGGCTAAGGCCGCAGGGCTCGGCCGGCTCGGGCCCCGCGTCGGCCGGCTCGGGCCCGCGCGGTCGTGGTCGATCGGGCGTGCGTCAATCGGGCGTGCGTCGCTCGGGCGGTCGACCGTAAAGCGGCAACGTCGGCGGGCGTCGCGGGTGGTGCGAGCATGTCACCCTGGCCTTCGTCGCAGTCGAGCGCGGCGAGCTTGTCCAGCTGACCGTCGGTCTCGATGCCCTCGCCGACTACGGTCATTCCGAGCGCATGCGCCATCGCAATGACGGCGGCGATGATCTCGCGGTCGCGGGACCGTCCACCGATCTCCGCTACGAAGCTGCGGTCGACCTTGAGAATGTCGGTGCGCAGTTGCTGCAGATGTGCGAGCGTCGAATACCCCGTCCCGAAGTCGTCGAGCGCGAGATGCACGCCCAGTGCCGCGAGGGACTCGACCACCTGGTTTGCGTCCCCAAGCTCGGCGATCAGCGCGGTCTCGGTGATCTCGAGACACAGTCGCGACGGCATGATCCCGTGGCGCTCCAGCACGGCGGAAACGCGGTCGGCCAGCCCGGGGTCGATGAGGTTGCGGCCCGAGATGTTGACCGAGATCATGAAGTCATCCCAGGGGTCATTCTCGCTTCCCCACGCCGCCAGTTGGCGGCACGCTTCATCGAGAACGAACAAATCGATCCGTTCGATCAGGCCGCGCTCCTCGGCGAGCGGAATGAACTCGGCGGGGAGGACGACCCCTCGCTGCGGGTGGCGCCAGCGCACGAGGGCCTCGGCGCCGCTCAGTGAGCCGTCGTCGAGGCGGAACAGCGGTTGGTAGAGGACGAACAGCTCCGAGCCCTCGATCGCACGGACCAGTTCGGCAGCGAGGCCGGCAGTCGACTCGGCTCCGAGGTCGATCTCGGCGTCGAACACCTGAAAGCGGTTGCGGCCGGCTCGCTTGGCGGCGTACATCGCGATGTCGGCCCGCCGGAGGAGCTCGCCCGGACCGACGTGCGGATCGTCGGTGACGACGACGCCGAGACTACCCGTTACAGCAAGGTCTCGGCCATCGGTCATCAACGGCGCGCGGATCGCCCGCGCGACCCGATCGGCGATCAGCCGAAGGCCGTCATCGTCGCTGGGGTGAGCGCAGAGCAGTACGAACTCGTCCCCGCCAAGGCGAGCGACTGTGTCGCCGCGTCGCGCGACATCCGTCAGCCGTCGGCCGACCTCGACCAGTACCCGGTCGCCCGCGTCATGGCCCAGCGAGTCGTTGATGTCCTTGAAGCCGTCAAGGTCGATGAACAGCAATCCGACGCGGCCGGATCGACGCTCGAGGTCGACGAGCGCCTGTGCGAGACGGTCCATCAGCGCCACCCGGTTCGCCAGTCCGGTCACCGAGTCGTGCAGCGCCTGATGGACGAGCGCCTGCTCGGCCTCGATCTGCGCGGTGATGTCGCGGGAGACCCCCCAGGTGCCGATGATCTTCTTGTGCTCGTCGAGCAGCGGCAGCTTGGTTGTCGACACCCAGACATCGGCACGATCGTGGAACGTCTCTCGCTCGACCTTGGCGACCATCGCCCGACCGGTCGCGATCACGCGCTGCTCGTCCTCGAGCGCGGCGAGCGCGTGCGGCGTGCTGAAGATGTCGAAGTCCGTCCTGCCGATCACCTTCTCGAGCGGTCGCCCCTGCGCCAGGGCGGCAAGAAAGCCCGCGCTCACAAGCAGGAACCGGCTCTCGCGGTCCTTGAAGAAGAACCTCTCATTGGGCTCCGCGAGCAGGTTACGCATGCACAGGCGCTCGACCTCCTCTTGCGAGGAGAAACTCGAAGACGGATGAGAACTCAAGACATCCAAGACAAGATTCTGGGAACCGCGCGTGTACACCGCCTTCATCGGCCTCCCCGGCGAGAAGCTTGAGCGAGCGGCGCGGCCGCGGTCGCGGTCGCGACCCCGACCAACGCTCTCAACCGTCGTCCGGCCGTCCCCGTGGGTATTTGGCGACACGGAGTTCCCCAAGGACGGGAAGCACTCGCTGGGTAAGGCGCCAGTACTCGGGCACGATGGGGAAGCTCAGTCACTGCCAGATCGATGTCCCACGTGCACGCGGTTGGCGCGAAGGGGCGGTTCCGTTTTAGTGGACGCTGGTACCCATTCAGGGGGTCAGGGCCTTGAGGGCAGCAGCGACGGCGCGGGCTGGCCGTGGAGGGCTGCGGTGATCGCGGCCAGCAGGTAGTCGTGGAGGTTGCGGCCTTGCGGTCGGCAGGTCTCGCGGACGGTCAGCGCTCGTTCGATGACGCCCGGCGCGCCGATGAGAGCGACACGCACGCCCCCGCCCCACCGCCGGCGATCAGCGCCGCGCGCCGGCCCTCGAACGCGCTCACGGGACGTCGCCGGAACGGTGAGACGACATCAGCATCCCCGAACTGCGGGCGGTCCACGATCGGAAGCAAGAACAACGCACGCCGGGCACGTAGCAGGAACCGGGGGTCGATGGGTCGCCTTGATCAGCTCGCCCCGCTCGCGGGCCCAACCGGACCTCAGCAGGACGTTGTACAGATCGAGGTCAAAGCGACCGGGGAGCTGCCGTCATGCTCCTCGTAGGCAGCGGTCGGTGCCAGCGCAAAACGCCGTAGACGAGATGCGCAATACCGCGGTTTCCCGCGCGTCGTACTAATTCTTCCCGAGCATTGATGTGCCGTGGTAACTACGATCACGCTCGGTGCGGCGGGCGGATCCCCGCCGCGTTAGAACGACGTAGGGTGGCACCAACCCCCTTGGAGACCCGATGAGCAAGCAGCAGATGAACAGCGCCGACGCAGCCTGGCTGCACATGGACCGCCCGACGAACCTGATGGTCGTCAACTCAGTGTTCTGGTGCGATGAGCCCATGGACCTGGAGCGCTGCAAGGATGTCGTCCGTGAGCGCCTCGTCGAGCGCTTCCCGCGCTTCCGCCAGCGGATCGTGGAGCCGCGCCCAAGTGTGGGCGTCCCCTCTTGGGAGGACGAGCCTAGGTTCGACTTCGACAGGCACGTCCACCACCTCGCCCTCCCGGCGCCGCGCGACAGGCTCGCGCTGCAGGAGTTCGTCGGAGACCTGATCTCGACTCCGCTCGACCGCTCCAAGCCGCTGTGGGACCTCTACTTCGTCGACGGCTACGGGGCCGGGATGGCACTGGTCTGGCGGATGCACCACTGCATCGCCGACGGGATTGCGCTCGCGCGGGTGCTGCTCTCGATGACCGACGAGCAGCCGGATGCTGGGATCCAGCCGGAGGGTGACCGAGGAGCCGCTCACGGACCCCTCGATGCCCTCGCGCGCCCGCTGACGGTTGGCGCGCACTTGGCCGAGGCCGCCATGCACGAGGGCTTCGGGCTCCTGACCCACCCGCGGCCCCAGCTGCGCGCCCTCGCGTCGCGCACCGCGGCCGATGCCCGCGCCCTGCGCCGGCTGCTGCTCACGCTTCCGGACCAGAAGTCGGTGCTCAGCGGCGAGCTGAGCGGGGCCCAGAAGGTGACCTGGACCGAGCGCATCGCGCTTGAGGACGTCAAGGCGATCGGCCACGCGACCGGCACGACGGTCAACGACGTGCTCGTCGCCGCGATGACGGGCGCGCTCCATCGCTACCTGGTCCGCCGGCACAGCCTCGTCGACGAGCTGCGGGCGACGATCCCGTTCAACCTGCGCCCACCTGACGAGCCGCTCCCGCGCGAGCTCGGCAACCACTTCGGGCTCGTCTACCTGGAGCTGCCCGTCGGCATGCGGGGCCAGCGCCAGCGACTCGAAGAGGTGCACCGCCGGATGGACTCGATCAAGCACTCGCCTGAAGGCGCTTTGGCCTACGGGATCCTCGGCTTGATCGGACTCACCCCGCCGCAGGTCGAGAAGCCGCTGGTAGACCTCTTCTCATCCAAGAGCACCGCCGTGATGACCAACGTGCCGGGGCCACGCCAGCCAATCTACTTCGCGGGTACCCGCATAGCTGGCATCGTCGTCTGGGTGCCGGCCGCCGGCCCCATCGGGCTGGGGGTGAGCATCTTCAGCTACAACGGCGCGGTCACGGTCGGACTGCGAGTTGACGCCGGCGTGGTCCCCGATCCGGAGAGGATCATTGACGCCTTCGAGCATGAGCTCGAGGTCCTGGCGCGGCTGCGCCCCCGGTCGACGTCGAAGCCAGAGCGGCGGCCTGACGTCGAAGGCGGCTCAGGCAGGCCGGCCGGCATACCCGGCGCGTAGCAGGTCCACGAGCTCGGCGACCATCGGTATGCGCGGGTTCGTGCGCACGCTCGGGTCCATGAACGCGGCGCGGGCGAGGTCGGGCAGCGCCGCCTCGAACTCATCTTGCGGCACGCCGGCCTCGGCCAGCGAGCGCGGGATCTCAACGGCGTCCAGCAGCTCGTCCACGCGCGCGAAGAGCCGCTCGCGCCGTTCCTCCTCACCCTTGCCGTAGAGGCCGAAGACGTATGCGATCTGTGCGTACTTCTCGGGCGCGACGTAGGTCGTGTAGCTCGGCGCCGGCATGAACTTGCTCGGCAGCGACGCGTTGTAGCGCAAGACGTGCGGCAAGAAGATGCCGTTGGCACGGCCGTGTGCCACGCCGAAGCGGGCTCCGACGGCGTGGGCCAGCGCATGGCAGACGCCCACGAACGCGTTGGAGAACGCGAGCCCTGCGATCGTCGCCGCGTTCGCCATCGCCGTGCGCGCTTCCATGTCGCTGCCCTCGGCATAGGCGCGCGGGAGGTTGTGCAGGATCATGTTGATCGCCTGCATCGCGAAGGCATCGGTGTAGGGAGAGGCGAAGATCGAGACGCCCGCCTCGAGCGCGTGGGTGAGCGCATCGACGCCGCTGTCGGCGGTCACCTGCGGCGGCATCGAGGCGGTCAGGTTCGGTTCGACGATCGCGATGTCGGGGACGAGCGAGTAGTCGACGAGCGTCACCTTGCGCTCGCCCACCGTGATCACGGCCGCCGGCGAGACCTCCGAGCCGGTGCCGGCCGTCGTCGGGATCGCGACGAGCCTCACCCGGTGCTCGGTCTCGGGGTAGCGCGCGACGCGCTTGCGGGCGTCGAGGAACGGCAGCGCCAGCTCGCGCATTTGCAGCTCCGGGCCCTCGTAGAAGAGCCGCATACCCTTCGCGGCGTCCATCACCGAGCCGCCCCCGATCGCGACGATCGTGTCCGGGTTCAATCGCTTCAGCACCTCGACGCCGGCGCGTACCTGCGCCTCCGGTGGCTCGGGCTCGACGTCAGCAAACACGTGCACGGCCGCGTCCCCGAGGTAGCGCCGGACCTCGTCGACCATACCGACCGCCTCGCAGCGGGGATCCGTGACGACGAGCGCCTGCTTGACTCCCAGCTCGCGCAGGCTCTCGAGCGAGCCGGGGTTGAAGTAGGTGTCGGAGGGCACCCTGAACCACTGCGGCGGCGCCTGGCGATGGGAGACGGCCTTGACGTTGAGGAGGTTGCGGTAGTTGATGTTCTCGGTCGTGTGCGAGCCGCCCCACGTGCCGCAGCCGAGCGAGAACGTCGGGGTCATCGCGTTGTAGATGCCACCGAGCGCGCCCACCGCCGTCGGGGCGTTGACCAGGATCCGGCCGGTCCGGATCGCCAGCGCGAAGCGGCCTGAGACCTCCTCATCGCGCGCGTAGACCGCGGAGGTATGGCCAAGGCCACCGTGCTCGGTCACCAGCACGCAGGCGTCGATCGCGTGCTCGACCGACGGCGAGCGGACCACGCCGAGCACGGGCATGAGCTTCTCCTGGAGAAGCGGATGGACGGCCAGAGCATCCAGGTCCGACGGCAGCGGCGCGAGCAGCACCTTCGCGTCGGGACGCACGTGGAAGCCGGCGATGGCGCTCAGATTCAGACACGACTGCCCGAGCGCTGCCAGCTCGATCGCGCCATCCTCGGCGACGATGTGCTCGCAGAGGAGCGCGACCTCGCCGTCGCTCAGCACCTGCGCCCCCATGCGCTCGAACTCGGCGAGCATCTCGTCATAGACCGGGTCGTCGATTACGCACGTCTGCTCCGCGGGGCAGATGACCGACGCGTCGAAGGTCTTGGAGATCAGCATGTCGACCACCGCCATACGCAGGTCGGCGCTCCGGTGCACGTAGACAGGCGCGTTCCCGGAGCCGACGCCCAGGCATGGCTTGCCGGCCTCGTTGGTGGCCTGGACCGCCTTCGGCCCGCCGGTGGTCCAGATGAAGTCGACACCGGGGTGGTGGAAGAGATACTGGGAGACGTCGAGCGTCGGGTCGGGGATCACCTGGAGAGCGTGCTGCGGCAGCCCCGCCTCTTCGCCCGCGGCCTGGAGGATCTCGACCGCGCGCGTCGCGCAGCGCGCCGCTCGTGCCGACGGCCGGAAGATCATCGCGTTGCGCGTCTTCGCGGCGACGATCGACTTGAACAGCGCCGTCGAGGTGGGGTTGGTGATCGGCAGCAGGCCCAGCACCACGCCGATCGGCTCGGCCACGTACTCGATGTGCCGCTGCGGATCCTCTTCGATCACGCCGACCGTGCGCTTGTCCTTGAGGTAGTCGAAGAGGAACTCGGTGGCGATGTAGTTCTTCACCACCTTGTCCTCGAAGACTCCGAAACCGGTCTCCTCCATCGCGAGCTCGGCCAGTTCGACGGCGCTCTCGAGCCCCGCCACCACCATCGCCCACACGATGCGATCGACGGCCTCCTGATCGAGCCGTCGAAAGGCATGCGCTGCGGCCTGGGCTCGCTCGACGAAGCCATCGAGCCTCCGTGCCTGCTCGCCATCAACCTCGTGGGGGGGCTGGATCGCGGTTGTGGAGGTCATCTCGGCGTGGTCCCTAGCTCATTGCAACGTCGGGGCCTGGCGAGGTGGCCGCGTCTTCTGTGCCTTGCTGCCTGCGACCGTCCTCGACTTGGTCGAAGCGGCGACGCGTGGAGCCCGACGGAGGGCATCGAGCGCGCTTGTGGCCCGTTCGTAGCCCTCCCGGATGAGCTCCGGCCAGCGACTGCGGTCGATGAAGATGTCGTAGAAGGCGGGGCCCCGTAGGAGGTGGTGGTCGGCCGCGTCGATGATCGTCAGACGGTCGCCGAGGGCCGCGCGGAGCCGGTGCGCGAACTCGAGCTGGACGCCTTGCTCGGCTTGGCGGCTGGCTTTGAGAATGCCCATCCGCGTGTCCTGCCAGCCGGTGATGTCCTCCGGCTCGAGTTGGGGCGGAAGCATGAAGTTCACGCCGAAGACGTGGTCGAAGCCGCCGTCGCGCAGGATCGGCTCGGCCGGAAGGAGCTCGATGATCCCGCCGTCCACGTACAGGTGCCCGTCGACCTCGACGGACTCGATGAACAGCGGCAGCGCGATCGCGATGCGCACGAGCCGCCCGATCGTCAGCTCCGGCTTGGAAGCGCTGCCGAGGTAGTCGACGACGCCGCGGTCCATGTCGTAGACGATCGACGCGATGGGAACACCCAGCTCGCCCACCTTCAGGGATCCGAAGCGCTCGTTGAAGGTGCGTTCGATCGCCTCGCCCTTGGCGAGGCCGGTGAACCCTTTCAACGCGGCGGCGGCGTAGCGAGGCACCTTTGTCCACTGGATGTCGAGGTAGTCCTCCAGGTGCCACGAAAGCGAGAACTCGGCCATCTGCTCGGCGCTCATACCCGCGGCCCACATGGATCCCCAGATTGTTCCTCCCGAGCAGGCCGTGATCAGCGCCGGCTCGATGCCCGCCTCCTCGAACGCCCGCCGCACGCCGATGAGCGACACGCACGCCCCCGCCCCGCCGCCGGCGATCAGCGCCACGCGCTGGCCCTGCATCGCTGTGACGGGACGTCGCCTGAACGGCGGGAAGACGTCGGCGTCCACGACCTTCGGGCGATCCACGAGCGGAAGCGGGAACAGCGCGCGCCGAGCGCGCAAGAGGAACCGGGGGTCGATCGTCGCCTTGATCAGCTCGCCACGCTCGCGGGCCCAAGCGAACCCCAGCAGCACGTTGTACAGATCGAGGTCAGCGCGACCGGCCATGCCCTCATGCTCCCCCTACGCGCCGCTCGCCGCCAGCGCAAAACGCCGTACACGCGATGCGGGAAACCACTAGTCTCGACGCACCGGCTCAGAACGCGCTCGAGCTGACGCTCAGCGATCTCAGCGAGCTGCCGCCCCGGTAACGTGGTCGGGAGCCTCGGACAGAAACGCGGCGAGCGCAGCGTGGGTCTGCTTGGGACGCTCGATCTGCGGCACGTGTCCACAGTCGAGCTCGAGATGGCGGGCGCCCGGAAGAGCGTCCTCGACGTGGCGCGCGAAGGCGATCGGGACGAGCCGGTCGCGGCGCCCCCAGACGAACAGCGCATCAGCCTGAAGCGTCCGCAACCGCGGCCAGAAGCCTTGCTCCCCGTGAGGCTCCTCGAGATAGATATGGCGTGCTGCAGCGTAGAAGGCGGCCCGGCCGGCCGGTGTGAGATAGGCGCGCAGGAACTCGTCGACGCCGGCGGCAGTCCAGCCTTCATCGGCGCCCGGAATCAGGCGATGAACGATCGCCTCGACCGCTGGCCGCGGGGCCAGCTGGACGAGGCCGAGCTCCGGCCGGGTAAGGCGGAGCAGAGGCAGCCAGGGCCGCTGGCGTCGCCAGGCCAGAGAGGGAGCCAGGAGCGCGAGACGGCCCACGCGGCCGGGATCACGCAGGGCGATCTCCAGCGCGACGCGTCCGCCAAGGCTGTTGCCGATCAGGTGGACGCGGTCCAGTGCGAGCGCGTCGAGCAGGTCGATGGCGGCGCGGGCGAAGAAACGAGCGTCATAGGCGGCGCCGATCGGCTTGTCGGAGTCGCCGAACCCGGGTAGGTCGACGGCGATGACGCGAAAGTGAGCAGCCAGCGCCGCCACCGTCGGCAGGAACGACCCCTTGGTGCCGCCCAGGCCGTGCAGGGCCAGGGCTGGCGGCCCCGTGCCGGCTTCGAGGATCGACAGCCGCACGCCGGACGTGGCGACAGTGCGAAACCGCAGGCGTCCAGGCTCGGTTGCCCCGCTCGTCGCGGCGAGGAACCCCACGCCGACGTGCAGGTTGCGGCGCACCGAAAGACGCCCCGACTGGTAGGCGGCCATCCCGCTGCGCAGGTCCGCGGCGACCTCGCGCCACGTCCCCGCGTCGGCGCTGAGCACGGCGTCTGGGCGGGCGTCCGGTGCTGCGATGGTGGCCGCGCCATCCACCACCACGGCATCCCAGGCGTCCTCGTCAGTCACGGCGAGCCGGATCCGGGTCTGACGTCGCCGCGCGTCGAACACAGCCGGGTCATACCGACCGACGAGCGTCTCTATCGAGTTGGGCACCGTGGGCATTGAAGCCACGAGACTAGTCCGTCGCTTCAGTAATTTCGAGCGCCCGGCCCACGGCATAGCCCCGATGTGCGGCTGTGCGCGAGGTCATAGACCCTCAACAATGCAGCGGCTGCGACCGATATCGCCGTGACCGGGTCCGGCTCGATCGGCTCAGTGTCCCCGCAACCGAGCTCGCCCTTCGAGGTGGTCCCGGCGGCGCTGCGGGAGCGCGACCCGGACTACATCCGCCGTTCGCTCCCGTTGACCTGGCCGCTGATCGCCGCGTGGTTCCGTCCGGACATCCGCGGGCTAGGCCGGATCCCGGCCCGCGGCCCTGTCCTGTTGGTGGGCAACCACTCGGGCGGCAACGTCGCCCCGGACACGCTCGCGCTCACGCTCGGCTTCTACCGGCGCTTTGGGGTCGAGCGGCCTTTCTTCCAGCTGGCTCACCACCTCGTGATGAGGGCGCCGTGGCTGTCGCTGCTGCGCAGGTACGGGATGATCGAGGCGAGCTGGGAGAACGCCCAGGCGGCGATGGACCGCGGAGCTGCCGTCCTCATCTATCCGGGAGGCGACTGGGAGGTACACCGGCCATCCTGGCACGGCCACCGGGTCGAGTTCGCCGGCCGCGAGGGATTCGTGCGGCTGGCCCTGGCCGCGGGCGTGCCGATCGTCCCGGTGGTCTCGATCGGGGGCCAGGAGACGGCACTGTTCCTGACCCGCGGGGAGCGCGTGGCCCGGGCGCTGGGGCTCGACCGCCGGTTCCGCCTCAAGGTCCTCCCCGTCTCGCTGGCGCTCCCCTGGGGCCTCAACGTCGGGGACTTCTTTGGCCACATCGCGCTGCCGGCGAAGATCACGATCCAGGTGCTCGAGCCGATCGACCTGCACGAGCGCTTCGGCCCGGAGCCGGACGTCGACGCGGTCTACAAGACGGTCACCGAGCTCATGCAGCGAACGCTTGACGAGCTGGCCGCCCAGCGGCGCTGGCCGGTGATCGGGTAGGCCAGCCATCGCTCGGCTCCCCGTCACGCTCGAGGAGTACGGGGTTCTCCACAGTCGAAGTGTGGCCTTATGCGCCTGTCAGCCGCTGTGACGCGGCGTAGGGTCCCCAGCGACGAGGACCCACGACGAGGACCCAACTCCTGAAGGGAGAGTGGCAATGGCCGCGACCAAAACCCAGGGAAGCAAAGCAGCAAAAGCAAAGGCGACCCCGCGGCGCCCAGCAACCGCGAGCAGGTCCAAAACCGCGGTCGACAGGACCACGAAGCTGTCCGAGGAGGTGCTCGAGTCGGTCGAGGCCGGCCAGCGTGCGGCGATCGAGGCGATGCACAAGTTCGTCGACACGGTCGACCAGGCGTTGCCATCGCCGGCAGACGGCGAGGGCCCATCCAAACGGCAAGAGGTCCTTGACTCCGCCCTGGAGATGGCCGACCGGCTGGTCCACACGC
>Ga0075520_1001060_pt1 | contig 12969 bp, 12 predicted proteins | sample NGEPerB_FD_75100 | JGI IMG/M metagenome (GOLD analysis project Ga0075520, IMG submission 75100) | Arctic peat soil microbial communities from the Barrow Environmental Observatory site, Barrow, Alaska, USA - NGEE PermafrostAB12-B | ecosystem: Environmental > Terrestrial > Soil > Wetlands > Peat ... | reverse complement strand
TCGCAATTCGGTATTCCAATTCTCAGTCTGCTTCATGATCGTCGCTCCGATTCAGTCGAATCAAAGCTCAAACCCAAATCCTTAACGCATCATTAATCTGCCAAAGTAGTGCTAGGGCGTGGACTCATAAACCGGCAGCCAGATGCCGCCGTGGATGCGCCGCCGGATGTCCGTTCGGGGGTGAAGCGGACAGCGCGTTTGCGGCGCCGCGACGACGCATCATTAACAATTTAGCAATTTCTCCGGCGCTTAGATTCTTGCCATGAATGAACAACGGAAATCACCTCGGCAGCGCACGTATAAAGTCGCCCGGATCGCTTTCCAGGGAGGCCGCGCGTTGAATCATTGTCTGGTCCGAGACCTGTCGGACACCGGCGCCTGCCTCGCGCTAGAGAACCCGATAGGCATTCCCGACTCATTCAATCTCGTATTTGACAGCGGCGAACGCTCTCGAATATGCGAAGTGGTTTGGCGCAATAAAAAGCAGATCGGCGTCGAGTTTCGACGTGGAGATGCTGCCATGGACCGCGACATTTGGGATTACAGCGCTGACAGCACCTTTCACCGCAACCGGCGATTTAGTCGCGATCTTCGGTCCGGACTCGAAACCCGATCAATAGAAGAAAAATTTCTGCACGGAAATCGTCGGTTCAGACCTGCAGCAAACAGTGCAAATAGCGCTTCAACCGCTAGTGAAGATGCGGTCACGGACCGCAAAATTCTGAGAAAAAGCACTGACAACGGCCTTCGCCATGGCCAGCGATCCAGCGCAGATCGTCGCTCTGGGCTCGATATCCGATCAATAGAAGAAAATTTCCTGCAGGGAGAACGTCGGGCCAGTGCAAGTCGGCGCGGCACGAAGTTCCAATATCTATCTTTCAAAAAGGCCCGCGCGTTCGCACGCGGCCTCGGGTTGAAATCCGCCAATGAATGGCGCGACTATAGTCAATCGGGTACGCGGCCTGACGACATTCCGGTCGCACCGCATCATGTTTACGCGAATGATGGCTGGGCCGGATGGAGCGATTGGCTCGGGGCTAGTGCAATCGCCAGCTACTTTTCTCACTATCGATCCTTCAAGAAGTCCCGCGTTCCGGCGCGGCCCCGGCCTAAAATCCGGGACCGAATGGAAGGACTATTGTAGGTCAGGAAAGAAGCCCGCCGACATCGCGAAACTGTAGCGATTGACCGCTGCTCTGCATAAGGCGGCGTCCCGCGGCACGAATAGCGCATCAGTATGGCATTGCCGCAACGTCGAACTCAATGAGCGGTCACGCCATCGCGCGCGAGACGGCTGCTGTTGGCGCCCACGCATTGGCGCAGCGGCGCGTAGCCGCGTTCGGCGGCCACCATGAACCCTTCGCCGGCGCACAGCGCCTGGGCGATTGCCGCTTCGGCGTCCGCGAACGCCGCGATTTTCTCGGCGATCATCAGCTCCGCTTCCGCCGCCGCTTGCGGTCCGCCTTGCGCCATCCGCAGCAGACGCATGGAGACGACGCTTTGCACCTCGCAGGCAAAGCGCAACGTTTCGGCCCAGGCATTGAATGATTCGAGCACGATGGCCTCCGCTCAATCGATCGGCCTCAAGAGTGCGGCCGGCAACTTGCAGCGGAACTATAGCGCAAGATTTACAAGGATCATTTGTGTCGTTGATTAAAACTGGAGGGATTCCGCTAACCGCCGCTTGACAGGCGGCGGGCCGCTTGTTCGGCTCGGCCGGTATGACGATCGACGATTTCGCGCTGGCCCGCGCCGTGCACGTGCTGGCGCTGGTGCACTGGATCGGCGGCGTAACGATGGTGACCACCATCGTGCTGCCGCGCGCCCGCGCCTTGCCCGACGCGCGCGCGGCGCTCGCCGCCTTCGAGATGTTCGAGGGCCGCTTCGCCGCGCAGGTGCGCTTCTCGATTCTGCTCGCCGGCCTGTCCGGCTTCTACATGCTGGACAAACTACAGGCCTGGGCGCGGCTGCTCGATCCGGCGTTCTGGTGGCTCGCGCTCATGCTCGCGGTCTGGGCGGTGTTCGCGCTGATGGTGTTCGTGCTCGAACCGCTGCTCGTGCACCGCCTGTTTCACGACTACGCCCTGCGCGACAAGGATCGCGCCTTCGTGCTGGCGATCCAGCTGCACGCGGTGGCACTCGCGGTCTCGGCCGTTGCAATCGCCGCCGGCGTGCTCGGCGCGCATGGCGCGTTGCCGTGAGGCGATGGCGGGAATGCGGCCTGCTCCCTCTCCCCGCTTGCGGGGAGAGGGTCGGGGTGAGGGGTGCTTTCGATACGCTCAGACTCGTGGGCTCGCCCCCTCACCTCATTCACGGCCAGGTGACCCGCTACGAACTGCCGTACTCGTGCGGCCTCAACTTCGTCATGCAGGATGCGCTCGAAGGCGGCGTCAACCGCTCGCTCAACCCCGACTCGCACGGCAAATCCTGGAGCAACCTCTTTCTCGGGCTTGTGCTTGATGGTGACACGCAAGTCTCACCCTGAAATCTCTTTTTAATTTTGGGTATAGCACTCTTCGTCGGCGCGATTTCTTTTTCCAAAAACGGGGAGGCTCACTTTTTTGATCTCAAATTCTTTAGTGGTTATGTCGCGGCCAATTTGCACAGCAACACAAAATTCAGTTCGGCGGCTTGAGTATCTTTGAAGACATCGTCGTACTCAGCCCAGCCCCAAATATAAGTACGGGCGGTTATCTTATCATCGACATAGTCCATTCTTTCAAGCTCCTCTCTCCAAATCAAAAGTTCGGCAGCTTTGACGGTTTCCCCTGGCGCTATTACCAACGGGTAGGTTTGGGTACCTTCAATATCTGGATTTCCAAGCGAATTAAGATCGACAAAGTCTTCGTCATCTCTAAATTCTCGATCGAACACCTTCCAACTAATATGGTAGACCATTCTTCGGGTTGGCGTTTGACCGCTATTTTTCCAGACGGGGACAACTCTGAGTGCTACGAATTTTGGCCCGTATGTTTTGTCGCCAATCGTGGAGCAGATGAACTCTTTAATGAATACATAAGCCCTTAATTGTCGCTCTACGGAGAATTCAGCATGCGACAATTGCCGTCGCATATTTCTAGCCTGCACAGCAGCCGTGCTTCGGCTTGCTTTAATTTTTTTTTCTCCAGCTTTCCAAAGTTTAATAGTGGAAACCCACAGACCGATTGTCGAGATTGCGAGGACAATAGTAAAGCCAGCAATCAATTCATGCTCATAGCCTTTCAAGAAAAGTCCGGTTCGGGCCAAACAAAAATTCAAAATGGAGAAAACAGGGCCGCTGAAGGCTGTGCAGCGTTCTGGGTAGTAGTGATCGGAGGTTGTGCTGTCCTCTATTGGTTGGCAGGTCGCTAGCCATGAAACGATACATTCGAAAACAAGCCATATCGCGACAAGCGTGAATGGAATCCAATTCCGCTTTACCCAGTTTAGCATCCCTCAATCGCCGTTCCGAAAATGCCCACATCGAACCGATTGTTATAGCGGTACTGAAATTCCGCGACGTACAGCGGCAGATATTTTGCGCTGATTTTGTGGAACGTGCTGTCGTCCGCCATGCTTACCCCACAACCGCAGCGTGCCAGCCGCCGGGCGCAAGCTCAAGGTGTCAATGGCTCCCTCTCCCCGCCTGCGGGGAGAGGTGAAGCGCGGGGATAACCCCGCTCCAGTCCTGCGCCGAGCACATGGCGAGCGAGAATCGGCAAGAACATCGAACTCGGCGCGAGCAAGCGGCACATCTGCGCCGAACATCCGCAGTCCTTCGCGGACCTCGGCAAGCTCTGGCGCCAGCCCGGTGCAGCGGCCACAAACCAGCCGCGCCATGCCTTTTTCGCATGGGGGGATAGGAATTGTTTCACATGAAACGCGCGGATCGCTCTTCTTTCGTCAACCATTAGCGCCTATATTCAAACCGCCGGGGCAACCCGGCTATGGCGATAAACGGCCGTCGTAATAAACCTTTCGGACCCGGGGGCAGTACCCGGCGCCTCCACCCAAGCCCGCTTATCGGCCCGGCAAAAACGGGCTTCGGCGGGGGCGAAATAGGATCGACGAGGGCGTAAAGGACGGACTTTTGCTCGGCATGGTACCGCCGTTATCGGGCCGTCTCATAGTTGCAAACGACAACTATGCTCCGGTTGCTCAGGCCGCGTAAGCGGTTTGACTAACCAAGCCTACAAGCCCTAGCCGTCTAAGCAGCGGTTAGGCGGGGTTCGGAGGCACCTGGCAACAGAAGCCTCCACTTTCATGTCCATTAATCGGAATCATGCGCTAGCATCCGGCCCGAGTCTTCAAACCGCAGCCCCGTTACCCGCATGACCGACCATTTCCGCTACGATCTCCTGACCCAGCAGGCGCTGCGCGGCGTGGTGCGCAATGTGCTCACCGAGGCCGTCAAGAAGAAGGGCCTGCCGGGCGACCACCATTTCTACATCACGTTCGACACCCAGGCCGAGGGCGTGCGCATGTCGGAACGGCTGCGCGTCCAGTATCCCGAGCAGATGACCATCATCCTGCAGCACCAGTACTGGGATCTCGCCGTGAGCGAGCGCGGCTTCGAGGTCGGGCTGTCGTTCGGCGGCATTCCGGAAAAGCTCGGCATTACGTTCGAGGCGATCAGCGGTTTCTTTGATCCGTCGGTGCAGTTCGGCCTGCAATTCGAGGAAGTCGCCGAGGGCGAGGAGCGCCAATCGCCGGCCAATGTCGGGGACAAGCCGGCCAAAAAGAAGCGCGCCACGACGCCTCCGCCCGCCGTCGTCGCGCCGGCGCCGGCCAGTCCAACTGTGGCGGCGGCGTCCGAGCCGGAGCCCGACAAGCCCGCAGGCGGCGGCGAAGTGGTGCGCCTCGACCGCTTCCGCAAGAAGAAATAACGGCCGCGCGATGGCCAAAAGAACAGCCAAGCGAAAGTCCGCCAAAACCCGCCAAAAGACTCGCATCGAAAGCGACGCCTTCGGGCCGCTCGCTATCCCCGCCGACAGGCTGTGGGGCGCGCAGACCGAGCGCTCGCTGCATAATTTCCGCATCGGCTCTGAGCGCATGCCGATCGAAATCGTGCGCGCGCTCGGCCTGATCAAGCGCGCGGCGGCCGAGGTCAATCGCGATCTCGGGTCGCTCGATGGCAAGCGCGCCACGGCGATCGTCGCGGTGGCGCAGGATATCGCCGACGGCAGGCTGGACGGGCATTTCCCGCTGCTGGTCTGGCAGACCGGCTCCGGCACCCAGACCAATATGAACGTCAACGAAGTCATCGCGAACGCCGCCAATGTCGCGCTCGGCTTTGAGCTCGGCGCGAAAAAGCCGGTGCATCCGAACGATCACGTCAATATGAGCCAGTCGTCCAACGACTCGATCCCGAGCGCCATGCATATCGCCGCAGCCATCGAAATCCACAGCCATTTGCTGCCGGCGCTCATGCGCCTGCACGCCGCGCTCGCCAAGAAGTCGAGGGAATTCGCCAAGATCGTCAAAATCGGCCGCACCCACACCATGGATGCAACGCCGCTCACCTTGGGCCAGGAATTCTCCGGCTATGCCGCACAGGTGAAGTCCGCGGCCATGCGTCTTGCCGTGGCGCAGCGTGAACTTTATCCCCTCGCCCAAGGCGGCACCGCGGTCGGCACCGGGCTCAATTCCAAGCCGAAATTCGCCAAGGCCTTCGCGCGCCGCATCGCTCAGCTCACAAAACTTCCCTTTATCAGCGCTCCCAACAAGTTCGAGCACATGGCCGGTCACGACGCCTATGTGTTCGTGCACGGCGCGCTCAACGCCGCCGCCACCGCGCTGTTCAAGATTGCCAACGATATCCGCCTGCTCGGCTCCGGCCCGCGCTCGGGGCTGGGCGAATTGATCCTGCCGAGCAACGAGCTCGGTTCCTCGATTATGCCGGGCAAGACCAATCCGACCCAGAGCGAGGCGCTCACCATGGTGTGCTGTCAGGTGTTCGGCAACCAGACCACCGTCACGGTGGCCGGCAGCCAGGGCCATTTCGAGCTCAACGTTTACAAACCGGTGCTCGCCTACGCCATACTGCAATCGATCCGCCTGCTCGGCGACGCGGCGGCGTCGTTCACCGACAATTGCGTGGTGGGGATAAAGGCCAACGAGCCGCGCATCCGCGAATTGATGCAGCGATCGCTCATGCTGGTGACCGCGCTCAGCCCCCGCATCGGCTACGACAAGGCGGCGCAAGTGGCCAAGGCGGCGCACGCCAACGGCACCACCCTGCGCGAGGAAGCGGTGCGGCTCGGTTTTGTCAGCGGCGCCGAATTCGACCGCCTGGTGCGCCCGGAAAAAATGACCCGCCCGCGTTAAGTCGTATGTGGAGTGCGGATTGTAATACCGGCGCGCTACGCGCGTATCCCGTGCTATTCCACAGCGCTCCCGTGTCAAAGCGTGCGAAGTTATATTTGCCGGAAGGGCTTGTTGATTGCCGGTTGCGTGAAGTTCCGTAGTAATTATTTTGCGTGACAGAATATACATTTGCGATAATGTGAAAAATCAAAAACTATACCAGTCGTTGCTAGTTGTATTCGCTATTGAACAATTGCCATCTCTTGCGATCAACTAACCGTGTATTGAAATAGCCCCGGCATTTCCTCCACCATCATAGCCTGATGCTATGGAGTCGCATGCCAAATGCGCAGCGGCGGGCCTTCCGTCGGCGCCTTTAGCGGTGAGCAAGAGTTCATATTAGGATCTGGCAGCCGATGTATCCGGCTACCATCGAGGCGCGTCATGGCTGAACTGGTCAATCTTCGAATTGCCCGCAAGCGCGCCAAGAAACGGTAAGACGATCTGCGTGCCGACGCCAACCGTCTCGCTCATGGTCAGCCCAAGCACCGGCGCAAACTCGAGGCCGCGCAACAAGCGAAAGCCAGCCGCGATCTCGATCGGCACCGGATCGACAAAGGAGACGGTCGATGAAATCTCCGGTTGTCAAACGCTCGATCGTGATCGCGGGTCACAAGACCAGCGTCAGTCTCGAAGACGCGTTCTGGAAATGCTTGAAGGAAATCGCCGGCGAACGCCAGATGACGCTGTCCGATCTGGTGGCCTCGATCGACACTGGTCGCCATCACGGCAACCTGTCGTCCGCGATCCGCCTGTTCGTGCTCGACCACTATCGCGCGCAGATCGGCGACAAACGTCCGGCCGGCGGCACAGCGCGCGAGGCGGCCGGTACGCGCGCACCGTCAATTCTGCGGGCCGACTGACGCCGCCGGCGGACCGCTGCGCCCCGGCACCGGCCTGATATCGAGCGGCGGCGGCAAGGCGGGCGCCAATTCGCTCTTCGGCTGCGGCGCCTGCGGTTTTGCTTGACGCTGCGCGTTCTCGATTTCACGCAATTGCCTCGACTGATTTTCGATCGCCCGCAACGTCAGCCATCCGGTCAGCGCGGACACGTCGATGCTGCGCGCCGGCGCCGCCACCGGCCCCTTCAACGCCATGAAGATATCGGGCCGCGCGCCGGCGGCCTGGCCCGATCCCGAGAGCACGAGCCGCGCGTCGAGCGAGCCGTCGGTGAGATCGAGATTGCCGGAGAGCGACAGAGCGGCGTCCTTGCTGTCGGCGGTGACATCGCGCAGCCGCATTTGTCCGGCGCTCACGGCGATGGTCCCTTCGGCGCGTTTGACCGCGAGTTGGCCGCTGTCCAATGCCTTGCTCACCACATCGGAGATGCGGGCAGCATCGATCGCCAGCCCCTGGTCCACCGCGCGGGTGACCGCATCGAAGGCGCGCGGATCGAGGCCGGTAAATTGCGCATCGCTGAGCGCGATCTTTCCGGACCCTTGCAGCGAGCCGATCAGTGCGACCGGGCTCAAGCCGGCGCCTTCGACGTCGGCCGAAAAGGCGAGCGAGCCGCTGACCGGCGGCCGCGCGCCGGGTGGCAGCAAACTCGCCGCATCGACGCCGGTGAGCGAAATCTTAGCCTTCGCTTTCAAGCCGTCTGCGGCGGTGCGGAACGACAGCGCACCGGCCAAGCGTCCGCCGGCCACGGCGCCGGTCATGTCGTCGAAGGCGAACTCTTGCCTGCTAAAGCGCAAACTGGCGCGGAACTCGCGTGCCGTCAGCCGCGGCAGCAAGTCAATGCGCTGCGCCTTCACCGCGATCTGGCCGCCATAGTCGCCGAACATGCCGCCGGCGAACGGCTCGCTCGACCAGACCCAGGCCGCATTTCCGCTGTTGCCGGCCGGCGCCGGCATGCCGATCGCCGCCGCGATCAGGCCCATGGCATCGATGTTGTCCGCCTCAATCTCCCCTTGCAGGCGACGCGGCACCGGCAGCGTCAAGGCAAGTTTCCCGCGTATGACCGCGCCCGCAACACTGGCGTCGATGTCGCTCAGCGTCAGGTCCTTGGCCGTCAGCGCAACATCACCGGCGAATGTGATTGGCAGCGCAGCGCGCTCGCCGCCGCGCAAAGGCGCCGCATCGGCGCGCGCGATCGTGGCGCGCAATGCCGCCGTTGGGTTGTCCGCGAACGGCTGGACCGTGCCGCTGGCACCGGCCTCGAGGCCGCCGGCGGTCAGCTTGCCGTCGATCCGCCATTCGCCGCGCGCCGGCCCAAAGGTCTTGAGCGTCAGCGAAGCCGGGCCGGCATCCACCGCCAGCACGCGGTCGAGACCGAGCATGGCCAGCAGCGCATTGCCGTCGTCGGCCGCCAGTTTGCCGTCGAGCCGCAGGTCGCCGGCGCTGAGCGCGATCGGATCGGCATTGGCCTCGCCGGTGAGCGCGACGCGCACTTTGCCGAGGCTGCCGTCGATACTGAGCCTGGCGATCGGCGACGGCGCCGCGCCGTCGATTGTGAATTGCGCGTGCAGCTTGGCCGGCGCCATGACCGGCGCACCGCGGGCAAGCGCCTGCGCGGTTTCCGGCGCAAACCGCGCCAGCAGCGCCATCACCGGCGTCATATCCGGCGCATCGAGATCGACCCGCATGCTGCCCTGCGGCGACGGCGTCGTGACGATGCGGCCGCTCGCCGAAAAGGCGGCGCCGCCGAGATCGGCGACCGCGAGGCGGTCGATCTGCACGCCGTTGCCGTCCACTTTCACCCGCGCGCTCGTATCGCGCGCAATGAGCCCGGCGATGGTTGCGCGGCCGATATCGGCGGCGATCGTCATGTCGTGCGGCCGCTCGATCTCGGAGCCGGCGATCAGCGCGTTGGCGAAGCCGAGCGCGGCGTCGATATCGAGCTCGGGCGCGTTGAGCGCGGCATCGAGCTTGGCCGCCCGGGTACCGGACGCGAACACATAAGCGAGGCGGCCGGTGACGCTCTTGCGGTCGAACGCGGCTTGCAGGCGTTCGACGGCGATCTTGTCGCTGCCGAGTGCCACGTCGCCGCGCAGCGTCAAGGGCCGCACGTCGCCCTGCGTCACGTCACTGCGCCCTTCCAGCCAGGCGGCCAACAGCTTGGGATCGCCGGTTTCGATCTCGGCCGGCCCGGTGAAGTTAACGCCGTCGCCGCCGACCGCGAGATGGCCGCTCAACTTCACTTGGGTAAAGCCGGGCGCGCGAAACTCGAAGCGATCCAGATTCCAGCCCTCGGCGTCGGTGCTGATGTCGCCGCGCACATTCGCGACGTTATTGCCGCCGAGCGTGACCTGGTCGATGCCGATGCCGATCTGGATCGGAATTGCGGGGCGGAAGGCGCCGCCGGCCAGTTCCGCAATTCTGCGGATGGCCGTGGCCGGCGTCGGCCGGCTGCCGTCTTCGCCAGCGAGCGCGCGATCGAGATCGATCTGCCGGCCCGACAGCACGCCGTCGAAGCGCGGCCGCTTGCCGAATTTGAATTCGGCGACGCCGGTGAGCTTGAATCCCTGCTCTTCCGACCCGTACTGGAATTCGAACTGCTGCATCAGCGCCGATGCCGCGCTGGCCTTGATCTTGCCGCTCACGCGCCAAGGTTGGCTTAACGTCTGCGTCACCTGTTCGGCGCCGTGCGATGCGATGCCGACCGGCCGCGTCAGGCTCAAGGTGCCGTCGAATTTCGGTTCAGCCCCGGCGAGCGCCAGCATGCCGTCGGCTTCAATGCTCAGTGGACGATCGACCGGATCGACATTGAGATGGAGCTTGAGCGCGCCGTCATCGGAATAGCGGCCGGCGGCGATGCGGAACGGATAAAGCTCGTCGCCGACGGTGACGGCGCCCTCGCCCTTGAACGGACCGAGCAGCGAGCGCGCCTCGCCGTTGAACCAAAGCCGGTCAAGCATGGCGCGGCCGCCGTTCGCCGCATCGGTGAGGATCACCTTGCCGTCCTCGACGCTCAGGCGGTCGATCGACAGGTTATCAGGGCTGAAATTGATCGCCAGGCTCGGCGCCAGCACATGGCCGGACGCATCGAGGCCGAGACTCAACTGCGGGGCGACCAGATGCATCTCGGCCGCCCGCCATTCGCCGCGCATCAGCGCGCCAAGCGCGAATTCGAAGCCGAGCGAGCGCGCGCGGATCTTATTCTCGGCACTGCTGCTGATCTCGATGTCGTGCAGCGTGAGCGAGGGCGTCGGCAGCAGCCGCGCCTCGATGGCGCCGGTGACGCGCACGTCGACGCCGATCAGGCGGCTCGCCTGCGCCTCGAACAACGTGCGATGGCTGCCCCAATCGATCAGCAGCGGACCGACCAGCGCCGCTACCAGCGCCAGAATGATCGCGATCGCCAATCCAAGCAGGGTGGTCTGCAACGCCAACTCCAACGCGGTTGAGCGCGCGTGCCGCGACGCGCCCCGCGCCTAACGATGTGAAATGTACGCTATTTTTGGCCGTGCTTGGCGGCAAATCTATGTCGGCGCTCAACTGAGCGCGACGATCTTGCCCGGATTCATGATGTTTTGCGGGTCGAGCGCGCGCTTAATCGCCGCCATGGCAGCCAGCGCCGGCGCGCCATGCTCGGCCAACAGATATTTCATCTTGCCCTGCCCGACTCCGTGCTCGCCGGTGCAGGTGCCGTCCATGGACAGCGCCAGTTCGACGACGCGCTGCATCAATATCCCGGCGCGTTTCACCTCGTCGGCATCGGCCATGTCGACCAGCAGCGACAGGTGAAAATTGCCGTCGCCGACATGGCCGAGAATGGGCGCGACCAGATTGAGCTCGGCGGTCGCGGCTTGCGTGGCGTTGACGCATTCGGCCAGCCGCGAGATCGGCACGCAGACGTCGGTGGCGAAAGCCTCTGCGCCTGGGCGCAGGCGGCGGGCGGCATGGTAGCCGTCGTGGCGCGCCTGCCAGAGCCGGCTGCGGTCCTCCGGCTTGGTCGCCCAGTCGAACGGCCCGCCGCCGAGATCCGCGACGATGTCGCCGAAACGCAGCGACTGCTCGGCGACGCCGGCGTCGCTGCCGTGGAATTCGACGAACAGCGCCGGCACTTCCGGCAGTGACAATTTCGAGTAGGCGTTGACCGCCTTGATCTGCAAGGCATCGAGCAATTCGATGCGCGCAACCGGAATGCCGGACTGGATGGTGAGAATGGTCGCCTTGCAGGCGGCATCGACCGAGGGAAACGGGCAGACGCCGGAGGCGATCGCTTCGGGGATTCCCGAAAGCTTGAGCGTGAGTTCGGTGATGACGCCCAGCGTTCCTTCCGAACCGACGATCAGCCGCGTGAGATCGTAGCCGGCCGCCGACTTTTTGGCGCGGCGCGAGGTGGTCATCAGCTCGCCATTGGCCATCACCACCTTCATCGCCAGCACATTGTCCTTCATGGTGCCGTAGCGCACCGCATTGGTGCCCGAGCAGCGCGTCGCCGCCATGCCGCCGAGCGAGGCGTCGGCGCCGGGGTCGATCGGAAAGAACAGGCCCTGGTCGCGCAGATGCTCGTTGAGCGCCTTGCGGGTGATGCCGGGCTCGACCACGCAATCGAGATCCTCGGCGTGCACTGCCAGCATCTTGTTCATGTCGCGGACATCGATCGATACGCCGCCGATCGGCGCGTTGATGTGGCCCTCGAGCGAGGTGCCGACGCCGAACGGGATGACCGGCACGCCTTTGTCCGCGCAGATGCGCACGATCTGCTGCACGTCGCCGGTGTTCTGTGGGAACACCACCGCGTCCGGCGGCTGGTTGGGTACCCAGGTCAGCGTATTGCCGTGCTGCTCGCGCACGGCTAGCGAGGTCACGACGCGGTTGCCGAAGGCGGCGGTCAGCGCGGCAATCGCCGCCGCGATCGCGGAAGCATCGCGCGCCTGCACGCTTGTATTCTTTTTTGTTGCGCCCGCACCGGCCATCGGCTGTTGCCCCGGTTATCGGCGGCGACCGTGGCGGGGATGACGGGCGAGGTCAAGCGCCCGCGATGCGAGACTGGGGCGCGCCGCGACCGCGGCGAAAAATGCGTGGTGTGAAAATGGCTACCGTAATCGTGCGCGGCGGCGGGTCAGCAATACCAGGTCCAAACAACCGGTTGGTCGTTCTTCGGCTCGGCCGGGCTGCTCTTGGTGGCCGATATGGCCCACACCACGATCATCACCGCGACGGCGAGCATATACGCCCCGCGCGCCAACCTGCCGATCATGGCCCTGCCTCCCTTGGTTTTTTTTCAGCATAGCCAAGAGATGCGGTCCGGGGCAGCCATCGTTAATTTTTGGTTAATGGGGCCCAAGTCATTGATGCTTATCAATTTGCTCGCTTCGGCCGGCGATAGACTGGCGAATACTGCTGGCGTAGGTTCCGCCGCATCCCGCCCACCGAACTTGGGAGTTTCCAATGGCCGGCCCTGTGATTGCTGTCACCGACAGCGTGTTTCCCTCGCTCGATCTCGCCAAGGCGGCGCTGGCGAAGCTCAATCCGACGTATCGGATGTCGAAAGGCGTCACGGCCGACGATATCCTGGCGGTAGCCAAGGATGCCGACGCCATCCTGGTCACTTATGCCAAGCTCACGCGTGAAATCCTCAGCCAGCTCACCAAATGCAAGGCGATCGGCCGCTTCGGCCTGGGCGTCGACAATATCGACCTGCCCACCGCCAAGGAAAAAGGCATCGCCGTCAAT
>Ga0075520_1001059_pt1 | contig 12970 bp, 21 predicted proteins | sample NGEPerB_FD_75100 | JGI IMG/M metagenome (GOLD analysis project Ga0075520, IMG submission 75100) | Arctic peat soil microbial communities from the Barrow Environmental Observatory site, Barrow, Alaska, USA - NGEE PermafrostAB12-B | ecosystem: Environmental > Terrestrial > Soil > Wetlands > Peat ... | reverse complement strand
GGGATAACGACAGTGCGGAGCAAATTACGGGTTATCGACTTGACGATAGTTCGCGGCAGACGTTGGTTTGATACCTTCGTTTCCGAATCAAATCGAGACGAGGTGGGTGCATTATTGCAGCAGTCTATGTCCGGGGCAACGAAGCGGGGCGTAGTGTACGGCATCTTGACCAAAACAGGTACACAGCGAGATATTCTCTGGCACGATCAGCTCTTGAGCAATGTGGGCTCCGAGAGTACGGGCCTTCTGGCGATTGGTCAGGACGTTACTGATCAACGGGAACTCGAACTGCGACTGCATCAAGCGGAGAAGATGGAGGCTATAGGTCGCTTAGCGGGCGGAGTTGCGCATGACTTCAACAATCAGACCCAGTCAAAGGTCTCTGGGGATCACGTCGCACATTCAGACGAAAAAGCTTGGTGCACAGAGAATTAGCTAATCCTGTGGCTCCTTAGAAATGGCACAAAGTGCTTGTCGCTTTCCTGGATATGTTTTGAAAGCCAAGTGCGCAAGAACCCCATCAATTCAACGTCGATTACCGAACTTCCCGAATCAAATTGCACCTGGATATCCGAGATTTGATTGGTGAGGTGAGTGTGTTTCGCTATATGCGATGCCATCTGCGCGTAGTTGTATGTCCGAAGAAGCTGTTCCTCATACTTGAAGTGCGCCACGGTGCACGCAATGAGCTCGACCAACATGGGCCCCAATACCGTGTCGGCCATTTCGGCTAGCATTGCATCATTCAACGCGTTGACGATATGAACGAGATGTTCGTGCTGCTTGTCCACCAACTCAATTCCAAGACTCAGCGAGCCATTCCAACATATCAGCGTCATGAAAATCTTGCCCCCACACAGGTGCTTATCGCGATTACAGCTAATTTTGAGAATCTCTAGGTGAGCTATGGCAGCCTGAGTGGCGCCGTAATGGGGTTACCACTATTTCGGGCGACCTTGCCAAGCAGAGAGAGAATTTACCTTCGCGCTAACCCAAAATTCCACGACAAGGCTGCTCCAAGCTCTATATGACTACGTGTCGGCCCTCCGTGGCATGTGCCCCCCAGGGCACCGAGCAATGTGGCTTGTTCGCAGCCCTGAAATGCGCAGACAACATTTCACCGGCCAGCAGTCGCATGCCGTAACTCCGAACCGCAAGTGGCGGGCAGCAATGGTTGCGTTGAGAACCGTCAAGTTTGCATGGCCAACGCGTTGGTCGCGCATTGGGGTGAGTGGCGGCGCGTACACGAACAATCACCCTGTGGTGCTAGCAATCGACACGGTGACCGCCTGACAGCAATGCGCGCTGCCTGATGCCAGCCATTGCCGAGAATCCGCCCGTGCGTAAATCATGCATCAGCGCCACAAGTAACGATAATCAGGAGCATATCTGGGTAACCAAGCAATTCGAGGTTGCGCAGACACATCTGTGGGTTACATAGGCTGGCACTCCGACTCTCAACCATGGGGTTCGGTTGTCGAACGATAGGGAAGGATATGAACATGCGATCACGTCTAAGTGTCATTGCAGGTGCGCTCGTCAGCACCATTTTCGGTTGCTCAAGTAATGATGTAACGCAATCAACGGACATGCCTGACAATGCTCACGCTTCAGTTGCTCAGCAGGCAGTAACAGCGCCAAGCGCTGCTAGCTCGCACGGTGTCGGCAAGAAGCTCATGATCATCGGCAACATGACGGATGAATTGGTGGGTACCGTCACCGACGATGCCATCTTCATCGACCGGATCGCCGCGGATGTCGGTGGCGCGAAGCGATTGAAGGTACTGGTCGTGCCTGGCGCAAGTGCGTCACCGAACTATTTATATTCGTACTTTCAATCAGTACTGCCGACGCGCGGCGTTCCCATCGGCAATCTTGCTCTAGCCCATATCGCGAGTGTCGATGATTCGTCCACACCCAACGTCGATGAGAGCACTTGGACGAATGGCGCATACCAACCGAGCGAGGTTGCAAAACTTGCCAATGCCAGCGTGATCTGGTTCGATGGTGGTGACCAGAGCCGCCTAGTGAACCTAATGCTCGATGCCAAAGGCAAAGACAGCCCATTTCAGGCGGCAGTCAAGGCTAGACTTGCGGCCAACAACCTGATTATCGCTGGTTACAGTGCGGGAGCTGCCGTCATGAGCGATCCGATGATTGGAGGGGGTACGTCTTGGGGTGCGTTGACACTTGCGCCCGATTTGAGCACGCCCTCGGGTTCGGCGGCCAATCCTTGCGATGCTCCAGACGCTCTGTGCGTGACGCGAGGCCTTGGGTACATACCTGCTCAATACAATGCGATAATAGACCAACATTTCACGCAGCGCGGTCGCTTTGCCCGAACGATACGAGCACTTGCAGCAACCAAGCAGAAGAATGGCTGGGGAATCAGCGAGTTCTCCGCGTTCTATATCGACCTAGCGCAGAAAACTGCAGAAGTCGTCGGTGTGCCCGGCAAGGCGTTCGTCAGTTTGGTTGGACGCGACAGTGCTTTCCAGAATAGCGAATCCAGTGGACTACCGTTCTTGGGTCAGAATTACACGATGAGTATTCTGGGTGCCGGCGATACCTACACTCTGCCCGACGCCAACAATCCTCACGGCGTTGGTGCCCATCCGATTGCCAGCGACTATTACGCACCGTTTTCTGAGTACTACTCTGACAATCCCATATTCACCGATGCCTTCGGTGGCCAAGTACTCATTGACGACGTCTCCGCTTATTTTGCAGATGGCACGCCTCAAGCTTCTGGAGCCCGCGTGGACGCCATCGCATTCAACGTGGATGAAACCGGTTCTGGCTCTGGTTTCCGTTTCCGATTCACGGCCGATAATCAATCCCAGGTCGCGTGGAATGAAGATACCGGCTACTCGATGTTCAACGCTCGCTGGAAGATCACCACAATCAAGGCGCAATTTACGGGCCTTGGGCCATGATCAAGTAAACCGCACACGGCGACGAACGGCACTATTGGAACTGGGTGCAGTGTCAGGACAGCGCGGACACTGCACCGTCATGTTCGCTCAACTTTGATTCGGTGGTAACCGGAATCTGAAAGCGCACTCGCGCGCATTTGTCGGACCAGCCCAGCCGCCGTCTCTACTCGATTGGGTCGCGCCAACGGCTTATTGAGTCAGCATGAATTTTCAATCCACCGGGTCGTTAATTCCAGAATTAGCGTTGGCTGCTCCGCGTGGAGAAAATGGCCAGTGTCCTTGATTTGCACAGCAGTCCCGTTTGGGGCGTGGGCAAGAAAGAACGCGACATCACTCTCACGAATTAGGCCGCCTTTCTCAACTTCACCATATAACAATAGCACGGGGCAGGTCACCTTGTTCAACAACTCCTCTAGTTGCAAACTCTCAAAGTAGCGACCGTCGAGCAACACCTTTACGAGTTCCACATCAACACAGGAAATCGTCTCGTAAAACCAGCTAATTCCGGCTTCGTCAATGCCAGGGAAGAACCCAGTAAGAAAATTCCTGACTGTCCGTTTGCCGTTCAATATGTCGAAAACGCCCAGCAGAAAATCCTTGGTGGATTTGGGCCAGGTGCTCGTCTCCCGTTGAATGAACGGGGGATCGAGCAGAACCACCGCTCGAGTCAGTTCAGGGATCTGCGCCGCGGTGCCAAGAGCTGCAATCGCTCCACCCGAGTGCCCCAACAGCACGGTTGGGGAGCAATCCGGTGTGTAATAAATGCAGCGGTATCAGGGAAGTAATCAATGGCACGGTAGGTGGCGGCGCGACCGCTTTTGCCATGCCCGCGCATGTCACACGCGAATACGTGCCATTCGTTTTCCAGAGGCGTAATCAGTCGAGTCATTCCTTGCCAGCGGCTGGGAATACCATGCAACACGGCAAACGGCGCACCGTTGGGAAAGCCTTCGGCATAGTTGATGATCAGGGAACCAGTATCAAATGATCTTTCGGTGAGCATATTGTCTATTCAATCGCATCACATTGTATAGGACGATACGGATTGATTTCCACCGAGTCAACCCTGCAGTCCGCAAGCGCAGGCGTGGGAGTGAGTGAGCCACCCCCTGTCGTTCGTGTAGAATCCGACCGCATTTAGTTCGCATGCAAGGTTGTCTCGATAGTCACTGTATGCGTTGACGTCGATTCAGCCGCGGCCCAACCCGCAACGGAAGCGCGTATCAGCGTGACAGAACAGCGCAGGGAGTACAATAGATGCTCACGCAGCGAGCCACGACCGGAGCAGGCAAGACCCAGAAGTAAGACAAAGCCGCCGGCTGCAAACGCTTGTTAGTCAGAATTCCCAATGATTACAAATGATTAGATGTTATGCCCGAAGACCATTGATGACACAGCGGGGTAGCAGGCGATATAGTCACTTTTATAGTCATGCCGACCAGTGTGCACCTTCCATCGAAACTTCTTGAGGCTGTTGACAAAAAAGCCAAGGCGCTGCGCATAAGCAGGAATCAATTGGTAGTGCAAGCACTTCAGCGCGAGGTGCAGGATGCCGAGTGGTCGGCAGGTTTCTTTGAACGTCTTGCCCAAGCAGATACGGAAACGTCACAAGCTATTGACGACATGATGCGCGAGATTCGGAAGGCGCGGCGCTCAAAGCCAGCGAGGCGGTTTTGAACTACGTTCTGGACACAAACGCGGTGTCGGCCGCGATGAAGGGCGATCCCAATGTGTTGGAACGGATGCGAGTAGCAGGACGGAAAAAGTTGGCGGTTCCGGAGCCTGTCTACGCGGAGATCGCCTACGGGATCGAACGGCTGCCAAAATCAAAGAAGCGTTCCAATCTGTTGTCTTTGTACACGGCCATATTCGAAGAATTGGGAAGCACGCCGTGGACACATGGAGTCACGGACCAATTTGCATTAGTCAAGTCAGTACTGGAACGTAAGGGCAAACGGATCGAGGATTTCGATGCCGCTATTGCGGCTCACGCACTTGCCGCTGGTGCAGTACTGGTTACCGCAAATATTGATCACATGGAACGAGTGCCCGGTCTCAGGGTTGAAGACTGGACGGTACCACTTTCTCGTCGTTGAATTGGTTGATTGATTCAAGAACGCTGCCGCGAATGGATCAGGGTCGCCGATTTGATTTCTGTCCAACGGATGAGGCTTGAGCAGCGAAGGCCAGCATCAGCCCCAAGGGTTGGATGATCGCCTAGGTTGAGGTCCGCATATTGTCCTGCTCGAACGATCCTAACGCCGCGATAAAGACCATGCCCGAGTGAACAACGCGCAAGTGCGCATGGTATTCGTACGCCATGCAATGAAAGTCGTCGCAGCTTGCTCCGACACGTCAGAACCGTTCACGAGGTAAAGAGAGCCACCCTTGGAACAGGAACCGACGTCGGCAGTTAGAGCAATCCGTTTTTGTGCGTCGCTCGACTTCCTGAACTGGGAGGGCATGCTCAGCCGCACCAAGGGTGACAATCCGAGTTGGAACAGGACGATCACACCGAACGGAATCCACCAACGCTTGCGACCGTTTGCTTCCCTTTGCGGACGGTTCGATGAACGTCCGCTCGGTGGCAGCCCCACAAAGAAATCCGTTTTCGTGTAACCAGGGTGATCGGAGCCGGGCAATGTTGCCAGCCCCCACCACCGTTGCAATGCGGGCGAGTGCTGCTGTCACGGGTAGTCCAGCACCACACCCAACGTCTAGGATTCGTGCGGGAGCGGTAATTCTCTCTGCCAAAAGCGTTAGCTCAGGACTCGGATCTTTAGCCCGCGCCGTCATGTACGCGCGGGCACAGCGATCGTAGCCGGAAGTTACAATCATCTTAGGGTCGTCCATCGGTTTCCATCCCGCTCTCGTCTGCCCGGCCCGGATTTGCGGTTGAGCCGCGAACGCCTGCATCAACATCAAGGCTCGAATGATCACTCCAATTCCGGTATAAGGCAATAGATGACTAGGCAGGGCTTGGGCCGATCCAATCGAGAGTTGGGGCGCACCGGTTACGCAATGATGCATTGCTCCGATCAAGTGTTCCCATTCATTCGCCCAATAGCATTCGTCGGGTTTGTGGTAGTGTCCGAGGAAGAAAGCCGCTCACAGGGACGCCTAACGGGTACATGTCGCAATGAACAAGATCATTTCTCAATTCGCTGTGATTGCGCCCCTCCTAGCTCTGGCCGCGCTACTGCTTCAGCAGAGCTTGTTCTCGCGCTTACCACTCGTGATAGCTGCGCAAGCGGTTGCTGTGGGCCTTGCGATCTGGGCAAGACGGAGCTTCGCCACGGGCCAGTTCCGCGTGAGCGCCGAACCCGCGTCTGGCGGCTTGATCAAGATCGGTCCCTTCCAGGTCATCCGCCATCCAATGTATACAGCAGCCTTGTTATTCGTGTGGGCTGCCATCCTTGGCCATTGGTCGACGGCAAACCCGTTCATTGGAGTTGCGTTGGTTTTGGTGGTTGTAATCCGAATTCCGATCGAGGAGCGCTTGATCCAAGCCCGGTATCCAGAGTACGCCGAATATGCGCGTGCCGCAAAGCGCGTCATCCCGTTTCTGCTGTAGAGGCAGTCTTCTGTCGCCCTAACGTAGCAGGCTTCAGCTGCGTGGCCCGAGCGAAGCGAGGGCGCCGTCAGTCAGCAAGGCGGAGTTGGCCTGCGGCGTCGAGAGTTGCGAGGTAAGAGTTCGGTCAGTCGCGTCACAGACGGACCGGCGCTGCTGGAGTAGTCGTACTGCGCGATGCGCGGTTCAGGAAGGCGGCGAAAGCAGGACGCGACGAAATACGTTGGCGGCCAGATTCTGTTGAGTTTCGGGCCGCGAAAGCGAACGCGCTTGCTGGAGGGTTACTCGCTCGGGGAGCAATCGATCGAACTCGGGGCCTCTGATGCAACCCAGAGTTTGACACGCGTCGCTTGCCCGTACGCTTTCGGTTGTTAGAAGGAGCACGCTCGGCAGCTCGGTGCGCAGCGACTGGAGCTCCGACAGATTCGGCCTAACACTGGTCGTTCGCACTTCGTGGGTTCGGAGCAGTACCCAGACTGCCTGGGCTGTGCGGAATTCCGAGGTGCCGACAAGGGGCGAGCCAGTGACGAATAAAACACCCAGAAAAAGCGCCACTCGAAGAGTCCAGTTTATTGGGGGCGGCATAGCCCAGCTGAGCCAAATAACAGCCCGATGACCAGGCGCTGGTTACGCAGCGAAGTGGTATCGCGCGTCATATTGGCCGGAGTGCCCAATGTTGTTGTCGTCTCGCAGAGGGCAAATACACCAAACAAACGACCACGGAGAATCAACTATGGGGGCGCGTTCGTAACCGGGTGCGATTTTCGTATCAGATAGGAAGTTTTTGGTCTTGGTGCCACATTGATGCATTCGACGGAAGATTGTAGGGTGCTTCAGACTCGCAAATTCAGCGTCACGATTTATCAAATAGAGATCACAGCAGGGATTGCTGGGCATTCTCATGTGAGTCATTTTACGTAGGAGGCCTCCGTGCGTGCATTACCACTTCATTTATATATTCTCACTGTCGGCCTAGTCGTCGCCGGCTGCAGCGGGACAGATACAAGTACGCCCCCCGCCGTTGGAGGTAATAACGGCGTAGGAGGCTCGACCGGAAATGGGGGAACGTCTGCGCTAGGACAAGGCGGCGGAGCCAAAACGGGTGGCGCACCAGGCACTGGCGGCAGCATGCCGGCTACCGGCGGAACCTTGGCCACCAACACCGGCGGCATGCCGGGCGCGGGCGGAGCCAGAACGGGTGGCGCACCAGGCACTGGCGGCAGCATGCCGGCTACCGGCGGGACCTTGGCCACCAACACCGGCGGCATGCCGGGCACGGGCGGAGCCAGAACGGGTGGCGCACCGGGCACGGGCGGAGCCAGAACCGGCGGCGCACCAGGAACGGGCGGCACGATAACGACCAGCAGCGGGCCCAATTGCTCGGGTGCCGCCTTGAGCGGCGGTACGCAGACCTGCTCTACAAATCAAACGGGCACTTCGGGCAGCTTCGGCTGGTCAATCTGGTCGACTCAAAGCGGAGGATGCATTACCCCCCATGGTGGCGGCACTGCTGCGCTCAAAGCAACTTGGAACAATGCTGGGGACTTCCTGGCCCGTGAAGGTTGTTCCTGGAACGAGACCAAGACATACGACAAATATGGAGACATTACAGCAGACTACGCGTACACCAAATCGGGAAGCGCTGGCGGTTATTCATATATTGGCATCTATGGGTGGTCGAATACCCCGCTCATAGAGTTCTACATCGTCGATGACTGGTTCGGCTCGGGCCCCCCAAGTGGTGGTGGTACTCAAGTGGGCTCATTTACCGTTGATGGGGGCACGTACAAAGTCCTCAAGCACCAGCAAGTCAATCAACCTTCCATTCATGGCACGCAAACGTTTTGGCAGTACTTCAGTGTCCGGCAGACGGCTCGCCAGTGCGGGCATATAGACGTTTCCGCACACTTTAAGGAGTGGGCCAGTTTAGGCCTGAATCTAGGCGTGTTGAACGAGGCCAAGCTTGTCATAGAAGCAGGCGGTGGTAGTGGAAGCATTGATTACTCAGCGGGAGCTATGGCGTGCAACTGAAGTGAATCCAACTTCAAGCAACGGGTCGTCCTTCGACCATTCCTCGGCGTCACCGTAGGTCTGTGCGACCCGGAAAACAGCTCAGCCGCTCCCCACTTTCGTGTGTGATAAAAAGGGCCGTTCGCATGGATCGATGAGCAAGCAACGGGGACAGGGTCGAGGATGAGTCAGCCACTGCACAGGTTCCAAACACGTTGGTGTCGGTCCAGATAACGAATGGCGCTTGAGCCGCCATCAGCCCCAAGGTTTGGATGATCGCCCCGAGCGCCGCGGTACGCAATGGGCAGCAGTGAAGGCGCCGTGGACCACTGTAGCGATAAGCGTATTGGCAACGATGAGTTCCATGGTCCGCATAACGCCCTGCGCTTCAGCCGCGGCCCAAGCAGCAACGGAAGCAGGCATCAGGATGCCAGTTAAGTGCAGCGAGCACCAGGGATGAGAGCATAAGCTATCAGCGAGCGGAACAGACAAGTCCTATCAGCAAGACCAAGCCGGCGGCTGCACGCGCTTGTTGGGCAGCCCTGTATGACGGTGCCGTGGGCGAATTGGCCCAAAAGATGTGCTTGCTCACGAACAGCGCACTATCGCTAACGAACAGCTCCGGTCGCACATGCTCGCAGATAGCCTTCGATGATTGGATGACGCAGCGTGCTATTCGTCGCTGAAACCGATGGAGTAGCTACCCAGTGAGGCTCCACGGCAATGCCGAGGCGCGCGGCAGCATGAAACAATGCTGCCGCGGTTGCCCAGTGTGAATGCTTCCCGCGATTGAAGTCCCCGACGATACCGATGCGAACAACGTTCATGATCCGAAGCTACACGAGTCGGGCGAGCTGAAGCAATATGAATCGTTACAACGTAAAGTATCGTTTAGAAATCGAGTTTCAGGGGAACACACCCTCCCGGCAAATCTTTCGACGACCCGCATTGCCGGAACCCCATCGATTGATAAAATGCGATCGCATTCGTCGATGAGTTCAGCTCGATGCAATTCTCAGGCGAGCGCCTCGCGCACTCGGGGAGTACTTCCAACACTAGGGACTTCCCTATGCCCCTTCGTTGGTATTCTGGAGCGACAAACAAGCAACATATGTTCCAAAAATCCTTCACCAAGATCATTTTGCTCTCCGCTTGGTCTGAGCAGTCCAATCCACGAGACGAAGGTTCACGTTGGATGCCTTGCTCAGTCCTTCGAAGTCTCGGCGGTTGCGTGTCACCAATGGAATCTGCCGGGCTACAGCAATAGATGCGACGAGAATGTCACCGAGGTTCTGGCGCTGGCTACGAGAACACGCGGACCAGATGGTTGCAGCAACGTCGGCGGCGTCCTCGTCGAAGGGGAGAACAACACAGTTCTGGACAAGGGTATCAAAGGCCTGCAGCTGTTTCTGAAACAGCTTGCCAGCCCGCAAGGCTTGGCGATATCCGCGCAAGCGCTCAAAGATCGTCACCGAGCTGATGGTCAGTCGCCCATACTCCAGGAGGTAGGCGCGGGCGCGCCCGGTCACGTCCGGATTGGCGCGACTCAATTCCGATAGGGTATCCGTATCCAAGAGGACAGGCTCGGCAGTCATCAGGAGGGCCTATCGGTCAACTTCCTTGAGTCGTCGAACCAAAGCTCGGGCATCGGCCGCAGGAACATCGGCAAGACTGGCTGTCGCAAGAGCAAGGATGTCCTGCGGACTCGGTGCAATATCGACGTCCTCGCCGTAGTGTCGCCGCAGTAACGCCAGGACCTGTCCTTCAAAACTGCGACCGCAACGCTCGGCGTCGCTAGTGATTCGTTCACGAAGGCTCGCCGGAAAGCGGATAGTTCTCGCAACCGTGGTGTCCTGGGCAAGGGCTGAGCGGCTCACACCAGAAAAGTACCAGAATGGTGGACTAATGCAAGCAGGCCTCGGTTATGACAGGGAAAACGCGTGGATACTCCTACAATTCCGGGCACAAGATCACGGTCTTGCTGACCAGAAAGCCATAAACTTGTGGTCTTGGAAGTGCGCATAACGGCTGCGGATTCAGCCCGGAGTTAGACGCCGCCTGCTCCGCGTGAATGTAAAATCTCGCGCAGTGCATCATTGACCGCTTGTGGTGTTTTGAATGTCGCCGCCACGTCAGGATCAAGAACAACAACGTTGGAGCTCTCGCGATATCGTGCGGCGTATTTCCCTCGGATACCCTTCGAAAAGTCGTACTCAGGGCGAAGCTCGAGGTCGGAGTCATCGTCAGCCATTTTCGTACGTCCTTCGTTCATGTCGTTCAGCAAGTCTAGCACTAATGATCCGGATCGTCTCGTCCTCAGCCAAGTGTGCCACGACGACCAGGCGCCCGGAATAGGTTTCGCCCAGTAAAAGGAGCCTCTGTTCGCCGAGCGAATGGTCGGGGTCGTCGATGGTCAGCGAAAGCGGATCTCCAAAGGCCGTCGATGCCTCGTCGAACGTCACGCCGTGCTTAGCGGCATTTCGGCGCGCCTGGTCGGGATCCCAGTAGTAGTCCATCGGTGGCAAAGCTAAGGCGAATCTTAACGGAATGGAAGTCTGAAGTTGGCCGCTGCTCGACTGAATTTGCTCACTGGGCGTCACAAGATTTCGGGCTTGCCGGGCCGATGCACGCGCGGCCTGGTTCTTCCTATGCGGAACGTAGCCAAAGTCAATCCATTCAAAAGTCCGCGCGAGTTGAAGCACGAGTCCCCGAATACCGACATCATCTCGACCGGATCGATAGTGCTCGCGGAGCGAGCGACGCATCGCGTTGTAGTCAGAGCGCAATTTAATCCGCGCGAAACCTCGTTGTCGGGCAATTTCGAGAGCTCGATAGACCGCGAAGATTTCACCGGCGCCTTGGGCGACATTCGCGTGGCCCTCCGCAATTTGCTCCAGGATTGGACCCCGGCCTTTCCGTCCGGATCTCTGCTGAACGACAATGCCAATTCCCGTGACTCCTGTCGCCGCGTTGTATGAGGCGTCGACAGTCAGGGTTTGGATCCATTCGGGCATGAGTTTATATGCGTGCGCCTAACGGGTATGGTTTCACCTGCAAGCGCATCACGGCAAGACGCTGCAGGTCAAGCCCAAACATTTCAGGCGCTTGCCAGCTGCAAACCAGAGTTGGGCAGTGCGTGCTACGACGCTTTCTTCTTGGTGGTGCGCCGTGCAGGTCCACTCACTACTCGACGTCCGCGTTGACCTTGATTCGCTTGGAGCGCCTCGCCAATTCGTCGAACATCGAATCCGTACTTCCGCCCCAAGTTTTCACGAACCTTGTGGAGTTCTTCGATGATTGTATCGGGGCGTTTCATTTGGTGTTCCTCGATGGTAGTTGTTCAGGAGTGCATATCACGGGCGGGTCAACACCTTGGTCTCGGCAGATATCTTCGATTGTACCACGCATCGTGGCGTTGGCTATGTGCTTGCAGTTCCACGTGAGTAAGTAGTCGATTTCATGGGCAGCGGCGATTGCTATATGGAAAGCGTCAACGGCGGCCCGTGGGGGCAATGCGCCACCGCGAATCAGTGCTTCAGCGATCTGTATCGCCTGCGAGGTCACGGTCAATTCCGGAATACCGTCCAAGGCAAGAAGGCGCCGCTCGGACGCTTTCGAGTCACCGGCGGCAACTTCGCTCAATACGAGGTTGGAGATGAATAGGTCGAATTTGGATCTTTTGGTCCACCAATCTTGCGTCACGCGCTGTCGGGCCGCTTGAACAACATCGCGTGATGCACGCGCGGTGAGAAAGGAAACGATGCTGGTTTCAATATAGACGCTTGGACCCATGGGTAGTTCGACGAATTGCTCGGAGTCGGTGGCAGAGCATAACAGATCCTTCTGGCCGAGACGCGGTAGATCTTGCACATCCGGTCGCCAAACTAGCCGATCTCGGGTCAACCCGAGAATGAACGAGTACTCCCAACAGAGGTCCTTTTCCACGCGAAACAAACTGACTGAGGCGACTTGGGGATAACGCCATCGGCGAACACCAGCCACCAGCGTTGGCACAGTTCTCAGCGGATCGGCCGCTGACCATTCCAGGTGACGCTGATTTCATCTGCCCAACGAGATAGCATTTTCGCGCTGACGTAGTGTAAGCGAACGCAGTGAGCGTCGCTACGGCCAGCGCTAAAATGCAGTTGAACGAAGCCGCCAGCTACGACCTGGCCCGTTGGCCCTTGGGGATTTCACACGATCGGGATTGCACCAGAGGCTCTGAGTCGACTTTCGACGCAGTCTCGTTAGTCGATTTGACTCTCCTGCTTGGTGTGATCGACGGCGTGATTGTCCGGTGTTCTGAACACTTTCCGAGCCAATTTGGGGCAGTGGGCATACGTCTGCCGGGCCCGTTCGAATTGGTGCGTTTCGGAATGTGTCGAGCCTTCATGCTGCGCTCGCTGTGATGACGGGAATGACCGTCGGCGGTGGAGCGCGCGCAAGGACGCTG
>Ga0075520_1001058_pt1 | contig 12973 bp, 12 predicted proteins | sample NGEPerB_FD_75100 | JGI IMG/M metagenome (GOLD analysis project Ga0075520, IMG submission 75100) | Arctic peat soil microbial communities from the Barrow Environmental Observatory site, Barrow, Alaska, USA - NGEE PermafrostAB12-B | ecosystem: Environmental > Terrestrial > Soil > Wetlands > Peat ... | reverse complement strand
TCGGCCTGACCTACGCCACAACGCCCGAGCAGATGGAGGCGATCCTGGAGGACATCCGGAAAATCCTCCGAGAGGACCCCGGCGTGCATCAGGAATTCGTGACCGTCAATTTCACGGACTACAGCGATTCGTCGCTTGATATCCAGATCGCCTATTTTACGGCCGACCCGGATTTCAAGATCCATCTCGCGGTGCGCGAGCGGATCAACCTGAAGATCATGCGGGTGGTGGCGGCCCGCGGACTCTCGTTCGCCCTTCCGACCCGGAAGCTGCAGTTCGAAGGCGAACTCGCGAACCGCATGGCGGGCATCGGGCCGCAACCGTAGTCGCGTGGCGGGTTCAAGGAAGATTGGTCCCGAAGAAATCAGGGGCACCAAACGGTGGAGCCCGCCGTCCCGGCGGGCCGGAGGCTTCATCGGCGGGAAACCCGCCGGGACGGCGAGTTCCACCTCCTGCAACTGCCTAATCCCGACTTGGCGGCATTCGGCGGGGCGTCGTCGGGCGAACCCACCGCTTTCATATCATCGGGCGCTGCCAATGGCCCGCTCGTAGGCTGCGCCGGCGGTGAGGTAGCTCCAGCGCGCCTGCGCCAGCGAGGCTTCGGCGCTGGCCAGCGCCGTTTGCGTGTCCAGCAGGTCGGTGATCAACGCGGCGCCCGACTGGTATCGCTCGCGCACCACGCGCAGACTCTCTTCGCTCGCCCGGACATTGGTTTCGTTGGCGGCGATGGAATCGCGGGCGCCGTCAAGCTCCGTCATCGCTGCCCAGACTTCCTGGCGGACCTGCAGCACGCGGGTGTCGTATGCCGCCTGTTCCCGGGCGAACTCGGCTTTGGAGCGGGCGAGACGGTGGGCGCGGCTACCGGCGTCGAATACGGGCAGATCGACGGACAACCCCACCTGCCATTCCTTGGTCTCGGGCAGGAAAACGGTGTCATTCACGCCATAGGATCCGTCGGCGCGGAGCTTGGGGGCGCGGGCGGCCCGCGCCCCTTCCACGCCGGCGCGCGCGGCGTCGACCTGGCGCTGTTCCGCCTTCAGTTCCGGCCGGCTGGCGAGGGCCTGGCGGACCGCAGATTCGATATCGGTCGCGATCGCCGATGAGGCGTCGACCGCGGGCGGGGCGATGGCGAGCGGGAGCTCGGCCGGTCGCCCCATGGAAGTATTGAGCTGGCCGCCGGCCGTGCGCACACGGCTGCGCGCGCTGATCAACTGCAGTTGGGCCGAGGCAACCTCCGCCCGCACGCGCAGCACGTCGGCTTGCGGCACGGCGCCGGCATCATGCCGCGCCTGGGCGAGTGCGAGATGGCCTTCCATCCGCTGCAGGTTCCGTTCCGCCACGCCGTACAGGTCTTGCGCGGCGGCAAGCTCGTAAAACGCCGATCGCACCGCCAGCCGAAGATCACCCCGGGTCGCCTCGGCGTCGGCCTGGGCCCCTTTCCAGCGGGCCCGGGCGGCATCGAGCCCGGCCCGGCGTTCTCCGAAATCGAACAACGTCATCTGCGAGTACAAGCCGCCAGTCCAGTCGTTGAGCGGCCCGACGATCTCGGGCAGGGAGCGGCCGGGAAGCGTCAGACCGGAAGGAAGAAAGGCGCGTTTCTGCCAACGGTGATAGCCCGTGCTGAGGTCGACCTGCGGCCAATAAGGCGCCTGCGCCTCGCCCACGGCTTCGTTGGCGGCGGTCACGCCGGCGGCCGCGGCGGTCAGCAGGGGATGGTTGTCCGCCGCGAGGCGAAGACAATCGTCGAGCGTGAAGGCGGCAGGTTGGGCCAGCCCACGGGCGGCAAAAAGGGTGGCGGCGAGATAGAGCAGCGGCGTTTTCATGGGGAAGGCGGACGAGATGGAAGAGTTTTCCATGAGGATTTTGCGCGGCAAAAACCTAGAGCGTTTTGTGGAAACGTTTCACGGCGAAGGTCAGCACCATCAGTCCGATGACGAGCAGCGCGAGGAACTGCGGCCAGAGCAGATCCCAGCCGATGCCCTTCAGAAAGATCCCGCGGATGATGACGAGGAAATAGCGCAGCGGGTCGGCTAGGCTGAGCCACTGGATGGCGGCGGGCATGTTGGCGATCGGGAAGATGAATCCGGAAAACAGCATCGCCGGAAAAAAGAAGAAGAAGGTGGTCATCATCGCCTGCTGCTGCGTCTGGCTCACGGTCGAGATGAACAATCCGATGCCGAGCGTGCCGAGCAGGAACAACGCGGTGCCGAACAGGAGCAGCCCGAAGCTGCCGCGGAACGGAATGTCGAACCAATACAACCCGACCAGCGCGACCACGGCCACGTTGAGGAAACCGATCACGGCGAACGGGGCGCATTTGCCGAGGATGAATTCCACCGGCCGGATCGGCGTGACCATGATCTGCTCGATCGTCCCCGCCTCCTTCTCGCGCACGATGGCCATGCTCGTGAGCATCAGGCTGACTAGCATCACCAGATTGGCGATGATGCCGGGCACATAATAGTTGCGGCTCTCGAGGTCGGCGTTGAACCAGGCGCGCGGCTGCAGGTCGACGCTGCCGACCGGAACGGTCCGGCCGGCCTGGCGCAGCGTCTGGTCGAGCATAAGCTGGTTGTTGTAGGTGGCGGCGATGACCGCCGCGTAGTTCACCACAAACCGGGCGGTGTTGGAGTCCGAGCCATCGACGATGAGCTGGACCGCGGCGGTCCGGCCGCCGCGCATATCCCCTGCGTAGCCGGAGTTGATCTGCAAAATCGCGGCGGCATCGCCGGCGTCGATCAGTCGGCGCGCCTCGGCCTCGTCCCGGGTGAACGCCACGGCGTCGAAATAGGACGAACCGGTGAACCGGGCGATCAGGGCGCGGCTCGCGGGCGTCTGATCGCGGTCGAGGACCCCGAGGCGGACATGGCGCACGTCGAGGCTCACGGCATAGCCGAAGATCAGCGCCTGGACAACCGGTAGCACCAGGATGACCAGGCGCATGCGCGGATCGCGCAACACGGAGCGAAACTCCTTGCGGAGCACGGTGTAAATACGTTCCCACATGCTAGCGTCTCCGTTGGTTGGTGGAGTGCGTTGTCCTCAACGCGCCGCCGTGGTCCTCGCGGGACAACGCGCGTTGGGGACAACGCGCACCACCGGTCGGTCGCGGGCAAAACAATCTGCGGTGAACGGACGTCATGGTCAGCGGAGTTTTTTGCCGGTGAGGAGGATGGCGGCGCCGGCGACCACCAGCGCGAACACGACGAGAAACAGGATGTCGGGCCAGAGCGTCGCGACGCCCACTCCGCGCAGAAAAATGCCCTTGACCAGCGCCACGAAATAGCGTGCCGGCACGATATAGGTGATGGCCTGGACCACGACCGGCATGTTGCCGATGGCAAAGGCAAAGCCGGAGAGCAGAAAGGCCGGCAGGAAGGTGGAAATCATGGCCACCTGGCTCGCGAGCAATTGCTGCCGGGCCAGCGTGCTGATGAGGATGCCCTGCGCGAGCGTGCCGACCATGAAAACGCCGCCGACGGAGAACAGCAGGACAACGCTGCCGCGGAGAGGCACGTGAAACAGAAACACCGCCATGAGCACGGCGATGACCATGTCCACCATGCCGATCCCGAGATAGGGCAGCAGCTTTCCCAGAATCAGCTCGGCCGGTCTTACCGGAGTCGAGATGAGCTGTTCCATCGTGCCGCGCTCCCATTCCTTGGCGATCGTCAGCGAGGTCAGGAGCGCCGCGATCAGTCCCATGATGACGGCCATGATGCCCGGCACGATGAAGTTGCGGCTCTCGAGGTCGGGGTTGAACCAGATGCGCGGGCGAAGGTCGAGGGCGGGGGAGGGAACCGCGCTGGTGACGCGCCGGATCTGGGCGAGCATCACAGCCTGGTTGAACCCGGTGGTGATGCCCTGGGCGTAGCCGAGAACAATGGCCGCCGTGTTGGAATCGGAACCGTCGACCACCGCCTGCACCGGGGCGGCCCGTCCGGCGTCGAGCTGGCGGGCGAACTCCGGGGGGATCACCAGGCCGAGGGAGGCGTCGCGGTTGTCGATCGCGCGCTCCAGCGCCCGATAATTCTCCACCGCGCCCTGGAAATCGAAATACCGCGACGCGGTGAAGCCCGCCAGGAAGTCGCGGCTTTGCGCCGTTCCGCTCTGGTCCCACACGACGAACGGCACGTGGTCGACATCGAGCGTCAGCGCGTAGCCGAACATGACCAGCATGAGCATCGGGATGCCGAGCGCCAGCACCAGGCTGCGCGGATCGCGGCGCACGTGGAGCGCTTCTTTCCGGGCGACGGCCCGGAGACGCCGCAGGTTCATCGACGGACCTCCGGTTGCGGCGCCCCGGCGCGGTCGCGCGCTTCGATGAGCGAAACGAACACATCCTCCAGCGTCGGAATGATGCTTTCGACCTTCAGGGCGCGGAAGCCGGCGGCGGTGAGGGCGGACCGGATGGCCTGGATGGCCGGCGCGGCGTTGGCATCGCGGGCGACCGCATGCAATCCTCGGCCAAACAGCGCCGCCTCTCTTACCTCCGGCAGGCGTTCCACCAGCTCCATGGCCTCGTTCGGCCGCTCGCACTCGATTTCGAGCACCGCCTCCTGCATATGCCGGGTCTTCAGTTCCCGCGGCGTGCCGAGGGCGATCAACTCGCCGCGGTAGATGACGCCCAGCCGGTCGCAGTATTCCGATTCTTCCATGTAGTGGGTCGTCACGAAGACGGTCACGCCCTGCCCGGAGAGCTCGTAGATGAGGTCCCAGAATTGCCGGCGGCTGTTGGGGTCGACGCCCGAGGTGGGCTCATCCAGAAACAAGATGGGCGGCTCGTGCAGCACCGCGCAGCCGAGCGCCAGGCGTTGTTTCCAGCCGCCCGAAAGATCCGCGGTCAACGCATGCCGGTGTTCGCCCAAGCCGGCCATCTTCAGCACCCACTCCTTGCGTTCGGTCTTCCGGGCCTTGGGCAGCCGGTAGATGCCGCTGTAGAAATCGATGTTCTCCTCGACCGTGAGTTCGTCGTAGAGCGAGAACTTCTGGCTCATATAGCCGATCCGCGTCTTGATCTTCTCCGCCTCGCGCACGAGGTCGAATCCGGCCACGCGGCCGGAGCCGGCCGAGGGAGCGAGCAGACCGCACAGCATGCGGATCGTGGTCGACTTGCCCGCGCCGTTCGGGCCGAGGAAACCGAAGATCTCGCCGCGGTGCACGGCGAACGAAATGCCCGCGACGGCCTGGAAGGAGCCAAAACGCTTCGCGAGATTCTGCACCTCGACGACGGTTTCGGCGGAAGGGTTGGGTTCAGCGCGCACGGGAAGGAACGGAGGTCATCCATTCAATGACAAATCAGGATTGGCCGCCGGGCCGGGGCGGGCGGCGAGCACCGACACGAACACATCTTCGAGCGAAGGTTCGATGGCGCGGATGGCCAGCGGCTCGAAACCGGCGGCGGCCACGAGCCGGCGGATTTGCGCGGTGGCGGCTTCCGGATTGCGCGCGGCCACGTGCACGCGGTCGCCGAAAAGACCGACGGAGGCGTCGGGCAGTTGCTCGCGCAGGAGCGAGGCGGTGCGGCGCGGGGCCGGCGTGCGGACTTCGAGCAGGGCGCCCGGCATCATCGCCTTGACCTCGTCGGGCGTGCCCAGACCGAGCAGGCGGCCCTCGTGCAACAGCGCCAGGCGGTTGCAGCGCTCCGCCTCGTCAAGATAGGCGGTGGAGACGAAGATCGTCACCTTTTCCCGCACCAGTTGGTAGAGAATGCGCCAGAAATCGCGGCGCGACACCGGGTCGACGCCGTTGGTCGGTTCATCGAGAAACAACACGCGCGGCGTGTGGATGAGCGCGCAGGCCAGGCCGAGTTTTTGCTTCATCCCGCCGGAAAGATTGCCGGCCTGGCGCTGCTTGAACGGCGTCAGATTGCTGAAACCCAGCAGGCGTTCCGTCCGCGCGGCCAGCTCCTGCCGCGGGACGCCATAGATCTCGGCGTAGAAGGCGATGTTTTCCAGCACCGTCAGATCAGGATAGAGGCCAAAACGCTGGCTCATGTAGCCGATGTGGTTCTTGAGGCGTTCCGGCTGACGGACGACATCGAACCCGGCCACCTCGGCGGTGCCCGCGGTGGGCGGCAGGATGCCCGTGAGCATGCGCATGATCGTGGTCTTGCCGGCTCCGTCCGGGCCAACGAGTCCGAAGATCTCGCCGTCGGCGATGTCGAGATCGAGGCCGGCGACGGCGATGAGCTCACCGAAGGCGCGGCGGAGACCGTGGGAGCGGATGGCGGACATGGGGTGGAGGTGGTGATGTGAGGGTGTTGGCGCGCGTCGTTCCCGCCACGGAGCGTCTTGAGGACAAGCCGCACCACCCGATCTACGGAGCGGCCGGGACGATCGCGTCGGCCGGCATCCCCGGCTTCAGCTCGTCGTTGGGATTGGCCAGGTCGATCTTGATCCGGAAGACCAGCTTCACGCGCTCCTTGGTGGTCTGCACCGTTTTCGGGGTGAACTCGGCTTCGGAGGCAATGAAGCCGACCGTGCCCTCGTACGACTTGTTGGGAAAGGTGTCGGTGTGCACCGCAATTTTCTGGCCGAGGCGGACGCGGCCGAGATCCGTCTGGTTGACGTAGGCGCGGACCCAGACGTGCGCGGTGTCGGCCACGGTGACGATGGGCGTTCCGGGAGAAACGTACTCGCCGGGTTCGATGTTCTGCGAAAGCACGACGCCGTTCAGGGGCGAGACCAGTCGCGTGTTTTCCACCTGGGTCTCGGCGAACGCGACCGCCGCGCGGGCCTGGTCGGCCCGGGCGCGGCCTTGGGCGACGTCTTCGGCGCGCGGGCCCGCCTGCACGAGCTTGAAACGTTCGGCGGCCTCGACGGTGCGGGCTTCGGCGACCTTGAGCTGGCCCTGGGAAGCTTCGAGTTCGCGGTCCGCGATGGCGTCTTTGCCGCGCAGCTCTTGTTGGCGGGTGAAATCCAGCCGCAGCCGGTCGCGTTCGGCTTCGACGCTGTGCAGGGTTGCCTCGGCCGCGGCGATTTCCTGCGGGCGGGAGCCGGCCTGCAACGCGGCGAAGGCGGCCTCGGCCCCGGCGAGTTCGGCGCGGCGCAGGGCGAGCTGCTCCTGCTGCTCCGTGTCGTCCAGCCGGGCCACCAGTTGACCGGCCTTGACGCGGTCGCCTTCGGAAACGAGCCGTTCGACGACGCGGCCCGGTACTTTGAAGCCGAGCTGGGCGTCGGTCACCTCGATGTTGCCGGAGAGCACCAGTTCACCGGGACGGGAACCATCGCGGTCGGAACAGGCGCCCAAGAGCAGCAGGACGGCAAGCAGGGTGGCGGACGCGAGCCCGGAACGTTGCTGGAGGCGGGCGGAGCGCGCCCGGAGATCAGACGGGAGGATGTTTTTCACAGGAGGCGAGGTGTTTGTCGTAGTCTCTCCGGCCGGCGGGCGAAAGCAGTCCGCCGAAGAAGAGATGGACGGCACGCTCGAGCGTTTGCCGGGGCGTGAGTTGGGTGCGTTCAAGGCCGTCGGGATGGACGAGGCCGCGAATGGCCTGCAGCCAGAATTCCACGGCGAAGGCCGGATCGATCTCGGGGCGGACCTTGCCCTCGGCCAGACCGGTGCGAATCAGGCGGCCGAAAACATACGGCACATTGCGTTGCCGCAGATCGTCGATTTTCTGGTAGAGCTGCGGCGCGAACCGCTGCAGGTCATGCAGCATGCCGGGGCTGGCCAACGCGAGGTTTGAGCCGACGACATCGATCAGACCGCACAGCTTCTGGGTAAAATCGAGTTTCGGATCGGATAAAACGGAATCCATCCGGTCGCGGATGGCCTGCCCGATTTCGTCGATGATCGCATCGATGAGCTCATCTTTGCTCCGGAAATGCCGGTAGAGGGTCTTCTTGCTCATGCCGAGCTCGTGCGCCAGTTCGTCCATCGTCAGGGCGCTGTAACCGGAGGTGAAGAGGCGGGCGCGGGCCGCATGGCGGATGCGGGCGGCGGGGGCCGCGGCGGCGGAGCTGGCGGGACTGGAAACCGGGCGGGTCATTTGAAACTGAGGAAACTATAAAGGTATTTTGGGTTTCCTAGCAAGCCTTTTTTGATTTGGGCGCGCGGAATCGGTTCTCCGCGGCAAACCGGCCGGCGGAGCCGGCGCGTTTCCGGGCGGCAGGAACCGCCGGCAAACGAAAAAGCCGGGCGCACGGCCCGGCTTCGGAAAGAAATGAGGGAGAAAGCTACCGGCGAAAGCCGCGATCGCCACGCCCGCCGCCGAAACCGCCGCGGCGCTCGCCACCCTCGAACTGGCGCGGGGCGCGCTCCTCCCTGGCCCGCGCCACACTTGCCAATCGCTGCGGCAGGGCTTGTGATCAAGGAACAGGTGCGTTAAATTACCTGTCGTTTGCATCCCGTCGGCTTACCCGATCACCATGCCAGTATTCCTTCACACCCGCATCCGCGTCGGCGACCTGGCGCGCACGATCGCCTGGTACGGCGAACTCGGCTTCGCCGGTGACGGTCGCATCGTCAAATCGCCGCAAGGCAACCAGCTCGCCTTTCTCCAGATTCCCGGCAGCGCGCACGCGCTCGAGCTCTGCTATCAACCGGGTTATCATCTGGTCGTCCCGGAGGACCTGATGCACACGGCCGTCGGCTATCCCGATCTGATCGCGAAGTGCGACGAGCTCGAGCGCAAGGGCTACAAGATCTGGCCCGCCGACTGGCGCCAGTCCTTTCTTACCGGGAGGCGGATGGCTTTTGTCACTGATCCAGACGGCTATGAGGTCGAACTCCTGGAGGAGTGATGCAGGCGAGAGCGTTACTTGACGAACCGCGGTTGCGTCATATGAATCCTCGTGCCCGGCGATGCGCGTAAATTCCTCAATTCTTTCCGTGATCGGGCCGCTGCTGGGCGTGGCGATGGCGGCGCTTCCGCTGCACGCGACGTCAAATCTGCTCGAGAACTCTCCGTTTCTTCCCGTCGGCGTGGCGGCCGGAGCCGCCCAGGAAGCGGCCCCGCTGGAACTGCGCAGCATCCTGAAGGAGGGCGGCGATTATGAGTTCAGTCTGTATGACACGGCGAAGAAGCAGAGCACGTGGGCCCGGTTGAACGAGGCCGGGCACGATTTCATGGTCAAGGCGTATGATCCGGACAAAGAGCTGGTGACGGTCGAGCAGAAGAGCCGGACGTATAAGCTCGCTCTGAAGGAGGCCAAAATCATCCCGATGGCCGCGGTTTCTCCCGCGCAATCGTCTGCGATCGCCGGAATGCCACCGGGCGGCGCTCAGGGAAACCTGCCGAATGGATTCCCTCCACAAGGGGGACCATTTCCTCTGGGGGTCCGCGGCCCGATTGGGACCGCACCTTCGTTGACTCCCGAGCAGCTCCATAATCTCGAGGCCGACATCAACCGGCGGCGGGAACTGCGGCGCCAGGCGGCCGCCGCGCAGGCAGGGGGCGCAGCTCCGGCGCAGTCGACAGGCCAGCCGCAACAACAACGCTAGCCGGCTATCGCTTCCAACGACTTGCGCAAGGGCAAAGGGCAGAAAGTCGTTTGCGTCGGGATTTTAGTTGAAACTGAGTCTCAGTTTTGTTTCCTCTTGTTGATCTTCATATGCCTGACGCGTCTGACAACGTTTGCTGTCCTCAACGGATCTCTCCTCCACGCCTGACACTTACAGAATTGCCCGACGGCGAATCGGGCCGTGTCACCGGCCTGAATGGCCGGGCAGAGCTTAGTCAGAGGCTGCGAGAAATGGGCTTTTGCGAGTCCGCCGTCATTCAGAAGATCGGTGGTAAACGTATGTTGATATGCGAGTTATGCGGCGTGCGCGTTGCATTAAGCGATCGGGCGGCAGAGAAGATCGAGGTGGAGCTGATCCGCACCGGGGTTTAAGGACGACGGCTGCGGATCGCGGCCCGGACCGATCATGGAATCGACGCTCAAACTTTCACAACTCGCCGTCGGATCGAAAGCGGTGGTGCGGGGACTGCCCCCGCAAGGGCCGGCTTCGCTCCGCCTGCGTGAGATGGGGGTGCTGCCCGGCGTGGCCATCACGCTCGTACGGACGGCGCCCTTCGGCGACCCACTTGAGATCCAGGTGCGGGGATACAACCTGACGCTGCGCAAGAGCGAGGCGGAGTACGTGCAAGTCGAAATATTGAAAGCTGATACCTGAAGGGCTGAAAACGAGCCGGTCAACGTTCAGCTTTTTCACCTTCAGTCTGTCAGCCCTTCCGTCTTTCTGATGCCTGCACCCGCTCTTCGTCTGCAGGCTTCCACGCCCCCACCGCCCGCCTTTCCGGCCGACCGGCGCACCCCGATTTACGCGCTGGTGGGGAATCCCAACTGCGGAAAGAGCACGCTGTTTAACGCCCTGACCGGCCTGAAGCAGAAGGTCGGGAATTATCCGGGTGTCACCGTGGAGAAGAAAACCGGCACTACCTATTCGCAGCATGGGCGCCCGATCACCGTCATCGACCTGCCCGGCACCTACTCGCTGGCCGCGCGCTCACCCGACGAAGCAATCGTCCGCGACGTGCTGCTCGGGCGTCGCGCCGACACCGCCCAACCCGATCGCATCATCTGCATTGTCGACGCCACGAATCTCGAACGGAATCTCTATCTGGTGCACCAGGTGCTTGATCTCGGCCGGCCGGCGATCCTGGTGTTGAACATGATGGACCTGGCCGTGGCCGGGGGGCTCAATCTGCGCGTTGCGCGGCTCGAGCACGAAATGGGCATTCCGGTCATCCCCTGCGAGGCGGCGAACGGCAAGGGCATCCTCGAGCTTCGCCTGGCGATGAGCCGGACGGACCTTCCGTTGTCGCGTCACCGCTGGGACATTCCCGCGCCCATCGCGCCGGCAGTCTCCGAACTCCAGGCTTCGCTGGTCGAGAACGACGGCAAACAACCGCTCATCGCCCGCGCCGAGGCGCTGCTGCTGCTCACCGATCAGGACGTCGTGCGCGTCGCGGGTTCGACGCCCCTGGGCCCGGCGACCGCCGCGATCCTCGCCGGCTGGAAGAAACGTTGGGAAGGGCAGGGCGTCGACTGGTCGGGCACGCTGGTCAACAGCCGCTACGAGGCCATTTCGCGACTCTGCGCCGAAACGGTGTTGCGCGCCGCGAGAACCGGCCCGTCGGTCTCCGATCGCATTGACCGGGTGGTCGTGCATCCGCTCTGGGGCTGGCTGATGCTGGGGGGCATCATGACCGTGCTGTTCCTGTCCATCTTCACGCTGGCCGAGTATCCGATGAACTGGATCGACGGGGGGGTCGCGGCGCTGGGAACCTGGGTGAAAGGCGCGATGCCGCCGGGGGACTTGCGCGATCTGCTCGCCGACGGCGCGATCGCCGGCGTGGGCGGGATCGTGGTGTTTTTGCCGCAGATTCTGATCCTGTTCTTCTTCCTCGGCCTGCTCGAAAGCACCGGTTACATGGCGCGGGCCGCGTTCATCATGGATCGGCTGATGAGCCGCGTCGGCCTCAACGGCAAATCGTTCATCCCGCTGCTGGGCTCCTACGCATGCGCCATTCCGGGCATCATGGCCACCCGCACCATCGAGGACACCAAGGACCGTCTGGTGACGATTCTGGTGGCGCCGTTGATGAGTTGTTCGGCGCGGCTGCCGGTTTATCTTCTGATGATCGCGGCGCTGTTGCCGGGCGACCGCGTTCCGGTCGGCGCCAAGGTCGGGCTCATGCTGCTCATGTATGCGCTCGGCACCACGGGCGCGTTCGGCTTCGCCTGGCTGTTCAAAAAATACCTGCTCAAGGGCGAGCCGCCGCTGATGATCATGGAACTGCCGCCCTACCGCCTGCCGCGGCTGAAGGATGTGCTGTTCCATATGCTGGAGCGGGCCGGCCTGTTCCTGCGCCGCGCCGGAACGATCATTCTCGGCATCTCGATTCTGCTCTGGTTTCTGACGACTTATCCCAAGTCATCGGGCGACGTCACGCCCCAGGCACAAATCGCGCACAGCTTCGCGGGCATGGCCGGGCGGACCCTGGAGCCGGTGATCCGGCCGCTCGGTTTCGACTGGCGCATCGGCATCGGCCTGATCACTTCTTTCGCGGCGCGCGAGGTCTTCGTGAGCTCGATGGGGGTGATTTTCGGGGTGGAGGATTCGGCGGGCAACGACACGACGCCGTTGCGCTCCGCGCTGCGCCAGGCGCAATGGCCGGGAGGCGCCCCGCTGTTCACTCCCCTGGTGTGCCTCACCCTGATGATCTACTACGTTTTCGCGATGCAATGCATGAGCACGATCGCGGTGGTGAAACGCGAGACCAACTCCTGGCGCTGGCCGCTCTTCCAAACCGCCTATATGACGGGCACGGCGTGGCTGATTTGCCTCGTGGTCTACCAGGCGGGCCGCGCCATGGGATTTTAGAAACACCCCGCAAGGTGACAATGAGACCAAGCACGCCTAGATTACGCTCATGACTCCTGGTCAACAAAGCATCGTTGCGTTGGTCATCGTCGCGCTTGCCGCGGGATGGCTGGTCTGGCGGGCGTGGATCAGCCGCGGCGCGAGCGGCTGCGGGGGCGGGGAATGCCATGCGATCAGCCCTGAAGTGAAAAAGCTTCAGGCCACGCTGAAACGTTGAGCCGTGAAAGCCGCCGTTCTGGAAGGAACCGGGAAACCGCTTGTGATCAAGGCGGTTCCCGATGCGTTCGCCGGGGACCGCCAGGCGCTGGTGCGCTTGAAAGCCGCCGCGCTCAATCACCGCGACCTGTGGATCCAGCTCGGTCAGTATGCGAACATCAAGGTGCCGGCCATTCTCGGATCCGATGGCAGCGGCACCGTGGCCGCGGTGGGGAGCGACGTCGACGGGAGCTGGCTGGGCCAGGAGGTGATGATCAATCCGAGTCTCGATTGGGGGGCCGATCAACGCGCCCAGGGATCAGCAACGGTCTTTCAGGCGAGCTTAAAATCGGGATTTTTGAGGAGATGGTTTAGGAGGACGACGAGCTTCCGCATGACGGCGGTGATGGCGACTTTCTTGGGTTTGCCCGCAGCGACCAGG
>Ga0075520_1001056_pt1 | contig 12982 bp, 11 predicted proteins | sample NGEPerB_FD_75100 | JGI IMG/M metagenome (GOLD analysis project Ga0075520, IMG submission 75100) | Arctic peat soil microbial communities from the Barrow Environmental Observatory site, Barrow, Alaska, USA - NGEE PermafrostAB12-B | ecosystem: Environmental > Terrestrial > Soil > Wetlands > Peat ... | reverse complement strand
GGGTGATCAGGATCACGCCCGCCACGGTGCCGAGGTAGTTGCCGCGACCGCCGAGGATCGAGGTGCCGCCGAGCACCACCGCAGCGACAATGAGCCGTTTGAATCTGCTTGACCTTGAACGGGGTGACGATGACGATGCGCCAGCACCACGGGTACTCGCCTTCGGTGACGCCGGCAGTCCCGTAGGGGCGCTGCTGGGCCTCAGCTCCGATGACGAATGCCGGCCGGATGGAATTTTTGCGGAGCGCAGGCGGCAAGTCGCACGTCGGGCGCTTGACTGACCATTGACCGGTGCTCGTACCCCCCGCGTTCGCGGGGGGTCATTCGGACCGGTACGCGATTTGCGACTTGAACCCTTTATAGTGGGGAAACACCTTCGAGCGTCCGCTCAAGACGTCAACGGCGACCGTCTTTTCGTCCCGAACGATTTCTGGAGGATTTCCCGATGAACCGTTCGCTGATTTGTGTCGCGATTGCCGCTGCGCTGTCTGCAGTCTCGTTCGCGTCCGTCGCCGATCCGGTGACCATCTCGACGCCCTTCATGAACTTGGAAAACCGGGCGATCAATTCCGACAGCTTCGGCTCGGGCGAGTACCTGCGCATCGGCGCCAATTCGGTCGTTCCCAACGGCAACGCCGGAACGACCGGAATCGGCACGACGACCGATCTCGCGAGCGGGGCGGCGGTGACACGAACGATCAACTTTAGCCCCGGACCGATCATCCCCAACTTTTTCGACCGCTACATCGCCGCGAGCAGCGTTCCCGACATCACGTCGCTCTACGGTCCTTGGACACTGACGTTCACGAACGGCGGGGACACCGCGTCAACGGTCGTGACGCTGCCACCGGGGACAACGCAGGCGCCCTTCGTCAACACGATCACGCTCTCGGGCACCAGCGCGGCGCCGACGTTCTCGTGGACGCCGCCCGCCAACACAACCGTCAACGCGTATCGCGTCAACATCTACGACAAGTCGCTCATTAACGAGAACCCGGCCAACGGCCCACTCAACAACGGTCAAGTGGCAAGCCGTAACTTCCTTTCGGGAACGACGTCGTACACCGTCAACCCCGCGGATTTCACGGTTCCGGGCTACGCCTTTCAGCTCGGCAAGAACTACTCGATCGAGATTGGTCTCATCCAGACCAAGGATGGGACATCGAACGCTTCGAACAACAACATCGAGGCGATCTCGCGCGTCTACGCCGACTTTCAGCCCAGCCAGTCGAACGGGCCGCCGGTGAATCTGCCGGTGACGCTCGTCAACGGGTCCTTCCAGTTCAACATCTCGGTCGTGCCCGGTCAGACGTACTACATCGACCCGCTCGTCGCGACCGGCTACGATTACCGTATCGGCGCCGGCGACCCGAGCTTCGCCTCGGTCGTGCTGCCGACTGGCATCGGCGATGGCCGCTACGACATCTTCGGCCTTGATGCGTCGAACAACGCCACGCTGCTTGCCCAAGACTGGCTTGGCGGCACGGTGTTCAATTTCGGCGGCACGGGCGTCAATGCGTTTCGCATCGGCGGCATCGAGACGTCCGCGGGGCTCGACCCCGCCAACGTGACAGCCTTCGTCACCGGTCTCACGTTCGAAGGAAGCGGCTTTTTTACCGGTACGCAGACACCTCTCACGGCCGACGTGGCAGCAATTCCTGAGCCTGAAACGCTCGGTTTGCTAGCAGCAGGCCTCGCAATGGTGGCGGCTCGAACGCGTCGCAGGCGCTCGCGCTGAGAGTTCTTCGCTCGCGCGTTCGAGATCACGCGCGCAGATCGCTCCGGGTTGCAATCTGAGAGCTGGGGCAAACAGGCGCTTCTACCCACCGTTGTACCCACCGCGGCTCGCGGACCGTAGGACAAAGCAAGTGTGTCCCACTCGTGCAGGTAAATGTGTCCCATCGCACCTGCGCGATAGGAGCGACCATGCGAACGCCCCGCATGCAGCTTGGCTTTCGACGCTTTGCGAAGCAAAAGTGGGTCTTGCGCACTTTATGTGACGGTCGACCTCCCCCTTCGTCTTCAAGAAAGTCAAACCACCACGTCGGCAGCCCGGCGTGGACGCGCGGAGTCGGGCCGGTTGCCTTGTTCGGCTGAAGCGTCGGGAGGTAGGGAATGGGCGCTGCGCGCCCCAGCTGGAACTAGCCCAGCACCACCCAGCGTAGTCGCAAGCCTGCGCCCCCTGGCAGCGTCACACAAAGTGCGCAAGATCCGACTTTGCTCCGGTCTACGGCTGACGCGGGGTGCGCCTCGGACCTCTTTCAGGTGCATCATGGCGTCCCCAGCTGACGCAGGGCGCCAAGTCGCTCGGGGAACGCGGACAAATAGGCTTCAAGGCTTTGCGGATCCTTCCCTGTCAGATGACGATATGTGTCAGTCGTCGGCGACTGCTCGCCTGCTGCTATGGCCTGAAACCATCCCACCTTCAGGTCGCGCACCTCATCGGGCATGCCGGTTCGCCCCAGACGCGCGCACATCTCAGCGGTCGACTCCTCCTCGTACCGCAGCGCAGCGCCGCAGATCGCAGAAAGTCGTCGTGCCATGTCGGCAACATTCAACAGTTCTGGACCTGTGATGTCGAGAGCACCGCCGGGAGGGTTCGCAACGACGGCGGCGGCGACCCAGGCAGTGTCTTCGCGTGAGATGAACGCCCCACGACCCGCGCCGCCCAGTCCTCTGATGACGCCATGTGGATCGAATTCTTCGATGAACATGTCCTGGTAGAAGGCGATGCGAAGCAAGGTATGGCGAAGCCCCGTTTCCGCGAGGAATTGCTCGCTCGCGTGGTGATCGCGGCAAAAGGGGTAGAGAGAGTTCGAGCTCGCGCCCTTGAGCGACAGATAGACAACGTGCCCTACGCCAGCGCGGGTCGCCGCCTCGAAGGCATTCTTGTGCATCAACGCGCGTTGCCCCGGCAACGCCTTCCCGGAGATCACAAACGCAGTGGCTATCCCGGCAAAGGCTGCTTCGAGCGTGGTCGGCTCCTTGAAGTCGCCGCGAACGATCTCCACGCCCTCGAATTTCGGCACGTAGCCGGGATTGCGGGACATCAATCGCAGCGAAGTCCCTCTGTGTGCCAGCAACTCGGCTGTCCGCCGAGCAATGCGCCCCGAGGCGCCGGTGATGAGGACCATGCGCGCTCCTGGATAAGTTCCTTTTCGTTCACCCACACACCTCGAAGCTTGACCACAACGCGGATTTTCTTCTGTGCGCTTTCGCACTGAGCGGAAGCGGTCACGTGATCGAATGCTAGGTATGAAATGAGGACGACACGGCAGAGACGCCTTCTGTCGACGTGCGTTCGGTCGCCACCTTGGTCAAACGATTGCGAGACGCCGAAACAGCAAGAGCTTCACCGTATCCAGGCAGAAAGCCAGAGCGAGTGCGGCGCCGAACACGCAGGCCACGATACGTCCCGGCAACGGCGTCATCAGGATGCCCTGGATTGCGAGCGTGCTGAACAGCGTGATGTCGAGAACGGACGACGCGATCAGCCAGGAGCCTGGTCGCGAACTCCACAGATGACGGCGCTCGCGCGAGACGTAGAAGATTGCCTGACCGCTGAAGACCAGCGTCACGACCGTTAACGTACGCAAGCTAGCGCTGTCGAGGCCGAGGGCAAAGCGTCCAACCGCGAGACTGGCGATACAGAACACGAGATTGCAAAACCCCAAGATGATGCCGGCGATGGTGAGGTTGCCGATACGCCAGACATTTGGGGCCGACGATGCGCGAACGTTGTCGGTTGCCGACGAGAGCGCGAAGAAATCGCCGGCCACCATCATCATCACCATCAACAGCGGTGTCAGCACGGCGGCTCCGGAGATGACCAAACCCGCCAACAGGAAGAGCACCTGGACGACCTTGTGGACGATGGACCGAAACGTGTAGGTCAGGATTCGCTGGAATGTCGTGCGCCCCTCCTGGACGGCGGCGACGATGCCGCCGAGGCCGGGCTCGGTCAGCACGAGGCCCGCTGCCGACTTCGCGACATCGGTCGCGCTGGAGACGGCGATGCCCATCTGCGCTTGGCGCAACGCCGGCGCGTCGTTGGCGCCGTCGCCGCACATGCCGACCACGTGGCCGCCGTGTTGGAATGCCTGGACGAGCGCGTACTTGTCCTCGGGCAGAACACCGGCGAAGACGGCGAACTCTTCGACGCGGACATCGCTGGGCAGCGGTACGGTGGCGCAGACCGCGCCAGTAATTCCGACGGCTTCCGCCACGACGCGGGCGGTCACAGCTCCATCGCCGGTGACCATCACGGTACGCACGCCCAAGGCGCGCAGCTGGGCCACGAGTGCCGCGGAATCGTCGCGCGGCGGATCGCTCAGCGCGATCACTCCGGCCATGCGCAGCGGCTCGGCCGCGCCCAGAGCGACAACGAGAACGCGAAAGCCGTTGCCCTGAAGCTCTTCGACTATCGCCGTCGCGGGAGGCGACGGCTCCGCAATCGCCGCGATGACTGAGAAGGCGCCCTTGACGATCCGCATCGGCTTGCCCTCGGCATCGATCGCCGCAGCCTCTGACATCTTTCGCGCCGGGTCGAAAGGCGTGAAGGTCCCGACCTTCCAGTGCGCCAGGTTCTCCGGTTGCGACGCTGCGCGAATCGCGGCATCCAACGGGTCAGCTCCGCCATCGGAGCTCGCCAGCGCCGCCAGTGCCAGGACTCGCTCCTCATCAAATCCCGGCAGCGCGTGACAGGCGGTGACCACCAGCTCATTGCGTGTCAACGTCCCGGTCTTGTCAGCGCAAAGGACATCCATCCCGGCCGCCTCGTCGAGGGCCGAGAGGCGGGTCGGCAAGACACCGCGTCGTGCGACCGCCCGTGCCCCGACCGTCGCTGCGAGCGTGAACATCGACGGCAGCGCCACCGGAATCGAGGCCAGGACGGCAACCAGCACCAGCGGCGCAATCTGGGCCAGTGGCATGGCCAGATGCACGGCGTAGGTAATCAACAGGATGATCACGCCACCGTTGAACAAGGCGAGGTTTCGCACCACACGAATGATCGCCTTCTGCTCGGTGCTTTCGACATGGGCGGTGCGGATGAGTTCGGCGCTGCGTCCGAATTTCGTCCGTGTACCTGTTGCGACGATTTCGGCCACCGCTTCGCCTCGCCGGACAAGCGCGCCGGCAAAGGTCAGAAAACCGACGCCGGCCTCGATGGGCACGGATTCGCCAGTGAGCATCGAGTGGTCGATAAGGACCGATCCGTCGATCAATCGAACGTCGGCGGGAACGACGGCGCCGAGCGACAGCTTGACCACGTCGCCCTCGACCAGCTCGGCTGCCGACAGCGTCTTCCAGAGGCCGTCGCGCCGCACTGAAGCGGTCAAGGGAAGGCGGGACTTCAGGGCTTCGAGCGTTGCCTGGGCACGGCCCTCCTGAAAGAAGGCCAAGCCCGCGTTGAACACCAGGAGCAAGGCAATGGCCGAGGCTTCGACATACTCGCCGAGCGCCAATTGCAGCACGACCGCGGCCTCGAGCATCCAAGGGACCGGTGCCCACAATTTTCCCAGGGCCCGATGGATCGGATGTTGGACCACATCCTGAACGGCATTCGCTCCGTGTGCCGCAAGGCGGCGACTCGCCTCGTCGCTCGTCAGTCCGGTCGCGGAATTCGGGGGCAGCGTGCTCATCGGGAACAGCCCGAGACAGCGTCGGTGCCCATCGAAACGAGGTTGCTCTGCTCGAGCGCCCCTTTTGCATCGCCCTTCTGCTCGGCGAGCTTCTCGACCGGCAACGACTCGCCGGTCATCGCGGCCTGGCCGATGATCAGATCCTCCGCGGCCAGCACTCGGGCCGGGTTCATGTCGTCGGCAGAAAGCAAGACCAGATCCGCTGTCATCACCGTCCGCATGGGAACCTCGCGGCCCCGCACCCAGGCCTGCGGTCGCACCTGTTGTGCCGGGTTATCGCCCTCGGGCCGAAGCACGGTCGAAGCGTTGCTCACCATGGCCCGAAGGCGTTCGGCGGCCCGGCGCAAACGTCGCTCCTGGACGAACCGAATGAGCTGGCTCTGGAACGCCGTCGCGCCGATGACGGTGGTGACCTGGCATCGTGGCGCAGCGAGGACACGACAGCGAAGACGGTGAGGAGCAGGTTGAACGAGACGTCGACAGGGGTCCGATTCACCTTTGTTTCCTTGGAATTTGATATCGAGTGTGGACCGAATTTGCAATGTCATACGCCCTTCGACGGCGCGAGCCGCACCGAAATCAAGAGAATTGGCCGATTGAATTGAATCAACTACTGTTCAGCGCAGAACACACGCTTGATCAACGTTGCCCTGGTCTGGGGAATTGCTGATCAATTCGGTGAACCCGGCACGGCGCATGCATGCGTAGGAGCACCGTGTCCAAGGATAGAACGACGATGTCGCAACGTAGCTTTGCCAGTGCCGAGTACGCGATGAAGAAGAAGCGCACGCGGCGAGAGAAGTTTCTGGGCGAGATGGAGCGCATCGTGCCGTGGACGCGCCTGATCGCCGTCATCGAGCCGCTGTACCCGAGCAGCGGACGTGTCGGTCGCCAGCCCATTGGTGTGACGACCATGCTTCGCATGTACTGCCTGCAGCAGCGGTACGGCCTGGCCGATGAGGCGCTCGAGGACGCGCTGTACGACAGCCAGGCGCTGCGCGACTTCGTGGGCATCGACCTGTCACGCCAGTCGGTGCCCGACGCCACTGTCGGTTTCAGTTCATCGTGTCACTTCCAACTTTTCAACTGGCACTGATGACCATTTCATCGTGTCACCTGGCTCACGGCGCCCGGCGTCAAGCGCTCCTGCCTCCGACTTTCTCCTGTGCACGTGGTGACAGATTGAACAGGTCAAATGCAAGGTTGTGCCAAATGAAAGGTACAAAAGGCCTACGCGTGGAGGTTGGCCTACTGCGTAGATGTTAGTGAGTGCTTTTCAGGAAACCTTGGAACATCGGACACCAGGAGGACCAGCCGATGACAAGATGAACAGGTCAAAAGTGTCACGATGAAATGAAACCGACAGGCCAAGCCGCCCGATCGCCACGGAAAAAGGGCCTTTGAACGACCTATCCTCTCGCCGACCTCACCAGCATCACCACCGTCTACCACGTCGTTCCCTTTCTCCTGCTCCTGGGCCTCTTGACCGCTTTCCTGCCTCGCCAGCCCGGAGCGCCCTCGAGGAACTGAGCGCAGCGCTGCTGGAAAGTTCAGGCCCGCGGCATGTCCCGCTCGAGCATGACGATGAACTCATCGAAGGAGCGGCGGACCTTGCGCTGGTCTTCGGGAGACTCGCGGCCCAACGTCGTCTGACTGACGTCGCGATACATATCGGCGGCTCCGGCCAACATCCGGGGTGTGAGCCCGATGCCCTGATACGAGGCGGCGAGCTCGTTCATCTCGCCAATCCAGCGATGGGCCTTGGGCGGCATCTGCTGGAGGCTATCCTGCGCAAGCTTGAGCAGGCCCTTCTGGCTGGTTTCGAGCTCGGTCACCAGCACGTCGAACACGCCCAGCCGCTTCGCCGACACGAAAGATTCGGTGAAGATCGCCTGGGTGCCCTTGTTGAGAGTTGCGTAGCAGATCTTGATCGCCTTGGCCTTGCTCTCCTCGGGCCCGAGGTTGCGCACGTCGAGCCCGAATTGGCCAAGCTGCGCGAAATCGTGCGCGCGCGGGCCCGAGGCGTAGACGCGGGTCCTGTCCGGCACGCGCGGCGGCGCGCCGATGATCGAGGCTTCCGCAAAGGGCGCCCCGGCCGCTTTCATGATCTCGCCGATCTTCCGCGAAGATTGAAGGGCGATGGAGTTGCAGTCCGCGTACAGGGGCTTGGCGCCCGCGCTCTTCATGGCCTCGGCCACCCGCTGAGCCGCCGCGACCGCCGCGTCCGGATCCAGGATGGACATGACAAGGTCGACCTTGCGCACGAGGTTCTCCAGCGTGCCCACATCGGCGATGCCCGCCTCGGCAGCCAGCGCGCGTGTGCGGGCGCTGCGTTCGCCCAGCGCCGCGACGACCGTGAGCCCGTGCTTGGCCAAGACCTGGCCGACGGCCGAGCCCATGTCGCCCGGGCTCATGATTCCCACCGTCCGCAGCCGTATGCCTCGCTCCGGCTGCTGGGCGCCTGCCGGCCCTTCGGGGACAGCCGCAGCGCCGACCGCCAGCGCAGTGGTCTTGAGAAAGGCACGTCGCGAAAAGTCATTGTCCATGGTCATCTCCCTGTGCTGCTAGAAATGTCCGCTCCCACCCGCTCAGCCCAGCGCCCGCTCTTCATCGAAGCAGAGCAGGCGCACCCGGCCTTGCGCGACCAGCTGCTCCTTCTCGTCGCGGACCCACACCTCCCAGACCTGGCTCGTGCGACCTCGGGTGACCGGGCGCGCGTTGGCGTGAAGCCTGCGCTACGCCGCCCAAACTGGGCCAAGGTTGTACAACCGGGAGAATAGTTCTGTCGGGCCTCCCATTCCGTAGAGGAAGGTAAGTGCGCAAGACCCGACTTTGCTCGCTCTACGGAATCGGGAGACCGCATTCCACTCGACAGTGTGCGGTCACGCCGTCGATGCGGACGTCAAACCGAGGGAACTGCCTCCCACGGTTTGGTTCACTCTCGTTCGACGGGCGCGGTCCTCACAGCGGGGTCTCGTTGGACAGGGCTGCGACGCCGCCGACGCCTGTGCCCCCCGCTGGGCTCGGCAGCCTTGCAGTGGGTGAAATAGATCACCGCGCCCAAAGCGACGACAAAAACCAGAATAGACGAGTAAACGGCAACTCCGAACATCGACATCAGGTTCGGGAACTGGATGAGGTAATTCGTCAGGTCTAGCATACCGATCCCCAGGTTGCCAAGGTCACCCAAACCACCGAATGTGAAGTCGCTTCCTTCCTCCACGCAGGACATTCTGAACGAGAGTGATCCAAAGTGTGGGAGGAAGAGCCAAGGCGCATCGGGCGAACTCGTCGCACGAATGCCAGTCTTCATGACGGAGCCTCCCACGGTTTGGATCACTCTCGTTGACACATGAGAGCTATGTGTTCTTGGAAGAGTGTTCTAGCTTTCGACGCCGTTCGGCCTATCCCAGGGAGCTCGAAACGACCTGGCCGCATTCGGCAGAAAAGCGGGGCGAACTGCTGGAATGCGACCACTCGACGTCAACTTGGGGGTCGGCTCACGTCCAATGTGGCCGATTGATCGATGGTCGCAAGACCTTGCCTACAGCTGGTCAGCCGGTGGTCCGATAGTACGACCGGGTTCGCGCGGCCATCATCAATTCGCGCGCGTCGGGCCGCCGCGACTAGCGCGACTAGCGCGTATGGCGAGGGTTGCGACGCGTGCCTTCGGCGTGGTGGCGGGCCCTGATCGTCTCCCTGGTCCGCAATCGTCGCGGAACTGGTGGTGGTTGGCTTGTTGCTGGCCTTCCGACAGATCGTGGCCAGAGCGAAGGCTAGCAACGAATGAATTCGCGTCTCGCATTTCTCGTCCTGGCCTTCTCGATCCTGAGCGGCTGCGCGACGCTGCCGCCGGGCTCCGGCGCTCCGAAGTCGGTTTCCGTGGCCATCGCCGACCCGCAGGCCACCGCTCTCGGTCAAGAGGTTGAGCGCTCGGCCCGACAACATCCAGGCTATTCGGGCTTCCGCGTTCTGTCGGCCGGTGTCGACGGGTTCCTGGCTCGGGCGCAAATGGCGAACGCGGCGCAGCGCACGCTGGACCTTCAATACTTCATTCTTCGCGGCGACGAGACCGGTCGCCTGCTGGCCGACGCAGTGCAGCGTGCGGCCGAACGAGGCGTACGCGTGCGAGTGTTGATCGACGATGGGGACACGGTCGCCAGCGACGAGAAGATCATCGCCCTGAATGCGGATCCGCATATCGAGGTCCGAATATTCAACCCGTTCGTGTACCGGGGTCATCTCAAGCTCGTTCGAGCTGTCGAGTTCATGCTCAGTTCTTCTCGGCTCGACTACCGCATGCACAACAAGCTGTTTGTCGCGGACAACGCCGTCGCGTTGATCGGCGGGCGAAACATCGGCGATCAGTATTTTCAGGTCGACCCCGGCTTGCAGTTTGCGGATGACGACGTCTTCGCCGCGGGCCCGATCGTCAAGGAGCTCTCGGCAACATTCGACGACTATTGGAACAGCGCCATCGCGATTCCGGCCGAAGCGCTTGCAGGTGGCAAGGCGGCCGGCGCATCCTCGACCGGCAGTCGCAACGCCCTTGCCGAGCATCGCGAACCAGCCAAGGCGGGCGCGACCGACTATGCAGGTCGCATCGCGCTTGGTGAGCCGCTTGCCGGAATGCTGTCCGAGAAGTCGCCCCTTGTCTGGGCGCGCGCGCAGGCAGATGTTCAAAGATCTGCGCCAACGAAACGTGCAGGTTCGCATCCTGACAAATTCGCTCGAGTCATCGACGATGCTGGCGGCGCAGGCTGGCTACATGCACTATCGGATCCCTCTGCTGGAGACCGGCGTCGAGCTCTACGAGGTTCGCTCGCTGCTGGGTGACGCCAGGGGAAGTGGTGAATCGGCAACCATGTCGCGTTACGGAAACTATTCCCTGCACGCAAAGATCTTCGTGTTCGATCGCAAGAAGCTGTTCATCGGCTCGATGAACTTCGATCAGCGCTCGATGCACCTCAACACGGAGATCGGATTGATCATCGAAAGTCCGGTGCTCGCGGAGCAGATGGCCGCGCGCTTCGATGCCATGGTGAAGCCGGTGAATGCCTATAAGGTGGCGCTGCGACCTGCCGAAGGCGGTGGCCCGTCGAGTCTGGCGTGGCGGACTCAAGAAGGTGCCAGCGTCGTTGACTACGGTACGGAACCGGCCCGCAGCGATACCCAACGGATCGAAGCCAAGGTCTTGACGGTGCTGCCGCTCGACAAGGAGTTGTGAGCGACAGGCGGTCCTTCCTGGGTTTGACATTGCCGCCGGGGATTCCTGCGGTCGACGCTTGCGCAAGGGGCCCTCCCCGCGATGACCTGCTTCGGCCGAGCCAGCGCAAGCGCCGCATCCGTAGAGCGAAGCAATGTCGTCACAGCCCGGGGGCCCCTCGTCCCAGGTAGAGGCGGTGCTGCAGTCACAACTTTGGCCTTGCAGCCAGCGAAGCAAAGTTGTCAACTTTCGAATAGACGAGAGTGAACCAAACCACTTCTTCAAACCTGCGACAAGGGGCGCTCGCCGATGCCCGCAACCGAATCGTCGCCCAGGGCTGAACCCAGCAGCACCAGGCTCCGAAGGCGGTCATTCTCCGACCAATGCGGCCGCACTCAGGCTATCAGCGCAGGCCTACAAAACGGTGCGCCGTTTTCCGGCGTCGCGCGTCCTCGGCTCTTTGTACTCTGAGTCATCGCTACTTGGAGAGCGACATGGGCAAATACATCTTCGCCTGGATGCTCGGTGTCCCTGCCGTCGTTTTGGTTGGCATTTATCTGGTCGCGCATCTGTAACCATCATGGCCGCTACCCCTGCTAAGAAGAAAGCCGCCGCGGCGCCCAAGAAGTCGCCGGCGAGCAAGCCGCCAATGGCGGCAAACAAGCCTTATCCCGACAACACCGCCGAAAACACTACGCCGCCAAAATTTCGTCCGCCTGATGCGGTCGATCTGTTGGTTGCCGATCACTTGGCCGCAGGCAAGATCTTCAAACAGTATGAAAAGCTGGCGAAGAAGGATGCGCCCGCAGGGCAGCGCAAGGCACTCGCGGACAAGGTCTGCGGCATGTTGACCGTCCACACGACGATCGAAGAAGAAATCTTCTATCCAGCCGCGAGGGCAGCTGGAATCGGAGCCGCCATGATGGATGAGGCTTACATCGAGCACGCGTCGGCGAATGAGCTCATCGTGCAGATCATGTTGGCGAAGCCTACAGACGACTACTTCGACGCCAAGGTCAAGGTTCTGGGCGACTACATCGAGCACCACGTGATGGAAGAGCACACGGAGATGTTTCCGAAGTGCAGGCGTTCGAAGATGGACCTCATCGCACTGAGAGGGCAACTTTCGGCCAAGAAGACACAGCTTGAAAAGGCAGAGCAACCGAAAGGCGACAAGCCGGGGTTGCTCGAACGCCTTATCGGTTCGCCACCAGGAAGGCTGCCTGAACGGGCAGCGTGCCCATAACGTGATCGGCCTCGCCGGAACTGTGGCAGAAGTTTTGGCCCTCGGCGCTACCAAAGGGCAGTAATGGCGTGCGCCACGGTGGCCATGGCGGTGACGATGGTCTGACATCCGCCATCAGGCACGGCGGTTGCTCGAGACGCGTCATGGACGTGCTCGGTTTGCTCCAATGGCCGGCGATGGTCGTGACTCTCGTTGCCGCCTGGCTCGTCGCTTCCAAGCACCGATCGTGGCGCCACTGGGGCTTTGCCATCTTCATCCTGAGCAACCTGCTCTGGATCGCATGGGGTTGGCACACCTCCAGCTACGCGCTGATCGTGCTGCAGGTGGGACTCTTTTTCATGAACTGGCGTGGGGCTCGGCAAAACCCCGACGCGTCTTCTGGCTCATTAACGACGGCTCCCGAACGCGAGGCAGAGCAAACGTGAACGCCTAAGGCGAGGGCGCCACGGCACGCATGCCTTTCGTCATTTCTTTCCGGCCCAGCCAGGCAAGAAGGCACTCTTGCACGAGCGTGCGAGCCTCAGGGCTTGCTCGATAAGGGCTATCCATTTAGCTCCACAATTCCAGCGAACGCGCGTGAAGGCTGGGGGAGTGTTCAAAAGCTGGGGGTATTCAGGCGGCCACGCGCCGGAGCTCCTCTAGAAATCGAGCGACGTTCTCCCGGATCGGCTCTTCCGATTGCGCTTTGTACTCGCGAAGCTTCGCCGTGAGGTCCCCGTTGATCACAGCGCAGCGGACCTGGGCGAGGAGATGGGCACCCCTTGGTGTCCAGCGCATCTGCTGTCGGTTGCACATCCGCTGGTTCAGAACCTGGTTGACAGCGGATTCAGCCATCGCCGTCGAAATGGGCTGATCGGCACGGTGGAGTTTCCCGTAGTTGATTGTCGT
>Ga0075520_1001054_pt1 | contig 12987 bp, 12 predicted proteins | sample NGEPerB_FD_75100 | JGI IMG/M metagenome (GOLD analysis project Ga0075520, IMG submission 75100) | Arctic peat soil microbial communities from the Barrow Environmental Observatory site, Barrow, Alaska, USA - NGEE PermafrostAB12-B | ecosystem: Environmental > Terrestrial > Soil > Wetlands > Peat ... | reverse complement strand
GGCCGGCGTCCCGGGCCGTCGCTTCTGTTCCTGGCGCACGAGGATGTGGTGCCGGCCGACGCCGACGATCTCGCCGTGCAGGCCGGCCTCGCGGAACCAGGCGTCCATGAACTCGGCCACCCTGGTCTCGTCACCGGGTGGGTTGCTGGTGTCGATCTGGATGAGCCGGCTCAGCAGCTCGCTGGTCTCAGCTTCCACGTCGGCGACCACTGCTGGATCGATACCGGCGATGTCCACGCTGCTCCCCTCGTCCGCGTCCGCGCCCGCGCCCGCGCGCCGCGGCAATCATAGCGAGCCGCGTACAGCAGCGGCCAGCGCGCGACCCCGACCGTGGCGCCGAAGCCGGGCGCGCCCACGCTCGCGAGCGGCGACGGTCCCGCCGGTTCCGGCGCCTGCCCTCTTTGCGGTACACTAGGTGACCGCGGCGCCCCCCGGGCGCCGCCTGCGGCGCCGCTGGGCGCCCCTCGCGGAGAAGTGGCCGAGTGGCTGAAGGCAACCGCCTGCTAAGCGGTTAAGGGGTTTAACACTCCTTCCCGGGTTCGAATCCCGGCTTCTCCGCCAGTCTCTCTCCCGTGGCTCCTTGCCGCCTGAACGCCGGGTTCCACGAAGGCCTGATTTTCGGGTATACTCTCTCCCCGTTGCGCACGTAGCTCAGTTGGATTAGAGCGTCGGTCTACGGAACCGAAGGCCGCAGGTTCGAGTCCTGCCGTGCGCGCCACTTCCCTCTTCCGCTCAGCCTCGGGATGAAGGCACGCCCGCTCTGCACTACCATGGGTGGGCTCCGTCGTCGTGGAGAGGACCCGTTTGAGCAGATGCACGGCTCTCCGTGCGATCGCGGCCGCGACCGTCGCGACCTCGGTCTTCGTCGTGGCCGCCGCCTGTGGCGGCTCAGCCACCAGCCCCAGCTCGTCCGTCAGCCCCTCGCCGGCGCCGATCCGCATCGGCGCCGTCTACGACCTCACCGGCTCACACTCGACGCTCGACGCGCCCGCCCTCGACGGCGCCCGCCTGGCGGTGGACCGCATCAATGCCGCCGGCGGCCTGCTCGGCCGGCGCGTCGAGCTCCTCGAGCGCGACGGGCGGAGCAGCCCAGCCATGGCGCGAGCCGCGACGCGTAGCCTCGTGCGCGCCGGCGCCAGCGCCATCATCGGCCTCAGCGACACCGCCCAGGTCCTGGCGGCGGCACCCATCGCCGCGAACGCCCGAATCCCGTTCCTGACGAGCGGGGCGACGTCCCCGCTGCTCCCGGTCAAGGTCCCACGCTGGCTGTTCATGACGTCCTTCGGCGACAACGTACAGGCCGCCGCCGGCGCCGAGTACGCGCGCCAGTCGCTCGGCGCCTCCACGGCGGCCATCATCTACGACGCGGGCCTGGAGTCCGCGCGCATGCTGCAGCAGTACTTCTCGGAGAGCTTCCGCGCACAGCACGGCCACGTCGTATTCGACAAAGGGTTCCACCCCGGCACGGACGACGTGACCAAGGTCCTCGCCGCGCTTTCGTCACAGCCCATCCACGGCGGGGACGGCGAAGCGGACAACCCCGTGATCGGGCACACGCGACCCGTCCGATTCGACCTGCTCTACGTGGCGGTCGGGCCTCTCGACGCCTCCGTCGTCGTGCGCGAGCTGCGCGCCGTCGGGTACGTGCAGCGGATCATGGGAGGCGACAGCTACGACAACGCGGAGCTGTTCTCGGCCGCCGCCCAGACCGGCGGCGGCGTCTCGTTCACGACCCAGGCCGCCTTCGGCGTGGCGCACAGCACGGCGGCCATGCGGCGCTTCGCGCGGCGTTACCAGGCGGCCTACGGCCGCGCCCCGGAGAATTCGTCGGCCGGCCTCGGCTACGACGCCGTCGACCTCGTGGCACACGCCGTCCTCGCCGCCAAGTCGGCCAACCCGGCGGCCATCCGCGACGCCCTGGCCGCCACGCGGGGGTTCCACGGCGTCACCGGCGCCGTAAGCCTGGCGCACGGCGGCACCACGTCGCGACGGCACGTCGCCATCGTGGAGGTCGACAGCCGCCCGCGGCTGGCCGCGGTGATCAGCCCGGTGTTCGTGCCGCGACCGTAGGGCACGCGGCCGGCCCCGGCAGCACGCTGGGCGGGCTGCCGGGGCTCCCGCCGTCGCGACCGCGTGCTACGCCTGCAGGACGGCCTCGACCTCGAGCTTGAGCTTGATCTCCTTGCCCACGAGCCAGCCGCCGGCCTCGAGCGCCTGGTTCCAGGTGAGGCCCCAGTCCTCACGGTCGATCTTGGTCTCGGCGGAGAAGGCGACGCGCTCGCCTCCCCACGGATCGCCGGCCTGCCCCTCGTACTCGGTCTTGAGGGTCACGGGCCTGGTGATGCCGTGGATGGTGAGGTCGCCGTGGATGAGCCAGTCGTCGCCGTCCTCGTGCTCGACGCCGGTGCTGACGAACGTGAGCTCGGGGTACTTGTCGACCTCGAGGAAGTCGGGCGAGCGCAAGTGGTCGTCGCGCTGCTCGGTGCGCGTGTCGATGGAAGCGGCCTTGATGGTCACCGAGACCGAGGACTGCGTGGGGTCGTCGGCGATCGTGAGCGCGCCCTCGAACTCCGCGAAGCGGCCCTTGACCTTGGCGATCATCAGGTGCTTGGCCTCGAACTCGATCGCCGTGTGGGTCGGGTCGAGGGCCCAGGTCCCCGCCGCCGGGAACTTCACGCCCTGCCACTCTCTCGTCGCTACGCCGCTGGCTGCCATGGTGGTCCTCCCTGAAGATGTCATTGCATTTGTAACTACTTCTAGTCTTTTGTCCCCGCCTCAGTGACATCCAAACATTTGCGTGCGCAAGTACATCTGCAGCCGAACGGTGAGGTCCGGTTTCGGCCGTTTTCGGGCATGATGCAGCCATGGGTGAGCTGCACTTCCCGCGACACGAGTACTACATGCGCCTCGCGCTGCGCGAGGCGGAGCGCGCCGCGGTCCACGGCGACGTGCCGGTAGGCGCCGTCGTCGTGCTCGACGGCGAGGTGATCGCCAGCGGCCATAACGAGCGCGAGCTCCGCGCCAGCCCGCTGGCACACGCGGAGATGATCGCCATCGAGGATGCAGCCAGGCACATGGGCAGCTGGCGGCTGCTCAACACGGTGCTGTACGTCACCATGGAGCCGTGCCCGATGTGCGCCGGCGCCATCGTCCAGGCGCGCATCCCCCACCTCGTCTACGGCGCCCCGGACGAGAAGGCCGGCGCCGCCGGCACGCTCTTCAACGTCTGCCAGGACGACCGGCTCAACCACTGCCTCGAGATCACCAGCGGCGTGCTGGCGGACGAGTCGGTGGCCCTCTTGCGCGACTTCTTCCAGGCGCGCCGCTAGCGCTCCGGGAGCCTCGGCGACAACATGGCTGTCCGCGCAGGCGCCGCGGAAACCCGCCGGCTTCCAGGACTTCCGGGGCGGTTTGAAGTTGGGCACTACCCGATGAGGAGCGCGAGATGACGGTCAGGAACGGACGATGACATTCGGGAGCAGACGATGACGGCCGACGACCTCAACGCCAAGACGGCGAGCCTGATGCCGCGACTGCGCGCCGAGCTGGAGAAGCTCGTGCGCCTGCCCTCCGTAGCGTTCGAGGGCTTTCCGGAGAAGCCGGTCAAGCAGACGGGGGCCGCCGTGGCGGAGCTCCTGACGGCGGCCGGCCTGCCCGGCGTGCGCATGGTCGACATCGCGCGCGCGCCGCAAGCCGTGTTCGGCACGCGCCCGGCGCAGCCCGGCGCGCCGACCGTGCTGCTCTACGCGCACTACGACGTGCAGCCGGCGGGCGAGGACTCGGCCTGGACGAGCCCGCCGTTCGAGCCGACGGAGCGCGACGGCCGCCTCTACGGCCGCGGCGCGGCCGACGACAAGTCCGGCGTCATCATGCACGCCGGCGCGCTCCTGGCCCTGGGGCCGGACTGCCCGGTGGGCGTCAAAGTCCTCATCGAGGGCCAGGAGGAGAACGGCGCCGGCGGCATCGAGGAGTTCGTCAAGGCCAACGCTGAGCTGCTCGAGGCCGACGTCATCGTCATCTCGGACCTCGGCAACTACTCCCTCGGCGTGCCCACGCTCACCACGTCCCTGCGCGGCATGGCCGCCGTGGACGTAGAGGTCGAGACCCTCGAAGGCGCCGTGCACAGCGGCATGTTCGGCGGCCCGGGGCCGGACGCCCTCATCGCGCTCATGCGTATGATCGCGACCCTCCACGACGACGCCGGCAACGTGGCCGTCGAGGGCCTCAAGACCATCGAGTACGACGGCGCCGAGTACGACGAGGGCGCCTACCGCAAGGACGCCGGAGTGCTGCCGGGCGTCGGCCTCACCGGCGGCGGCAGCATCGCGTCCCGGCTCTACGGCAAGCCGGCGATCAACGTGATCGGTATCGACGCGCCGGCCATGGAGGGCGCCACAAACGCTCTCGTCCCCAAAGCGCGGTCGCGCGTGAGCGTGCGCCTCGCCCCCGGGCAAGACCCGGCGGAGGCCCAGGGCGTCGTCACCCGGCACCTGCAGGCCGTGGCGCCGTGGCACGTCAAGGTCAAGGTCACGCCGGGCGGCTTGGGCGAGGGGTTCCTCGCCACGACCGACGGCCCGGCCTACGCTGCCGCGACCAGGGCACTGGCGGCCGCCTACGGCAAGGACGTCGTCCACTACGGCGAGGGCGGCTCCATCCCCCTCGTCGCCGCCTTTCACGAGGCGCTGCCAGGCGCCGAGACGATCCTCTGGGGCGCCATGGAGCCGCGGTGCAAGATCCACGCCCCGGATGAGAGCGTCGATCTGGCGGAGCTGCAGCGCTGCGTTCTCGCCGAGGCGCTCCTCATTGCCGGGCTGGCCGACGCGACCTGAACCGCCGGCCGCTTGCCTCCCCCGTTTCGACCGCCGCGCCGCCCTGTCGTATACTGTTCGTCCGCTCTCAGGGAGCGCACTGCCGGGCATCGCGGAGAGGTGTCCGAGTTGGCTTAAGGAGCGCGACTGGAAATCGCGTGGGCGGGGTTACCTGCCTCGAGGGTTCGAATCCCTCCCTCTCCGCCACTTCCCTACTTGACGGGAAGGGTGGAAGTCCGGCGGACGAGTCGGGCGCAAGGCCCGGCGACAGAGCCTGAGTCCCTGAGGCGCCCCTCGCGGAGAGGTGGCAGAGCGGTTGAATGCGGCGGTCTCGAAAACCGTTAATCCGGCTAACCGGGTTCGGGGGTTCGAATCCCCCCCTCTCCGCCATTCTCGCCCCTGGAGGACGCAGCCTAGGCGCCGCCATGTTCACCGGGGAGCGGCGCCGGCACTCCCAGTATTTCCGCTCCCACGAGGCCGGCGACCGGAAGAATCTGGGCTCGCGCAAGCCTTCCGCGGGTTTGCAATCGCGATAGGGCGTTACTTTTCTTGCGTTTTGCACTACACTAGACCCACGAGTCAGATTGTGGCTCGAGAGTTGGCGGCGTGACCACTTGCTTCACCGCCTTCATCACTAGCGGCGAACAAGCGGTCACGTTGCTTCGTTAAAGCTCCCCTGACGGGAGCGGAAAAGGATGCGTCAAATGGCAGAAGGTACCGTCAAGTGGTTCAACGCGGCTAAGGGCTATGGCTTCATTTCTCGTGAGGATGGTGACGATCTCTTCGTTCACTTCCGCGAGATCCAGGAGGAGGGCTTCAAGACCCTGGACGAGGGCCAGAAGGTCACGTTCGACGTCACTCAGGGCCAGAACGGCAAAATGCAGGCGAGCAACGTCCGCAAGGCGTAACGCGGACCAGCGCCTTTGCGTGCACGAAGGGCGGCCCCCAGGGGCCGCCCTTCGTGCGTACGGAGCCGGGCGGCCGCGGGCTCCCCGGCGAAGTAGCCGACCCGCTCCACGGCCGGCCGGCGCGTCGCGGGTCCGGCGCGCCTCTATGAGCTAGAATGCCGGCGTGAGATTCCGCCCCGCCCCGCTCGACACACTGACGATCGATGACCTCACCTTCGCCGTACGCTGGAGTCGGCGGCGGCGCACCATCGGCCTGACCGTCGGCCGCGACGGCGCCCTCCGCGTCCTCGCCCCTGCCGGCGTGCCGGCGCGCAAGCTCGAGAGCGTCGTGCGCGCCAAGCTGCCGTGGGTGCGGCGCAAGCTCGCCGAGTTCGAAGCGCTCGGGCCGCCTCCGGCGCCCAGGCGCTTCGTCGACGGCGAGCGCCTGCCGTACCTGGGGCGCAGCTACGCGCTCGCGCTGGTCGACCGGCCGCGCGGAGCCGGGGCGCCGTTCGCCCTTCGCCGCGGCCGCTTCGAGCTGGTCCGCGGCCTGGACGGCGAGGCGCGCGCCGCGGCCGTCGCCTGGTACACGGCGCGCGCGCAGGCTCTGATCGGCGCGCGCGTCCGGCACTACGTGCCGCTCGTCGGCGCCTCCCCGAACGCCGTCGTCGTGCGCGACCTCGGCAAGCGCCGCTGGGGGGTGTGCGACTCGCGCACGCGCACCGTGAGCTTCCACTGGGAGCTCGTGCTCCTCTCACCCGGCCTCATCGACTACGTCGTCGTGCACGAGCTCGCGCACCTGCACGAGCCCAACCACGGGCGGGGGTTCTGGCGCCGTGTGCAGCAGGTCATGCCGGATTGGCGCGCGCACCGCGCCCGGCTGGCGGCACGCGGCCCGCGCCACGTCGTGTAGGCAGGCGGAGATCCGGGGCACGTCGCGCAGGCAGGTGGCGGCGCTGGGCGTCACTGGGCGACACGGCGCCACCCCCGAAAGTGTCCCCCGCCGCGCGTCCGGGTAGCTTGGCTGCGAGCGGCAAGGAAGGCCCGATGCAGACTCTCCACGCGTCCACCGAGATAGATGCACCCGCGGAGCGCGTGTGGCAGGTCGTCAGCGACTTCGCGCGCTACCCCGAATGGAACCCGTTCATCGTGCGCGCGGCGGGCGAGCAGCGGCCCGGCGCCCGCCTCGAAGTGACGATCGTGGCGCCGGGCGTTCGCCCCGTGACGTTCAAGCCGAAGGTGCTCGACCTGCGGCCCGGCCGGCTCATCCGCTGGAAGGGCAGGCTGATCCTGCCCGGCCTCTTCGACGGCCGGCACGCGCTGTCCGTCGACCCGCTCGACGACGGGCGCGCGCGCTTCACGACGCACGAGGAGGTCACCGGGATCCTGCTCCCGTTCCTGGGCAAGGTGGTGAAGGCGTCGCAGGAGGGGTTCGAGCGGATGGCGGCCGCGGTCAAGGCGCGCGCGGAGGCCGGCGACCCATGACGACCCCGAACGACAAGGCCAAGCTCGAGTCGATCCCCGGCGTGGGGCCGTCGATCGCGAGCGATCTGCGGCGGCTCGGCGTGCGCCGGGTCGGCGACCTGCGCGGCCGCGACCCGGCCCGTCTGTACGACGAGCTCGAAAGCATCAGCGGGGCGCACGTCGACCGCTGCGTGCTCTACGTGTTCCGCTGCGCGGTCCACTACGCCGGCGAGCCGGAGCCCGACGGCGAGCTCACCAAATGGTGGCACTGGAAGGACGGCGGGCTGGCGCACAAGCGCGGCCTGATCTGACGCGCCGCCCCGCCCCGAGGCGCCGGCCTGATCTGACGCGCCGGCCTGGCCTGGCGGCTTCGGCGGCGGCTCAGGCGGCGCGCCGGGCGCGCCGCAGCTCCACGCCGTCGAGCACGTTGAGCACTGACGTCACGCGCCCGTCGGCGAACGACCACACGTGCGAGAACGGCAGCTCCATCCCCTCCCACGTGCCGCGCACGCGCACCCGGTAGTGCCCGCTCACCATCAGGCGGTCGCGCCGGCGGTCGAGTGACCAGCCGCGCACGGTGACGCCGGCGAGCTCGAAGTGGGGCGGGAAGCCGCCGAACAGGCTGAAGGCGGCGACCTCGTCCGCGAGCTCCTCGCCGCCGAACATGCCGAAGTCGCGCACGACCCAGCTCTCGGGCTCGCCGCCGAGCTGATCGAACATGGCGAGCACCTCGTCGGCGGCGCCGAGCCCGAGCGCGCGATAGCCCCTGCGGATGAGCTCCAGCACGTCCATGGCCGATGTTTTCCCCACTCGGGCCGCTGTGGTATCCTCTGCCTCCCGCGGGGGCGTGCCGGCGCCGCCCACTTCGCGCCCGTGGGCGATTAGCTCAGTGGGAGAGCGCCCGCCTCACACGCGGGAGGTCGTTGGTTCAAACCCAACATCGCCCACCACCCTTCCCTTTCTGCCACCCTCGGCGCGCCCATTCATCCAACCCGATGAACCGGCGCCTCCGAGCTTGCTTTTCACCCCCCACCTCTCTAGTGTCATCGATTGGCCCAGCCCAAGGAGCGAGGTGCACGTTGCCGTCGTCCAGCCCGCGTGGTCCAGGACCAAAGGGCGCACTGGAGCGACGACTGTGGACACTTCGCTGGCAGGTCCCGCCGCGCGGAGCTCCTGGTAGACCGCCGGCCGCGGACGAGCCCCCCGTGCTACACGACCCGGGCACCGGCACGGGAACTCAGTCAAGCAATGGGACCAGTGAAAGGTCCATGGGAGGTGAACAGGGTGGCTGACGAACCGAAGCTTTTCCCACCGTCGCCCGAGTTCTCGAAGAACGCGTATTTCAAGAGCGAGGCCGAGTACGAGGCCGAGTACAAGCGTTCCATCGAGGACCCTGAGGGATACTGGGCCGACCGCGCCAAGGACGCGCTGGTCTGGACGAAGCCGTGGGACAGCGTGCTGGAGTGGAGCTTCGACCCCACGCCGAGCATCAAGTGGTTCCAGGGCGGCGAGCTCAACGCGAGCTACAACTGCCTCGACCGGCACGTAGAAGCCGGCAAGGGCGACAAGCCCGCCATCATCTTCGAGGGCGACCCCGGCGACACGTACACCCGGACGTACAAGGAGCTCCTCGACGACGTCAGCAGGTTCGCGAACGTGCTCAAGAAGCACGGCGTGAAGAAGGGTGACCGCGTCGCCCTCTACCTGCCGATGATCGGCGAGCTGCCGGTCGTCATGCTCGCCTGCGCGCGTATCGGCGCCATCCATATGATGGTGTTCGGCGGCTTCAGTGCCGAGGCCCTCAAGTCCCGCATCGACAACTGCGGCGCCAAGGTCCTCGTCTGCGCCGACAAGGGCTGGCGCGGCAAGAAGAACACCGCCAGCAAGACCAACGCCGACATCGCCATCAGCGGCGAGACGACGGTCGAGAAGGTCATCGTCATCAAGCGCGTCGACGGCGACGTACCCATGGTCGAGGGCCGCGACCTCTGGTATCACGACGAGATGGCGGCGCCGGACATCACGGCTGCGTGCGCCCCAGTGCCCGTCGACGCCGAGCACCCGCTCTTCATCCTCTACACCTCCGGCTCCACCGGCACCCCCAAGGGCGTGCTGCACAGCACCGGCGGCTACCTCCTCTACGCGCACGACTCAGCGAAGTACGTCTTCAACCTGCACGATGACGACATCCACTTCTGCACCGCCGACATCGGCTGGATCACCGGGCACAGCTTCCTCGTGTACGGCCCCCTGGCGAACGGCGCCACCAGCGTCCTGTTCGAGGGCCTGCCGACCTACCCGGAGCCGGACCGCTACTGGCAAGTCGTGGAGAAGCACAAGACCACGACGATCTACACCGCTCCGACCGTCATCCGCAGCCTCATGGGCCAGGGCAACGAGTGGGCCGAGAAGCACGACATGCCGTCGCTGCGCGTCATCGGCTCCGTGGGCGAGCCCATCGATCCCATCAGCTGGCTCTGGTACTACGAGAAGGTCGGCAAGGGCCGCATCCCACTGTGCGACACCTGGTGGCAGACCGAGACCGGCGGCCTCATGATCACGCCGCTGCCGGGCGCGTCCACCCTCAAGCCCGGCTCTGCCGGCAAGCCGTTCTTCGGCGTGCAGGCAAAGGTCCTCAAGGACGACGGCTCGGATGCCGACGTCGGCGAGTCCGGCCAGCTGGTCATCACCGCTCCCTGGCCCGGCATGATCCGCGGCACGTGGGGCGACGAAGACGGCAAGCGCTTCAAGGAAGTCTACTTCTCGATGTTCAAGGGCGTGTTCACCACCGGTGACGGCGCTGCTGTGGACGCCGACGGCGACTTCTGGCTCAAGGGCCGCATCGACGACGTGCTCAACGTCTCCGGTCACCGCATCGGCACCTCCGACGTGGAGGCCGCTCTCGTGGCCAGCCCCAAGGTCGCCGAGGCCGCCGTGGTCGGTTTCCCGCACCAGATCAAGGGCACCGGCATCTACGCCTACGTGACCCTCAATGAAGGCGTCGAGCCGAGCGACGACCTCAAGAAGGAGCTCGTCGTGCACGTGCGCAAGGTCGTCGGCCCGATCGCGACGCCGGACAAGATGCAGTTCGCGACCGGCCTGCCGAAGACCCGCTCTGGCAAGATCATGCGCCGCATCCTGCGCAAGATCGCCGAGGGCGAGTTCGACTCCCTGGGCGACACGTCCACGCTGGCCGATCCAGCCGTCGTCGACGATCTCAAGGAGAACCGCCAGTAGTACGGCGGGCTCAGCTAGACCTACGCTCGAGAGGGCGGGCGGCCGCAAGGCCGCCCGCCCTCTCTGCGTACGGGGCGGGCGTGGAGCGCCCGCCGCCGCAGGTAACTCCGTCAGCGCCCTCTCAGGGAGTGGGGCTCGCCGCCGGCGAAGCTGTGGGCGCGCCGGTGGACACGACGATCGTCACCGTCGTCCCCGCAGCGGCGACGACCCCGCCGGAGGGAGTCTGCGAGATCACGTCGCCACTGGGCACCGACGTGCTCGACTCACGGCTGACGACGACCACGAACCCGGCGCCGATGAGCTGCGTCTGCGCGGTCGTCTGGGACTCGCCGACGACGCCGGGCACCGGCAAGGTGCTCGCCGTCGGGCTCGGTGACGCGGTGGCGACGACCGTCAGCGCCACCTTGGTGCCCTCCGGTGCCTTCGTGCTGGCGGCCGGGTCCTGCGACACGACCGAGCCGCCCGGCGCGTTGATCGTCTGCACTTCGGTGACCTTGCCCACAGCCAGTTTGGCGACGAGGAGCGTATTGGTGGCCCCGCTCTGCGTCATCCCGACGACGTTGGGCACCGTGACGTCCGCCTTCACGGGCGTTTCGCTCTTGAAGACGCCGCCGGCCCAGAGCGCGGCCAGCACGGCGACGGCGACGATGACGAGCACGCCCAGCGCCCAGATCCACCCCCGGTTCTTGGGCTTCTGCGGGGGCGGCGCCGTCTCGACCTGCGCGGAGCCCAGGATGGATGAGAGGTCGGCCTGGAGCTGTGCGGCAGAGCCGCGGCGCATCGGGTCCTTGTCGAGCGTGCGCAGGACGACCTGCGCGATGGCCGGCGGCACGTCGGGATCGCGAAGCTGGGGCGGCTGGACGACGCCGTCGATGTGTTCCTGCGCCACGGTGCGCGCGTCGGGGCCGTCGAAGACGTGTGTGCCGGTGAGCATGAGGTACAGGACGAGGCCGAGCCGATACACGTCAGAGGCCGGCTCGGCGGCTTTGCCCTGCGCCTCCTCCGGGCTGAGGTACTGCGCCCCGGCGGCCGGCGCGCCCGGCCGCAGATCGGACTGCGGGTACCCGCCGGCCAGCCCGGCTCCCGTGAGCTTGACCGTGTTGTCGGTGGTCCGGACGACCTGCTCCGGCCCGATGCCGCCGTGCACCACGCCCTGGGCGTGAAGCGCCGCCAGACCCGCGGCGGCCTGCGCCCCGATCATGCTCGCGTCGCTCACCGGCAGCGCGCCGCGAGCGACCAGAGCGAGCGCGTCGGTGCCCTCGACGTCCTCGGTGACGACGAAACAGTCCAGCCCGTCGCGCCCGACGTCGAGTACCGCCGGAAGGTCGAGGTGCCGAGCCGCCGCGACGACGCCCATCTGGCGCTGGAACGCGTCGGCGTCGTAGGGCCGCACGACGGTTATGCGCACGCTGCGGCCCTGCAGGTCGAGGGCGCGATGGACGGCGAGCGCCCTGCCGGGTGGCAGCGCCTCCACCAGCCTGTAGCGCTGGGCATAGAGGGATTCGGTCACACGAGCACCTCCCGGTACAGGGTCGTCGACGGGTCGTTCCCGCCGCGCCGCGAGTGAAAACGCCCGCGGAGCCGAGCGCGCTTGCGGGTCACGGGCACGGCCCAAGCGCGGCCCAAGGGGCGAGGCGCTGCCGCGCGCTGCTCCACCTCGTCCACCGGAGCAGGGTGAACCGGCGAGGCCGACGGCGTAGAGTAGGCGCAGAGTCCCGCGCCGGACTCCGTTTCGTGCTGGGCGCACTCACCGTCGAGGCCCGGTACGCGCGCGGGGCTCACCCACGAGTCGTCAAGTCGGCTCGTCGTGGACGCGGTGCAAGCGGCGGAGTAGAGCAACCACGGAAGATGGGACAAGCGCCATGAGCACGAGGAACCTGGACAAGCTCTTCGACCCCAAGAGCATCGCCGTGATCGGCGCGTCCAACAAGAAGGGGTCGGTCGGCTACATCCTGCTGCGCAACCTGATCGGCGCCGAATACGAGGGGATCGTCTATCCCGTCAACGTCTCGGCCCAGTCCGTACAGGGCATCCAGGCCTACGCGAGCATCAGCCAGGTGCCGCGCAAGATCGACCTGGCGATCATCGCCGTGCCGGCGAAGGCCGTGCTCGAGACGATGCGCGAGTGCGGCGAGGCCGGGGTAGCCGGCGCCGTGATCGTGTCGTCCGGCTTCAAGGAGATCGGGGCGAAGGGCCGCAAGCTCGAGGAGGAGATCGTCGCCGTCGCCAAGTCCTACGGCGTGCGCATCGTCGGTCCCAACTGCCTCGGCTTCATCCGCCCTTCGGTGAACCTCAACGCGACATTCGCCCACGTGATCCCGCCGGCCGGACGCGTCGCCTTCTTCAGCCAGTCCGGCGCTCTGGGCACCGCCATCCTCGACTGGGCGGCCGCCAACCAGGTCGGGTTCTCCGCCTTCGTGAGCGTCGGCTCCATGGCCGACGTCGACTTCGGCGACCTTATCGACTACTTCGGCGCCGACGCCCACACCAGCAGCATCATCCTCTACATCGAGTCGATCACCGACGCGCGCAAGTTCATGAGCGCCGCGCGTCACTTCGCCAAGAGCAAGCCGATCATCGTGGTCAAGAGC
>Ga0075520_1001053_pt1 | contig 12988 bp, 16 predicted proteins | sample NGEPerB_FD_75100 | JGI IMG/M metagenome (GOLD analysis project Ga0075520, IMG submission 75100) | Arctic peat soil microbial communities from the Barrow Environmental Observatory site, Barrow, Alaska, USA - NGEE PermafrostAB12-B | ecosystem: Environmental > Terrestrial > Soil > Wetlands > Peat ... | reverse complement strand
GAACAGATTCAATTCCTCCTCGGCCACGTTTCGGTTCAAACTACGGAGCGCTACCTTGGTTGCAAACAGCGGATCAGCGGAGCGGTCAACGACCGGATCGGTATCGAACCGTAGCGCCGAGGGTAATGGGCGACCCACCAGCGCAGCGATGCGCCGCACCAAGGGAGCGACTTGGCGACAACCCGTCAACATGGATTGCTTCCGAGACCGATCCAGACGGTGCACTGACATGACAGAATTCATGGGGAGTAATCCGGCGAGACTTCCAGGCCCGGACATATCGGGCGTCAACCGGTACACATCCGCCGGGCCGGCTTTACGCGACCCGGTTCCGTCCGCGTCCCGTGCCGAGTGGGTCCACACGGCTCAGCGTGCCGGGAGACTTCACGCGGGGCTCCGTCTTCAGAGTACTCGGCATGAACGCGTGCTAGATTAAATGAAATCACGCCGTTAGCGCCGGAGGCCGAGGAGTTGATTGACATTTGCGGACGGAAGATTAAGGTCCAGACGGGAGCCAAATCGCAGACAGTGAACATCTGTAGTAGCTCCAATATTCACGGCCAGTATGACTATATCGCGCGCCTTCGCCCACCGTCCGTCTCACCCGAGATCCTCATTAATCAGAACTTCAATTCGATAAGGGAGCTAGTCGAGTACTTGGAATCCCACCACGAGGGCGTGATAGAGAAATCGCCGGGCGCCCGGTCGGCATCCACAACCCGAGTGCAGGGGGCGTGCCACCCGCGGGGCCCGGTTTTTGTTCCGAGCTTCTACTTCTGCAATGGTAAAGTACGTGGTTGTTTAATTCGGCAGATGTCTTCCTAATCGGTAGCTGCCCAGCGAAGATTACGTAGGGGTTCCCGACGGGACTAAGCCGCCGGTTGATCAAGCCCTGCAGTGAGCTCCCTTACCGCCGCTGCGGTTCACGGTGGGGCGGACTACACTGCCTCGCATCATGACCCAAACGTGCTGTCGGGCTGGGGATCGATCTCCTTTGGCAGAGCGTAGTAAATCTTGTCGACCAGGGGTTGACACCAACTCCTGTCAGATCGAGCTTCAAATTCTTCCCGCGCGCCCATTTCCTCAACTGCCGCAACATGCCGCCACCGCCGCTGCCGACGTCGATAACCGATATCGGCCGCTCTGCTGGAAAATTCCGCTAGGGCGCGCTTTAGCCAGAGCAGGGTCGGACGGTAAGCGAGCGTCAGAACAACGTTGATACGCTCGAGATCGCGCAGATAGTCATCGAATTCCTTAAAGGAAACCGGATCGGTATCCATCAGTTCGGTCGCCGTGGTGCCGGCTGAAATCCTGCTGGGTCACGATTCACTACCCGCTGCTTCGAACAGCATGCTCTCGACCGGCGGCGCAATTTGCGCGGGACCGCGCAAGCAGTTCCTTCGGCAACCCGGCACTCTCCTCCACGGCATCCAGGACAGCGTGCTCTCAGGGAACCGCCCAGAGCAAGAAATCCTCTGCCCCTCCGCCGTTAAGGTCATTCATGCAGGCAAGGAAGTCCAGCTGCAATTGTGGAAGGAACCAGACCCGATCGCACCATATCGAAGCCGGGGCACAGCGGTGGCGATACGATTCTGATAGGCATCGGTCATGGCGCTTCGCCATGCCGCAGTTTTTGGACCATTAGCAGTTCGGTGACCCCCCCAAAAAAGAGACGGGAATCGATCACAGAAAATCCTTTGTCCCGGAAAATATCCCGCAAGTGAGGGCGGTCGGGAAAGCGCTGGAGGCTTTCGGCTATGTAACTATAGACTTCATGATTGCGGTGCAGAAGCGTACCCCACAGTCCGGTCCATGTCTTCAGACCCCAGTATTCCATCTTCTGTGGGATCTTTCCGCCCGGTTTGGAGAAATCGAGAAAAGCCGCCACGCCGCAGGGTTTTAGAACGCGGCTGATTTCGTCAATAGCTGTTCCGAGGTCCGGTGCATTCCGCAGGGCGTAGCCGCCGGTGACGATATCCACGGATTCGGAAACGATGTCAAGCGATCCCATATCCTGGTTGGCGAAACTGACATTCGGATGAGTATTGCGGTGACGGGCGATTTCCAGCATCGGCTCGGTGATGTCCACGCCGGCTATGCGGCCACGCGGGTATTTGCCGGCAAGCAGAAACGCGATGTCGCCGGTGCCGCAGGCGAGATCAACGCAAACAGGGGACTCGTGAGAGGGAAGCAATGAAATCAGAGTGCGCTTCCATGCCGCGTCCTGTCCGAAAGAAAGTGCTCTAGTGATGAAATCGTACCGGGGCGCGACCTCGGAAAAATTCCTTTCGGTATAGTATCTCTTCGTCTCGGCATTCTCGAGATGATCGCCGATTTTCAAAACAAAGCGACCGGTCACTGGATCTCCATTTTCAAAGGGTCGAAAAAGGGCTTACAGCTGAGTTTCGGTTGCCGCGTTCACAGACTCCTTGTTCACACTCCATAGTCCCGTCGCAGCGCGGCAGTCGGGACAGTTGCAGGCTGCCTATTGCTTAAAGACCAAGGGAGGCCCGCTGACTCGCTTCCCCTTGAGGTCGACAGTCACCTCGACGGTGTCGGCGATCTTAACGAAGGGAATACCTTTGGTCATGCCGTAGTCCTTACGGTTGAAGGCCATGGTCCCATGAATCTCGCCTGAGCCTGTCCCCGCACCGGAAACGGTTAGCGTCAGCGTCTCGGATTTAGAGGCTCCACGAATCGTGAAGTCGCCCTGCACATCGAACGTGTTGGGGCCGGTCTGGACAATCTTCTTTGACCGGAATGTGATCAAAGGATTCTCCTTGACGTCGAAGAAATCGCTACCCTTCAGCTTGGAGTCCTTCATACCACTTCCGGTATTGACGCTGGCTGCCTGAATCTTGATGTCCAAAGCGCCAGTCGTCACATCAGTAGACGTAAACGTTAGAGCGGCATCCCACTTGTCGAAAGTACCGTCTATGGCCACCGATGCCTTCACAGAGAACTTAACCGAGCTGTCTTCCGTCGTAATCTTGAAAACAGGAACCTGTGCTCGGCTTAGTGACGGAAACACGGCGGACGCTAAGAAGAAGAAAACGGCGAATCGTATGCTACCGTGTGCACGTCTTTTCGACATGAATTTCCTCCCACCGGTTGCCGTGAAAGCAACCAAGTGAACCCCGAACAGGCTCGGCCTATGATACTTGATGTTTGCTCGGAGGTACCGTCAAATGTTACAGGCCGAATGGCGGAAAGATGGGCTGCATACCACGGCTCGATAATCACTACCCGTCGCCCTGGATGGGCCCTATACGGACTTTGGCTGTATAACATAGCCATGACCTTCCTGCGCCGCGTCGTAATGCCCTTTCGCAGCCGCAAGTTTGGCCGGAATCCGGAGGCCAGATGGGCGAATTGCGCCTTTGGGACGATTCAAGCGTCCGTCGCTTTGCTAGTGCTGTTGTCGCTGGTGCATCCATCGCGGGCTTTCGCGGCGAATCCTGACCTGGAGACTGTGCTGACTGGCTCGCGCCAGCGTATTGAGAAATTGGACTACCGCGTGAGCGGGCGACTCACACGAGTGGAAGGTAATGGCAAGCGCACGAACTACAAGTTTGTCGCCAAGGCCCACTGGTTTCCCGATGGTCTGCGTCTGCTATGCGAAATCTCGGGGCCTGGCTCAGAGAAGACGACTCTTCTTCTGCATATGACCGTGAGTGGGCACTTGACTATCGAGGCGCTACTTCCTGGCGAGAAGGCCGCTAGCGTGTTGCCATTCGAACGTTGGAACGACTCACTAGTGGGAACAGACTTCTCCTATGAAGACATGGTAGAGAGCCAGTTCTTCTGGAAGAATCAGGAACTCCTGGCACCGGAGAAATACGCCGCACGGGATTGCTTTGTCCTTAACAGCATGCCCGGCTCTCAGGACCGTACTTACTATGATTCGGTAACATCGTGGGTTGACCGCGGCATCTTGTTCCCTGTGCATGTGGTGAAGACGCTTCGCGGGACAAGACAGCAGAAGGAATTCATTTACTATGGGCTGCGGCAGGTCAGCGGCGTTTGGTCTGCGACGCACGTGGAGGCAAAGCTGCAGGGCAAGCCCGGCTCCTCGATTCTGGTAATCGAAAGAGGCTCAGCAAAGGCAAATCTCGGACGCAAGGACTTTGATCTCAGCCGGTCCAGCGCTCACGGAGAGAAAGTGCAATAGATCAAATTGTTTAATTAGGCTATTGCGAGGCACTGTGCTGTCGCTGAATCATCCACGGTGTTCACCGTCATGGGATAAGTTCTCTTTCAGACGTTGCCGGGGCACCATGTAAGCCAAAGGGCCACCAATTCCAGTCGCCGGCAAGTTGCAATAGTGCCGGCCCGACGACCATCCGCACCGCTGTAGCATCAATGAACACAGCCACGGCTAGCGTAAAACCCAGCATTTGGACGACCAGAAAGCTTCCCACGGTGAATGCGGTGAAGACGGCAATCATAATTGCCGCGGCGCTCGTGATGAGCCCGGCCGTCCGCGCCAGGCCCTCGATCACCGCTGATCTCTCGGATAGACCGCGCCGCCGTTCTTCGAGGACTCGGGCGACCAGGAAGACCTCATAGTCCATGCTCAATCCGAAGACGATGGCAAACGAGAGAATCGGCACGATCGGGTATATGACGCCGGTCGGTCCGTCGAGCCCAAAGAGTTTGCTACCGTGGCCTTCCTGAAAAACGACAACTAACGCACCGAATGAAGCGCCAACGGAGAGTAGATTGAGCAGAATTGCTTTGACAGCCGCAAATAAAGAACGTAACCCGATCAGGAGCGCCAGCAAGCTCCCCAATACGACGCCAAGGACCACCCTCGGCAACCGCTCTTTTACTACCGAGTCATAATCTGCGTCGAGTGCGGGAACGCCGCCGACGCGCAACACAGCGCCGGGCACGCCGGTCATCGCCGCGACATCGGAGGAACGCACCTCTCGTACCCATCGTATCTGTTCGTTGGGCGAAAGAGAGGCGGTGGGCAGCAACTCAATCAAGGTAGCTTGGCCATCGCTGCGTAGGAAACTCTTGCGGATTGACTCGGGCACATCGTCGACAGCATCCGGGGTGTCAGACATTCCCGTGAGGGTCGGAAGAGATAAGACCTCTTCCGCTCTAGGATCGCTCTGGAAGCGCTTCGTCAAGCGAATGACGGCAAGCCAGCCAGCCGGCGAGAGCGGCGGAGACTGCGGCGGCAACTCCAGGACCACTCGCAGGGACTGCACAATACCCGACCGCCCCATGCCTTGAAGCGTGTGCAGTGCTTGCACCGACTCGGCTGCGGCCGGGAACGAGCCATGGTCGGGAAGCCCGGGAGAGATTCTCCGCGCCTGGAACGCAAGGATCAGTAGCGGAATCCCGGCGACAAGCAGAGCTGTCCAGGGCCGGCGGGTTATAATGCTGCCCCACCGCACCCACCGCTCATTCGCCGCGCATAGGCGGTCCCGTGTTTTGAATCGTCTGGCTGGAAGGCGCACTCTGGCTGCATTAATGCGATGTCCTAGCAGACCAAGCACCCAAGGCAGAATGAATGTACACAGCATGACACTAAAAGCGGTTACCAGCAGGCCAGCTATCCCGATGGAGCGCAGTTCGCTGATGGGCACAGTCAGCAGCGCTGAAAATCCGATTGCAACTGTCGTGGCCGAGATTATCAGCGTCCGCCCCGCTTGCCCGGCAGCAATATCGGCAGCGTGGCCGGGATCATATCCCTCAGCCAATGCTTCGCGAAACCGGCTCACCATCAGCAATGCATAGTCGATGCCCAAGCCAAGGCCGAGCATCGTCGCCAGATTCTGCACCAGAATCGACAGGTGCAGATAATGCGCAAGTAGCGCAGCCGCACCCATCGCCATCGAGATTGAGAGCACTCCAACTCCCAGCGGCAATAGCGCGGCCACAAGACTGCCGAAGGCCAGCAACAGCAGCAAGAGAGTTACCGGCATCGCTCGTTCCTCGGCATGGTTGACTTCATCTGCACTGACCTTGCGAAGATCGAAGGTCAGTGGCGTTTCACCCGTAATCTCCAGTCTGATATTGGGGTATAGCGACCTAAGCTGACCTTCCATCCAGTCTGCTCTTGCCCTCAGTTTGGGGACCAACGCCTCGACAGTTTCATCGTGCGGGTCCAACCCGACGATGATCAAGGCCCCGCCATTGTTCCCAGTGAACAGAGCATCTGGCCAATCCAGACTCGAGACGGCACCCGAAACTCCAGGCAGACTACGCAATGAACTGGTTAACAAGCCCAATGCATCTGCGCCTTTTGCTGAATCCGGATCGGGAATACCGCTGATCACTAGGACCAGGCGGTGGGCGTACGGAGACTGGAAACGCTGCGCCAGTTCCAAGCCAACTTTTTCGGATTCTCCGCCCTTGATGTGAACAGCTGTCTCCAGGCGACGTTCGACTTTGTAGGAAAAGGGCAGCAGCGCAAGCGCCATGACAAACCCCGACATCGCCAACCAGAATCGGCGACGAGCGGCATCTTGGCCAGTCTTCAAGCTTGGCATTACGATGGAAGATCCACGTCGTTTACTGGTCCGTCTGAGAGCAATGAAACGATTTCGGTGATCGGGCACATCCATGATACAGGGCCAAACTGGATATTCATTGGGCTGCGGCCTTGAGCTTAGTTAACGATAGATGTGGGGAACTGCCCGTTAAACCCTTGTCAATCGAGGGACGTGGCCGACGAAGACTTCGCTGTATGATTACCCGCCAATCACTCATCAAGGAACGAATTAGGAAGCTCAAAGAGGATTAGTAATGATAAACGATAGATACCTATCGGGACTGCCCCGACGCAGAAGTTTACCCCGGTCGCTTGCGTCTATGAATGCCGGGCGACCCACACAGCGGGAGTAAGGTCTGGAAGGCACCGGATCGGGAGATCGGCAAGCCGGGGAGAACCCTGGAAAAGTAATCGCGCACTGGGACTTGCAGCCGACGGCAGCTTTCCACGACCGAGAGAATCGCTGCAACCTTCGGTCCCGCTTGTGGGCTGCCGATGTGAATCCAGTTCTTCCGACCCAGAGCCACGGGACGCATGGAATTCTCCGTAAGGTTATTGCTCGGCTCAAGTTCCGGATATTCCAGAAATCGTGTAAGTTTCCTCCAAAGCGTGAGCGCGTACTGGCAAGCCTTGCTGAGTGCGCTGGAAGGCAATGCAACGGACTGCGCTGCGTCGATCTTGCTACGAATATCATCGAGAAGAGGCTTGGCTGTTTCCTGACGCCGAACATGGCGCGCGGCAACACTCAGGGCCTTGCGGCGAGCTTCGGCGTCGACGGAGAACAGTTCGTCTATCCGCGCCACGATCGGAGTTGCCACCGGGTCTCGGGGATTCAGTTGCACCGCTTCGAAAAACTGTCTTCTTGCATGAGACCAGCAAGCGGCATGCACCATTCTCGGCCCGCCGATCTGGTCATAAGCCGCGTATCCATCGGTTTGGAGAATGCCTTGGAACTGTCCCAGGAACCGCTTCGGTCCATCGCGTCCACGGCCTAAACGGAAGTCGAACACCACAATCCCTCCGGGGCGACCATATTGCCAGAGATACGCTTGGTGATTCTTTCCCTGGCCCTCGCGTGTCTGCACATCGACCGGGGTTCGTCCGCCTGAATGTAACTTCCGCTGGTCAACTCTCGCTTCATCGCGGCGACCACAGGAACTAGCAACTCGCCGCTCTCTTTTTCATGCGATGGCAGCGATGCTTGTACCGTCGAGCCTGATGAACGCCGGCTATGAGACACTATCAATATGAGATTTCTCTCACCCTGCCCTCTTCGCTCCGTCATTACGTCTATCCATCTAAGAGGCGAATAATGGCATCTTCCACCCTGCTCACGCCCAGTTCCGGCCGTTCCAGATTCAAAACCGTTCTCTGGATCTCCCTTGGTCTCACTGCGCTCTTTGTGTTCATCACTTCAGAAGCTCTTCTCGTCACCGATTACTCCATGTACCACGCCTACCGTCTGCAGGTCATCGCCGACCGCCATCTCCTCATCCCCCATACGCTCTGCGGCGTCATCGCTCTCCTGGCCGGTCCTATTCAGTTCTCGTCGCGGCTTCGCCAGCGTCACTTGAAATTCCATCGCGTCCTCGGCCGCATCTACGTCGTCTGCGTCTTTATCGGCGCCTTGACCGGGATAGCCCTCGCCGCCGGCCGCCCCGGCCTGCCAGGAACCTCCATGCAGGCCGCCGCCTGGATCGTCTGCACCACCGCCGCCTTCATCACCGCGCGCAACCGCCAAATCGTCCAGCATCGCCAATGGATGGTTCGCTCCTATGCAGTCACGTTTACCTTCGTCTCCAGCCGGGTGCTCAATCTCTGGCCCCGCTACTGGAGCCATCTTGGCGACACCTTCGCCGCCGTCGGCGTCATCGCGTTTACGCTCGCTTCCCTGCTTATCGTCGACCTCGGCCTCAACTGGCGCGAGCTCACCACCCGTCGTGCCTGATGGTCGCCGACTATGAGAGCTATCAATATGAAACCATTCGCGCCCCTCGCGCTTGCGGCACTCCTCCCCGTGCAAGACGAGGTTCTCATCCTCGGCGGTGGAGTGGCAGGCTGTGCCGCTTTGATCGCGCTCGCCGCAAGGGACGAGAGATATTGACTGTCGCCGTGGTTCACATGAACAAATCGTAATGAACGAAAGTACATCGCAGGCGTCTAAAATAGGTGAATCCCTGTATCCCAACGAACGAAGACCGCGATTCCTGACAAAGCCCGTTGCGGAACCGGCAGGTGCGTCTCCGCGCAGAAAAGCTACGCGGCTCCGGGCTCAACAAGTTTGGAAACGTAAACCTGAATCAAATGAAATTGCAGAAATTTAATATCGGCATCATCGGTGGCGGAATTGGCGGCGTTGCCGCGGCGGTGGCGCTCCACCGCGCGGGCATTGAAGTGACAGTCTACGAGAGGGCTACCGAGTTCCGCGAAGTCGGCGCGGGTATGATGCTCTGGCCTAACGCCACGCGCGTTCTAAAGGAATTGGGCCTGCTTGAAAGGGTATCGGCATCGAGCGGTTCAAGCCAGCATTTTCTCGTTCGCTCCAGTGCGGGTGCGGTCCTGATGGATATTCGGCTCGGCCAGTTTGACGTGCCCGCGCTATGCACACGCCGCTCGGACCTGCTGGATGCGTTGCTCTCGGCACTGCCGCCCGAACGGATCCGCCTCGACCACGATTTCGAATCCTTCGAGCAGCGAAAAACCGGCGTCAGAGTTAACTTCTTCGGGAGTGTGTCAGGAGGAGGTGTCTCTGCGGAACACGACTTCGTTATCGGTGCCGATGGTATACGCTCGCGCGTCCGTTCTCAGCTATTGGGAGTCCACGAACCCATCTACCGGGGCTACACCGTCTGGCGCGGGCTGGCGCGTCTTATGGGCGCTGTTCCGTCCGGCTCGAACAGCGAAACCTGGGGACGAGGAAAACGCTTCGGCATCCTCAATACCGGCGGCGACCGGTTCACCTGGTACGCCACCGCAAACACCGATTCGGGCCACATCGATTCTTCCGAAGGGCGTCAGGGTGAACTCCTGCGGATGTTCGCGGGCTGGCACGAACCGGTAGAACGTCTGATCGGCGCGACGGACGAGGGCAACATTCTGAAAAATGGCGCTTACGATCTCGCACCGCTGAAGCGCTGGGGATATGGACGAATAATGTTGCTCGGCGATGCCGCCCATCCGTGTACGCCAAATCTCGGATTGGGAGGTTGCATGGCTCTCGAAGACGCGCTTGTCCTTGCGAAATCGTTTTGCAAAGAGGCTTCTCCCGAATCAGCTCTGCGCCGCTACGAATCGCTGCGCCGTGGGCGAACCCGCCATGTGCAGCAACGCTCGCTTCTGATGGGCCATATCGGGCAATGGGAGAATCGGCTCGTCGCGAGCGGACGCCAAATGGTGACAAGTATGCTTCCGCACGAGATTTTTGAACGTAATTTAAGAAGGGTCTATTCTTATGCGACGTAGAGTCCTGACCCGCCTTCTTTATGGGGACCGCAGTCTGACTTCTACGCGGCGGTTGTAGCAGGCTGTGCCTCTCCTTGCTCAGGAGAAAGCGCAGGAGACGGTAATCGACAGCCAGCGCAGCACGATCCACCATTCACGTCGGCAAATCCACATGCTGTCGGCGGCAGCCCGTGACCATACGACCAACATACCCATCTCTCTCGGTACCATCCGCGAGTCTACCGCTCCTCAACACAGTTCAGCGTCGAAACGGCGAGGATGACGGTCAGCAGGCGAACGACTCGAAACGCTCGGCTTTCTTCCGCTCGTGACGGTTTCCGGGCGGTAGCAAGCGGCGAAATCATCGAGATCGGCGCGCTTCACCGTGATGGACCACAACCAGACCTCTGGCCCGCGTTGCTGAGAAGCGGGCTGTAAGGTATGCCTTTGTAGCTGTCGACGATGCCACCCGAACACTTCGCAGCAACTCTACTCTTCGTGATGGGTTTGAGCGAGAAACACCGATACAAGATGCGGGACTATACGTGCGGAATATTGCAACAGTTCGCAGATAGACGCATAACTAAACGCACACTGCCGGGCGCCGGAATTCTATACTGAACGTGCATCATTGCGGTTCATTAATCAACCACCCCTACGAGGAGAAAATGAATCGAAAACAGCCAAGTCTTCGTGCACCGTGCCTGCCGCTTCTCGTATCTGCGTTGTTTGCCTTGATTTCGCCTCTGGCGGCCCAGCAAACCGAACTGAGGTTGGATCCAGCGAAAACGGGAATCGACTGGACCCTCGGCGCGACCATACATGAGGTGGAAGGCACTTTCGGCTGAAGTCGGGCGATATTGTGTTTAACCCCAAGACCGGAGAAGCCAGCGGACAACTGATCGTTGATGCTACGAGTGGTGACAGCGGGAACAAAAAGCGTGACGCTGATATGAACAGAAACGTTCTGGAGAGCGCGAAATATCCGGAGATCGTTTTTTCTCCTAAGCACGTTACCGGATTCGTGTCTGGTCAAGCATCGTCAACGGTCCAACTGGCCGGGACCTTCACGATCCACGGCGCGTCCCACGAACTCACCCTTACAGTGCCCTTCACCGCGAACAACACATCCGTCGAGGCCCACACCAAGTTTCCGATTCCCTTCGAAGAATGGGGCATGAAAAATCCCAGCAACATGTTTCTAAAGGTCGATAAAGTAGTGCAACTCAGCATTACCGCAGTCGGCGAACTACAATCCGCCACGCAACCATCCGCGCGCCGCTAGCTATTGCCAAATGGGCTTGCAACAACCGCGACAAGGCGCGCGAGGACAGTGGTCACAGGATTCATTGTGACTAAGCCAAGCACCAACTCGGTGAAGACAGGAGATCCTTCACTAGAGGAACACGCACGGTTGCAGGAGCGGCTCAAGCTTGCGTTTCAGAACAGCATGCCGATTCCGGTCGCGACGAATACCTGCCCGATATGCAGATCGAAGAGATAGCTGCGTGGGTCGTGGGCCAGCACTTGAGTGTGCATCGTGATTGGGCAGAATTCCGAATGACAACTAACCCCTGCGCTTCCGATCATTTTAAGAACGGCCGCTTCTTCAATCCTGGAGTGCTGCCACAGAGCTTCGCCAAATTTCTCAAGTGGGTCACTCGTCGGAAGTTAGGTCCATGGCGCAGATTCGTCACCACGCCTCCCGGACCAAGGCCGGCTGATCGCGTCAGCGGCAGCCAGCTTCGCGTTACGTTTGTGAACCACTCGACATTTCTGCTGCAGAGCGAAAGCTTCAATATACTCACTGATCCTGTGTGGTCCGAGCGGGTCAGTCCCGTTTCTTTTCTCGGTCCCCGGAGGCACCGTAATCCCGGAATTCTTTTCGAGGATATTCCTCCCATCGACTGCATTCTCATCAGCCACAATCACTACGATCACCTCGACATGCCCACGTTGAAGAGACTCGCGAGCCAACACCAGAGTGCGGTGTTCTGCCCGCATGGACTTGCAGGACTCATGGCCAGGGCCGGATTCAAGGAGGTCTACTCGCTCGACTGGTGGCAACTGCATGCGTGGAAAGGCTTACGCCTTCACTGCGTGCCGGCACAGCATTTTTCTTCTAGAACGCCCTTCGACAGGAACCGCACGCTTTGGTGCGGATGGGTAGTCGAATACGCCGATGGGCCCGTTTACTTTGCTGGCGATACAGGTTTCGGCAATCACTTCGCCGCCATCAACGCGCAGTTCGACGCGTTCCGTCTCGCCCTGCTCCCTATTGGTGGTTTCAAGCCTGAGTGGTTCATGGGACCAATACACATGACGCCGGAGGAAGCCGTCGAAGCCCACCGCATTTTGAACTCTCAGACCTCGGTCGCCATGCACTTCGGAACCTTTGCACTCGCCGATGATGGCGAAACGGAACCCACCTGTCGCCTAAACGCATGTCTGGGCTGGTCGCAGGATGCAAGCGAATTCTGGACACTGAGTGAGGGCGAGTCTCGAAACGTACCTCGGTCCGCGACAAACCGTTCAGAATGCTAGATTCGCCCGGGGTTTGATGGCAGTGCCATTAGTTGCTGATGGGCCATAAACCGACATGTGGGAGATTACTCCCGAGAAGCGTGCAACTGGCGTTTGCCAGACAGGATGCAAAGGAACAGTGGGAGAGCGATGATGGTGGGCGCCGGTCGGATGACAGCTACAGCCCGCGCCGACACTGGCGCTTCAAAAGCCCGACGGGAAGCGTGGGTCCGGGGTTGCGTACAGCCGTGTGATGACGCTCGTCAGCTTTGACGACGATCTCGATTGGGAGTTTGCCTTTGATTCGCGCCTTGGGCATCCGGCCGGTCCTCGGAGGAGCCAATGGCGAAGAGATCCAAAAAACGGTGCGAGCAATTGCCCATCTTGCACCCGCATGCAGCCGGCATCGATGTAGGTGCGAGCGAGTTGTTTGTCGCAGTCAGCGCTGATCGTGATCCCCAACCTGTCCGCAGTTTCCCAACCTTCACTCGCGATCTGAATGCACTTGCGGACTGG
>Ga0075520_1001051_pt1 | contig 12997 bp, 9 predicted proteins | sample NGEPerB_FD_75100 | JGI IMG/M metagenome (GOLD analysis project Ga0075520, IMG submission 75100) | Arctic peat soil microbial communities from the Barrow Environmental Observatory site, Barrow, Alaska, USA - NGEE PermafrostAB12-B | ecosystem: Environmental > Terrestrial > Soil > Wetlands > Peat ... | reverse complement strand
GTTTTGCTGGCAGGAATCGCGGCCACCAGCGCTTGAAACCATATCCAGCCGCGATTCCTGCCAGCAAAACACCTGCCAGGATCAATGCAGCCTTTCGATTGCGGACCTTGCGCTGGACCTCCAGGACATGGGTGCGACGAACTGTTTCCGTCGCCAGCTCATCGCCGGAAAGGATCCGGGTAAGGTCGGCCCGCAACTCCCGCGCCGTCTGATAGCGCAGAGCGGGGTCCCTATCCAATGCTTTCAGGATCACCATTTCTAACGCAGCCGATACCTCGGGATTGATCAGGCAGGGGCGCACGGGATCGTAATGCAGAATGGCATCGATCAGCAGCGACGGCTGACGGTCGGGAAAGGCACGCTTACCCGTCGCCATTTCATAAAGCACGGCACCGGCTGCCCAAATGTCGGTTCGGGCATCGGTAGTTTCAGCCCGCAACAGCTCGGGTGCCATGTAGGGCAGCGTTCCGGTGACCGAGAGACTGGTGTTGAGGTTGGCCGTCTCAGCTAGTTCTATGGGTTCAACCAGCTTGGCCAAGCCAAAGTCTAGAATTTTCAATTGGCCGTCTGGGTTGATCCGTAGATTTCCCGGCTTGAGGTCGCGATGGATGACATTCTCGCGGTGCGCGGCTTCCAATCCCTTCGCCAGTTGCATGCCCAATTCCAGCACTTCCTTCTGCGGAAGCGGCTGCTGGCCCAGCATCTGGTCCAGATTGACCCCGGGGATATATTCCGTGACCAGATAATCAATGCCATGTTCCTCCCCGAAGTCGAAGGCCATGGCGATGTTGGAATGACTCAGCTTGCCAACCGCCAGCGCCTCTGTGCGGAACTGTTTGCGGGTAGCATCGTCGGCGAACAATCCAATGGGCAGTATCTTGACCGCGACGTCGCGCTGCAGTTGCTCATCATGGGCGCGAAAGACCACACCCATACCCCCGGCGCCGATCTGCTCGATTAGCCGATAGTGCCCCAATACTTGCCCGCTGCTGGGGGCTTGAATTGCCATTGCTCCGGATATTAGGTCAGCGGGCAATGGCCGTCAATGGCGCGCACCGGTCGCGAAGCAAGGTCTTGTTGGCTCTTAGTGGCAGGCTCGGGAATCCCTGAAAGATTGCAGCCGTCAAACTTTGAGAAAAATTCTTCTGCGATACATCCACCAGATAGGCAGAAAACATAGTCCGACTATGGTAAGCGAATACAGCAGCGATGCCATGGCCGGAGAAAACCCATGCGCGAAGCAATGCTGCAACAAGTAGTCCTGCCAACGCAACGGCACTCCCACCAGTTCCGACAAAACGTATGCGGCAATGGCATTCGTGCCGAAGATGACGAAGGGTGTGGTCCACCAGCCTCGATGCTGGTGTATGTCCGTGATCCAGTAACAGATCGCCAGGCAAAGCAGCGCGCATCCCGCCGTAAACAGCACATACGAGCTGGTCCACAGGTTCTTGTTGATGGGAAACCACGCGCTCCAAACTTCCCCGGCAACCAGTGCGGTCGCACCCACGGCGAACATTCTCGCCATCTTTTGCAATCGGCTGTGATTCGAGGCCAGCCACTGCCCAGTCAGAACGCCGCACAGCGTGGTGGCAATGGCCGGCAAAGTGCTGAGCACTCCCTCGGGATCGCGCGTTCCTTCGTACAGATGGCCCATCATGAGCCTCCGGTCGAGGTATGCCGCAAGGTTGGCGTTGGGATCAAGAAAGGGCATATCGCGCCCGGGCACTCCGTATCCGGGCACCGGCACGTATCGCATTAGTAGCCAGTAGCCCACCAGAAGGACTGCAATCCATAGCACGCGTGCATAAGTCTTGCAGTAAAGCGTAATCATCGCGGCGGCGAAGTAGGTGAGCGCAATGCGTTGCAAAACGCCGGGGATTCTCCACGTCGCTAGTTGGAAGGAGGGAAGTCCATTCAACAGCAGTCCGAGAGCGAAGATCGTCAGGCTGCGTTTTACCGTGTGCCAGACCAGCGATCGAGTGGAATCTCCGCGTCTCAGTCTTGACTGGAAGGAGAGCACGAGCGAAACGCCGACAATGAAGAGGAAGAAGGGAAAGATCAGGTCGGTTGGGGTCCACCCGTTCCATTTCGCGTGCCGAAGCGGCCAATAGGAAGCGGTGTTTCCAGGGTTGTTGACCAGGATCATGGCCGCGATGGTGGCGCCGCGAAAGACGTCCAGCGAGACTAGCCTCGCAGACGTTTCTGGCGCCTTCGCCACCTCAGTCGAAATCGCAACCCTAGTTGCAGCCATAAGCCGACGCGACCGTACCTTAGAAACTCGAAACTGAGAGTATGACAGTGGACTGGCTTGCGTCGAGATCAATCCACGTTCTTGTGCCTGTGTGTGCGCCGATCGGTCCAAGCTTGAAAACCCGCCCGTTCTCGGCAGCGAAGACGGGATTCTGTTGTACTGTCCGAAATTGGACATTACAATCCGTGTGGGGACACAGCCTCTCACCCCGGAGAACGCACGACCAACTTAACCCGCTGAGAACGCACCAACTAACACTGCCTGGAAATGGCTCTCCAGTTGCACTTACGAAGGCGTAATGGATATTGCCCGTCCTGAATTGAAGCGTCAAAAGCGCCGCCGGCAAATTCTGTGGGCCAGTATTGCGCTTGTGGTTTTGATTGGCGTCACTGTCGGCATTTCGCGGCTAAAACCGGCCGCCCCGACGGTGGATCGCAGCACCATTTGGACCGACACGGTGAAGCGAGGTTCCATGCTCCGCCAAGTACGCGGTCTGGGTACTCTGATCCCCAGTCACGAGGATGTCCGTCAAATTCCCGCCGAGACCGAAGCGACGGTCATCCGCATCGTCAAACTTCCCGGCTCGCTGGTGGAGCCCGACACCGTCTTAGTGGAGATGAGTAATCCTCAACTCGAGCAGGAGGCGCTGGACGCACAGCTGCAGGTGAAGGCGGCCGAAGCCGAGTACCAGAGCCTGAAGGTAAAGCTCGACAGCGATCTGATGACGCAAAAAGCTGGTGCCGCCACGGTCAACGCCGATTACGCCGAGGCGCAGCGTCAGGCGCAAACCGATAAATCGCTCTATGATCTTGGCGTAATTTCCGGTTTGGCCGCCAAGGCTTCCGCGGGCAAGGCCCAGGAACTGGTCACACGCAACGACATCGAAGATCAGCGCTTACAGATTAATCAGAAGGCCATCGCTTCTCAGTTGGCCGTGCAACAAGCCAAGGTGGAAGAGATGCGCGCGCTGGCCGGCCTCAAGCAGACGCAATTGCAGCGCCTGAAAGTACAGGCCGGGGTTGAGGGCGTCTTGGTGGACTTGCCGTTGCAGGTCGGTCAACACGTGCTCCCGGGAGCCGAGCTGGCAAGGATCGTGCAACCGAACCATCTCATGGCGGAACTGAAGATCCCGGAGACGCAGGCGCGCGATGTTCAGATCGGCGAGCCCGCATCGGTGGACACGCACAATGGCGTGATACCCGGTGAAGTCAGCCGCGTCGATCCCGGCGTGCAGAATGGCACAGTAACGGTCGATGTGAAGTTGACTGGCGAGTTACCCAAGGGTGCGCGCCCCGATCTGAGCGTGGATGGCACCATCGACTTGGAGCGGCTGGAGAACGTGCTCTACGTAGGACGCCCGGCTTTCGGTCAGGAAACCAGCACGGTTTCCATGTTCAAACTTGATCCCGACGGCAAGGGAGCGACGCGGGTGCAGGTGAAGACCGGACGCGCCTCGGTCAACTTGATTCAAATCGACTCCGGACTTCGCCAGGGCGATACCGTCGTTCTTTCTGATATGTCGCGGTGGGACAACACCGACCGCGTGCGGCTGGAGTAGAAAACAGCTTTTAGCAATTAGCTCTTAGCTTTTGGCTTGCGATTCTTAGGGTCCGCTTGGTGCGCTACGCAGTCCGCGTTCCCAGGGAAGAACAACGCAAAAGCTTTCGGAATACGAGTTATGCAGAGCACGTAACAGATAGCGTCAGACCAAAGCGAGTTGCCAATACGCAAGCCAAAAGCTAAGAGCTACGAGCCCGGTAACGATTCGTCATCACAATTGAAGGATCACAACATGAGCGATGCAGCAACCCCGCTAATTGAGATTGAAAATCTCACCAAGGTTTTTTATACCGATGAAGTCGAAACCCACGCCCTGGCTGGCGTCCATCTGATGGTGCGCAAAGGCGAGTATGTCGCCATGTCCGGGCCCTCAGGCTGCGGCAAGTCAACCTTGCTCTCCATCATCGGGCTGCTCGACACCCCGACAGGCGGTGACTACAAACTCAACGGGCAGCCGGTCGCGAATCTGGATTTCGCCGATCGGTCGCGTATTCGCAATCGCGAAATCGGATTCATCTTCCAGAGCTTTAACCTCATCGGCGATCTCACGGTGTATGAAAACGTCGAACTGCCGCTGACCTATCGCGATGGCATGCCCGCGGCCGAGCGCAAACGCCGGGTGGTGGAATCGCTGGAACGCGTTGGCATGGCCCACCGCCTGCGGCATTATCCCTCGCAATTATCTGGCGGCCAGCAGCAGCGTGTCGCCGTAGCGCGAGCGCTGGCCGGTTCGCCTTCTATCCTGCTGGCCGACGAGCCTACGGGAAACCTCGACTCGCGCAATGGCGAAGCGGTGATGGAGTTGCTGCAAAAGCTCCATCGTGAAGGCGCCACCATTTGCATGGTGACCCACGATCCTCGGTTCGCTGCGCATGCGGAGCGCGAGATCCACTTGTTTGACGGCAAGGTTGTCGCCGAGGAAGAGCTGCGCAGGCTGATGCAGGAGACCCAGTAAGCAACTAGCAGCTAGCAATTAGTGTTTGGGGAATGCCCAATCGAGATCCTGCGCTGGAATGTTAATCACTAATTGCTAGTTGCTAGTTGCTAGTCGCTAACCATCATGATCCAACTCAACCACGTCGAACGCAGTTACAAAACCGGCGCAGGGCAGACCTGGGTATTGCGCCGGGTTGACCTCGGCATCCGGGAAGGCGAATTCCTCACGGTCATGGGGCCGTCGGGAGCAGGCAAGTCATCGCTGCTGAACGTGCTCGCTCTGCTCGACGATCAATGGGCGGGAGAGTACTGGTTTCGCGAGGAAGGCGTGCACGCGATGAAGCGTAAAGATCGCGCCGAACTGGCCAAGCGCAATATCGGAATGGTCTTTCAGAGTTACCACCTGCTCGACGACCTGACGGTGCAGGAGAACATCGATCTTCCTCTGTCGTACAAGGACATCCCACGCAGTCAGAGACAGGGCATGGTGGCCGAAACGCTCGACCATTTTCAGATCGTCGCCAAGAAGGACCTGTATCCCAACCAGCTTTCCGGCGGACAGCAGCAGTTGGTGGGTATCGCCCGGGCGGTCATTCACAAACCGGCGCTGTTGCTGGCCGACGAACCCACCGGCAATCTGCATTCCAGCCAGGCCAAGGAAATTATGGAGCTGTTTACCCAACTGAATCGCGAAGGAACGACCATCGTGCAAGTCACGCACTCCGACGTCAACGCGTCGTATGGGACCCGCACCATCCAAATGCGCGACGGCTGGCTGGTGGGCGACACCGCGAATCCAGCCCTCGCCCCGAGCGGGGAGGCGGTCCGTTCATGATGGAGCGTCTCTTCCAGTCGCCGATCCTGGCGCTTTTTCTCGGTTGTGCGCTGGTAGGCGCGCAAACGCAGAGTCAAGCGCAGACACAAACTCCGGCTGGTTCGGCCCCGGAACAGATGCCGAATGCGCCGACTCCACAGCCATCCAATTCGGCGACGCCTGCGCAATTTTCCATACATACTCCCGCTCGCCTGGCGATTCCCCATTCGCATAATCCATTCGACGCGTATGCGCCGAGCCAGGTACCTGAGCCGGATTTGCGAAACTCGTCGCGCATTGACCGCCTGGTCCGCGACGGTAAGCTGTATATCTCGTTGCAGGACGCGATCGCGCTGGCGCTGGAGAACAATCTCGATCTGGCCATCGCCCGCTATAACCTGCCCATCGCCGACACCGATATTCAGAGAACGAAGGCTGGCGCTTCCTTCCGCGGTGTCAACACCGGCATTGTGGGAGGCACACCGGGCGGTGGTGTGGGCGGCTTCGGAACGGGCGCACCGGGCGCGGGCGCCGGCGGCACCACCGGAGGCGCGGGCGGAGCGGGCGCCGGCGCTGCTGGTCTGGTGCAGTCCACCCTGGGCGCAGGAACTCCGGTGCAGTCGTATGACCCAACCGTGGGCGTCATTAGCGGCGTGGAACATCAAACCACACCGCTTGCCAACCTGCAGATCTACGGCGTCCCCGAACTACATCTCAACACCACCCAGGTGAATGCCAACTACACGCAATCTTTTCCCACCGGTACCACCTTCTCGTTCGAGGTGGACAACAACCGGCAGACGACCAATAGCATTTTCAGCAGCCTGACCCCGCAGCTGGGGTCTTTTTACCGCGCACAATTCACCCAACAACTGCTGGCAGGATTTGGGACCGGCCCTAACCTGCGCTTCTTGCGCATCGCGCGCAACAACAAGAAGATCTCCGACATTGCATTCAAGAACCAGGTGGTAGCAACGGTGACCCAGATTGCCAACATCTATTGGGACCTGGTGAGCGCCTACGAAGAAGAGCGGGTCAACCAGCAGTCGTTCGCGTTTGCCCAGCAGAGTTTGGGAAATGCCCAGAAGCAGCTACAACTAGAGGCAATTCCCGCCATGGATGTCATGCGCGCTGAAGCCGAGGTGTCCAAGCGCGATCAGGACCTCACCGTCGCCAAGACGAATTTGCAGTTGCAGGAATCGCTGATCAAGAATGCGCTCACCAAAAACTTGGACGATCCGGTGCTGGAATCGATGCCGGTAATTCCTACGGACCGGCTGGAACCGACGGATACCGTTCCCGACAAATCGACCCAGGACCTGATCACGATGGCCTTGCAAGACCGGCCGGAGCTTTCGGAATCGCAGATTGATCTGCAGAACCGCCAGATCAGCCGCCAGGCGGCCAAGAACGCCTTGCTGCCGACGCTTGCCCTGGTGGGCTTCTACGGCGGCACGGGCCTGGCGGGAGAACCGAATCCGTTCTATTACCTGACTCCCAACACTACGACTGCGCCTTGCTGTTTTGGGGGAGCTTTCGGCGACGCGTTCAACAATTCGGCGCCGGACTATTTTGTGGGCCTTAACTTGACCCTCCCCATCCGTAATCGAGTTGCCAAAGCGGACCAATATCGCTCGGAGTTGGAGTACCGCCAGTCTGAGTTGCGCCTGCAACAATTGAAGAAGCAAATTCGCATCGAAGTGCGCAACGCGCAATACGCTCTTGAGCAGGGCCGGGCGCGGGTGCAAGCGGCGAAAAAAGCGCGCGATCTGGCAGACAAGACGTTTACCATCATGCAGAAAGAGCAAACGCTGGGCGCAGGATCGAGCTTCCAGACCTTGACCGCGCAGCGTGACCTCGCGGTTGCCGAACTCGATCTGGTGAATGCCACGACGGCTTACCAGAAGTCCAAGCTCGAACTGGAACGGGCCACCGGAACCACTCTGGAAGATAATGGCATTCAGATCCAGGATGCGGTGGACGGCACCGCACCCTGACGGAGAGCACGTTGCCCAAGACGCAAAACCAAGGCCCCGCCGAGATGGTTCACGACGCCGCACACGCCACACGTGATCGGCAGAAAGCAGGCCGCATTCTTGCGGCCGATGATCAACCGCACATTCTCGAAGCCATCGAATTGCTGCTGCGTCCCGAGGGCTTCGAAGTTGATACCGCAAAGTCGCCGGCAGCGGTGCGGGAAGCTCTCGCCAGCGACTTCTACGATGCCGTGCTGATCGACTTGAACTACACTCGCGATACCACCTCGGGTCAAGAAGGGCTGGACCTGCTCTCCCAGATCGTGGCCTTCGACAGCAGCCTTCCGGTGATCGTGATGACGGCGTGGGGCAACGTGGGACTGGCTGTCGAGGCCATGCGCCGTGGCGCGCGCGATTTCATTCAGAAGCCGTGGGAGAACGAACGCCTGTTGGCCATCCTGCGTACTCAGGTCGAGCTGCATCGGGCTCTGCAACGCACCCAGCGCCTGGAAGCCGAAACGAAACTACTGCGCGCCGAAGGGCGTCCCCAGTTCATTGCCGCCGCTCCTTCCATGCAGCCGGTCTTGCAGACGATTGCGCGCATCGGGCCCTCCGACGCCAATGTGCTGGTTACCGGCGAACATGGCACCGGCAAGGAGATCGTAGCCCAGACGCTGCATGTTATGTCGGCGCGGGCTTCCATGCCCCTGGTCGCCGTCAACACGGGCGCCCTGCCCGAGGGCACCTTCGAAAGCGAGCTATTCGGCCACGTGAAAGGTGCCTTCACCGACGCGCGTACCGACCGCATCGGACGTTTTGAACTGGCTGACAATGGCACCATCTTTCTCGATGAGATTGGAAACGTTCCCATGCGCCAGCAGGCCAAACTGCTGCGCGTGCTGGAGACCGGCGAGATCGAGCGCGTCGGTTCATCCCGGACCAAGCGGATCAACGTGCGCGTCATCTCGGCGACGAACATCGATCTGCAAACCGCGATTGCCGCAGGCCAGTTTAGAGAAGACCTCCTTTTCCGGCTGAATACGGTTGAGATCCACATTCCTGCCCTGCGCGAGCGCCGCGAAGACATTGCAGCCCTGGCGGCGCATTTCCTGTCGCGTTATGCGACACGCTATCGGGCGCCGGTAAGCGGTTTTGCCGCGCCCGCCCTGCAGACCATGATGCAGTATGCGTGGCCCGGCAACGTCCGCGAACTGGAACATACACTGGAACGTGCAGTGCTGATGTGCCACACCGGCGAGATTCAAGTCTCGGACCTCGGGCTGAATGTGCAACGCCCACAAGGGCAGAACCTGGAAGAACTCAGCATCGAAGAAGTCGAGGGCATCCTGGTTCGCAAAGCGCTGCAGCGGTTCCACGGCAACGTCAGTCAGGCGGCTGAGGCCCTGGGCTTGAGCCGTGGCGCTCTCTACCGCCGGATGGAGCGGTATGGACTCTAGTTCAGGCGGCGACTCCAAGTCCGCAGCCCGAACTCGTCGCCCTCGCTCTCGAAGATCGAGACTCCTATTCGAAAAACGTATCGCTTTGTTCGCTGTATTGGCGGCCCTTCCGGGCATTGCCTTCGGCACCATCCTCATCTGGACCCAGCCCTGGACGCGCGACGTGAGAATGGCGCTGACGGCGCTTGAGTTTTTCCTTTGGCTGGTGCTGACGTTGGCGCTGCTCGACCAGATCGTACGACCACTGCAAACTTTGACCAACGTGGTGGGCGCGCTGCGTGAAGAAGACTATTCTTTTCGTGCGCGAGGGGCGGTGGCTAACGATGCGCTCGGCGAGTTGGCGCTCGAGATCAATGCGCTGGCCGACATCCTGACCGAGCAGCGCATTCAGACGATCGAAGCCACGGCGCTTTTGCGACGAGTGGTCGATGAGATCGACGCTCCGCTGTTTACCTTCGATCCCAATCACATCCTGCGGCTGGTGAACGCAGCCGGCGAACGGCTGTTGCAACAGCCTGCGGCCCGGCTGCTGGGGAAGACTGCCGCGGAACTCGAACTCAATGCTTGCTTCGAAGCCAGAAACGAAACCCTGGTCGCGCTTCCCTACTCCACTCCCAATGCGCGCTGGATGGTGCGCCAGAGTTCCTTTCGCCAAAACGGCGTGCCCCACAAACTGATCGTGCTCTCCGACGTGAGCCGCGCCCTGCGCGAAGAAGAGCGCAGCGCATGGCAGCGCTTGATCCGGGTTTTGGGTCACGAGCTTAACAACTCGCTGGCGCCCATCATTTCGATTGCCGGAAGCCTGGCTTCGCGTTTGCCGCTGCCGCAATTGCCGGAAGAGCAGAACGCGGATTTTCAACGCGGACTCAACATCATTGAATCTCGCACCGCTTCCCTGCACCGCTTCCTGCAATCTTATCGACGGCTGGCCCAGATGCCTTCGCCCACTCTGCAACCGGTGGAGCTGCGGCCGCTACTGGAACGCGTTGCTGTCCTGGAAACTCGTCTTAAGGTTGAGATCGCACCCGGCTCCGAGCGTGTCCTGTTGATCGATCCCGACCTCATTGAACAGATGCTGATCAATCTGGTGCGCAATGCCGTCGATGCCGCTCTGGAGCAGGCACAGTCGTCCCAGGCGAGTTCGGAAACCGCAGCTCCGAAGGTTTCCATGCGATGGGAACAGTACGATCGCAAGCTGGCGCTGATCGTCGAAGACAACGGCATTGGCCTGCTTAATCCCAGCAACGCCTTTGTTCCGTTCTACACTACCAAGCCGGGCGGTTCCGGCATCGGGCTGGTGCTGTCGCAGCAGATTGCCGAGGCCCACGGCGGTTCCATCGAGCTTGCCAATCGCCGAAACACGCGGGGCTGTATCGTGAAAGTGTTGCTGCCGTACCGTCCATCGCCGAGATAGCTGCCTTGTTTAGCGCGGACGCTGGCCGACAGCGCAGTGCTTATTCGCCGGCTATCGCCCGATCGATGGAAACGGCACCCGAACCTTTGATCAACACGACGATCGCCAGCGCTATCGCCAGGAGATGATATTCAAATCCCTCACCCTTTTGCTGGCCGGTCCAGTTCATAAAGAAGCCATTCACGTGGTGGACGGTTGCGATGGCGACCAGCATGTTGACGATGATGCCCAGCGCGGCAATTCGGCTGAGCAGACCAACCAGCAGTCCGAGGCCGCCGAAGAACTCGGCGCAAATTGCCAGGAATGCCAGCGGCGCTGGAATTCCCAACTGCTGGGTGAAGAATCCCATGCTGCCATGGAATCCGTAGCCTCCAAACCAGCCCAGCATTTTTTGCGCGCCGTGCATAAAGAACGTCAGGCCAAGCACCAAGCGCACGATGGTGAGTGTGTAGTCATTCGAAGTGGAAAAAAGCTTGTGGAACATGAGCATCCTCCTCAGGACCGGGCGCATCATCAGCGCGGGCAATCGAGTTAGTAGATGCTTGTTGCAACACGTAAGTCGCAGAATTGTGAATTTAGTGGCCCGCCTTGGGAATTGTCATTACGAGCGAAGCGAGGAATCTGCTTTTTGTTAGCGCTGTAACGACCGCTGGGGAAAAGCAGATCCCTCACGGCCTAAAGGCCGTTCGTGATGACAATTCAAAATTCAGGGACATTGCTTATGCAGTAATCCCCCGCGAAACATTCCTGTCATTGTTTATCCGCCGCCTTGAACTCAGCCCAGGGATTGCCCTTCATGTCCGGCAAGATGGATCGCTGCCATTCAAATTCGGGGTGGTCCTTCAGGAATTTGTCGGCGATGAAATCCTCTCCGCAGGGATACCCGGCACGCGCTTGCAGGCTCATGTTCTTGGCCATGGTGCTGTCAGCGGCCTGGGCCGTCACCGCGCCATCGGGAGAATACGGTGGCCGCTGCCACTCGGGCGCGCCCCGTGGCGAGTTAGCCATGTGGCCGCAAAGGGAGCGCTCATCGCGGTCTTCCTTGCCTTCGAAGCTGTCCCAGTGGTCGGCGAGAAATTTCTTTGCCATCTCGACATCGATCTGCCCCTTATTCTGTGCCATCAGTTCCTCCCAGCGCTGGTGACGGGCATTCATTGAGCTGCCCATGTTGCGGGGATCGAAATCGGTTTCTTTCTTGATGAAGTCAGGGTCGCTGGGAAAGTTTGAGCCGACGAAGTAGCCGTCCGTGGTTCGCCATACGCGATGCATGTTCAAGCCGATCTCAAAGCGCGCAATTTCACCCGTTTTGTTGTCGGCTAGCAGCCAGTCGTTCGCGTAGCCGCCGTTGTTGTGGTCGAGCATAATCCGCACATAGTCATCGATCGAGCTTGCGTACTGCATTGCCCGGCGTGCTCGCACAAACTCAGGCACGCCGTTGGGATCGAACAGCGCATAGCCGGTGATAGTTGTCTCCGTAACCATGAGTCCGGCGGAGTTGATGCCGAAGTCATCGTCGCTCACGATCACCCCGGGGAAACCATCCGTCAACATGTGATAACCGTGGGTGGGAACAATGTCGAAGATGATGATCCAGCGGCTACCGGTGGCGATGTCGGTCCAGTTGCTGTGGGCAATGACCGGCTTGTGGTCCCGGGTCATCGATCCAGTCGCAACCAGTGCGCTGCAGTTTCCCGGCGCCTTGAGGACAGGCGCATCAGCCCGCTTTTCCCGTTTGTTCAGCCACGGAACGTAGTAATCGGGAAGTTCTTCCATGGCGTTCAATGCCACTACGTCCCACAGATCCAGGTTTACGCCGTGGGCGTGCAGGCCATCCGCGATGCCTTGCAATTCCTGTTGATACTCTGCGTCAATGTGCTTCCACAGCACGTTCTGGGCGGTGGTGCGATAGAAATTCCACTCGCGCTTGGTGTTGTGCGTGGTCACCGCGCGAACGGTGGTAACACCATCTGCGATCTCGGGAGCCAGCAGGTAACCATGCTGATATCCGATGTCGGCCGGAGATCCTTCGAGATGAACGTACACCCAATGATTGCGCTCGAAGCGATAGGCTTGTTTCAGGCGCGCTTCGTCGGGTTTCGTTGCATCCTGCTTTGCGAGCGCGAAAGTAGCGGAGCCGAACAGCACGGCGACCGCGAGTAACCGGACAATGCGGCGAAATCCAAATCGCATAGATTCTCCAAGGTGTAAGAGGGCACAGCTTATCTCTTTAATGCCCGAATATCAATGCGAGGTCGCGAGATGAAATTTCCACGGGGAGTATGCAATCAATTAATGGATGAAAGCGCTAAAATGCCGCTACAGGGCGCAAGCTGTGAGGGAAAGATGTTCGATTGCTGGGAAACCATGCCACCCGTGAAATCCGGAACCAGACAGGAATTCTCAATCCGACTCTGGATACTGGCTCTGCTTCTGGTCGTGTGTGCGACCCCATCACTTGCAGCGCAAGAGCAGCCCCACTCTGCGGCGAGCTGGAAATTCGCGGTATCGGGCGACTCGCGCAACTGTGGCGACATCGTGATGCCCGCGATCGCCCAAGAAGTCCGTCGCGACGGAGCGTCTTTCTAT
>Ga0075520_1001050_pt1 | contig 13011 bp, 10 predicted proteins | sample NGEPerB_FD_75100 | JGI IMG/M metagenome (GOLD analysis project Ga0075520, IMG submission 75100) | Arctic peat soil microbial communities from the Barrow Environmental Observatory site, Barrow, Alaska, USA - NGEE PermafrostAB12-B | ecosystem: Environmental > Terrestrial > Soil > Wetlands > Peat ... | reverse complement strand
GCGCTGCCGATAATCGTGCCGACGCCGCCGAAGAGGCTCGTGCCGCCGATCACGACGGCGCCGATCGCATTCAGGTTGTCGCTCGAGTGCGAGGCGCGGGAGATGTTCGTGAAGATCGCGAGGTCAAGGACCGCCGCGGATCCGGCTAGGAACCCGGCGAGCGCGTAGACCTTGACGATTTGGCGGTTGACGGCAATGCCGGTACGTCGCGCGCCCTCCTCGTTCGACCCAACCGCGGCCGTGTAGCGGCCGAAGCGCAAATGGTGGTAGACGATGTGGGCGACGATCAAGAAGAAGATCGCGATCCAGATGGGGACGTATAAGCCGAGAAACGTTCCGTTACCGATTCTGTCCGTGAAGCTAGGCGGCACGGGCGCAAAGAAGTTCGTGCCTCCCGAGATCAGGTCGGATAGACCGAAGGTGATACCGAGTGTCCCGAGCGTGACGATGAACGGGGGGAGCTTTAGGAGGGTGATGAGCAGCCCATTCACCAAGCCCCACGCAGTCCCCATGACGATGCAGACCGCGATACCCACGCATATAGCGGTGGTGGCGTGCGGGTACTGCCCCATCTCAACCTGAGCGTGCGATCCCGACAAGGCGAGCATCACCTTCCCGCCACAAGTACCCGCGATGAGCAGGATCCCGCCGATCGAGAGGTCGATGCCGGCCGTGACAATCACGAACGTCTCGCCGATCGCAAGCAGGATCACCTCGGACGTGTTGAGCGCGATCAGCTTGAAGTTCGAGCCGGTGAGAAAACTGTTGGCCGGCGTCTGGCTCCAGAAGAAGACGATCAACCCGAGCAGGAAGATGAAGAGCCAGGAGCGCCATATGAGGTCGAGAGCCCGTTCCCCGCGCGTTAGTTCTGACGTGATCACGTCCTCCGCAGCGATAACGTCGTGTTTTACCGATGATCCCATCTTGCCTTTCGCCATTGCGCTCTATTCCTCCGGGAGAGGTGGTAAGCAGCGGACAACTTCGATCGGTCCCGAGAGCTCGCCGGCCCCCGCGTCGTAGGGAACGAGGACGGTCTCGCCTCGAGCGAGATCGAGCGCCCCGTCTCTGGTTTCGAGGCGTCCGTCACCGTCGACGACGACGAGGATCGAGTAGCTTGGCTCGAGCGCCACGACGGGCTCGGGCCGAAGCCACTCTGCGCGGAAGAACTGCTCAGCCTCGGGCGGGACGACCGATCTGGCGCCGGGGCGAATCTCCGGGGCGTACTTGCTCCGGCGCGTCCAAGAATCGAGCTCCTCGCTGCCGAGTGCCGTGCGCCGCACGCAGCCGAGCGCCACATCGAAGCCGAGCCCCATAGCCGCTTCCTCGGGCCCGGCGATCTCGAAACCCGACCAATCGAGCATCACTCCGAGATCGGATGGCTCCTGCACCTCGACCATGAACACGCCCTTGCCGATCGAGTGCAGAGTGCCGCCGGGGACGTAGATGCAATCGCCCGGCGCGACCGGCACTTCGTTCAGCGATTCGAGCATGCTCGTGTGGTCCTGGCGAGAGACCCAGTCGGCAAGCGTCTCAACCTCGACGTCCTCGCGAAAACCGATGTGAAGGAGGGGCCGCTCGCCGCCGGCTTCGACGATCAGCCAGGCCTCTGACTTGCCGTAGCGCGCTCCGAGGTGCTCGCGGGCGAAGGCGCGGTCGGGATGGCTATGAACCGGAAGCTGCTCGCCGGCGTCGAGTAACTTCACCAGAAGCGCAGTATCGGCTCCGAAGCGGCTCACGTGCGCGGCACCCAGAAACGCTTCCGGCTCAGCGGCTATCGCATCGCGGAGCAGCCGCCCGTCGGGAAGAACGGTGAGCCCTCGCGGCTCCTTGCCAAAAATGGCCGTCGTCGAGCCGACCCAGTCTTCCGGCACGTATCCGTCGCTCGAGGACACGCCACGAAAGCGCGCGATGGCGGGACCGCCGCGGTATAAGCGGCTCGGCTGGTTCGCATCGAGGCGGATCGGCTTCACGCCGCTCACACCTCCCCGAAGCCGCGCATAACGAGGTTCGTCGGCAAGATCACCGTCTGGGGTGGGCGGTTGTCGCCCTCGAGCCGCCGCGAGAGCAGCTCGGCGGCTCGGCGGCCCAGATCGGCCGGGTCGTAGGTGATGACCGTAACCGGTAGAGCGAGGAACTCGGCCAGCTCGAGGTCGTCGAAGCCGACCAGCGCAACGCGACGGCCGGTTGCCGCCAACGCACGCAGAGCACCGATCGTAATGCGGTTGTTGCCCGTGAAGACGGCAGTCGGCGGCTCGGGCAACGCAAGCAGCTCGCGCGCCGCCTCGTCGGCGGCGCCGGTGCTATGAGCACCGAAACGAATGATCGATTCGTCGACGGGGATCCCGGCGGCGTGAAGCGCCTCGCGGAAACCTCGCGCGCGCTCGCGCTCGGTGAAGATCGCCGAATCGTCGCCGATCATGCCGATCCGCCGATGGCCCTGCTCGATCAGGTACTCGACTCCCTTGCGCGTACCGCCCACGTTGTCGAGCAAGACGGTGTCTGCCTCGATGCAACCGGGCGGGCGGTCGATGAAGACGGCGATCATGCCGAGGCGCAGCTCGGGGAGGAGATAACGGTGATCGGTCCCCGCCGGCACGATAAAAAGACCCTCGACGCGCCGCTCGCAAAGGAGCAGCGCAAGCTCCCGCTCCCGCTCCGGTTCCTCGTCGGAAGAGCCCGCGACGAGCATCAGACCGCGCTCGCGCATGACCTCCTCTACGCCTCGCGTGATCGCGGAGTAGAACGGGTTCGAAACGTCCTCTATCACCAGGCCGAGGGTTCGCGACAGTTGCCCGCCCCGAAGTGCCCGAGCCATGTCATTGCGGCGGAAGCCGAGCTGCTTGATCGCCGCCTGGACGCGCGCCGCGGTCTCGGGACGGACACCGGGCTCGTCGTTGACGACACGAGAGACGGTCTTGAGGCTCACCCCGGCGGTGCTGGCGACGTCGCGCATAGTCGGGCGCTCCTTCGCGCGCGGCTGGTCGAAGACACCGGCGAGGTCGGCTTCGGACAACGCGGTCACCTGGCGTTTGCTACGTGCGTGTGTCGGGACGGTCAAGGCGCTTTTCCTCAGACGAGCGCGTCGAGGGCTCCGGTCATGAACCCGACGACCGCCTCGAGGCTCGTGTCGCTCGTGTCTATGGTCGCAATCGTCCGCCCGAGCCGAAGCACCGTGATTCGGTCGGCGACGGCGAAGACCTCGGGCAGATTGTGGCTGATCATGATCACCGCGATACCGTGGTTCTTCACCTCTCTCATCAGCTCGAGCACCATGGCGGACTCGCGCACGCCGAGCGCGGCTGTGGGCTCGTCCATGATCACGATGCGATTACCCCAAGCGATGGCGCGAGCGACGGCGACCGCCTGGCGCTGTCCACCGGAGAGGCTCTGCACAGGCTGTTCGACGGACTGGATGCCGATCTTGAGACGCTGCATCTCTCCCTCGGCACGCTGCTTCATCGACTTTTTGTCGAGGAAGCCGAACCAGGAAAGAGGGGGCGGGAGCAACATCTCGCGACCTAGGAAGAGATTCGCTGCGGCGTCGAGGTGCTCGGCGAGCGCGAGGTCTTGGTAGACGGTCTCGATCCCGAGTACGCGGGCTTCGCGCGGGTTCGTAATCGATACCGGTCGGCCGTCGAGTAACACCTCGCCGCCGTCTGCGTGGAAGACGCCGGAGATGATCTTGATCAGCGTCGACTTGCCCGCACCGTTGTCGCCGACGATCGCGTGTATCTCGTCCGGGCGCAGCTGGAAGTTGCCCTCCCGAAGCGCCACGACGTGACCGAAGTGCTTCTGGATGTTGCGAGCCTCGAGGATCGGCTCTACACCGCTACTATTTTGCGTCGTTACCGACAACGCTGTCATGATGGGCGGGAGTCTATGCACATGAACGCGGGCGTTGTCAAACGAGATCTTAAAGACCCCGCAAAATGGTCTCGTTTTGGAAAAGCAGTGAGAGTGAGACCCCGCTCATCGAGCGCTCTGATCAGAGCAGCGAGCACCACGCCAAGACGCGGTCTCACCGCCCCTTCCCCGCCGGAGACGGTCTTGAGGCTCACATAGGCGGCCGCCGCAACGTCGCTCATGGTCGGCGCCTCTTCGTGCGGGACCGGTCGAGCGCGCTGGTGTGGTTCGCCTAGGCAACGCTACGACCTTGGCAACCCGGAGCTTCACGATCCCGAGAGACATCGGTGTCTGACAACGCTGTCATGCGAGCGGAGTCTGCGCAGATGAGCGCTTGCTTTGTCAAGTAACTCGAGAGTTTCCTGTGACGCATGCGGAAAGCGCTGAATAGCACCGGCGCCGGGGCGCTGTGACGAGTCGAGAGGCGCCCTGCCCTCTCGGGGATGCGGGCGTCGCCGCTGCTGCAGTGTCCCGATCGGCAGTGATAGCCTTCCGGCCGTATCGCAAGGTCATTTTTGTTGACGCGCGCGCCCTTTCGCTGATCGATTTCGATCGACGGAGGTCGCCAGGCGCCGGCCGAGATGACGTTGAGCACTCGTCGGGATTGAAACTCCAGGAGGTCGAGCATGGGCAGCAGTGAGCAGGGCGAGCACGCCATCCACACGATGTTTCTGGAAGAGCGGCGCTATCCGCCCTCGCCCGAATTCGTGGCCCAGGCCAACGCCAAAGCCGATATCTACGAGCGCGACTTCGAGGAGTTCTGGGATACGGAAGGCCGTGAGCGCGTCTCCTGGTTCCAGCCCTTCGACAAGCTCTACGAGTGGGAGATGCCCAACGCCAAGTGGTATCTCGGCGGCAAGCTGAACGTCTGTTACAACTGCGTCGATCGCCACGTCGAAGCCGGCGCGGGCGAGAAGGTCGCCTTCTACTGGGAGGGCGAGCTGGCCGACACCAGGCGCGCAATCACCTACGCCGACCTGCAGACCGAGGTCGTCCGCTTCGCCAACGTTCTCAAGTCGATCGGCGTAGAAAAGGGAACCCCGGTCGCGATCTACCTCGGCATGATCCCCGAGCTGCCGGTGGCGATGCTCGCCTGTGCGCGCCTCGGCGCTCCGCACTGCGTCGTCTTCGGCGGCTTCTCGTCCGAGTCGCTAGCCGACCGCGCCAACGACTTCGAGGCCGAGATCGTGATCACGCAGGACGAGGGCTATCGCCGCGGCAAGCCGCTGGGGCTGAAGAAGATCGCCGACGACGCCATCGTCAACATCCCGAGCGCCAAGAACATGCTGGTGGTCAAGCACTCAGGCGGCGACGTGGCCTGGACGGAAGGCCGCGACCTTCGCTTCGACGACCTGGCCAAGGACGCCTCGAGCGATCCGGCCAGCTGCCCCTGCGAGCCGATGGATTCCGAGGATCTGCTCTTCCTCATGTACACGAGCGGCACGACCGCCAAGCCGAAGGGGATCGTCCACACCACCGCCGGCTACCTGGTCGGATCGGCGTCGACGCACCACTACATCTTCGATCTCAAGCCCGACTCGGACGTCTACTTCTGCACCGCCGACATCGGCTGGATCACCGGCCACTCCTACATCGTCTACGGGCCGCTCTGCAACCAGGCCACCTCGGTCATCTTCGAGGGAACGCCCGACTTCCCCGACAAGGATCGCTGGTGGGACATCTGCGAGCGCTACGGCGTGACGATTCTCTACACCGCGCCGACGGCCATCCGCTCGCACATGAAGTGGGGCCCGGAGTACGCGCAGAAGCACGATCTCTCCAAGATCAGGCTGCTCGGCTCGGTCGGCGAGCCGATCAACCCCGAGGCCTGGATCTGGTACCGCGAGCACATCGGCGGCGACAAGGCGCCGGTCGTCGATACCTGGTGGCAGACCGAGACCGGCTCGATCCTGATCACGCCGCTTCCGGGTGTCACGACGCTCAAGCCCGGCTCGGCCAGTAGGCCCTTCCCGGGTATTGATGCTGCCGTCTACGACGAGTCGTCGAACGAGGTCGGGCCCGGCGGCGGCGGCTACCTCGTGCTGCGTCGCCCTTGGCCCTCGATGCTGCGCGGCATCTACAAGGATCCCGAGCGCTTCCTTTCCAACTACTGGTCGCTGTTCCCGGGCAACTACGCCGCCGGCGACGGCGCCCGCATCGACGAGGACGGTGACTACTGGCTGCTCGGCCGGGTTGACGACGTGATGAACGTCTCGGGCCACCGCCTCTCGACGATCGAGATCGAGAGCGCGCTCGTCGACCACCCGATGGTCGCCGAAGCGGCGGTCTGCGGTCGCGCCGACCCGATCACCGGCCAGGCCATCGTCGCCTTCGTAACGCTCAAGGGCGGCGCGGAGAGCACGGAAGAGATCGTCAAGGAGCTTCGCGCTCACGTTGGCAAGAAGATCGGCCCGATCGCCAGGCCGGCGAGCGTCGTGATCACACAGGAGCTACCGAAGACGAGAAGCGGCAAGATCATGCGCCGTCTTCTGCGCGACGTGGCCGAGAACCGTGAGCTCGGTGACACCACAACGCTCGCCGATCCGACCGTGCTGGCCAAGATCCAGCAGCAGGCACAGGCGAAGGCCTAGCCCGTCTTCGATACCTATCGCATAGAAACCGCCGCCGGCCCATTGCAGCATCTCGGCCGGTGGCGGTTTCTATGAGCCGAATCGACGTTCTCGGCGTAGGTACCATGGACAGGCTCTCCTCGCACACACACTGACCGTGAGCACTCAGAGAGCGGCCCTTTACGGGCGCGGCGCAGACGAGATTCCATGTTTCGCCGGCGCGGCCGGAGAGCTCTGCAAGAATTGAAGAGAGAGTAAGGAGCGAAAGATGTCAGAGAGCGCTGATGGCGCTGTCTCCTCGACGGAGGCGCAGCTCGAGTCCGCTAGCGAAATGAACGAAAGAGCGCACGCACGCGAGCTGCTCTCAGGCCCAACCGACGTCATCCTTCGCGATGGCAGCACCGTTCGGCTGCGGCCGCCACTGGCGGAAGAGGTCGATCCGGTCGTCGAGTTCCTCCGCAACCTCTCGCCCGAGAGCTACACCCAGCGCTTCCACGGCCGCGCCTCGATTGACGCCTCGCTGCTCGAGGGAATGGTCGACTGCGACTGGCTCGAGCAGGGCGCGCTGATCGCCACACGCGCGGGCGCCGAAGGTGAAGAGGTCGTCGCTCTCGGTAGCTACGACCGCCTGCGCCAGCGCGACCGAGCCGAGGTTTCCTTCGTCGTCTCCGACCACCTTCAGGGTCACGGTCTCGGCACCCAGGTCTTCAACCAGCTCGTCGCGCGCGCGGCGGCAGTGGGCATCCGCAGCTTCGTCGCCCTGGTCAAGGCCGACAACATGAAGGCGCTCGAGATGCTGTCCCTGAGCGGTTTCGCCCTTCACCGCGAGCTCGACAGCGGCATCGTCGAGATGGAGATCTCGCTCGAGCCGACCGAGCACCTGCTCGAGTGGGTCGGGGCGAGAGACCACGAAGCGGTCGTCACATCGCTTCGGCCCTTCTTCCTTCCTCGCAGCGTGGCCATCATCGGCGCCTCGGCGCGGGAAGGATCGGTCGGCGGCGACCTGTTCCGGAACATCCTGCACGCCGGCTTCAAGGGCGTCGTCTATCCGGTCAACTCCTCAGCCACCCCGGTCGCGGGCGTTCGCGCCTACCGGTCGGTCGACGAGATCGAGGATTCGATCGACCTGGCCGTCGTCTGCACGCCGGCGCGGGTCGTGCTCGACGTTGTCGACGACGCGCTGCGCAAGGGCGTTCGCGCCATCGCCGTCATCTCCGCCGGTTTCGCCGAGGTCGGCGTCGACGGGCAGGACCTGCAGGAAGAGCTGCTGGCGCTCGTGCGCATGCACGGTGGCCGCCTGCTCGGTCCGAACATCCTCGGGCTCTCTTCCGCCGCTACTAGCCTCAACGCCACTATCGGCGCCGTCGAGCCTCCCCTGGGACGGCTGGCGCTCTCCTCGCAGAGTGGCGCGCTCGGCGTCGCGCTGCTCGATGCGGCGCGCGCCCGCGGTATCGGCGTCTCGGCCTTCGTCTCGGTCGGCAACACGGCCGACGTCTCGCCCAACGACCTGCTCGAGTGGTGGGAAGACGACAAGACGACCGACCTCATCCTGCTCTACCTGGAGTCGTTCGGAAACCCGAAGAAGTTCGCCCGCATCGCCCGTCGCGTGGCCCGGCAGAAGCCGATCCTGGCTCTGAAGAGCGGGCGTTCCACCGCCGGCATTCGAGCCGCCAGCTCGCACACCGCGGCGCTGGCCAACTCCGAGACGGCGACGACGGCGCTCTTCCACCAGGCCGGCGTGATCCGCGCCGAGACCTTCGCCGAGCTGCTCGAAACGGCGCGCCTGATTGCCGGTCAGCCACTTCCCGCCGGAAACAGGGTTGCGATCGTGACCAACGCCGGCGGCCTGGCTGTGGTCTGCGCCGACGCCTGCGAGGCGGCCGGCCTGACCCTGCCCGAGCTGACCGAGGAGAGCCAGCAGAAGCTGCGCGAACTGCTCGCCGCCGAGGCGACCGTCCGCAACCCGGTCGACATGCTCGGGACGGCAACCGGAGAGGTCTTCGCCAAGGCGATCCGGATCGCGCTCGCCGATGCCCGTGTCGACGCCGTGATCGTGATGACGATCCCGATGGTCAGCGTTAAGACCGAGCGCATCGTCGAGGCGATCGAGCAGGTGCTGGCCGAGGACAAGCCGACCAAGCCGATCATCCCGGTCTTCGCCGGCAGCCCCGACCGTGTCTTCGGATCGCTCTCCGTCTCCTTCAACTTTCCCGAGTCGGCCGCGCACGCGCTCGGACATGCTGCCAGGCGCGGCGAGTGGCTGCGTCGTCCTCTCGGTACCGTGCCGGAGCTCGAGGGCATCGACTTCGACGCCGCCGCGGCTGTTGTCAGCAAGGCGCTTGCCCGCGACGACGACGGCTGGCTGCACGCCGACGAGATCGAGCAGCTGCTCGGTGCCTACGGCATCCCCTTCGTCAAGCAGCACGTCGCCGTCAGCCGCGAGGAAGCACTGGCAACCGCCAACGAGTTCGGCTATCCGGTCGTCGTCAAGGCGGCTGAGGCGGGACTACACAAGAGCGACAAGGGCCTCGTCGCGCTGGGTATCTCGGACGACGAGGAGCTCGAGCAGACGCTCGAGCGAATCGGCCTGCCTGCTCTGATACAGCAGCAGGTGGACGGGAAGATCGAGTTGCTTGCCGGCGTCGTCGAGGACACGCTGTTCGGACCGCTGGTGGGACTCGGGCCCGGCGGCGTGTTCGCCGAGCTGATCGCGGGCACGACGTACCGGATCGCGCCGATCACCACCCGCGACGCCGAGGAGCTGGTCTCGAGCGACCGTACCGATCGCCTGGTTGACGGTTTCCGCGGCGCGCCGCCGGCCGATCGCGGCGCGCTGATCGACCTCATGCTTCGCCTCTCGAAGCTGTCCATCGACAGACCCGAGATCGTCGAGCTCGACTTGAACCCGCTGTTCGCGCTGCCTGAGGGCTATCTCCCCGTCGATGCGCGAATCCGCGTCGAGCCGGTACGCGAAGGGCCACCTTTGAAGGGCTGGTAGCCCTTCCCGGCGGAAATCTTCGATTTTCTCCGGCGAGCTACGCGAGCGACGAACCGCGCCTTTGGCGCGGGATTCGTCGCCTGCTCCTATCAGCGTGATCGGCTGACCGCAGTTGGGGTCAGCGTTCGCGGCGTCGGTTCCGGGGGAGCGCCGTAGCGAGCCGCAGCCGCGTATGTCGGCTGCGGCGGCGAATGGTCACGTGGTGGCGTGCGTAGTTTCTCCTCATCGCCAATCAGCAGCGCGGACGATGAGCGCGCTTGCCGCAAAGGTGACAATCCCGGCGTGAACAGTTACGGAGTCGTCTGGCAGGAAACCGGGAGCGAGCTCGTCGCGGGGAAGCTGGAGCTCGATTACGACCGGCTACGGCTTGAGGGAAGCGATTGCGATCATCTGACCGTCTGCGTTCTCGCCTATCGCGATCTGGCGACGGTCCGCATCAACCGCGACCTCGCCGACCGGCTCGACGGTAGGCCCACGCTGCTGCTCGAGCGCTCGAACGGCGACACGATTCGTATCGCCGCGCTGACCCAGGCCGGAATAGTGTCCGAGATCGCCGAACGGTTGGCGGCGTTCGAGCTCGGCTCACGTACGGCCTGACTAGGTGCAATCGCCGCCGCGACCGGCATGACGCGCGCGTCTTGCTACGGCTCTCCTCCGGGCTCCCCGCGAAAAGTCGCCATGCCCGCGTAGCGGCAGCGGACTAGCGTCGGCAACTCAGGCTGAGTCGTCTTCGCCGCGGCGCGCCTTGTCGAGTAGTCCCCGCTCGAGCGCGTAGCGAACGAGCTCGGCACGGGTGCTCAGGCGAAGCTTCTGCATGATGTGAGCCCGGTGCGTCTCGGCCGTGCGCACCGAGATGTAGAGCTTCTTGGCGATCTCCTGGTTTGTGTGCCCGAGGGCAAGCAGGCGCAGCACCCCGCGCTCGCGTTCGGAGAGGGGATCGAGCTCGGCCTCGGCACGTGCCTTTGCCTCGGCCTCGATCAAGCGCGCGCCGAGCTCGGGGTGGACGTAGCGGCCGCCGCGGGCAACCTCGCGCACTGCATTGATCAACTCCGCGCCCGCCGCCTCCTTGAGCACATACCCGCTCGCTCCGGCCGCGAAGGCCTCGCGCACGTAGCTCGGATCGTCCTGCATCGATAGCACCAGTACCTTCGACGAGGGCGACTCCTTGAGCAGCTCCGGCGTCACCTCGATGCCGCTCTTTCCGGGCATCACGACGTCGACGAGAATCACGTCCGGCCTGCGCGAGCGAGCCTCGAAGACGGCCTCGCGCCCGTCGCCCGCCTCGCCGACGGTCTCGATGTCGGTCGCCGAGTCGAGCACATGGCGCAACCCGGCTCGCACGACCGCATGGTCGTCGACGATCAGGACGCGGATCATCTGAGCGGAACCTCCGCCACGATGGTCGTGCCCGCACCTTCGCTCGACTCGATCTGCAGTCGTCCATCCAGCAGCGCCACGCGTTCCTCCATTCCCATCAAACCAAGACCCTCGTCGCGACCGGCTCCGGCGTCGAAGCCACGTCCGTCGTCTTCGATGACAGCGATCACACTACCGCTCTTGCGCGTGACGAGGACGCTGACCGAGCTGGCGCGCGCGTGCTTGACCACGTTGGTGAGCGACTCCTGGACGATGCGGTAGAGCGCCGTCTCGATCTCGCTCGGGAGCCGCTTGTCGTCGAGGAAGGACTCGACCTCCACCCGGATTCCGGTCTGCTCGCTGAAGCCGGTCGCCAATCTCTTCAGCGCGGGCAGGAGCCCGAAATCGTCGAGCGCCTTGGGACGTAACTCCACGGCGAGACGGCGAACATCCTGAAGCGCTTGCGTGACGAGCTCGCGCAGGCGCTCGGCTTCGGCGACCGCGCGCTCGGCGTCAGCCGCCTCGACGATCGACTGCAATCCGAGCAGCACCGAGGTCAGAGTCTGGGCGGTCTCGTCGTGGAGCTCGCGCGAGAGACGGCGTCGCTCCAGCTCTTGTGCGGCGACCACACGTCTGAGCGCGTCGCGAGCGACCCGCTCGGACATCTCGATCGCGACCGCAGCCTGGGTCGTCAAGGCGCGCAGAAGCTCCTCGTCTTCGGCCGTGAAGAATTGGGCGTTTCGCTTGGCGGCGAGAAAGAGATGAGCGAACGGCTTTCCTCGAATCAGAATCGGCTCGCTCAGCGTTCCGGGGCCATGAAGGATCTCGTCAGCCGCCTCCCGCGAGCTCGAGTCGATTCCGAAGCCGACCAGGCGACCACTCTCGCCGCCTGCGCCGGCGGCGAGCTCGAGCAACGCCTGGCGCGCGCCGGTCAATGCGGCCGCCGACTCGACCACGCGTTCGAGCACTCGCTCCAGCGACAACTCGGAGTTGAGCGCTATGCCCGTGGCGACCAGCGCTCGCAGGCGATCCTGACTCAGGTGCTCGAAATCCGGTATCACGCGCTCCATTATCGCCACAGCGAGGCTTCGCCCCGCTGGGGGGTCCGCGTTTCCGAGTTCCGACCGGTAGCGCACCACCTCGCGCCCCAACCGCCGCTCGCGTCGAATACTCTTTGCGAACGGATAGGGGTGTACGGTGGCGAATCGAGGAGGAATACGGTGAGGCGCGACAGCAGACTGGCACCAGTTTTGGCAATTGTCGGCGGAGCGATCGTCTTGGTGATCGCGCTTGTCGTGGCGAGCCAGCTCAACAACGGCTCGAAGAAATCCAGCTCTGGCAACATCGCAACCGACTCGATCGCGGAGATGCTGAGCGGCGTCCCTCAGAAGGGAATCGAGCTCGGCAACCCCAAGGCCAAGCTGACTCTGGTCGAGTTCTCCGACCCGCAGTGCCCGTTCTGCGGCGAGTGGGCTCGAAACACCCTTCCCCCTCTCGTGCAGGCTTACGTTCGTACCGGCAAGCTTCGAATCGAGTACCGGGGTCTCGACTTCCTCGACCAGAACTTCGGCACGACGGATTCCGAGCGCATGCTCAAGCTGGCACTGGCGGCGGGATTCCAGAACCGGCTTTGGAACGTGGTCGAGCTCGAGTTCGAGAATCAGGGGGCCGAGGGCAGCGGTTTTGCCACTGACGCGTTCATCAGAGGAATCGCCCAGGCGGTCGGGACGAAAAGCTTCGATGCAAACAAGGCTTTAGCTGCCGCCAAAACGAATGCGGTGGTGCCGATGATCAATACGGCGCAGAAGCTCGCCGAGACGAAGGTCGGAAAGAGTATCTCGACTCCCACCTTCCTCATCGAGCGCACCGGCTCATCGAAGGTCGAGAAGACGATCGTCGGTGCCCAACCTCTCTCGACCTTCACCACGGCCATCGACGCCCTGCTGAAGAAATGACCGAGCGCCTCCTGCGCTGGGCGGTCGCCGCGCTCGCTCTGATCGGGGCGGGCATCGCCGGCTATCTCACCTACACGAACTTCAAGGGGACGCCGCCGGTCTGCCTGACGGGTGGTTGCGAGGTGGTTCAGAACTCGCGCTGGTCGAAGCTGTTCGGGGTACCTGTCGCTCTGCTTGGGCTGCTCACCTACCTGAGCATCATCGCGAGCACGCTGATTCGTCATCCCCT
>Ga0075520_1001049_pt1 | contig 13016 bp, 13 predicted proteins | sample NGEPerB_FD_75100 | JGI IMG/M metagenome (GOLD analysis project Ga0075520, IMG submission 75100) | Arctic peat soil microbial communities from the Barrow Environmental Observatory site, Barrow, Alaska, USA - NGEE PermafrostAB12-B | ecosystem: Environmental > Terrestrial > Soil > Wetlands > Peat ... | reverse complement strand
CTCGTCAAGCAGTACAGGCTGCTGCTCGCGACCGAAGGCGTCACGCTCGAGATCGGCGCCGACGCGATCCGCCGCATCGCGCAGATCGCCTACGACGTCAACGAGCGCACCGAGAACATCGGCGCGCGGCGGCTCTCGACGGTGATGGAAAAGCTCCTCGAGGAAGTGAGCTTCGACGCCCCCAATCGCAGCGGCCAGACCATGCGCATCGACGCTGCGGCGGTCGACGCGAAGCTGGCCGATCTGGCGCAGGACGTCGATCTGTCGCGCTACATCCTCTGAGATGTCGGCCCCCACGCTCACTGCGTTCGCTGCCCCCCGCGGGGTCGCTCAGCCGCCTTGGGAGCGGCCCGGCGCCGGCTGAGCTGGACCCGGCCGCTCGCTAGTCGATCCAGGCCGGCTCGCAGCGCACGTCGGTCTTGACCGAGTTGGCGAGATAGCAGGCGTCGTGCGCCTCGTGGTGCAAGGCCTCGACCTCGGCCCGGCTCGGCTTCGGGTCGCCCGAGAACTCGACCAGCGGGTGCAGCGTCACGACCGCCATGACGAGCTTGCCCTTGCCGTTCTTCTGCATCAGGCCGGTCGCCGCGTCGACATAGCGATCGGCGCAGAACCCGCGCGCCGCGGCGAGCGACAGAAACCACAGCATGTGGCAGCTCGACAGCGCCGAGACGAACGCTTCCTCGGGATCGACCGCAGCGGGGTCGGAATAGGGCAGCGGCACGACCGAGGGCGACGACGAGCCCGCAACCTCGGCGCCGCCGTCGAAGCGCAGCAGGTGGCGGCGGTCATAGCGATTGGCGACGTAGTCTTCGCGGCTGACCGCTCCGCGCGTCCAGATCGTTTCGGCGGTGTAGTGGGCCAAGCTCGGACCTCCCCGTTACCGCGACGCTGGCGGCAGCGCAGTCTAAAGCGCGAACCGCCTCGACTGCAGGTGCAGCAGCCCGTCGAAGATCAGCGTCTCGACCATCTCGACGGGCAGATCGGTCATCGGCGCGAGCTTGGACGACGCGCCGCCGCTCATGAAGAGCACCGGCGCGAGGCCGGTTCGCCGTTGCAGCTTGCGGTGCATGCGGTCGACCGCGCCGGCGATCGCATCGGCGCCGCCGCTCATCAGCGCGTCGCTGGTGTTGGTCGGGAAATCGACCGCCTCGCCGGTCGGCGCCTTCAGGCCCGCCGTTCCCATTTCGAGCGCGCGCAGCATCAGGCCGAAGCCAGGCAGGATCAGGCCGCCGAGAAAGCGGCCCTTGTCGTCGAGCGCGTCGACGGTGACCGCGGTGCCGACCATGATGACGAGTGCCGGCACAGGCGCGCCGCGCTCGAGAATGCGCTGGCGCGCGCCGATCAGCGCGACCCAGCGATCGGCGCCCAGCCGGGTCGGATGGTCGTAGCCGTTGATCACGCCGCACGCCGACGCCGTGCTGACGGCCCAGCGCGGCTCGACGTCCCAGATCTCGAGCTGCGCCTCGGTGCGGCGCCGGACGCCCTCGCCGGCGACGATGCTGCCGAGCATGCTCGACGGCGCAGGCAGGTGGCGCCAGGTGTCTTCGGCCAGATCGTCGATGGCCTCGAGAAAGGCGGCACCATGGCCGAGCAGCCCGGCGCCCGGCTTGGGCGCGCTGTACAGCGCCCACTTCAGGCGCGTGTTGCCGATGTCGATCGCGAGAAAGGCCATCGTCGAGGTCCGATCAGGTGAGCTTGCCCGCGCTCGGCTGCACGTCGCAGCCGCTGATGCGCCAGGTCTTGTCGGGCTGGCGATCGAGCCGGTAGATGGCGATCCAGAGCGCCCCGCTGTCATCGGTGAGCTGCACGCCCTGGACCAGTTGCCCATGGACCCATTCCGGGTTGAGAAAGATCACCGCGACCGGCCGGTAGACGACGGGATAACCGGCGCGGACCATCTCCATGAAGTGATCGGCCGTGCCGAACATGTCGCGGATCGCCGGCGCGGCATACGAGAACGCGCGCTTCGCGTCATCGGCGGCGAAGGCGGCGAGCTGCGCGTCGACCACCTTGCGCACTGCCATGGTGTCGTCGGCGGAAACGCGCTCGGCGTAGGACGGCGTCGCTGCGAGCAAGGCCAACGAGACGACGAGTGCGACGCTGGCGAAGGCACGGTGGATGCGATTCATGACGACTCCTCGGACGGCGGACGGCGACGACGGCCCGGCATCATGCAGCGTCTGCGACGCGGCCGTCCTGGCGCAAAGGACTGTAAAGCCTGCGCGGCCGCGTCATCGCGGCGCTGGCGGCGCCGGTTAAGCAGGGACGAGCGCGCGAGCCACGCTCACACACATTCCTGGAGATCCACCATGTCCGCGTTCAAGATCGTTGCCATTGCCGCGCTGTGCATGGCATCTCTCTCGGCCTGCATCGTCGCACCGTATCGACCCTACGGCTACGGCGCACCGGCAGGCGAGGTCGTCATTGCCAACATTCCGCCGCCGGCGCCGTACGCCGAAGTCGTGCCCGCGTTGCCCTACGCAGGCGCCCTCTGGATCGGCGGCTACTGGGGCTGGCGTGGCGGCCGTCACGAATGGGTCGGCGGCCGCTACGAAGCACCGCGGCCGGGCTACAACTGGCAGCCGCACCGCTGGGTCCAGCACGACAACCGCTGGCACCTCGAAGGCGGCGGCTGGGTCAAGCGCTGACGCGTCGCCACGCGCCGACTCGCGCCAGACGAGGCCGCTACACTTCGAATTGACGTCTACGTCAATCGGCAGGACGGCCGTTTCCTGCCGCACATCGAAGCTGCAGCGGAGACACCTTGGCGAAGCGGAAAGTCAGCGCGAGTCTTCCCGACTACCGGTTCGCGGCCGCGCCCACGTCGCTCCAGCCGGGTGCGAGCCCGAAGTCGGCCGCGCCCACGGTCACCTTCGACCTGAGCCGGTTCGATCCCGGCGCACGCCCTTTTTCCAGCGGCGACAAGGCGACCGACAAGGCCCGTGTCGCCGAGCTCGCGGTCGAGCTCGACAAGCTGCAGGATCTGTTCTACGCCGATCGCCGCTTCAAGCTGCTGGTCGTCCTGCAGGGCACCGACACGAGCGGCAAGGACGGCACGATCCGCGACGTCTTCGGTGAGATGAGCGCCCTCGGCGTTCGCACCGCCGCCTGGAAGGCGCCCTCCGACGACGAGCTGGCGCACGACTATCTCTGGCGCATCCACGAGAAGGTGCCGGCCAATGGCGAGGTCGTGATCTTCAATCGCAGCCACTACGAGGACGTGCTCGTTCCGGTCGTCCAGGGCCGGATCACGAAGGAGCAACGGGCGCAGCGCTTCGCGCAAATCAACGACTTCGAGCGCCTGCTGACCGAGACCGGCACCACGGTGCTGAAGTTCTTCCTCAACATCTCGAAGGACGTGCAGCGCGAGCGGCTGCAGGAACGCCTCGACGATCCGAGCAAGCACTGGAAGTTTCAGGTCGGCGATCTCGCGGCGCGCAAATCCTGGGATGCCTACCAGGCAGCCTACGGCGCGGCCATCGCGGCGACCGGAACGCCGTGGGCGCCCTGGATGGTCGTGCCGGCCGACTCGAAGACGCAGCGCAATCTCATGGTCGCCATGGCCGTGAAGGAAGCGCTGTTGCGCCTCAAGCTGCGCTACCCGCCGGGCGACCCGTCGCTTTCGAAGATCAAGGTGACATGAAGCCATGACAGAGCTTTCCTCCGACTACAAGGCGCTGGCCAGCTACCGGCCGGCGAACAAGGTGCGCTTCGTCACCGCCGCCAGCTTGTTCGACGGCCACGACGCGGCCATCAACATCATGCGGCGCATCCTGCAGGGCATGGGCGCCGAGGTCGTGCACCTCGGCCACAACCGCTCCGTCGACGAGGTCGTCACCGCCGCTTTGCAGGAGGACGTGCAAGGTATCGCCATCAGCTCGTACCAGGGCGGGCACGTCGAATACTTCAAGTACATGGTCGACCTACTCAAGGAGCGTGGCGGGGCGAACGTGCGCGTCTTCGGCGGCGGCGGCGGCGTGATCGTGGCGAGCGAGATCGCCGAGCTGCAAAGCTACGGCATCGAGCGGATCTACAGCCCGCAGGACGGGCAGCGCATGGGCCTGGCCGGCATGATCGGCGAGATGATGATGCGCTGCGACGTCGACCTCTCGGCACTTGCGCCGACGGCGCTCGCCACGGTTCGCGGTCGCGACGACAAGGCGCGGCGCGCGCTGGCCCGGCTCATCACCGCGCTGGAAAACGGCACGGCGGCCGACTCCCTGCGCGCCGAGCTGCGCGATGCCGCGCAATCCGTCCGAACGCCTGTCATCGGCATCACCGGCACGGGCGGCGCCGGCAAGTCGAGCCTCACCGACGAGCTGATCCGGCGCCTGCGGCTCGACCAGCACGACCGCCTGCACGTCGCCGTGATCTCGATCGATCCATCGCGAAGAAAGAGCGGCGGCGCGCTGCTCGGCGACCGCATCCGCATGAACGCCATCGGCCCATGGAGCGACGGCCCGCGGGTCTTCATGCGTTCGCTCGCGACACGCGACTTCGGCTCCGAGATCAGCGCGGCGCTGCCCGACGTGCTGGCCGCGGTGAAGGTGGGCGGGTTCGATCTGGTCATCGTCGAGACCTCGGGCATCGGCCAGGGAGATGCGGCGATCGTGCCGCTGGTCGACGTGCCGGTCTACGTGATGACACCCGAATTCGGCGCCGCCAGCCAGCTCGAGAAGATCGACATGCTCGATTTCGCCGAGTTCGTCGTCATCAACAAGTTCGACCGCAAGGGCGCCGCCGATGCGCTGCGCGATGTCGCCAAGCAGGTGCAGAGAAACCGCGAAGCATTCGGCAGGCGGCCCGACGAGATGCCCGTGTTCGGCACGATGGCGAGCCGCTTCAACGACGACGGCGTCACCGCGCTCTACCAGGCCATGCTGCCGCGCCTCGCTACGCTCGGCCTCGCCCTCGCGCCGGGCACGCTGCCCAAGGTCGGGACGCGGCACAGCACGCACCAGGTGCCGATCGTGCCAGGCGCACGGGCCCGCTACCTCGCCGACATCGCCGATGCGCTGCGCAACTACAAGAGCGAGGCGATCGCCCAGTCGCGCCTGGCGCGCGAGATCCAGCAGCTGCGCGAAAGCGGCCGCATGCTGGCAGAGGCCAATCCCACCAAGATCAACGCGGTCGGTGCCGTGACCGGGCTGGCCGACGAGCGCGAAGCGAAGCTCGATCAGCGTGCGCGCCGGCTGCTCGACGGCTGGCCTGCGCTGCAGCGCGCCTATGCCGGCGACGAGTTCGTCGTCACCGTGCGCGACCGCGAGATCCGGACTGCGCTCGTGCACACCACGCTGTCCGGCAACAAGATCAGGAAGGTCGCGCTGCCGACCTACGAGGACCACGGCGAGCTGCTGAAGTGGCTGCTCCTCGACAACGTGCCGGGCGCGTTTCCCTACACGGCCGGAACGTTTCTCTTCAAGCGCGAAGGAGAAGACCCGACGCGCATGTTCGCTGGCGAAGGCGATGCCTTCAAGACCAACACGCGCTTCAAGCTGCTCTCTGCGGGCATGGCTGCCAAGCGGTTGTCGACGGCGTTCGACTCGGTCACGCTCTACGGCAACGACCCGGCCCTGCGGCCCGATATCTACGGCAAGGTCGGCAATTCCGGCGTCTCGATCGCCACGCTCGACGACATGAAGGTGCTCTATTCGGGGTTCGACCTGACGAGCCCGAGCACCTCGGTGAGCATGACGATCAACGGCCCGGCGCCGACCATCCTCGCCATGTTCATGAACACGGCAATCGACCAGAAGGTCGATGCGTTCCGCGACGAGAACAAGCGCGAGCCGAACGCCGACGAGTCCGCCGAGATCGCCAGCTGGGTCAAGCAGAACGTGCGCGGCACGGTGCAGGCCGACATCTTGAAGGAAGACCAGGGCCAGAACACCTGCATCTTCTCGACCGAGTTCTCGCTCAAAGTGATGGGCGACATCGCCGAGTACTTCGTCGCCCACGAAGTGCGCAACTTCTATTCGGCGAGCATCTCGGGCTATCACATCGCCGAGGCAGGCGCCAACCCGATCAGCCAGCTCGCCTTCACGCTCTCGAACGGCTTCACCTTCGTCGAGGCGTACCTAGCGCGCGGCATGAAGGTCGACGACTTCGCGCCCAACCTGTCGTTCTTCTTCTCCAACGGCATGGATCCCGAATACACGGTGATGGGCCGGGTCGCGCGGCGCATCTGGGCGGTGGCGATGCGCGAGCGCTACGGCGCCAACGAGCGCAGCCAGAAGCTCAAGTACCACGTGCAGACCAGCGGCCGCTCGCTGCACGCCCAGGAGGTGCAGTTCAACGACATCCGCACGACCCTGCAGGCGCTGATTGCAATCTACGACAACTGCAATTCGCTGCACACCAACGCCTTCGACGAGGCGATCACGACACCGACCGAAGAGAGCGTGCGCCGCGCCGTGGCGATCCAGCTGATCATCAACCGCGAGTGGGGCCTGGCGAAGAACGAGAACCCGAACCAGGGCGCCTTCGTCATCGACGAGCTGACCGAGCTGGTGGAAGAGGCCGTGCTCGTGGAGTTCGAGAAGATCGCCGAGCGCGGCGGCGTGCTGGGTGCGATGGAGACGGGCTACCAGCGCGGCAAGATCCAGGAAGAATCGATGCACTACGAGATGCTGAAGCACTCGGGCGAGTACCCGATCGTCGGCGTCAACACCTTCCGCAACCCGCACGGCGACGCCGCGCCGTCGCACGTCGAGCTGCAGCGCTCGACCGAGGCGGAAAAACAGGGGCAGCTGACGCGGCTCGGTGCGTTCCACGAGCGCCACGCCGCCGCGGCGCCGGCGATGCTCAAGCGCCTGCAGGACGCCGTGATCGCCAACGCCAACGTCTTCGAAGTGCTGATGGATGCGGTGCGCGTCTGCTCGCTCGGGCAGATCACCGATGCGCTGTTCGCCGTCGGCGGCCAGTACCGGCGGAGCATGTAGCCGCCGCTGGAATCCTCGTCTCATGGGCCCTCTCGCCGGACTGCGCGTGCTCGAATTCGAGGCGATCGGCCCCGGCCCGTTCGCGGCCATGATGCTGGCCGACATGGGCGCGGACGTGCTGCTCATCGACCGTCCGGGCGACGGCGAGCTGGGCTTCGGCCGCGACCGTGCCTTCGACGTCATGTTGCGCGGCCGTCGCTCGGTCACCCTCGATCTCAAGAGCGCTCAGGGTGCCGAGGCGGCGCTCCGCCTGGCCGAGAAGGCCGACGCCATCGTCGAAGGCTTTCGTCCTGGCGTGATGGAGCGGCTGGGGCTCGGCCCCGACGTCGTCCTGGCGCGCAACCGCCGCCTGGTCTACGGCCGCATGACCGGCTGGGGCCAGGACGGCCCGCTTGCCGCGCGCGCCGGCCACGACATCAACTACATCGCGCTGTCGGGTGCGCTGCATGCGATCGGCCGTGCCGGAACGGCGCCGGTGCCGCCGCTCAATCTCGTCGGCGATTTCGGCGGCGGCGGCATGCTGCTCGCCTTCGGCATCGCCTGCGGCCTAGTCGAGGCGCGCTCGAGCGGGCGCGGCCAGGTAATCGACGCCGCCATGATCGATGGCGCGTCGCTGCTCACGACCATGTTCGCCGGCATGATGGCGAGCGGACAGTGGAGCGAACAACGCGGCGCCAACGTGCTCGACTCCGGCGCGCCCTGGTACGACGCCTACGAAACCAGCGACGGAAAGTACGTGTCGATCGGCGCCATCGAATCGAAGTTTTTCGCCGAGCTCGTCGACCGGCTCGGCCTCGACGCGTCCGAGGTCGCGGCGCAGAACGATCGCACGCACTGGGCGGCCTTGCGCGACCGCATCGCGACGTGCTTCGCGTCGCGTACGCGCGACGAGTGGTGTGCCGTCTTCGAAGGCTCCGACGCGTGCTTCGCGCCGGTGCTCAGCTTCAGCGAAGCGCGCGGCAACGCGCATCGGCTCGCGCGCGGCGCGACGATCGAGCTCGGCGGCATCGCCCAGCCGGCGCCCGCGCCGCGCTTCTCGCGGACGCCGGGCGCCGCCCGCCGGCCGCCTCCCGAGCGTGGCGCCGGTGGCCGCGCCGCCCTGCTCGACTGGGGCCTCGAGCCGACATCGATCGCCGAGTTGGCCAGCATGGGCGTGGGCTTTCGCGACTGACGCCGAGCCGCCGACGGAGACACCGCATGCCCACGACAGACCCGCGCGTCGACGCCTACATCGAAGGCGTTGCCAGCTTCGCGCAACCGATCCTGCGGACGCTGCGCGACGCCGTCCATGGGGCCTGCCCGTCGGCCGTCGAGACGATCAAGTGGGGCATGCCGTTCTTCGTCGTCGACGGCCACATCCTCGCGCACATGGCGGCGTTCAAGCAGCACGGCGCCTTCGGCTTCTGGCACGGACGCGACCGCGCGCTGGTCGTCGGCGAGAACAGGGACGACGCGATGGGGCAGTTCGGTCGGCTGCAGACGCTCGCCGACCTGCCGGCGCGGCGCGATCTCCTCGGGCTGATTCGCCGAGCCGCAGCGTTATCGGCAAGCCCCGAAGCGCCAGCCGAATCGACGCCCGCAGCGCGCCATCGCAAGGCCGCCAAGCCGCCGCTGCCGGTCCCGGATGTCCTCGCTGCCGCGCTGCGCGGCAGCGACAGGGCGCGTGCGAGGTTCGACGAGCTCGCGGCCAGCCACCGTCGCGACTACATCGAGTGGATCGTCGAGGCCAAGCGCGAGGCGACGCGCGACCGCCGTGTCGCACAGGCCGTCCAGTGGCTTGCCGAGGGCAAGACGAGAAACTGGAAATACGAGGCTTGCTGAAGCGCTCGGCGCCGGTCAGGCCGTCGTCTCGGACAGCGACCATGCGCCGTCGGCGTCGACCCTGGCCGTGCCGTCGTCGCGAAGCTTCAGGAGGTGCGCCGTCAGCGACCGCATCGCCATCGGGTGGAGCTTCGCCGGCACGTCGGCATAGACCGTCGCCAGCACGGTCTGCGTCGACGCCGGCCCGAGCTCGCGAAGTGCACCGACGACCTTGGCCTCGCGCGCCAGCCGGTGGGCGATGATCTTTTCCATCGCCGCTCGCGGCTCGGGCATCAGAAAGCCATGTCCCGGCGCCAGCCACTCGAGATCGAGGTCGAGCAGGGAGCGCAGCGAGTCGATGTAGGCACGCATGTCGCCATCCGGTGGATTGATGACGACGGTCGAGGCCTGCATCACGTGATCGCCCGTGAACAGCGTCTTCTCTTCCTCGAGCAGGTAGCAGAGGTGGTTCGACGCGTGACCCGGCGTCAGGATCGCTGCGAGGGTCGTCTCGGCGTCGATCGGGATGCGCTCGCCGCCGCGCAGTGTCACGTCGGGCGCGAAGCTCGCGTCCTGCCATTCGCGATGCGACGAGACGAGACCGTACACGGTCGCATGCGTGCGCGCCTGCAGCATCACCGTCGCCGGCGAGTGATCGGTATGCGTGTGCGTGGCAAAGATGCGGCGAATCGGCCCGGGAGCAGCGGCCAGCACGGCATCGACGTGGGCCTCGATCGCCGGCCCCGGATCGATGGCTGCCCATTCGTTGCTCGCGCCGCCACCCACGAGATAGGTGTTGGTTCCCGGCCCGGTCATCATGCTGCCGTTTCCCGCAGTGACGCGGATGACACGATCGGAGAGCCGCACGGCGCGGCCGGGAACGAGGTCGTACCACGCATGCCCATGCCCGACCGGATCGAGCCGGCCGATCTCGGCCCACGCCGGTTCGTCGGGCAGCACCGGCCGAAGTCCGCCGCCGCCGCTGGCGACCCGGGGCATCGTCAGCGAGACCGCGCGCGGCGCTGCGGCCCAGGCCAAAGCGGACGCCGTGTCCTTGAAGCGGGCGAGCGTCTGGAGCGTCGTCTGGGTCGGCGTGAGCAGCTTGAGCGAGCCTGTGCGCGCCAGCGCGTCAGCGGGCGAGATCCAGAGCTGCTCGACCATCTCGACGCCGTCGGAGATCGCTGTCTGCGCCGCCGGCGCAGCCGTGATGAAGAACCGCGTGTCGTAGCGTTTGGCCCGGCCGAGCGGCGTCAGCCAGTGACTGAGATAGACCAGACGGTCGGCGGCGAGGCGGATGCCTTCCGTCTCGCACAGCGCGGCGATGTCGCGCTCGCCACGATGCAAGGTCGGGCGCCAGCCGGCAAGGCGGGCAGCGCTGCCGCCTTCGATCAGGCTGCCGTTCGCGGCATAGGCGAAAAGCAAGCCGGACTCTTCGAAGCATTCGCGTATCGCGGCCACCCAGTAGTCGAGCCCACCCTGCTCGAGGCCGAGCCGTCGGCTTGCCTCGGCGTCGTCGAGGCCGGCACACACGCGATGCGCCTGGCGGTCACCGGCATCGACGATGCCGCCGGGGAAAACCCAGGCCCGGCTGAAATAGTCGGCGCCGTCCGCCCTGCGGGAGAGCAGCGTTTCGAGGCCGTCCGCGCCGTCGCGAACCACGACCAGCGTCGCCGCTGAACGGATCGGGCGTTCGGCCGACGGGGTCGGCGGGAATGCCGAGATGTCGGCGAGGTCGGCCATCCTGAAGCGGTCGATGGGGGGCGAAGCATCGAGTGTGGCACGACGCTCTGTCCGGTCCCCGGCGTCAGAGGCGTCCGACAGCGCGTCCCCCGGCCACCCGACAGTGCTTCCGCTGCGCCGCCTATCGCGAAGGCGTGGGCGCGCCGCGAAGATTCACGTCAGCGCAAGCGTTCGCATCTGCCAGCGGATTGCGTCCAACCAGGAGTTCACATGCTTCACTATGCCGTCGTATTTTTCGTGATCGCCCTGATCGCGGCGCTGTTCGGCTTCGGCGGCATTGCCGCAGGCGCTGCCGGTATTGCCAAGATCCTGTTCGTCGTCTTCATCATCCTCGCCATCGCCTCCTTCCTGTTCGGTCGGAATCGAGGGCTCTAGCCGATCCATCGACGATGTCTGAAGAAGCCCTGTGTGGCGCCTGCGGGGGCCACACAGGGCTTTTTCATGTTCGCTCGTCTGCCGCGTTGCGTTGGCTGATCGCAGTCAGCGAGCCATCGCGAGTTGCGCCAGGGTTGCCATCGCGGCAGCCGGCGCGCGCTCCTTGGCGCCGCTGATGAAGAAGAGAAAGACGTCGCGCGGCTTGCCCGTTGCGCCGCCGCCGGCTTCGACGCTGTGCAGGCCGGCAGGTGTTCGTCCTTCTGCCCATGTCTGCGCGCTCTGGGCCCAGAAGGAAATCCGCTCGGGCGAGTACCCGTGCGCCTGCTTCGATTCAGTTTTCATCAGGCGGCCGTAGACAAAGTCGCCGGTCGCGTCGGCGAAGGACGGGTAGGTGTCCGAGTCGGCGAACACGGTCGCGACCTGGTACTTTCGCGCGAGGGCCAGGAATTCCGCCGCCATGAAGCTCGGGTGACGCACCTCGACCGCATGCCGCAGGGACAGCGCGCCAAGCCTGGCGGGCAGCAGCTGCAAAAAGGCGCCGAAGTCGAGCGGGTCGAAGACCTTGGTCGGCATGAACTGCCAGACGATCGGGCCGAGCTTCGCGCCGAGCTCGACGAGGCCGCTGGCCAGGAAGCGCTCGATCGATTCACCCGCCTCGCCCAGCACCCGTTTGTTGGTCGAGTACATCGACGCCTTGACGCTGAAGACGAAGTCGTCCGGGGTCGCGTCCCGCCACTTGGCGAAACTCTCGGGCTTCTGCAGACGGTGATAGGTCGCGTTGATCTCGATCGCGGTCAGCTTGCCGCTGGCGTATTCTAGTTCGCGGGCCTGGGCCAGGCCCTTCGGATAGAAGTTGTCTCGCCATGGCGGGTAGGTCCACCCGCCGGTGCCGATGCGAATGCGCCCGGCAGCCATCAGCGTCGAGGCTGCCGGACCATGGTCAGACGCGGTGGAACGAGTTGGGATCGAGATGCACGCGGTCGCCCACCTGAAGATTGCCCACGTCGTTGCGTTCGTACGTACGCGTATTGCCGTTGTCGAGACGGATGCTCACGCGGTAGCCGGTGATCCCCTCTCGGTGATTGCGCTCGATGTTATTGCCAGCCACCGCGCCACCCACGGCGCCCAGGCCGGTCATCGCGGCCCGCCCGGCACTGTGGCCGAACTGGTTGCCGACCACGGCGCCGAGAACGCCGCCGATCACGGCGCCAGCGCCCGATCCTTGCGGGCGCTCGCGAATGGGCTGGATGCTCTCCACCCGGCCCATGGTATTCCTGTCGGCCGGACGCGCGTCGGCGACGCGACGCTCGGGCGAAGGCGCATAGACGGGAGGCGGTGCGTCTCGCATTGCACGGGGCGAGGCCGGATCCATGGGCGCCTGCGCGACGGACGGCATGGGCGGCACGGGCACGCCGACCCTGTCGTCGCTGGCTGCAATGGCGGGCAGCGTCGCCTGCGGTACGGCCGAGCCAGTGACCGCTGGCTGGGTCGCGGCCGCGGCGCCGCCCGCAAGCGTGCTCGGATCGGTGTTGTCGTGCGGGCCGCAAGCGGTGAGCGCCAGGGCCGCAATGGCGGCCGCGATGGCGCTGGCGGCGGTCAGCCCCGTGGAACGCGAAGTGGTGGTCGGTGTCATGTGCATCTCCTTCATCAAGAGCGTCGGCGCATCGCCGCACGCAGTGTTGCAACGATGGGGCTTTGCTCTCTGCAGCGCTGCCCGATGCGCCCGCGACGCGCTGTAGGGCGGAGTCCTGCGTCGCCTGTCGGCCCGCGCCGACTCGCCGCTCGTCGTCAAACCGTCACGGTGCGCGACTAAATTGGCGTCTCGCTCTGGCCGGCTTGTAGGTTCGTTCCTACTGCTGACAGCACGGTTGGCCGATAGTCAATCAAGCGCGACCAGTCGACAGTGTCATTCACACCAATCCGCATCACGCCGCGATGGAGAAGACGATGACGAACGATGCCGAATGGGTCCAGGACGTCAGGCGTTGGGTTGCGGGGGCAGCCACGGCGGTACCGGTGCGCGATGCGGGCGAGACCACCGATCTGATGGCCCTCGGGTACGAGGCAGCCTACCCGGCGATCGAGGTGCGGCACTGGCCCGATGCGGCCGCCACCGGCTTTGGCGACTCCGCGAGATGAACGGGCCGGCTCGCCGGTCCG
>Ga0075520_1001046_pt1 | contig 13029 bp, 10 predicted proteins | sample NGEPerB_FD_75100 | JGI IMG/M metagenome (GOLD analysis project Ga0075520, IMG submission 75100) | Arctic peat soil microbial communities from the Barrow Environmental Observatory site, Barrow, Alaska, USA - NGEE PermafrostAB12-B | ecosystem: Environmental > Terrestrial > Soil > Wetlands > Peat ... | reverse complement strand
TCACATTACTGCTTCCCCAAGCAGCGCACCGAGTCTGTTAAAATTCTAATGAATAGTGAATTCACTTGGGCAGTTGTGCAACTTTCGGAATCCAATTTGATCTTCAAAAAAGGAGAATACCATGAATAGCGTCCAGGCCAGTCTTCCGTCGTATGTCCCGTACATCAATCTAATTACAGACATTGACCTACAGCGTCTCGCTCCGATCATCAAGCAGTTGATTGACTATATCCGCCATCAACACTTAGCTTTGGAGTATTCGTTCTACGAGGATCATATCACTGGACCCTGTCCTGTACATAATGGATGGTCTCGTCGCGAATTTAGCATCAACCTCAATACCGGAGAATGGTTCTGCAATGGGTTGTGCAAACACCATGGAACAGCTCGCCTCCTGGAAAGGATTCTGCGCTCTCGACAGCAAGTCTGCACTTCCGGATAGTTGTGCTCTTGCTCCCTATTCTAACCCGGACTTTCTCCGGGTTTTTTATTCATTGCCCAAGCCGAGTACCTCACTTATCGCCAATTCAACAGCCGGCTGGTTCGTCACACTGAACAAAAAATCATGAAAGTCGGGCTCACAGAATATGCGGCAGAAGCATGCTTCTTTCATCATTTTTCCGGCACCTTCTCTCCAAATATGGCCAATCCCTTCTGTTGCTCCATCTTTCACCGTATATTTGCCTCGCTTTCTCGAAATGTCACTCAGCATCGGTGGTGCTTGCCCTCCTGGTCCAAGACCCCGAAAAGGCATGTCAGCCAGCAGCAACAGCCGTTTTTGTTCGTTTGTGAAAAGTAATTTTGGATCCGACATCTGGTTCAAGGATTCGCTTTCTGCGGTACGGTTCTGGATCTGTTTGTCAATGATCTCCCATAGTCGCTTTTCAACACTTGCCATCGTCTCGACCCTACAATTCCACTGCATTTTTGACTCGATCTTCCTGACGTCTTCATCACCCAGATTAGCAAAACACCGTTCCCACAGCCGTTTGTACAATCGGCGGTTGTTAACATCGCTCAGTAACAGCAGTTCTGTTGTTCCACAAAAAGGGATGAAGAAGCGGATCGATAAATCCAGCTCCTCAGATACAGATATTTCCTTTCCCCAATGCTTTCTCCAAACTGTTTCCAGTTTTTTCTTATCCTCTGGCCCAATGTAATTCATTTCGAACGACGGGTACGTTTCTGTTAAACAAGCACCGTATAATTCACGAACAATTTCAGTTGTGCGAAAAGACGGGCCAACTCTTTCCACCTCCTGCCAGATTCTCTTAAGCGCACCATAGGCGGCATGCATGACCATGCACTTCAATTCACGTGAGGTGTGGTGCAAATAGACTGAGTAATACATTTTCTGTCTAATGATCACGACCATTTCACTGGCAGGCAGCCCCTTCTCTTTTACGCCTAGCCGCAACTGTATCTGTTGGCGATGCTCATTCTTCGCCGGCAGAACAGTCAAACATCGCAAAATACGATGAACATCAAGTGCTTCCCCATGGCGAACTCCACTGGCTCTGCTATCGCGCACCAGATAGTCAAGCTTGTCAGCATCCAGTGGGCCGTTCAACAGTTCGCGAAAGGCCTGAAAGCGGTCTACAGACGCGTCTCTTGAGATTATATTTTCCACCCGTTTAGCATCCAGTCCCCATTCATCTCTCCCTTTGCCTTGCAGTATTGAGTTGAGGCTGCGACCTTTGCTGTCCTGATAGTGGGAATTCTTAAGGATGAGCGTCGTTATTTCTGAATGCTTGAAAGCTTCATCAAGTTCCTCCAAGTCGTGCCCATAATCTGACTGTCCAAGATCGTGTAGCAGAGCAGCGCCAATCATCTCTGCGATGTCCTGGTCTTCCACAAGAACTTTGAAGAGCGGGTTTTCAGGATCATTATATAGAGCTTGCAGACATGCGCACACCGCGCCGACGACACCTTCGGAATGCGCATACCGCGTATGTGATGCACCCGAATACACCTCATCTACATTTCCGAGCTGTTTGACGTGCCGCAGCCGGCGGAAACCGGGGTGCTCGATAATTGCCTGCACTCTTGGTGTCAGATTCAGGAATCCAATGCCATGATTGACGCTGCGTGGATACCAGGGATCGAGTTCCGGAACGCGGTGCTCGATTGAGCTTTTGCCAAGAAGCCGCTCCAATCGGTCTATAACGCTCCCAAACGAGTGAAAAATGAGAGCACGAAGAAGATCGCCTTCGAGATCGAAGGCGACTTCATCGATGCACATCGCATCTGGTTCAGGGGGAGTCCTGCGATTCTTTCCGTCCAGAAGCATGGCCGCAACCAAATGCAGGAATAGAAAGGCGTAATTCCCGTGAACACGATCTCCAAAGCGGACTTCAAGCAGTCGCAGCAGAGCCAACATCGTGCGACCAAAAGCATACAGGTCAAAACGCGGTGAAAGTTCAGATGCTTTCTTCGTTGTGTGTGTCCGAGCCACTGTCGAAGGGACACTGAAGCCCTGTCGAATCAGGTCTGGGTGATGAAAACCATACGTGAAACCTATTGGCACATCGTCAGTATCTTTGTACTTGTCTCGCCAGCGAGCAAAACCCAAGTCGGTCAGGAAAGGCGTCCCGTCTCCGGCCACCAACAGGTTGCCGGGTTTTACATCCATGTGATAAAGCCGGTGCTTGGTATGCATATAAAATAGCCCTTGAGCATACCCGAGTAACTTCTCTGAAAGCATTAACAGAACACATTTGATATCATGCTCGCTCGTGGGGATCCCCTTTGGTTTAATCAGTTCTCCCAGCCAAACATCAATGGATTGTGGCTGTTCAACGAGTTGTGTGACAATCGCATAGTGCCCAGACTTGATTTTCACACCATCATAGAATCGTGTGATATTCTGGTGGCTGACCAGAGCGAGTGCCTCCATTTCCAAATCAACGCTCACGGGGTTTTTTGGCCCGAAGGGCTTTTCGGCCGCGTTCATGCGCGAGATCTTCAACGCCCGGCTCGCATTTGTAAGGCGGTCCTTGACTTCGAATACCATGCCGGAACCTCCAGCGTTGATAAAAGTACCATATTCATAGTTTTCGAGAGTTGCTTTCATCTTCTCGTCTTGGAGCAACGCGATGGCATGTTCGGCCTCATTTGTTGCGTCGAAGGTAGGCCTATTTAGCGAACGCAAACTTTGGAGCAGCTTATCCTTGTCTATTTGCATGGCAGGTAGCTTGCCAATTTTCTCAGAAAACTCAACATCATCCACGATCAATGCAAAACACCCCGAAACCCTTGTTCTGAGGTTCGGGTTTCAACTATCACCCTCACAGAATACACATCTGTGCAAGCGCGTGGCGAGGTGGGGGTTCCTCGCGAGACCTGCTCGACACGAATCAGGCGTCTGCGGGTGTTGACCGCCCCAGGTACAGGGTAAAAACGTGGTCCCCGCTATCTGAAAACTCTCAAACTGGCAGAATGGTGCGATCCCGAAACGCGATGTAACAATATGCACGACCTCTGCCTGATTGACATCTGATTCGTCATTTGGCTGAATACCACATTCATGAACATCACTACGCTTACTCCAAAACAGCTGCGCCAAGCAGCAGATCTCAAAGAACAAATACTCTCTCTTCAGGAGGAGCTCACTCGGCTCATTGGTATTGGTGACCAAAGTGTTCCCCCGGTGCCGGGTCGACGAAAGATGAGCGCGGCCGGCCGAGCGAGAATCGCAGCAGCGCAGAGAGCGCGCTGGGCGAAGACAAACCGGGCAAAGTCGTCAGTGAAACGGACAGCCAAACCCAGGCGGAAGATGAGCGCAGCGGCAAGGGCCAAAATTGCAGCCAGCGCACGGGCGCGTTGGCAGAAGGCGAAAGCGCAAGGAAAGACATCATTGTAAACGGCGCGCACGCGGCAGAAAGTCAGGAATTAGCGAATGCACAGCCGACCACCGGAAGGAAGACGTCCACCGCCCTCCGCAGCTCGTCCGGTAAAAACGGCTTTTGCAGCAGGACCGCAGCTCCGGCCCGACGAGCAACGGAGAGCATCGCCCCTTCTGCGAATCTTCCCGACATGGCGATGATCCGCACACCGGGACAGCGCTTTCGAAGCTGGATAATTGTCTCCACACCTTCCTGATTTGGCATATACAGGTCGGTGATCACCAAATCTGGAGTTCTGTCCTGGTATCTACGCATTCCGTCTTGGCCGTCCACAGCCAAATCGATTTCATGGCCCAGAGGTCCGAGCAGTTGCTTGAGCAGTTCCCTGATTTCCGGATCATCATCTATTACGAGGATTCGCATGGCTGCAGTTCATTTCCATAGAGCAAACTCTCAGCCAATCTCTGCTGCGAAAAGGCGACGGCAGTGCGTCATTCAGTACCTCCAGGGTGGTCATGGAATAGGCAAGACGCATATTCCCAAAACCATCCCACCTCCAATTCGCCCCAAATTATCTTCCGTATTATTAGTCCGAATTGTGCATGTGGGCCTTTCGCGTATACGCTTACAAACCCTGATTATCAGAAGGGTACCGGAGACCCGGCAAAAGGCGCAGCCCAACACGCGGCTGCGCCTTTTGCATATCCAAATAAAAGTCGCGATCCCCAGCACAGAGGATCGCGCCTTAACCCAAGGAACCAGTTAGGCTATTGGTACCTTAATCGTCCATTGCCGTTCATTTTATGAGAGGTCGCAAGAAAATTGGGCTGTAGAGAACCATTTTTCAAGCAGCACTTAAACTGGACCTGCGAGACCAGGATACCGGTTCAGACCCAATCAGCCACGGGCAATGAGATGAGATTGCATTTATGCTGATAAAATGGTACAAGGTTCTCACGTGGGATTTTATCTTCGCAAAAGCCTGAGCGTTGGTCCGTTCAGATTTAACCTTAGCAAATCTGGGATCGGGCTCTCAACAGGGATTAAAGGATTCAGGGTCGGAACGGGCCCAAGAGGAAATTATGTGCACATGGGACGCGGCGGAATTTATTTTCGCCAGACGCTTCCGATTTCTCCCAGTTTTGAAAAAACCCGATTTCCATCGAATTTTCCAGAGCAACAATCATCGAGCATCGAATTTAAGGAGATTGAAAGTGGAAGCGTCAGCCAGATGGTCGATTCATCGTCAAGCGTTTTGCTTGAAGAGATTAATTCCAAATCGATAAAGCCGCGCCTTTGGCCGTGGGTTTTGGGGCTCAGCCTATGCCTGCTTACGGTGCTCATTGCCATCAGTTCAGCGATTTGGGTAATTTGCTCTGTTGCATCGCTCTGTGCTGCCGGTGTCATATGGGCGGTTCACGCGGACAAGTTGCGAAAATCCGTTGTTCTGTTTTACGAACTTGAGCCACATATTGAGCAAGCGTTTCAGAGTCTTCATAATGCCTTCGCCTCCATGATTGGCTGTTCTCAATTATGGCACATCGAATCGAGAGGCAACATCACTACAACTTACGACTGGAAGGTAAATGCAGGCGCAAGTGCTCTTATAAAGAGGAAAGCGGTCACTCCGAGCGCAGGCTCACCTCCGTATTTTCAATGCAACGTTTCGATTCCAGTCCTTCCCGCCGGACGGCAACGGTTATATTTTTTGCCTGACAGAATCCTTGTTTGGGATACGGACGGAGTTGGGGCGGTGGGCTTCTATCAACTCAACGTGAGCTCCGGCGAGCAACGCTTTATTGAAAACGGTACAGTTCCAAGCGACACGAGGGTTGTGGACAAAACCTGGAGATATGTGAACAAAAAGGGCGGACCAGACAGACGCTTCAATAACAATCGAGAGATACCAATCGTGATTTACGAAGCGATAATGCTTACGAGCACATCGGACCTCCAAGAACTATTTCATAGTTCGCGAACTGGTATTGGTTCAACTCTAAACTCAACCGTTAAACAAATGGCATCGGCAATTTCTGAAACGCAGCGAATCCAAACCAGAGTATAATTAGGTCGAAAGGCTGTGTAATAGGATTCCCTGCGCATGCGTTGGGACAAGCAATTATCTTTCCGCACCGCTGAAAATCGTATCATAATCAGAGACACAATCAGCGAGCCGTGAATTAGAAAATCGTCAGCTTATTCAATATGATTCGATTTGAAGCCGGTACCGTTCTAAACATTCTTTCCCAACTGGATCAATACGAAAAGCTAGCTGACTCAATCACCGGCTGCTTAGACCACGAGCGGACAAGAGGTATCAACGAATTCCTTTTCAAAGAAGTCCAGCCCTTGTGCTCGCTTTATGACCTCTCCCTAACGCGCCAACAGCTTACGCTGTTCATAGCCGATACTGGACGGACATCGGCAATCTCGCGGGTCGTCCTTAAGCTGAGGATTCAAGACATGAGGCGCATTCTCACCGGAGAACTGCGGCACAGGTTGGCCGTATTCATTCCGCCAGATCGCGCTGAATTCTTTGATTTACAGGAGCAGCCGGATTCCGCTGTCGCGAGGGCATTCCCTGAAGCCGTTCCGGAACTGAGGTCGGCTGGCACCTGCATCGCGCTCGATTTAGCCACTGCTGGCGTTTTTCACTTGATACGAGCCGCTGAATACGGGTTGCGCCTATCGGCCACCAAAGGTTTGGGGATAACGTTTACGTTTCCCATTGAATTTGCTACGTGGGGAAATGTCCTCAACGCTATTGACGATAAGCTAAAAGAGGTTAAGAAGATGCAACGTGCCGAAGCGAGGGAGTCTGATCTCCAGTTCTATGCCGGAATTGTTCAGGAAATGAGGGCTTTCCAGGTTATATGGCGTGACCCAAACTCACACGCACGTGCAATGTACGATACAGATCAAGCAATCAGCGCGTACAATCACGTCAATAGACTCTTAGAGCGTGTTTTGAAAATGGTAGTTTCATATTGCGGCGAGCCGCCTGACCATGAGGCGAATCATGCAAATCCGCAGCATTGCCTCGCTATGATCGAGCCGCACTTCATAGTCGGTGCGAAGCCGCCGAGATTTGCTGAACCAGCCGAAGGTTCGTTCGATAATCCAGCGTTTGGGCAAGACTTTGAAACCTTTGGCGTGGTCGCACCGCCGCACGATTTCCAAATGCAGTTTGCCAAAGGGCCGCAGTTGCTTGACCCATTGGATCAAAGCGCCCAGGTAACCGCCATCCGCCCAGATGATTTGCAGCCGTCCAAACAATTGAACCAACGCGGCAATCAAATTCTTGGCGGCGTCGCGATCCTGAGTTGCGGCGCTGGTAATCATGATGCCCAGCACCAACCCCAGAGTGTCCACCGCCAGGTGGCGTTTGCGGCCCTTGATCTTTTTGCCCGCGTCGTAGCCGCTTTCTCCAGCTTGATCGGGGGTCTTGACCGACTGGCTGTCAATGATCGCAGCCGTCGGTGCCACCTGTCGGCCTTCTGTCTTGCGCAGCCAATCGCGCAGGGTGTCGTGAATAAAGGTCCAAGTCCAATCCTGGCTCCACTGGCGAAAGTAGCCGTAGACCGTTTGCCAAGGACCGAAATCCTTGGGCAGGAGCCGCCACGCACAACCGGATCTGACCTCGTAGCAGATCGCGTTGAGCAAGGTGCGACGATCCAGCTTGAGCGGGCGCCCGCGTTTGCCCTTGCCGGATTTGGGCTTCGGGACAAGAGATTGGATTTGGTTCCATTCGTCATCGGTAAGATCAGTTGGATATTTGACAGGATGCGTTTGCATCCATCCTATCTATAACTAATCCCTAATGTGGTACAACATTAGCACCTTACTCATGATTCAAACCCATTTTCAAAACACGCTCTTAGAGATTCTAGCTGAAAAGCTACTTGTGATCTGATTCTCGAATTCCGGGGGGTACTGCATATCATTCGGAGCACTTGGAGAAATCTGAATACGGACTGACTTCTGCTCAATTTAATATATCTGGGCTTCAGATCTTCCGCACAGTAAATGAGGAGCCTCCCCGCTTCCCTAGCACGGCATTGGCGTCTTAGGAAAAGACAGCCGTTCTATTACCCGAAACCGACTCGCTCGGGTTATCGTCTCGTAAATTAATTCCGAATTCCAGATCGAACCCGGCCCTGCGCCCTCGTCTGTTCACCGCCGGCTCACCTCCCTCCATTTTACCATCCGGTTAGATCGTTTCAGCCGAGCTCATCGAGGGCGTTCCTGCGCCGGCCCAATCTGCTTTTGATTACTACAAGGGAAATATTCGGCTGGTTTATATTCGCCATTAGGTGCTCAAAAACACATTGACATTTCTTTGAGGGTTCATATTCTTGCCTGGTATGAAACAAGGGAAGAAGTTTGGTTTCTTCGTAAGCTTGTCTGTGGCGGGAGCTGCGCTTTTGAACACCCTCCCCGCTAACGCCACCGTACCCACGACTTCACATTCTGTGACAGTATCAGGCGGGAGTTTGACGCTTCCTGAAAATTTCATTATTGCCCCCTCAAATCCCACGGCTGGCAGCCATCAGCTTTCAGATCACGAATCCCATTCCTCTCACGGTTCTCACAGTTCTCATACGTCGCACCAGTCGGGATTGTAAGCCCATTATTGTGAATGGCATTTCACGCGCGGGATCGGATTACACCCTCTCGCTCGATACGCGCATTTATTCGATTCTTGCGATAAAGAAGACCGCCTATAAATTCGCCGACAGGGTTTCCATTGTACTTCGTCCCGAGGAAGGTTCGAAACTGCTCGTCGCGTTCAACTTCTGTGACACCCAGGAAAAGAACGATCCTGAGAAAGTTATCTCGGATTTCTGCAATGAATTGATAGATCAGGACCTCCGGGACATTATAAAAAAAGAAACGGAGCCAGTTAAAAACCTGATCCTGGCCCATGCCTTTTCCAAAACCAAACTTGTGGACGGGAATTCCTGAGGATGGCCCTGGTTTTCAAAGATCGAAGCCATTATTTGCTCGCTGAAGGACACTACCAATTGCTTCCGTTCCGGTTTATTCGGTTACAGGATGAGCGATACGTGGCGGTCAACGAAACAGGAGAATGGCAAGTGCTGATGCGAAAGGAATTGGAAGCATTTGTTAGAAAAACGCTCGAACGAAATACCACCCTTTACCGCTCCCTCCAATCCAAGCACTTTCTTCAAGATAGCGATTCCAGTGTTGGCAGGGATCTCCTCACTCTCAAGGTCCGGACGAAGCGGAACCGAGTCGCGGATTTCACAAGCCTCCACATGTTCGTTGTGACTCTGAGATGCAATCATTCCTGCCAGTACTGCCAGGTGTCCAGACAGAGCGAAGATCGATCTGCATTCGACATGACAATTCCAATTGCAGATAAGGCCTTGGATTTTACATTCAAGAGCCCTGCCCCTTCCATCAAAATTGAATTTCAAGGTGGAGAATCGCTGCTCAATTTCGGTCTGATCAAACACATAGTCCTCGAAGCAAAGCAGCGCAACATCACTGAACGGCGAAACCTTGCCTTTGTGATCGCGACGAATCTCTCTGTTCTCAGTCAGGAGATGTTGGACTTTTGCCGGGATGAAAATGTTTACATTTCGACGTCTTTGGATGGTCCAGAAGACTTGCACAATGCCAACCGGCCCAACCCTCTAGGAAATAGTTATGAGCTCACAATAAACGGGATTAAACGTGCCAGAGCCAGTTTGGGATTCGATCAGGTAAGCGCCTTAATGACGACCACGAAATCAAGCCTCACAAGAGTCAGAGAAATAATCGGTGAGTATGTGAGACAGGGCTTCCATGGCATATTTCTTCGACCTCTGAGCCCTTACGGGTTTGCGATGAAAACTAAGCGCTTCGATGACTATGACTTCCGACAATGGCAGGACTTCTATCGCCGAGGCCTTGATTACATCATTGATCTGAATCAACAGGGATATTTCTTGATGGAATATTACACGGCGATGGTCCTGGGCAAAATGCTCACTCCCTACGGAACGGGATTTGTGAATCTGCAATCGCCGGCTGGAATGGGAATCGCAGGGATAATTTACAATTACAACGGCGAAGTATACCCGTCTGATGAAGCGCGAATGAGGGCAGAGATGGGGGATAAAATATTCCGAATGGGTAATCTCCTTACCGATAGTTATGAGCAAGTAATGCTTTCTCCCGCACTGCTAAATCCGTTGGAAGAATCTGTTGCCGAATCTGCGCCGATGTGTGAGGAGTGTGCCTTTTTGCCGTATTGTGGCTGCGACCCAGATTATCATTATGCTACACAACACGACTTTGTTGGGCACAAAGCTTTAAGCGGCTTCTGCAAGAAGAACATGGCAGTATTTCGATACATCATCCAAAAACTTGAAGATGATCCTGCAGCCAGACAAGTATTAGAGAATTGGGTTAGGTGGTGATGCCATGTTGAAATTGTCATCCAGCTGCGTTCTTCCACTTGGCGAAATCACGGAACCGATGCGGATTGTGCGCAGGATCACGGAGAACCCGGATTTTGTGCTTCCTCTGCGGTCGAATGAATATTTGCTGATTCGCAAGCAGACGGACAAGATCGGCCCGGGCTTCGCAGGTTATCTTTTTCTGGAAAAGCCGATCGACAATCCTCCAGCGAACTCATACCTGATCGAAAGAGATTTGTCCTACCTTCGCGAGGGAGACATTATCAGGATGGATCGAAGACGGAATAGTCTTCGGACGTTGTATCGCAAGAATTCGTTCCACAATTCTCTGCTCACGACAGAGCGATGCAATAATTTCTGCCTGATGTGTTCCCAGCCACCAAAAGACGTGGATGATTCTGATTTGGCAGAGGACATTTTGACATCTATCCCATTGATGTCGCGCGAGACGAGAGCTATTGGCTTAACAGGTGGCGAGCCCACGCTTTTGGGCCTAAAACTTACCGAGATCATCTTCAGCTTAAAAAGCCACCTGCCTTCAACTGCGGTTCATGTCCTTTCCAACGGCAGACGATTCAAGGACATTGATTACGCTAAATCCATTGCGGCAGTGAGGCATCCGGACCTAATGATAGGCATACCCATTTACTCGGATATTCCTTCAATTCACAATTATATCGTCCAAGGCGACGGCGCTTTCGATGACACGATCCGCGGCATACTTAATCTGAAGAGTGCAGGAGTGCAGGTGGAAATTCGGGTTGTCCTGCACAAACTCACTTACGAGCGGCTCCCGGATTTAGCTCGTTTTATTCGGCGGAACCTGACGTTTTGTGACCATGTGGCCTTAATGGGCCTAGAGATTACCGGTTTTACAAAATTCAATTTGGAAGAGCTCTGGATTGATCCAAAAGATTATCAAAAGTACCTGCGCGATGCAGTGGAGACTCTCCACCACGCCAAGATCGCCGTTTCGATTTATAATCACCAACTATGCGTTTTGGATCCCACCCTCTTCGAGTTCAGCAGAAAGAGCATCTCAGACTGGAAAAACGAGTATATGCCCGAATGTGATGGATGCAAGCGCAGAGCCGACTGCGGAGGGTTTTTCAGCACTTCCAAAATCCGACGCAGCACCCATATAACGGCCTTTCAGGACTAACCACGCTTAACCGACGCTATTTATTCGTCTGCTTCTCCAACTCCACCGAGTCTTGCTTCAACTGTTCCAATCTGAACTTTGCCGCGTTATTGCCTTGGAGAGCAGACATTTCCAGGAGAAGCTTGGCTTTTTCGAGGTTCTTCCGCACGCCATGAGATCCATAGATATAGCAATACGCTAAAGAGAGCTGGGCATCTGAAGACTCGGCAGCAGCATCTTTTTCCATTTTATCCAGATTCCAATCAGCACTCACGACGTTGTTCGTGGGCGCAATCTTCGCAGAGGGAACCGAGTTTGTTCTCGGAACGATATTCGTGGCAGACAAAGGCGGTGCAGGGCGAATTTGCGGCGTAGGCTCGACCCTGCTTGGTTGGACAGGCGTTGGTTGCACGTACACTGGCGTTCGCACTGGCGGAGGGCTCGGCGCGTAATCACTGCCGCCAGTCCCAGAATAGTGCGAGGAGTGGGACGCATGGGATGCATGAGACGAATGCCCCGCATACATTCGAAGAAGCTGCTCCTGATTCGCCGGCGTAAGCAACAGGTTGTTACCTTGTTCGAGTGTTCCATCGTGCAGTGCACCAAGACCTGCCGGGATTAAGAGATCGTTTTGATGGCCATCGGCGGAGGATGTGCTTTGAAGAAGAGCCAGCGATGCGGCAGAGAGTGAGAGTATCCCCGGCCATTTAGATTTTGCGGTCATATTTCCTCGGCAAAAACTGTAATCCCATGCTTTCAGAGGAGCAACACAATTATGGAAAAAATACCTCATACAAAAAAAACGAAACCATCGTTTTTCGAAAGCTCCTGAGGAATGCTGTGTCGTTTAGGATCGGCTCGCCACCCATCGCGTTCCGGCCAATTCCGGCAATTCATTAGAGCTCATCGGCTAATATTTTTCTTGAATGCGCATCACTTCACCAGCGTCGATCCAGGCAGAGCGCCTTCTTTCAGCACAAATCCGCTGCCCCACTACCATTATTGGCGGCAAGCCCCGAGGCCCAACCGTCATGATTTGCTGGCCACATCGCGATGACACCTTTGATTTCAAAGTTAACCAGCGCAACCCTCCTGTAGGCTTGACCGGACAGGCAGGGTCGTTTCTAATCCCGCAACGCGACAGTAGAACGCGTCGAACAAGACGAAGGCAGCAGGAGGCAAGTCGCTTTGACCGAGATTCCCACTAACTTGAGGACAGTAATACACGTATGAAAGACGACATCCGCTATTCGGAATTCCTTTTTCTGCGGAGTCTTTTGAAGGAGAGGGCCACCCTGTTCAACCAATTCGATGCAAAGACAGCGGAAGTTTTTGCGATGGATTCGAGCACCATGGTCGAGATGGTTATCACTCTTCTTGAGGAGCTGCAAATTCGCCTCCATGATGAAACAAGGCAGCTGTTCGTTGCTCGGCTGCGCGGAGAACTGTCCCATAGTTACCGACGGCCGAGCACTATCACTGATTCTGACTGGGATAACCCCCGCGAAGGCCTGCAGAGGCTTTTTATGTATGGGAGCCTGCAGAGCCTTCAATTGACATACCGCGGCCGCCGACGGATCGAAGAACTGCGGGATCTGCTTCGAAGGGATCGCAT
>Ga0075520_1001045_pt1 | contig 13029 bp, 8 predicted proteins | sample NGEPerB_FD_75100 | JGI IMG/M metagenome (GOLD analysis project Ga0075520, IMG submission 75100) | Arctic peat soil microbial communities from the Barrow Environmental Observatory site, Barrow, Alaska, USA - NGEE PermafrostAB12-B | ecosystem: Environmental > Terrestrial > Soil > Wetlands > Peat ... | reverse complement strand
CCGGGCGAAGCCGATGGCCACGATGGTGATCAGGGCCACGACGGCGAGCGCGGTGCGCAACCCGACCAGTCGGGCCGAGGCGTTCTCGGCCACGACGGCGTCCTGGGCCTCGGGCGAGAGCTCGGTGGTGGCGAGGTCGGACCGGAGGGCGGCGTCCGACACGAAGGGGATACCGGCCTCGAGGGACACGGTGGCGTGGGCCACCGTGTCGTGCGGGATGGCCGGGTTCGACGACACCCCCCCCACGAACGAGGTCGTGAGGCTCCCGATGAGGACGGCGCCGACCAGCGCGGTGCCGAGGGAGGCACCGAAGTTGGTGAAGGTGTTCTGCAGGCCGCCGATCTCGGCGCTCATGGAATCGGGGAAGGCCGAGACGGTCACGGCACCGAGTTGGCTGGCCAGTGCACCGATGCCCAGTCCGATGAGGGCCATCGGGACGAGGACCGCGCCGGCACCCGCGCCCGGCGAGAGCCCACCGACGAGGACGACGGTCCCCGCCAGCATCGCCAGGAGTCCGATGCGCACCACCCGACGGGGGGAGGCTCGTGGTGCCAGCCGTGGCACGGCCAGTGCGGAACCCAGCAGGGTGATGGACAATGGGAGCAGCCGGAGCCCGGTCTGGAGGGCGTTGAGCCCGAGCACCACCGACAGGAAGAGCGGGATGGTGAAGAACACGCCGGACTGGATGAAGAACTGGAAGAAGAACTGGACCAGCCCACCGGTCATCTGTCGGTTGGTGAACATGGCCGGATCGAACAGGGGCTCTCGACGGGTGGCCACCCGGTGCGACTCCCACTCGACCAGGCCGCCGATCACCAGCAGCCCGGCGGCGACCATCCAGAACACGAGCGACACCCCGGCGATGGCCGGGGCTGCCGGCTTCGGGCGGACCCAGCCCCAGGTGCCCGAGCGCAGCACCCCGTAGACGGTCAGGCTGAGTCCGACGACCGACAGTGCCGCGCCCACCCCGTCGAACGGCTTGCGCTCCTCCGGCGGGGTGTCGTGGACCACCTTGAGGAAGAGGAGGATGACGCCGACGATCACCACCTCGCCCACGAAGACCCATCGCCAGGAGGCGAACGTCGTCACCGCGCCACCGATCAGCGGTCCGGCGGCCACGGCCACCGCCCCGGCTGCGGCGATCAGGCCGTAGGCGGCAGAGCGGCCCTCCTTGGGGACGTTTCCGGCCACCAGGGCGACGATGGCCGGCATGATCAGCGCCGCCCCCAGACCCTCCAGGAGGGACCACCCGATGATGAGGACGGTCAGGTTGGGAGCCAGTGCGGTCACCAGGGAGCCCGAGCCGTAGATGACGAGTCCCAGGCCGAATGCCCGCCGCCGGCCGATCAGGGCCCCGATCTTGCCGCCGGTGATCATGAACGCGGCCATCACCAGCGTGTAGAGGGTGATGGCCGTCTGGATGCCGGTGACCGTCGTGTGGAGGTCGTTGGCCACCGACTGGATCGACACGTTCATGACCGAGCTGTCCAGGGTCATGAGGAACTGCCCGGAGGCGAGCAGCAGGAGGACGGGGGACCGTCCGCCCGTGGTGCGGTCCGGGGTGGTGGTCGCGGTCGGTGACGGCACGTCGTGACGCTACCCGCCGGACAGGCGGAGCCCGGAGCATGCGGCGGTCCGCGCCCCCCGCTCCCGTCGCGACCCCCCGCCGGACATCGGCCCGATGGCCGAGCCCGGACTCGTCCGCAGCGGCGGCTGGTTCCGCGCCGCTACGAGGTGGCCGGCCCGGCGCTCACGCGGACGGCGGGGCGAGGCCCAGGCCGGCGGCGGCATCGCGGAGTTCGGCGCGGGCACGGGGATCGGCGGCGTGGTCGATGAGGAGGGCGGCCTGGACCTGGGTGGTCCTGCCGAAGATCTCCGCAGCCCCGTGTTCGGTGACGACCACCGAGTGTTGGAACGAGGTCGCCGGATCGGCCAGGCGCGAGATCACGCTCGAGCTGGACGACTTGTCGTGCCACGACCGCAGGGCCACCACGGCGTGACCACCCGGGGAGTGGAGGGCCCCGATGACGAAATCGGGCTGGCCCCCGAAGCCCGAATAGATGCGGGAACGCACATAGGAGGCGTTCACCTGGTCGTAGAGATCGACCTGGAGCGCGGTGTTGATCGACAGCATGGCCGGCTGGGCGGCGATGCGGGCCGGGTCGTTCACGACCTCGGTCCGCAGCATGACGATCCGGGGATTGCCGTCCACCCACGCATAGAGCTCGGGTGACCCGAAGAGGAACGACGCACACAGGTCGCGGTCGGGATCGAGCGCACCGGAGCGGGCCAGGCCCAGCACGCCGTCGCTCACCATCTCCGACCACACCCCGAGCGAGCGGAGCCCCTCCAGGCACCCGGCGGCGGCATCCGGGATCTGGCCGATGCCGAGCTGGACGGTCCCGCCGTCGCTCCCGTAGCGGGCGGCCCGCTCGCCGATGGCGACGCACAGGGGATCGGCCGCATGCGGAGTGGGCGACGGCAGCGGTGTGTCGACCTCGAACGCCAGGTCGATCAGATCGGCATCGACCAGCGCGTCACCGTTCGTGAACGGCATCTGCGGGTTGACCTGGGCGATGACGGTGCCACCGCGCGCCACCACCTCGTCGATGGCGGCGGGCAGGAGGTTGACCTCGATGCCCAGGGAGACCTTGCCGTCCCTCGGAGGCGTGGTGTGGATGAGCACGGCGTCCGGGGGGCACAGCGAGCGGAACAACCGGGGCACCAGGGACAGTCGCATGGGCAGGTACTCGACCAGCGGGTCGCCACGGACTCCGGGTCCGACGAACGGCGTCTCGGTGATGAATCCGTCGCGACGAGGCCAGCCGGCCTGGATGTTGAGCGAGAAGGCGCGGCAGCGGGGGAGTGCACTGTCGAGGATGCGCACCAGCTCGTAGGGGGTGCCGAAGTTGCCCGCCACGACCACCCGGGGCTCGTCGCCGGGGAGCGCCGCCAGGCAGTCACGTACCTGGGCCTCGGTCACGTAGCGCACCGGCAGAACCTACCGTGCTGTCGGGCCCGAGTCGGCGAGCACTCGTGCCGGCGGCCTCGTGGGCACCCGGGCACGTCCGGGATCGCCCCTGGATCAGTCGTAGGACAGTTTCGCCGGCTGTACGTCCCTGAAGTCCGGTTCGGGCTGCACGTCGAACCGGACCGCCGACACCGCTATCCGTCCTTCCGGCACGGCGCCGGCTATCCGGTGCATCCCGTCCATGAGTCGGCCCGCCGCCGCACCGATGACGGGATACCCGGGTCGGCACGTTGGACGAGCTCCATGTACCGGACGAGCATCCGGACCGTCGCCCGGTGAGGGCGCTGCTCGCCGGCGCCCGCCGATCGTACAGCGGCACCGTGGAGCGGCTGAAGGGGATCGAACCCTCGTCATCTGATTGGAAATCAGAGGCTCTACCATTGAGCTACAGCCGCAGGACTGCAGGCCTCGACTGTAGCAGCGGGTCGTTGACCTGGGCCTATTCCCGTTCGGGTGACCAGAGGGGTTTGTCGACGGTGAACCCGATGGGTGCGCCCCACCGGTTCCGGTACGCCACCTCGTGGACGGGCCGCCGCTGAGCCACGCCCCATCGGCCCGTCGGGTACCCGAAGCTCACGCAGCAGGCCATGATCCACTGCTCGTCGGTCGGCACACCCAGGATCTCCAGCGTCTCGTCGGGATGCCAGAAGCCGAGGACGGCGGTCAACGAACTCCCCACCCCGTGGGCGCGGGCCGCCAGCTGCGCACTCCACACCGCCGGGTAGATGGACCCGCCGGTCGGGTCCCCCTGGATGAAGGCGAACAGGAAGAGCGGGACCTCGGCGAAGTGGTCGGCCAGCCAGTCGGCCGAGGCCTGGACCTTCAGCATCTGGATGCTCTCCGGGTCGTCCGGGGCGGCGTGGGCGGCGGCCAACCGGTCGGCGTAGACCGTGTCCCACAGCTCGGTGATGGCGTGGCGGTACAGGGGTGCCAACCGGCCGATCACCTCCGGGTCGTCGACGAGGAGGAACCGCCAGTTCTGGGTGTTGCCGCCCGATGGCGCACGGATGGCGGCGTCCAGGATGGACGCCTGGACGTCCAGGGGGACCGGGTCGGGTCGCACCCGGCGCATGGCCCGGGTCGTGTACAGCGCCTCGAAGATGTCCATGGTCCCTTCCCGGCCGTCCCGGGTGGCTCGGTGGCACCCGGTGGGGTCTCACCGTATCGCTCGTCGGCGCAATCGGACCGGACTCCACCGGGCCCGTCGGCCGCCGACGCAGTGGGTGCTAAGAACCGGGCATGGCCACACCTCCGACCGCGCCGGGTGACCTCGTCGAGCTCCGGGTCGGCGCCGTCGCCGCGGGCGGTGGCTGCGTCGCCCGGGGGCCGGACGGAAAGGTGGTCTTCGTGCGCCACAGTCTGCCGGGCGAGCGGGTGACGGCCCGGATCACCTCGGAGACGACCTCGTTCCTCCGGGCCGACGCGGTCGAGGTGCTGGAGGCGTCACCTGACCGCATGGTTCCCGTCTGCCCGCACGCCGGTCCGGGCCGGTGCGGCGGGTGCGACTTCCAGCACGTGGCCCTGCCCGCGCAGCGTCGGCTCAAGGAGGACCTGGTCGCCGAGCAGTTGTCCCGTGTCGGGGGGATCGATCTGCGGGTGGTGGTCGAGGAGGTCGACGGTGCACCGGGCGGCCTGGGCTGGCGGACCCGGGTCGGCTTCGCCGTCGACCGTGACGGGACGGTCGGGCTGCATCGGCACCGGAGCCACGACGTGGAACCGATCGTCACGTGCCCCATCGCCACCGACGGCGTGAATGCGGCGGGTGTGGGCACCGTCGGGTGGAAGGGGGCACGCCAACTGGAGGTGCTGGCCTCTCCCGACGGGGGCACGCCGGTGGTCCTGGTGGACACGGGAAGACAGCGCCTCGACCGACTGCCCGACGTCCCTGCCGGTCTGGTCTGGAAGGGGCGCACTCTCCGAGCGCCGGACCACGTCGAGTTCGACGTGGGGGGCCACCGGTTCACCGTCCATGCCGGCGTGTTCTGGCAGGTCCACCCCCGGGCGGCCGAGGTCCTGACCGCGGCCGTCCTGGACGGGCTGGGCGCGCGGGCCGGTGACCGGGTGGCCGACCTGTACGCCGGGGCCGGGCTGTTCGCCGTGGCACTGGCCCGTGCCGTCGGTCCGTCCGGGTCGGTGGTGGCGGTGGAGCGCAGTGGGCCGGCCGTGGCCGACCTGCGCAGCAACGCCGCCGGACTGTCCCAGGTGGAGGTGATCCGGGCCGGCGTGGCGCCGGGGCTGGTGTCCAAGGGTGTGGGTCGACCCGACCTGGTCGTCCTGGATCCGGCCCGTGCGGGTGCGGGTCCCGAGGTGATCGGTGCCCTGTGCGCGCTCGAACCCTCCCCACGCCGCATCGCCTACGTGTCGTGCGAGCCGGCCCCCTTCGCCCGGGACCTCAGGATCATGCTGGCCGCCGGCTGGACCCTGGGGTCTCTGCGGGCGTTCGACCTGTTCCCCATGACCGAGCACGTCGAGCTCGTCGCCGTGCTCGAGCGACCGCAGGGCTGAGGCGGGCGCCTCGCACGGGGCGGAGTGATCCCGTGGACGAGATCCCACCGGGGTGGCCCGATCGGTGTTCGGATGCCACCGGGTGCTCGGCGGTCCCGACGGGGCCCGGTGAGGACCCGCTGGTACTGTCGGCGGGTGCGCCTGCGGACGGTCGGTTTCGTGCTCGTGACCGGGTTGGCGGCGGCCGGATGCGGTGGGGGCGCCTCGGCGCCGGCCACCACCCAGGCGCCGAAGCCGGCCGGGACGCAGCCGTCGTCCATCTCCCGGCAGATCTGCTCCCACGAGGCCCGCACGGAACTCGCCTCGGCGCTGGGGGAGCACGCCCAGGTGTCGACACCGACATGGGCGGACCACCTCTACTCCTGCACCTACGCCTATCCCACGGCCCAGCCGGCGGGCTCCTACACCGTCTCGGTCAAGGAGCTCTCGAGCTGGGACCAGACCTATGCCTACTTCGACGGGCTGGCGACCAGTCGGGGCAGGTCCCGGGAACTCGAGGCGCTGGGCCAGGGGGCGTTCCAGACCACCGACGGCTCGGTGGTGGTGCGCAAGGACTGGAAGGTGCTGGTGGTCGACAGCAACGGCCTGCCTCCCCAGTTCGGCGTGCCCCCGACGAGCGCGGCGTCTGTGGCGGTCACGGTGGCCGACGTCATCCTCGGCTGCTGGGCCGGAGACTGAGCCGGCACTATCGGGTCGGACGTCGCGACGCCGCCCGGCCCGATCAGGGTGTGTAGGTGCCGTGCACGCCGGCCAGGATGGCCAGGCACATCTCGTCCGAGGAGCCGTCGCCCCACACGGTGAAGTGCGGAGCGAGCTTGCGGAGCTGCGGCAGCTCCTGGGCCAGCGTCGGGTCGTAGGTGCAGGTGACCCCGACGGTGTCCCCCGGCTGGGTGAGCACAGGATGGGCCAGCGTGTAGGTCTTCTGGTAGTCGAAGTTGTAGTTGGTGACGTCGAGCAGGGTCTGGGCGTCGGGTTTGCCGGGATTCAGGACGACCTGCATCCCCCGTCCCGTGAGGTGCATGTGGGCGGTCACCTGGATCAGCGTCTGCCCCGCGCCGACCGGCCACACGCAGGTGGTCGAGGTCCCGACCGGCGGGGCCTGCGGGTTGCGTCCGCACGCCTGCTCGATGATGTTGTCGAAGGCGACCGCGGACTGGCCGAAGCGGGTGGCGATGTTGGTGAGCTCTGCCGTGCGGTCGCAGAGTGCGCCGGTCACGCCGGTGGCGCACGGGACGTCGGGCGGAGCCACCAGCAGGTCCAGGTGGAGGGGCTGGAGCGGCGTCGAGGACGGGACGGTGTGGAGCACCAGCTTCGCCTGCACCGGCTTGTCCCCCCGGAGCAGGTTGTAGTGGATCTGCATGACCACGAGGCTCCCGGCCGGGAGCTCGGCACCGGTGCCCACCGGCATGACCGTGGCGCCGTGTCCCGGGGCCCAGGCGGTCAGCCACGGTGTGTTGGAGATCTGGTTCTGGAAGCCCTTGCCGTGGGTGACCGATGCGGTGGTGGTGGCTCTGGCCGAGCCGCCCGACTGGGTCGGGATCGAGTTGGGGAGGGCGGACTCGCCGAAGCAGGTCCAGCCCTTGCCGCCCCTGTCGTCGGCCTTGGCGGTGGCGGCCAGGCTCGGCGGGATGAGGAACAGGATGGCGTGGTGCACCTCGACGCTGTTCGGGTAGAAGTGCGCCGACACGATGTAGGAGTCCTTCGTCACATGCGGATTCACCAGCGTGCAGTGGTAGTCGTCGGTGCCGCCGGCGGCGGCTGTCGGCGTGTAGGCATGCCCATCGAGGGTGATGGTCTTCTGCGGGGGCGACGAGGCGCCCGCCTGGGAGCTGGCCACGCCGACGGCGAGCCCTGCCGCGAGCAGGACGGCAGCCAGCACGAGACGCGTGGTGCGGGAGATCACAGGCGAAGGCTACCCGTGGATGCACTTCAGCGCGTGGTCAACCGGCCCGTCGCCGGATCGGTCACCACGATCGTGCGTCCCCGTGCCCCGTGCCCCGGCGCCGATGGACGCCGTGCCGCGCCGCTCAGCGCACGGTGTGACGGACGGTGACCTGCGCGGTGGTGTGGCCGAAGGGCGTGGAGACGACGAACCGCCAGTGGCCCGGCGTGAGGACGACGAACTCGGTCACGTGGCCCGGGCTCACGGTGAGCTGGCGGAGCGTCTGCAGCGGCGCTCCCTCCGGTGCGGCCTGGGCGGTCGGGTGCACCGAGGCCACCTGGGCAGGGGTGCCGTCGAAGATCAGGTGCCACTGGTTGACGCCGACCCCGCCGGGCTCGAAGTAGCTCTCCACCGAGCCGCCTCCTGGCAGCTCGCTCACGGTCAGCGACGGCACGCTGGGTAGCAGCGACTGCCCCCGAGCCGGCGAGACGGCTTGGCTGACCAGGGTGAGGCCGGCGAACAGCACGACGGGAAGGAGGACCGAGACGATCGTGCCCCAGCGGCCGGTCGTGCCCCGGCCACCGCCCACGCCGGCCAGGCCCGAGCGCCCGAGGCGGGACAGCCGGAGACTGTTGAGTACGACCAGCACACTGGAGAGCCCCATGGCCACGGCCGCCACCAGCGGGTCGAGCAGCCCGAAGGCGGCGAGCGGGAGTGCCGCCACGTTGTAGCCCATGGCCCAGCCGAAGTTCTGGACGATGACGGCGTAGGTCGACCGCGCCATGCCGACCGCGGCCGGCACGCCCTGGAGGTCGTTGCCGAGCAGGGCGACGTCACTCGTCGACAGGGCCGCCTCGGAGCCGCTGCCGATGGCGCACCCGACCTCGGCGGCCGCCAGTGCCGGTGCGTCGTTGACCCCGTCGCCGACCATGAGCACGCGGTCACCCCGGGCACGCATGGCCGACAGGGCGTCGACCTTCCCCTCCGGGCTGAGCCCGCTGCGGGCGTCGGTGATGCCGAGGGCGGCCGCCGCCGCGCCGACGGCGGGCGCACTGTCGCCGCTCAGGATGGTGGCGGGCAGGTCCAGGGCGCGGAGATGGCCGATGGTGGCCGCAGCCTCCGGACGCAACGGTGTCGCCACGGCGAGTGCGCCGAGCACGTGCCCGTCCGCCCGCACGACCACGACCGTCTCGCCCCGGTCGTGCCAGCGGGCGACAGGTGTCTCCAGGGCACGGTCGAGGTGCTCGGGAAGGATCCGTCCGACCTCGACCAGTCGACCGTCGACCCGGCCGGAGACGCCGACCCCGGGGCGCGCCTGCAGGTCGGTGACCGAGGCCGCCCCCGTCGCCGGCCGCGGGTCGCCGGTGCCCCGCCGGTGCCCCCAGCCGTGGGCGGCTGCGTCCCGGACGGCGGCGGCGATGGGGTGGTCACTGGCCGACTCGACGGCCGCGGCCAGGGCTACCAGGGCTACCAGGGCTCGGGCGTCCCCACCGTCGGTCACGGCCACGTCGGTCACGACCGCTCCCCGCTCGGTCAGCGTGCCGGTCTTGTCGAATGCCACCCGGTCGACCCGTGCCAGCCGCTCGAGGGCGTCACCACTGCGGACGAAGATGCCCAGCGCCGCAGCCCGACCGCAGCCGACCATCATGGCCACCGGGGCGGCCAGGCCCATGGCGCAGGGGCAGGCCACGAGGAGGACGGCGAGGGCCGACAGGACCGCCCTGCCCAGGTTGCCGACCACGATCCACCAGGCCAGGAAGGTGGCGGCGGCGCCGAGGAGGACGGCGGGCACGAAGACCGCACTGATCCGGTCGGCGATCCGCTGGAGGGGCGCCTTGTCCCGCTGGGCCTCCTCCACCAGGCGCTGGAGCCGGGCGAGGACCGACTCGGCGGCCACCGCACTGACCCGGACCACCAGGACGCCGCTCCCGTTGCGGGTACCGCCGGTGACCGCGTCCCCGGGGCCACGGTCGACGGGGAGCGGCTCGCCGGTGAGCATCGACTCGTCAACGGCGGAGGTGCCCTCGGTCACCGTGCCGTCGAGCGGGAGCGCTTCGCCCGGGCGCACCTTCACCAGTGCGCCGACCGGCACGCTCTCGGGGGCCACCAACTCGCCCTCGTCCTCGGCGGTCCGGACCACGCGTGCGGTGGGTGGACGGAGGGAAAGGAGGGAGTGGAGTGTGGCGGCGGCACGCTCGCGCACCCGGGACTCCACGGCCCGGCCGGTGACCAGGACGGCCACGATGATCGGTGCCATCACCCCGTGCAGACGGGCCGCGAAGGCACCACTGCCTCCGAGGTGCAGGTGACGACCGCCGAGGGCGACGGCCTCGACGGCGGAGACGGCCAGTGCGGCCAGGGTGCCGAGGGCGATCAGCGTGTCCATGTTGGTGGCACCGTGGCGGGCCAGTCGGGCGGCATTACGCAGGAACGGCCAGCCGCCGGCGAGCTCGACGGCGACGGCCAGGATCAGGACCGCCCAGCTCGGGCCGGCGGTCTCGGGTGCGGCCAGCGCCACGGCCAGTGCGGCCAGGGCCAGGGGCCACGAGATGGCCAGTCGGAGCATCCAGTGGTCGGGATCGCCCTCCGGGCCGGCGGGCGCATCGTCGGCCACCGGGGAGGCGGTGTACCCGATGGCCGTCACCGCCGCGCACAGGTCGCCGTCCCCGGTCCCGTCCGGGTCGTAGGAGACGAAGGCCCGGTGGGTGGCGAGGTTGACCGATGCGCTGGCGACAGCGGGGAGCCTGGTCAGGGAACGCTGGATCCGGGTGGCGCAGGCGCTGCAGTGCATGCCCCCGAGCTCGAGCTCGACGGTGGCGAACCCGGTGGTCGGCTCGGTCCGCTCGGGAGCCTCGGTGGGGGTGGTCACCATGTGGCGGTCACCACGTGGTGTCGCCCATGTCAGCCCACCGGGATCGCGACGTACCCGACCTCGGCGACGGCGGCCGTCAGGGCGTCGACATCGATGCGGGCGGGGTCGTAGTCGACCACGGCCCGGGCCGCGTCGAGGTCCACCGAGGCGTGGGTGACGCCGTCCTGCTCGCCGAGGGTCTCCTCGACGAGGGCGACACAGGAGCCGCAGTGCATCCCCTCCACGGCGAGCTCGACGGACGTGCTGGGTGCGGGGGCGGGCGAGGTCACGGCGTCCAGCGTAATTGCTCCGGCATGCGGGCGGGTCGCAACGCACAGGGGTGGTCCAGCGGCGCCCGTCCCGCCGACGGCGCGCCCCTCGGGCCGGCCGGCGGTGTCAGCGTGGCACGGTCGCCAGGTCGTGGTCCTGGAGCGACAGGAAGGCCGTGGCCCCCGCGACGTCCAACGGTCGGGACATCAGATAGCCCTGGCCCTTGGCACAGCCGAGGTCGACCAGTCGCTGGAGCTGGTCGGGTCGCTCGATGCCTTCGGCCACCACATCGAGGCCCATGGTGTCGGCCAGTCCGATGATGGTGGTCACCACCGCCGTGCTGGCCGGCTCCGAGCGGTTCATCGGCTCGATGAAGGCCCGGTCGATCTTCAGGACATCGACCGGGAACCGCTGGAGGTAGCTGAGCGACGAGTAGCCGGTGCCGAAGTCGTCGACGGCGATGGCGATCCCGAGGGAGCGCAACTCGGCCAGGGCCACCGTGGCGCGTGCAGGGTCATCCATGAGCACGCTCTCGGTGATCTCGAGGGAGAGCTGCGCCGGTGTGATGCCGCTCGTCTCGATGGCGGCGCGGACGTCGTCGGCCAGTCCCGGCATCGTCAGCTGGCGTCGCGACAGGTTGACGGCCATTCCCAGCGGTTGTGCCGTGGTGTCGGTCCACGCGGCCAGCTGGCGGGTCGCCTCGTGGAGTGCCCAGTGGCCGAGGTCGATCACGAATCCCGTCTCCTCGGCCAGTGGGATGAACTCCGACGGTGGCACCGGTCCGAGGATCGGGTGGTTCCAGCGGGCCAATGCCTCGAACCCGCACACCCACATGGTGCCGAGTGCGAACACGGGCTGGTAGCAGAGGCTGAACTCACCACGCTCCAGGGCCCCCCGGAACCCGTTGGTGATCTCGATACGTTGGGTGAGCCGGGCCCGCATGCCCGGGTCGAACACCTCGATCCGGTTGCGGCCCTTCGACTTCGCCTCGTACATGGCAGCGTCGGCCTCGCTGATGAGTTCCTCGGGATTGGTGGCGGTCGACGTCGTGGCCAGCCCGATGCTCATCGAGATGCCGGACCGGCTGTCGTCGCCGCCCAGGCTCGCCCCGAGGGCCTCGACGATCCGCTGGGCCACTTCTTCGACCACGGTCACCTCAGGCACATCGGGCATCAGGATGGCGAACTCGTCACCTCCCATGCGGGCCACCGTGTCGCCCGGGCGGACGTTGGCGGCGATGATGTCGCCCACACGGACCAGGACGCTGTCGCCGACGTGGTGGCCGAGGGAGTCGTTGACCGCCTTGAACCCGTCCAGGTCGCCGAAGCAGAGTGCCACCGACCTGCCGGAGCCCGGCAGCCCGGCGAGGGCGAGGGCGACTCGCTCCTGCAGGAGGGTCCGGTTGGCCAGGCCGGTCAGATCGTCGTGATAGGCGAGGTGCCGCAGGTCGGCCTCGAGGGAGTCGCGCAGGGTGTGGGACACCTCGAGCTCACGGGCATGGTGCTCGAGGTCGGCGGCCTGGTCACCGATCCGGGTCAGCATCCACAGCATCCGCATGCAGATGACTGCGAACACGGCCATGCACAGGATGGACACGGCGGCCACGTTGACCGAGGCATCCGACACCGCCGTGATCACGAGCAGCAGCGGGGGCACGAAGGCGGCCAGCGCCACCAGCGGCAGTCGCCGCCCGGTCTCGGTCCGCTGCCAGTCGACCGTGGGTGACGCCAGATCGACCGCCCGCTGGTCGGCCTGGGCCCGGGCCTCGGCCTCGACGGCCGCGGCGACGGCGGCATCCCCGTCGAACCCGGTCGACGGGTGCAGCGCGGCCACCGCCACCAGGACGTATTGGAGCAGGAAGAAGGCATCGCAGAACTGGCCCGTGTAGTAGGCGTTGTGGAGGACCAGCAGGTCGAAGCTGAAGGCGGCCACGAACATGAGCACCAGCGAGGCGACGAGCCACAGGTGGAACGGTCGACGGGCCGAGCCGAAGATGACCGACTTGAAGAGCACGAAGACCAACACCACGTCCATGATCGGGTAGGCCAGGGCCACGAGCCGGCCCAGTGCGGAGATCCCCTGCTCGTGGACGTACGAGTTGAGGAGGAAGTGCCAGGCCAGGGTGAGGCTGGCCAGCGCGATGACGGCGGCGTCGGCGTAGTCCTCCCGTTGGGCCCGCCGGACCGGGTTGCGGCTCAGCCGGCTGACCCCGACGAACAGGAACGGGTACCCGAGCAGGTAGAAGATGTCGGCGGCCGAGGGGACCGGGGTGGCGGTGTGGGCGATGTCGGTGAAGTAGTCGCCCACCAGGTCCCCGAGCGAGAAGCACAGGCCGGCGGCTGCCACCAGGTACCAGGCCGTCCGGTCGGCGGGACGGTTGATGTGGACCCCGACCAGGACGAGCGCGCACGACGACATGCCGATGCCCAGGTACACCGAGTCGTGGCTCAGCTGGGTGGGCACGAGGAAGAAGGCCACGACCAGGCAGGT
>Ga0075520_1001044_pt1 | contig 13030 bp, 12 predicted proteins | sample NGEPerB_FD_75100 | JGI IMG/M metagenome (GOLD analysis project Ga0075520, IMG submission 75100) | Arctic peat soil microbial communities from the Barrow Environmental Observatory site, Barrow, Alaska, USA - NGEE PermafrostAB12-B | ecosystem: Environmental > Terrestrial > Soil > Wetlands > Peat ... | reverse complement strand
CTCGGGGCCCAGCCGATCGAAACGGGCTGACGGCACGATGGACTCGCTCAACGGCAACTCCTCGTCGGGCCAGCCGCCCGTGAGCCGCGGCGAGCAGCCGACCGCCGTGGTCGTCCCGGTCGGCGGCCTGGCCAACGCCCAGCCGGCGCTCAACGGCTCGATGGCCGAGCTGCGCCGCCGCCGCTACGAGCTCGCCGAGCGCGTCGCCGAGCTCACTTGGGACCTCGGCGGCCTGACGTACGAGATGGCGATCCGCGATCACTACCGGCTCGACGTGCTCGCTCGCCGGGCGTCGGAGCTGCAGCAGGCCGACGCGCAGCTCGGGGAGGTCCAGCGCCTGCTGGCCACGGCCGAGGCGGGCGTGCACGGCCAGTGCCGCTCGTGCGGCGCCGTGCACAGCCGCGGCGCCTCCTTCTGCTGGCACTGCGGCGCCGGCCTGCTCGAGGAGGCGCGTCCGAGCGTGCTCGAGCCTTCCGGCGAGCCAAGCTGACGCGCGCCGCCTGCGCAATTGGACGCAAGCTGGTGAAAGCGCACAAGAAGAGCAAGGTGTGGGCGAACGTTCGCTTTACCGCCGGCGGCAGGCCGAAGAGCACGCGCGTCACGCTCAAGCGCTGATCTGCGCGCCCATCGTCTGCTCGTCCACACCGCCCGCGAACGTCCCGACAAGCGCCTACTGTTGCTGCGATGACCGGTCGCCCGAGGACCCGGTCGCGCCGGCGCGCGACGCTTGCGGCGATGATCGCGCTCGTTTCGGCCGCGTCGGGCGTCGCATCGCTCGCGGCCGCCGCGTCGCCCCCGCACGCCAAGGCCGCGGGTCCCCAGGAGTACGGCTGCCCGATGCTTCCGGCGAACAACGTGCTCAACCGCGACATCTCGCGGGCGCCGCTCGATCCGAGCTCCGCGGCCTACATCGCCTCGATCGGCGCGACCCTGCACCTGCACGCCGACTTCGGCACCAACCCCAGCTACGGCATTCCCTACGTCGTCGTCGGCCCCCACCAGGCGCGCGTGCCGATCAAGTTCAGCGAATACGGCAGCGAATCCGAGCCGGGACCGTATCCCGTCCCGCTCACCGCGCCTGTCGAGGGAGCGGGCGAAGAAGGCGACCGGCACGTGCTCGTCCTGCAGACGCACGCGTGCAAGCTGTATGAGCTGTACTCGGCGCGCCGCGTCGGGGCCGGCTGGGAAGCGGGCTCGGGAGCGGTGTTCAACCTGCGCAGCAACGCGCTGCGCCCCGAAGGCTGGACCTCGGCGGACGCCGCCGGGCTGCCGATCCTGCCGCTGCTCGCTCGCTACCCGGAGGTGCACGCCGGGCGGATCGATCACGCCTTGCGCGTGACCGTCGCGCGCACGCAGCGCGGTTACATCCACCCGGCGACGCATCTCGCATCCAGCAGCCCCGACCCCAGCCTGCCGCCGATGGGCCTGCGCTTGCGCCTGAAGGCGAGCTTCGACCTCACTCCCTATCACGGCCAGGCGCTGGTGATCCTGCGCGCGCTCAAGCGCTACGGTCTGATCGTCGCCGACAACGGCTCCTCGTGGTACATCAGCGGCGCGTCGGACGCGCATTGGCACGACGAAGACCTCGACCAGCTCAAGAGCGTCCCCGGCGCGGCCTTCGAGGCGATCGCCTCAGGACCGATCCTGCACAAGGGCTGAGCGGCCGATTGCGACGGCGCGGCCGATTGCGACGGCGCCAGGAGTGTTGCTACTGGTGCTCGACCGGCGGTGCGGGCGCGGGAGGCGCGGCGGCCGGCGGTGCGGCGGGCTGGGCGACCGGCGCGGGCGGCGCCACGGGCGCTTGCGCGGGGGGCTGCTGGGCGGCCGGGAGCGCCGTGTGCTGTGAGTTCGACTCGCCGGTGACCGAGCTCTTGAACTCGCGCATGCCGCTGCCGAGCGAGCGCCCGATCTCCGGCAGGCGCTTGGCGCCGAAGATCAGTAGCAGGATCACTACGAGGAATGCGATGTGCAGGGGATTGTCGAGTCCCATGTGCTCGTCTGAGTCTAGACCATTCGCTAGGCGGGCCGTGCGAGGGCCCGGCGCACGAACTGTCCGGCGACGATCACGATCAGCGCGGCGAACGCGTCGCGCAGGACCCGGCCCGACAGTGCGTTCGCCAGCGCCACGCCGCCAGCCGCGCCGGCCAGTGACAGCAGGCCGAGCAGCAGGGCGTCGTTGCGGCGCACGTTGCCGTAGCGATCCTGGTTGTAGGTGCCGACGATCGCCACCGGGATGATCGCCAGCAGCGACGTCGCCTCGGCCTGGTGCTGGCTGAGGTTCAGGAAGATCACCAGACCGGGCACGAACAGCACGCCGCCGCCGACGCCGAGCATCCCGGCGACGATTCCGCCGGCCACGCCGATCGCGATCGCGCCGATCACCGCAGCACCAGCTCGACGGCGCTGGCGACGAGCACGGCGGCGAACAGCAGTGAGATCGAGCGGTTGTCCACGCGCTGCTGCAACCAAGTGCCGAACAGCACGCCGCCGACCGCCGGCACGCCGACGAGCAGCGCGTCGAGCACGTGCACGTTGCCGTACAGGCCCTGCGTGCCGGCCGCGAAAGCCGCGATGAAGACGATCGCCGCGAGCGACGTCGCGGTCGCCGAGCGCTCCTCGTAGCCGAGCCAGAGGACCAGCAGCGGCACGATCACGCTGCCCCCACCGACGCCGAACAGACCGCTGAACAGGCCGGCTGCGGTGCCGATCGCCATCAGCTTCAGCGACCGGTTGGAAGACCTCTCGGACTGCCCTTCAGCAAGCACGCTTGCGAGCCAACTGGTCAGTCACCATGCGCGCCATACTAGACGTCGTGTCCCCCGCTGCAACGCTCGTGGAGGCGCTCGAGCCGATCCGCTCGGACCCGGATCGCGGCGCGGTTCTACTCGACATCGACGGCACGCTCGCGCCGATCGTTCGCCACGCTGCCGACGCCCATGTCCCCGAGGCCACGCGCACGCTGCTGATCGAGATCGGCAAGCGCTACGGCGTCGTCGGCTGCGTCAGCGGCCGCCGCGCCGCGACCGCGCGCCAGATCGTCGCGATCGGCACGCTCGCGTACGTCGGCAACCACGGCGGCGAGCTGCTGCGCCCGCGCTCGACGCGTCCCGAGGTCGACCCCGAGCTCGCCGCCTGGTCCGCTCGCGTGCGCGCCTTCGCGGCGCGGGCGCTGACGGCCGAGCACCAGCGACTGCGCATCCGCGGCGAGGACAAGGAAGCGATCGCCGCGTTTCACTGGCGCGGCGCACCCGACGAGGAGGCCGCCGAGGTGGCCGTGCGAGAAATCGCAAGGCTCGCGCAGGAGGAAGGCCTGGTGGTGCACTGGGGGCGCAAGGTGCTCGAGGTGCGCCCTCCGGTCAAGCTCGACAAGGGCCTCGGCATCGCGATGCTGCTGCGCGGCTCTGAGGCGACCGCGGCCCTTTACGTCGGCGACGACACCACCGACCTCGACGCCTTTCGCGGATTGCGCGAGCTTGTGCAGTCGGGACCGCTGGACTCGGTTCTCTGCGTCGCCGTCAATTCCGACGAAGCGCCACCCGAGCTGGCGCGCGAGGCCGACCTGACCGTCGACGGCACGGCGGGCGTGCGCGAACTGCTCGAGGCGCTGCTGTAGTAGGCGCGTGCGGTTCGTCGACTTCCTCAGATCCACCGTGATGCTCAGCGCCGGCGCAGCGACGGCGCTGGCGCTCGTCACCGTGCTGGCCGTCGGCACGAACTCTGAAGAACACCTTTTGCCGATCGCCGTCGGCTGGTGGGTGATCGCCGCGCTGATCGGCCTGCGCCTGGGCAGGCGCGCCGAGACCAACCCGCCGATCGCGCGCCTGCTCGCCGATGCGAAAGCGAGCACGGCGCTACCGGAGAACCATCCGAGCGCGATCCTCGTCAACCGCCTGTGGCCGCTGCTGCTGTTCACGCTGATCGCAGGCGGGCTGGCCTTCCTCGCCCCGCAGGTGCCCGGCATCGCCGCCGGCTTCGCGATCATCTGGGCGCTCGCCTGGCGGCGTCAGGATGCGGCGGTCGCGGCGATCGAGGAGCGCGACGGCGCGTTCTTCTACGTGATGCGCACGTCTCCCGTGCGGCCGATGGAACTCGAGCGCACGCCCGGCTTCAAGGCGCTGCGGCCCGAACGCGTCAACGGCGCCGTCACCTGAAGATGGAGCGGACCCACGCCGCCGACGTGCTGCTCGTCTCGCTCGGCTCGACCGAGGGCTTGCGCCGGGCCGACGACGAGCTGCAGGACTCGATGCGTCGCGCCGGCGCGCGCGTGGCGGTCGCGCGCCCGTATCCCCCCGAGCCGCTGCCGACGCTGATGCTCACCGACCTGCTGTGGGCGCGCGCCGCGCGCGAGACCGCCACGAAGATCCTCAAGCAGCAGCGCCACGCCCCCGCCCGGGCGGTGATCTACTCGAGCACGACCGCCGCGCTGCTGTGGCCGCGCCCGGGTGCGATCCGCTTCGACGCCACCGCCGCCGGCAACCGCCGCGGGCGCCACGGGCTGTGGCAGCGACCGCTGGAGCGCAGGCGCCTGCGCCAGGCGCCGCTGTTGCTGCCGTGGAGCGAGGGCGGCCTGCGCGAGGCTCCCGACGTGGCGTCGCGCGGCGACCGCGCGCTCGTGCTCCCGATGCCCGTCGAGCCCTCCGGACCGCTTGACGCAGAGCGCGACGTCGCTGCGGTCACCTATGGGTCCAACCCGCAGAAGAAGGGCCTTGATCGCGTGCTTGCCGCCTGGCGGCGGCTGCTCGCCGAGCGCGCCGGCGCGGACGGGCCGGCGCCGGAGCTGGTCATCGCCGGAGCGTCCGCCGCCCAGCTGCAGCGCGCGGGGATGGTCTCGCCCGGCGAGCCCGGCGTCCGCGTTGTCGGCTCGCTCGTCGCGGCCGACTTTCGCGCGCTGCTGCGACGCGCCCGCGTGTTCGTGTGCGCGCCGCGCCGCGAGGACTACGGGATCGCTCAGCTGGAGGCGCTCGCCGATGGCTGTCAGCTGGTCACGACGCGCGCGCCCGGGCCCTACGCCGCGCTGCCGATCGCCCGTCAGCTGGACCCGCGTCTGGTCGGCGATGATCTCGTGGGGGGGCTGCGCGTGGCGCTGCAGAACCCGCTGGCCGACTATTCCGAGCGCGCGCGCGAGGCGCTCGCGCCGTTCAAGCGCGAGTCGGTCGACCGGCTCGTCGCCGAGCAGCTACTGCCCCGACTGCTTGCGTAGCGAGCAGGAAGCCCGCGCCCCCCGGGGCGCGGGCCGCTGGCTATTGGCCTTCGACGAAGCTCGAGATCGGCTGGATGACGCCGTGGGACTCCTCGAGAGCGACCGCGTCGGGCGTCTGCAGCGCTGCCAGCATCCCGTCCATGTCGTGGACGTTCGCCGACACGGCGACGGTGCTACCGCCGTCGGTCGGCAGGTAGTCGACGACGTCCGTCGCGTAGTCCGCGAAGAACCCGGCGCGCTCGGCCTTGTGTGAGGCCCACGCCGGAACGTCCGAGACCGCGTGAGTGAAGACGACTTTAGGCATCAGCTACTCCTTCGTCGAGGGGGTGGTAGCACGCCCATCACAACCCCCGGCGAGCACGCTGGTCCGTTCTATCAGAACCCCAGCTCAGCATGGCGTCAGCCCGTAAGGGGTCTTAGTACATCTAGGGCCGTACCTGCTTGCGTAGCCGCTGAAGCCCGTGCCAGCTGCGCGTGTTGGCGACGTTCTCGCGAGTCAGCCACGCGCGCCGCGCCGTCGCGACGCCCCAGCGCATGTTCGCCAGCGTGCTCACGCGGTGCGCGTCGGAGTCGATCAGGACGGTCACGCCCGCGCGCACCGCGGCGCGCGCGTGCACGTCTGACAGGTCGCGGCGGTCGGGGTTGGCGTTGATCTCGAGCATCGTGCCCGTTCGCGCCGCCGCCGCGAACACGGCGTCGAGGTCGATCGCATACGGCTCGCGACGCTCGATCAGGCGGCCTGTCGGATGGCCGATCGCGTCGACGAGCGGGTGCTCGATCGTCGCGATCATCCGCTCGGTCATCGCCTGCTCGGACATGCCGAAGGAGGTGTGAGCGCTGGCGATCACCCAGTCGAGCTGACCGAGCAGCTCGTCCTCGTAGTCCAGCGAGCCGTCGGGCAGAATGTTCACCTCGCTGCCCGCCAGCAGCTCGATGCCCTGCACGCGCGCGTTGGCCTTGCGCACGAGCTCGATCTGCCGGCGCAGCTGCTCTGGCGAGACGTCGTCGCCGAAGCCGTGCGTCGCCGAGTGGTCGGTGATCGCCAGGTACTCATAGCCGCGCTCACGCGCCGCCGTGGCCATCTCCTCGATCGTGTTGCGCCCGTCGGAGGCGATCGTGTGACTGTGCAGGTCGCCGCGGATGTCCTCGAGCTCGATCAGGATCGGCAGCCCAGCGCCGCCGTCCAGCCGCGCCGCGTCGAGCTCGCCGCGGTTCTCGCGCAGCTCGGGCTCGATGTAGGCAAGGCCCAGCAGGTCGTACAGCTCGGCCTCGCTCGTGCACGTGCGCGTGCGCCCGATCGCGTCATCGAGCAGGCCGTACTCGGAGACGTGCAGACCGCGCCTGACCGCCGCCTCGCGCAACGCCGCGTTGTGGCGCCCGGACCCGGTGAAGTGCTGCAGCAGGTTGCCCAGCTGCGACGGCTTGGCGATGCGCAGGTCGACGCCGATCCCCGAATGCGTGCGCGCCCGCGCGCCCGACTTGCCGGCCGAGCCGACGGTCTCGATCTCCTCGAGCTTGACCAGGCTCTTGGCCAGCGTCGTCGGGCGCGTCGTCACGGCGATCAGGTCGATGTCCTTGACGCTGTCGGCGCAGCGACGCGCCGAGCCGGCGACCTGCACGTGCGTTTCAGGACCGCCCAGCTCGGCCAGTCCGGCGGCGAGGCCCTCGCCGATCTCGATCGCCCTGGGCAGCAGCACGCGCGGCGTCGCGCGCTCGCCTGCGCCTTCGGCCAGCGCCGCGAGCACGCGTTCCTCGAGCTTCGGACCGAGGCCGCGCACGGTGCGGATGCGCTGCGCCAGCGCGGCCTCGCGCAGCTTCTCCAGCGAGTCCACGCCGAGCTCGGAGTGCAGCAGGCGCGCCCGCTTTGCGCCGAGACCGGGCAGGCGCGTGACCGCAATCAAACCCGCCGGGAACTTCGCGCGCAGCCGCTCCGCCGTCGGGATCGCGCCACTGTCGAGCAGCGCGAGGATCTTCTCTTCCAATGTCGAGCCGATACCCGGCAGCTCGCGCGCGCGGCCATCGCGCGCCAGCGCCGCGACCGACAGCGAGGCGTCGCGCACGCTCCTCGCGGCCGTGCGGTAGGCCAGCACGCGGTGAATGATCGCGCCGTCGAGCTCGTACAGGTCGCCGAGCTCCTCCAGGGCGTCGGCGATCACCGCGTTTGACGGGTCGGCTGCGGGCACGTCCGTCAGCGTAGGCGCAGCGACGCCCCCGCGCGGCGCGTGGGCACGGCTCGGCGTTGACTGTCCGTGACGCTCTAGGCTACGCCGCCTCATGTCCGGCGAGCCCTGGCTGATACTGCCGACATACAACGAGGCCGAGAACGTCGAGGCGATCGTCGCCGCCGCCAGCGAGGTGCTGGCGAGCGCGACCGGCTCGACTTCTGACCGTGATGGCTATCGCGTGCTCGTCGTCGACGACGGATCGCCCGACGGGACGGGGCAGATCGCCGACCGCCTGGCCGCCGAGCACGACTGGATGCACGTGCTCCACCGCGCCGAGAAGAACGGCATCGGCCCGGCCTATCTCGCCGGCTTTCGCCACGCGCTCGATCACGGCGCCGGCTACGTGATGGAGATGGACTCGGACTTCTCCCACGACCCCGCCGACCTCGCGCGGCTGCTCGCCGCCGTCGATCGCGACTCGCCCGGGACCGCCGACCTGGCGCTCGGCTCGCGCTATGTCCCCGGCGGCGGGGTCAGCGACTGGGGCCGCCTGCGGCGCTTCATCAGCGAGGGCGGCTCGACGTACTCGCGCTGGGTGCTCGGGTTGCAGGTGCGCGACCTGACGGGCGGCTTCAAGTGCTTTCGCCGCGAGGTGCTCGAAGCGATCCACTTCGACGGCGTTCGCTCGCAGGGCTACGCCTTCCAGGTGGAGCTGACCTATCGCGCCGTACGTGGCGGCTTTCGCGTCATCGAGGTGCCGATCGTCTTCCGCGACCGCCAGCAGGGCCAGAGCAAGATGTCCTGGAGGATCGCCGCGGAGGCGATGTGGCTGGTGCCGCTACTGCGCTTCAGGTAGCGCCGCCGAGCGGTCGCACGGCGCTCGCGGCGCCTACGCTTTAGCTCCCGCCCATGCCGGCCGATGCAGAGCACGATGGATGCCTCGGCATACGCGTTTGCTCACGGCGTGCGTCACACGCGTGAGACGCTTCGCACGTGGCAGACGACGCCGACCGCCGTGCTCGCGCGCTGGGTCGCCGGCTCGGCGCTCGCCGCGGTCGGGCTGCTCGCGGCCGTGTGGATCGTTGCCTCGCTGGACAACGGCTTTCAACAGATCATCAAGCTGCAACCGCCGTTCGCCGTCGGAGACCTGGGCGAGGTCGCCCAGGTGCTCGGGCGCAACATGCTCGTGCTCGCGCTGCACGCGATGGCCTGCGTCGCCGGCTTCATCGCCGGCAGCTCGCTGCCCATGCAGGTCGAGGGTCGCACCGGCCTCTCGCGCTGGGTGCACGAACGCGGCGGCCGCTTCGCGATCGCCTTCGTCGCCGCCGCGACCGCGTTCTCGCTGAGCGCCCAGGCCTACCTGCTCGGTCATACGCTCGGCGGCCTCGCGGCCTTCCTGCGCGTCTCGCCCGGCCTGCTCCTGCTCGGTGTGCTGCCGCACGCCATCCCGGAGCTGATCGCACTGTTCCTGCCCCTCGCCGCCTGGATCATCGCCAGCCGCCGCGGCGAGTGGGAGCAGTTGCTCGCGGCGACCGTCGTCACCGTCGCCGTAGCCGTGCCCGTGCTCGTGATCGCCGCCTTCATCGAGGTCTACGTCTCCCCGCACCTGTTCACCGCGCTGACGCACATCCACCCGCCGATCGTGCGCCACGTCGACGGCTGGACCGTCACCGTCCACTAGCGGCTCGCCTGGCGGTGGGGCGTCTCGGTTGCGTCGCTTCGATAGCCATGGGGATTCACGGGGCAGGCTGTGAGCGCGTTTGCGCCGCCCGATAGCCATGGTATTTACGAGGGGCCAGGGGGTGAGTGCGTTGCACCGCCCGATAGCCATGGTATTTACGCGGGGCGGAGGCGGTGATCGCACGTGCGTCGCCGGATAGCCATGGTATCTACGGCGGCTGGGGACGGTGACTGCTCTTACATCGAGCGTACGCGATGGTCTATACGCCGTATATACGATGGCTACCGCGCAGTCCGTGCGCGAGTACACACCCTCCTCCGGACCCCCTTCCTTCACTTTGTATAGTGGTGGGAAAGCGATCCAAAGGGAGAACCCATGGCAGGCACTTTGAGCGAAGTCACCGACAGCAACTTCCAGGCTGAGGTCATCGAGTCCGACAAGCCCGTGCTCGTCGACTTCTGGGCGCCGTGGTGCGGCCCTTGCCGTGTCGTCGCTCCCGTGCTCGAGGAGATCGCCGCCGAGCGTCCCGACCTGCGCATCGTCAAGCTCAACACCGACGAGAACCAGCAGACGGCCGCCGCCTTCCAGGTGCTCTCGATCCCCACGATGATCCTCTTCAAAGGCGGCCAGCCGGTCAAGACGGTGATCGGTGCCTATCCCAAGAAGAAGCTCGAGCAGGAGCTGGAGCCCGCCCTCTCAGTCGCCTAGTCGGCGACGCGGCGAAGGCTGATGATCAGCGTCAGCCCGTCGACCACGACCTGCTCTGAATAGTCGCGCTCGGAGGCGGCGATGCCGGCGCCGTCTCCGACCTCCAGCTTGATCGCCAGCGTCTCGCCCGCGACGTAGTCGCGGTGCGTCTGCGCGGCGCGCGCCAGCGCCTCGTCGCCTTCGAGCGCCAGCTCGATGCGGTCCTCGACCTCCAGCCCCGCTGCCTTGCGCGCCGCCTGCACCGCGTGCACGATCTCCCGCGCATGACCCTCCTCGCGCAGCTCGTCGTCGATCGCCAAGTCCAGCGCAACCGCGTGCGCACCCTCGCGCTCGACGCTGTAGCCCTCCGGCGCGCGCATCGTCAGGATCACGTCATCGGCCGCCAGCATGTGCTCGCGACCGTCGACCGAGATGCCGATGCCCGTGTCGTCATCGCCGCCGTCACCGGCGGTTGCGCCCGCGGCGCCGGCGCTTGCGCTCTCGCCTGTCGCTCGCACCGCGGCCGCCACGCGCGCGGGGTCAAGCGCCGCGATCGCGTCCGCCGCCAGCGGCATCGCTTTGCCGAAGATCGGGCCGAGCTTGCGGTAGTTCGCCTTCACCTCGTAGCTGCCCAGCTCGTCGGCCGCCGCCACAAAGCGCACGCGCTTGACGTTCAGCTCCTCGCGCACCACGTCTGACAGGCGTTCGATCGCCTCGCGCTCGCGACCGGCTGCCACGACGACCGCCTCGCCGAGCGGCTGGCGCACCTTGATCTTCGACTTGCCGCGCGCGCCCAGGCCGAGGCGCACCGTCTCGCGCGCCAGCGCCATCGCGCGCTCGAGCTCCTCGTCGCGAACTGCGCCGCCGGCGGCCTCGCTGTGGCCCGCTCCGCCGATCGCCTCGGCGAGCGACTCCGCCGTCGGGAAGTCGCACAGGTGCACGCTCGCCTCCGTGCCGTCGAGGTTGTCGTAGATCTCATCCGCGATGAACGGGCAGAACGGCGCCAGCAGCTTGGCGACCGTCAGCAGGCATGTGCGCAGCGTCTGAAACGCGACCGCGTCGCCGTCCCAGAAGCGCCGCCGCGAGCGGCGCACGTACCAGTTGGACAGGTCCTCGACCAGCTCTGCGATCGCGCGCCCGGCCGACGTCGCGTCGTAGGAGTCCAGGCGCTCGGCGACCAGCTCCGCCGTCCCCGCCGTACGTGACAGAGCCCAGCGGTCCAGGTCGTCGCTTGGCGCCGGCGGCTCCCCGGCCGCGCTCAGCTCCTGCGCGCTCACGCGCGCGTACAGCGAGTAGAAGAAGTACGTGCTCCACAGCTGCTTGAGGAACAGGCGCACGCCCTCGCCGATCGTCTCCGCCGAGAAGCGATAGCCGTCCCACGGCTGCTTGGACGTGAAGAAGTACCAGCGAAACGCGTCCGCGCCATAGGTGTTCAGCACCTGCCACGGCTCGACCGTGTTGCCTTTCGACTTCGACATCTTCTGACCGTCCTCGTCGAGGATCAGCCCGAGGCACACGACGTTGCGATACGGCGGCGGCTCGCCCAGAAGCGTCGCCACCGCCAGCAGCGAGTAGAACCAGCCACGCGTCTGGTCCTGCGCCTCGCAGATGAAGTCCGCCGGGTAGCCCTGCTCGAAGTCCTCCGCGTGCTCGAACGGGAAATGGTGCTGGGCGAACGGCATCGCGCCCGAGTCAAACCACACGTCGATCACCTCCGGCACGCGGCGCATCGGTTGCCGGCAGTCCGTCTCGCCGTCGGCGTCCTCGTGCGGGCACGCAAACTCCACGTCGTCGACGAACGGACGGTGGTGGTCGGCGAGCTGCACACCCGAGCGCTCAGCCAGCTCCTCGAAGGAGCCGATCACGTGCACGTGGCCCCGCTCGCAGCGCCACACCGGCAGCGGCGTGCCCCAGTAGCGCTCGCGCGACAGCGCCCAGTCGACGTTGTTCGAGAGCCAGTCGCCGAAGCGCCCGTGCTTGACGTGCGGCGGGTGCCACGAGACCGTCTCGTTGGCGTTCAGCAGCTCCCTGCGCAGCTTCGTCGTCGCGATGTACCACGACGGTTTCGCGTAGTACAGCAGCGGCGTGCCGCAGCGCCAGCAGTGCGGGTAGGAGTGCTCGTACTCCTGCGCGCGCAGCAACACGCCGCGCGCGTCCAGATCCTCGATCAGCTCCTTCGTCAGCTGCGCGTCCTTGACGAAGCGCCCCGCGTACGGCTCTGCCGCGCGGCTGAGCACGCGCTCGTCATACGTGCCGTCCGGCTTGACCGGGTTGTACAGCGTGCGCGGCTCGTCGCCGCGGAAGATCCCCGCCGCCGCCGCCACGCGATAGTCGTCTTCGCCGAACGCCGGCGCCAGGTGCACGATGCCCGTGCCTTCCTCCGTCGTCACGAAGTCGTCCGCCAGGATCGGCAGCGCACCCGGCTCGCGGTCCGTCGCCGCGAAGATCGGTCCCTCATAGCCGCCGTATCGCGCCACCAGCTCATCGCCCGTGAACTGCTCCACGATCTCGGCCTGCTCGCCCAGCACCGGCTCGACACGATCCGACACGAGAACATAAAAATCATCACCAGATCGGACCCTCGCGTAGGTCGCGCGCGGGGACACCGCCACCGCCACGTTTCCCGGCAGCGTCCACGGCGTCGTCGTCCACACCAGCAACATGTCCGCGCCGTCGCGCACCACCAGCTTCAGGTACACGCTCTCCTCGACCACGTCGCGGTAGCCCAGCGCCACCTCGTGTGACGACAGCGTCGTCTCACAGCGCGGGCAGTACGGGCCGACCTTGTGTCCCTCGTACAGCAGCTCGCGCCGATCGATCTGCGCCAGCGCCCACCACACCGACTCGATGTAGCTCTCGTCCAGCGTGCGATAAGCGTCGTCGAGATCCAGCCAGAAGCCGATCCGCTCCGTCAGGCGATTCCACTCCTCCAGGTACGTGAACACCGACTCGCGGCAGCGTTCGTTGAACGCGCCGATCCCGTACTCCTCCACCTCCGCCTTCGACTTGATCCCCAGCTGCTGTTCCACCGCGATCTCCACCGGCAGGCCGTGACAGTCCCAGCCGCCCTTGCGCTCCACGCGGTAGCCGCGCATCGTCTGAAAGCGCGGGTAGATGTCCTTGAACACGCGCGACAGCACGTGATGCGATCCCGGCGGCCCGTTCGCCGTCGGCGGGCCCTCGTAGAAGTTCCACCGCTGCGCGTCCGCCCGCGAGGTCGATCCGCGCCAGGAGCTGCCTGTGCTGGAGCAGCAGGTGCTGGAGCGCTGGCGCGAGCGCGACGTGTTCGCGCAGTCG
>Ga0075520_1001043_pt1 | contig 13030 bp, 11 predicted proteins | sample NGEPerB_FD_75100 | JGI IMG/M metagenome (GOLD analysis project Ga0075520, IMG submission 75100) | Arctic peat soil microbial communities from the Barrow Environmental Observatory site, Barrow, Alaska, USA - NGEE PermafrostAB12-B | ecosystem: Environmental > Terrestrial > Soil > Wetlands > Peat ... | reverse complement strand
TCGTCAGGTAGTCGTCGGCACCGGCGTCGAGGCCGACAAGATCGCCGGCCTCGTCGGAGAGCACCGAGAGCACAAGGATCGGCGCCGCGAGCCAGGTGCGCAGGTCGCGGCAGACCTCGATGCCGCTGCGGTCAGGCAGGGCGAGGTCGAGAATGACGAGGTCAGGGCGCTCGTCGACCGCCTTGGCGATCGCCTCCTCGGCGCTGGCCGCGAGCTCGAGCGCGTATCCCCGAGTGCGCAGGATGGAGGCCAGGGCGCGCCGTATCTGCGGATCGTCGTCGACCGCGAGGATGCGGACGTGTCGTCCCTCAGTCGTCATGCGCTTTCCCCCCAGCGGTCGCATGCCGGGCATCGCGGCGGGGGGACCGCAGGGACCCCCTCGGCGGTTGTCCCGACCGCTGCAGCGGCGCACGGTCGACGGCGTGGCTAGCGATGATCGCGGAGGTGGATGAGGTACTCGTAGCCGCCGACCAGGATGGTGGCGAGCAGCGCGACCCAGATGATGCCTGCCGCGAAGAACATGTCGTCCTCCCCGAGGCGGTGCTGCACGGACCTGAAACGTCGTCGCCTCTATAAAGAAGATGCTCTTTCGGGCATCAAGAGGGAGTGAAGCCGAGGGGCGCGTTCTAAAGCTTCTGCAAAGTGCGGCGGAGGCCGACCTGCCCCTGGCTGAGTCGGCGTGCCGTCGAAGTCCCGGCGGGCGGTGTCCTCCAGCGCGAACCTGCCGCCGTTGCTCCGGCCAAGGCGGCCTTCCAGGTGAGGCTGATGGCCCCGAAATGGACTCCGAATGGACTCCGATTACCCAGTCACACGACGCTACGCGATGACACGCGCTGCCGTTAGCTTGGCGAAAAGGGCCACAAAACGGCTGAAAAGTGTCACAGGGCAGTACGGGGCAGTGGTGGGCGACGTTGGAATTGAACCACCGGCTGCCGCTTGTCAGGGAAGCGCCATCGTCACGGGAAAGATCATCTCACTGACGCGCTACCAGGCGCTCTGTGGTGGTCCCATCGGCGGCGGCCCGCCGCCCCACCGTGCAGGTAGCGGGCCGCCTTTCAGTCCTCTCAGTCGGTCAGACTGTGGTCCTGAGCTCCCCGGATCGTGTCCACGGATCTGTCCACGGGACGTGCAGATACATCCCAGTAGTGGCCTGGGACTGCTGATAACGCGCATGGGCATGATACTGCCGCTGTGCAGGCATTATGTGGGACTAAGGCCGGGTGACTGCGACGCCTGATAACGGCCCGAGCCGGAATCGCACCCAGGAGGTCAGCGGTTCGATTCCCGAGGCTCCGCCATTCGCTCGCAATCTATGTGAGCGCGAGTAGCCGCCGTAGCTCGGACCCGAGGCTTGAGAGTCCACTAGGGCGCACCAGACTACGCGTCAAACAGGCGCTTCAACTCGCATCGCAGGTTCGAAAGCTGTCCACTTAGGTCCACGAACGTTGTCACTATTGCAACGTTCCCCCCTGCAAATGGACTGCTTCCGCTGTCCGGTCGCCTACCCGGTCGCTCTTCCGAGCAGCGAGCCTTGCATGCAGGTCGACGCAGAGGCACCTCCGTAGGCGATAGGATCGTCCACTATCAGCCGAGTTCAGAGCGGAGACGCCGATTCGCCTAGCTGTGCCGGCCTTGCGAGCCAGCCGAGAAGCAGGCGCGAGATCTGCGATGAAGAAAACTTCGCAAGCGTGCCTATGACAACGAACGCGGCGGGCGTTCCAAGGGGGGATCACCCATGACAGATCCTACAAGAGATGAATCGGAGTCTGCCGGGCCCGGAATGGCAGGATACTGAGTGCGACGAGGGAGGCCTCACGTGCCGAACAGCAAGGAATCCAAGCCACGATTGGTCGCTGTTACTGGGATTCCGAAGTCAACTCGCAGGAGCGTCTACGTCGAGCTTGTCGATGAGTTCGCCAATGGCGACCTGCAGAACGCCAAGATCGAGGGCGTCAAGATGAGCGCCGCGATTAGCTTGAGGAAGGCGATCGCCAGCCTGGAACTCAAGAATGTCGCGGTCGTCACCGTCAACGGCGAGGTGTACCTCACCAAGAAGTGAGTCACGCCTGGGAGGGCGGCGAGCCTTTCAGCTCCAGCTCCAGCGATGCTGGAGCCCATTCTGATCGCCAAACGCGTCCTGGATGGCCTCTCTGTCAGGCGGAGAATGCCCTCGCGAAGGTTCGAAAGCTGTCCACTAGGTCCACCACCTTGCAATCTTGCTTTCTGAGAGCAACACTGCAAGGCGGTGGACGCCGTTCCGTACATCACTCGCACCTCGAGCCTCTTTGGGAGGCAGAATTGAGTAAGACCATACGACAACTAGCATAAAGCCTTTCCGAAATAGGAAGCGATTACGGGAATAAGGGGGACCTCTCTGAGGTTCTATCACAATTATAACCAACACGAGGGATACTGTCATGAGTGGCTATAACATCGTATTAGCAAGAAACACGGCAAATGCTCCAAACGGTATTGGTCCATATTCACAAACTGTAGCTTTCTCTCATTACAATCATCTTTCAGCTCAATTACCTATCGATCCAAAATCTGGGGCTATGGTAACTGGTGGTGTAAGAGAGCAGACTGGACAGTGCTTCAAGAATCTCAAGGCCATTGTAGAAAGCATCGACCATGTTATGGACGATGTTGTTAGAATCACCATATTCCTTAAGAATATCTCAGAGCTTGACGCTGTAGACGAAGTCTATACAACATTCTTCCCAAGCTATGTTCCTACACGGACGACAGTCGCAGTTGCAGCTCTACCTATGGATGCTTTGGTACAAATTGAAGCACTTGTTTCAAACCCTGAAGGTACAATTCCAGGAGCACCGCAGGCAGGCGACCTTATAAAGATTGCAAGAGACACGGATAATGCACCAAAGAGTTCTCTATCTACACAAACTGTAGCTTTCTCTCATTACAACAATGTTTCAGCTCAATTACCTATCGATCCAAGATCTGGTAGGATAGTAGCCGGTGGTGTAAAAGAGCAGGCTGGACAGTGCTTGAAGAATGTCAAGGCAATCTTGGCAAGTATCGACGTTCCTTTTGACGACATTGTTAAGATGAATGTCTTCCTTAGAGACCTTTCGGATATTGAGGCCGTAAACGAAGTCTATACAACATTTTTCCCGGATGCGGCTATCGCCAGGGCCGCAGCCTATGTGCCTGCACGGACAATAGTTGCAGCTTCAGCTTTACCCATGGAGGCTTTGGTACAAATTGAAGCAGTTGTGTCACACGGAGATGGTACACCGCCGCAAGCTGTTGAAGACAGGCATGGACTCATCATAGAAGAAGGCAATTCGGACGATGCACCAAGGGATTCTCTATCTGTACAGACTGTGGCGTTTTCTCATTACAATCATATTGCAGCGCAGTTGCCTTTAGACCCAAAGACTGGTGAAATGGTAGCTGGTGGTGTAGAAGCTCAGGCTGGACAGTGCTTGAGGAATATCAAGGCAATTGTAGAGAGCGTCGACCACGTTATGGACGATGTAGTCAAAGTGAACATCTTCCTTAGAAATATCGCAGATATTGATGCTGTAGACGAGGTGTACACGACATTCTTTCCGGGCGGTGTTCCGGCGCGGAGAACAGTTGGCGTATCAGCTGTACTTGAGGATGCTCTAGTCCAGATTGATGCGGTTGTATCAAACGCTGAAGGAACACCTCCTGCAGCATGACAGGCATAGTAGTGGGAGCTGGGGAAGCTTTTTCGGATGCCTTGTCTTTTAGTCTCTCAGGATATTGACTACTCGAAAGAAGACATATCGAATACAAAGACGGTTACTGCGGCCCACAGAGAAGTGTGCTGGAAATGCTTTCGGCCTAAGAAGAATTGCTACTGTCAGTTGTCCGCCAGACTGAGCACGGCCGAGTCGGCCGGAGCAGCGGCGAGGTGAACGACTGCCTGGCCGACACCGCTGGTCTGAGCCTCCTCCCACGCCCGGATGACCACCATGTAGTGCTTCCCGCATCTCAAGCCACCGCCTTTCGTTGTTGAGCCCGGTTCTGGTGTGGACTCAGATAGCCGGGCGCCTGAGGGGACGAGGCTCGTTGTAGAAGCGGATCCACTGACCGATGGTCGCTCTCGCGTCCGCGAACGAGGCGAAGTGTGCTGCCAGACGCACTCCTCTTTGAGGCTGCGGAAGAAGCGTTCGATGAGGCCGTTCTGCTGCGGTGTAGGGGGTGATGAGCTTCTTGCCGAGGGGGTAGTCGCGGCAGGCGGCGCGAAAGCGGCGAGCGGTGAAGACGAGCCCGTTGTCGCTCCTCACGGTCGGCGTCACGCCTTAGGGACGCACGACCATTACAACGTCTTCTCCCTCATCGGTGAGGAGCCCCCATGAGCGATTGCCTCGGGGGGCCTCCCCTCGTACCCTTGCGATCGAAGCGACACACGGAGAGGAGCATGAATCTGATCCACATCGAAGTCGAGATCGTAATCGCGCAGCCGCCGGAGGTGGTCTTCGACTTCGTCGCCGACGACCGCAACGAACCGCGCTTCAGCCCGCAGATGCGGAGCGCCGAGCAGCTCACGCCCGACCCCATCGGCCTCGGCACGCGCTTCCGCGCGCGGGTCACGAGCCGCGGCGGCCATCCTCGCGCGCTTTCAAATCAGTCGTGTTGGCGCTCTTCGCCGACTTCAGTATGGTGATCGCCGCGCTGGCGTTCATCACGGTGTGAGCCGCACGCCGGAATTGCCAGAACCGACGATTCGGACTTGGGAGTCGGCAGCTGTCGATTGCGTCGTCAGCCTGCCAGCGCCGCCTCAGTCCCGCGTCGATCTTCTCTGCCGCTTCTTCTTGCATCCCAGGCATTACGTGACTGTAGGTGTCGAGCGTGAATGGAAGCACCGACTCGCCGGCCCCAGGTCTCACTGCCGGGCGGCCGGCCGCGTCATGACGTACCTGTCCTCGTCTTCACGGTAGTAGCCGGGTACGAACTGTCGCTCGGTGAATCCGATGCGCTCGTAGCGCTGCACGGCGGCCTCGTGCGACGGGGCGACGGTCAGGAAGCAGCTGGCGCGAACGCTGGTGTCGATCTCTTCCAGCAGGAGGTCGAAGAGCCTGGTCCCGATGCCGCACCCCCGGTAGCGATTCTCGACCATGACCTTGTGCACGAACAACATTCCCTGGCGCGTCGGGAAGGCGACGACCGCCCCGACTACCTGTGCGCCATCTCGGGCGACATACACGTAGGCGCCGGCGACCCAAACCCTCCAAACGTGTTCGCCGTCGGGGATCGATCCGGCGTGCAGGCCGTCACTCCAGGCGTGCCGGTCCAGCTCGGCGATCCCCAGGAAGTCCTGTGGTTGTGCCCGCCCGAAGTACAGGGCGTCGAGTTGCGGGTTCTGCGTTGCTGTCATGTCGGTTGGTCGCTCATGATTTCCTCCCGGGCCGCAGGCACGATTCGCATCCCATGATACTGCGTGAGCTGGAGCTGGCGCCGATCCCGCTGCCGCCTCTCGGGTTCACTCGCACCGATCTGCGTGCCGCACGGTGTGGTCACCTGAACTCGTGCCGCTGACTCCCGGCGCCACCCGACTGTGACAAGCCCGCTGTTCGCCTGTTTCACCGGATCGCACGGGGCATCGGTCCGGGCCTCGAGGTCAGGAGCGGCGCGCCGCCAGATCGACTCCTTTGGCACAGGGTTCGGCCAAACATGCGCGGCTTGCCCGCGCGCGAAGGCGCCGTAGGATGATATGACGAGCGCGTAAGCGACGACGCCTCTGTCAAGCCGCCCCCTCAAGCCGACCGTGGTGAGGCGTCGCGAGGTTCGGGAACGCCAGGGAGCCGGAGTGAACGTCCTCATCCTCAACTGTGGCAGCTCCTCTCAGGGCTTCAAGCTCTACGCCCGTACGCCGGGTCAAGAGCCGGCTGTGGTCATCGCCGGCAAGGCCCACAACGTCGCCACCGAGACGCAGCAGGCGCCGTTCGTACAGTGGACGTGGGCGGAGACGACGGAGACAGCGCAGTACGATCTCTCGACCCACGCGCGTGCTGCCGAGGCGATCCTCGACATCTTGCAGGACACGGGTGTCGGGATAGATGCCGTTGGTCACCGCTTCGTGCACGGAGGTCGTGAGTTCACCCGCACGACGCGGATCGACGCATTCACCCTGTCCCGTCTGCAGAAGACCGTCCCTCTGGCGCCCATCCACAACCCCAACACCCTCAGCGTCATCGACGTGTGTCGGCGGCGGCTACCCGAGATTGCGCAGTACGCCGTGTTCGACACCGCCTTTCACGCGGCGATGCCCGAAGCGACGCGGGCATACGCCCTTCCGCAAGAGCTCGCGGAGGAGTTCGACTTCCGCAAGTTCGGCTTCCACGGGCTGTCGTACCAGTACGTCAGCCAGCGCACCGCCGATCTGCTGCGGAGACCTCTCGTGGATCTGAGCATGATCATCTGTCATCTGGGCACGGGCGGCTCGAGCGTGGCGGCCGTGCAGGGAGGTCGGTCGCTCGACACCTCGATGGGGTATTCGCCCCTGTCGGGGCTGGTGATGTCCACCCGCTGCGGCGATCTCGACGCCCAGGTCGTGCTGCAGCTCGTGCGCAGTGGTCTCGGAGCCGCGGAGATCGAAGAGCTGCTGAACGGCAGGTCGGGCCTGCTTGGCCTCTCCGGCTTCTCCTCGAATCTGGCGGAGGTGATTGCCGAGGCCGAGAAGGGCGACCACACCTGTCAGGTCGCCTATGGCGCGTACGCGGCTCGCCTGAGCCACTATCTGGGCGCCTACTTCTGGCTGCTCGGTGGAGCGGATGTCATCGCCTTTACCGACGACATCGGAGTGAACGCCTGGCAGGTGCGGGAGGCAGCATGTGGAGGCGCGGAAGCGTTGGGCGTGAGCCTGGATCCCGTGGCGAACCAGCGGGCTGTGGGGGGCGTGACCGCGTTCGTCCATGCCCCCGCGTCGCGCACCGCCATCCTGGTCGTCCCTACTGACGAGGAGCGAGTGATCCTCGAAGAGGTCGTCGCGCAGGTAGAGGACTAGGCTGCGCCTCGATTGGCCCGGGTGCCGCTGTGCAGCCGGTTCTCGACGCCGATATGAGCGGGATCAGATTGCTGGCCAAGGCGGCGACCCAGGCGGTCTTAGCCGCTTGCGTCGTCGTGAATGCCACAGGATGCGGCACGACCACAAGCAGTCCGAGCTCGATTGCAGTCGCCACGGCTGCGTCGGCGCCAAGTGTCGTTTCCAGCGCCACTACGACCCCGAAACCGAAGAAGACCCACAGGCTGATGTCGACGCCCAAGCAGCGGACTGTGGCCGCGGGGAGTCGGTAGGAGCGCGCGATCAGTGCGGCGTGCGCCGGCTGCGACTGGAGAGCGCGAAGCAGGGTCGCGCGTCTCGATATTGTCGACCTGGCCGCGCGGCTGCCCGCATTGAGGCAAGGTCTTCGAGACCGACAACATCCGACGCCGTTTCTGCAGTAGCACGTGCTGCGTGACCGCCTCCCAACAGCGACGCAGGACCCCTGCGGCTAGCCTGGAGACCGCGTAAGCGCTTGACCGGCTGCCATCCCGTGCTACGCACGGCGCAGAGCCCCGAGTCCTCACAGCATCAGGTTCGTGAGCGCCCCCATCAGAACGTCTACCGCTTGCGTTATCGCCTCGTACGGGGTGTCCTCCTCCGGGCAATGACTGCGACCGCCGATCGAGGGCACGAAGAGCATGGCGGCGTCCGTGATCCGCGCGATCTCCTGAGCGTCGTGGGCCGCCCCGCTCGGCATCTCGAGATAGTCGACCCCCTCTCTCGTCGCCGACTCGGCGAGCACATCGTGGAGGCGGGGCGAGAGAACTGTGGGGGCCGACTCGGCGGTCAGCCGGACCTCGGTGCGGATCCGCCGTTCCGCGGCGATCGTCTCGATGCTCTCCAGCACTCTCTCGCTGACCTCGTTCAGGGCCGCGGCATCCGTGTCGCGAAGATCGACGACCAGCACGGTACGTCCGGGCACGACGTTGGCCGCGTTCGGCTCGTTGAACAGCATGCCGACCGTCCCCACTGTGGCGCCGGTCGCAGTGTTCGCCGCGAGCCTCTCCACCGACGCGATCGCCTGAGCCGCAGCCGCGAGCGAGTCGCGCCGCAGACCCATCGGAGTCGCACCGGCATGATTGGCCACTCCTGAGAAGACGACCCTGTACTGCCTGATGCCCGTGATCGCCTGCACTATCCCGATGGGGACCCGAGCGGTCTCAAGGACCAGCGACTGTTCGATGTGAAGTTCGAAATAGGCCGCGAGGCCTCTCGCCGCAAGTACGTCGTCTGCGTCAATCTGGGCTTTCTCGCCTCTTGGTCCAAGAGCCTCAAGGTAGCTGACGCCGTCCGCGTCTTTCATCTGGGCGAGCGCATCGCGCGACAGGCGGGCGACCATCGCCTTCGAGCCGGTGAGGACGCTCCCGAAGCGCGCGCCTTCTTCCTCCGCGAACACGAGCACTTCGTATGGTCGCTCGGACTCGATTCCCCGCTCGGCCAAGAGTCGCGCGATCTCCACTCCGGCAACGACTCCCGCGACCCCATCGAATCGTCCCCCGTGGGGCACCGCGTCCAGGTGCGAGCCGACGGCGACTGCCGGCAGGCCCGAGTCGGCACCACGCTTGCGAAAGCGCGTGTTGCCGTGGGAGGTCGTGGTTGGCTCGTACCCGAGTGGGGCTAGCTGGCCGCCCACGTAGTCGACCGCCGCCCAGTATTCCGGGGTGAACGTCAGGCGGCTGATCCCGGGACCCGCCGCGCTGTACCTCGCGATGGTCTCGATGTCCTGACGAATGCGTTCAAGCATCGCTCCCACGGCCGACTCCTCGTCTTACAGGATGTCGCCCAAGCGGTCGCACGTCCAGGAGACGTAGCGCTCGCAGAGCTCGTACTTGTTGTCGTCCTTGAAGCGCTGATAGCCAGCCGGAGTGGTGATGGCATATCCGACGAGCCTTCTGCAGGTCACGCCCTCGAACTCCACCTCGAAGTCCCGGAAGAGACGTTGCAGCTTCTCGGTGTCGGGCGATGTTCCATCAGGCCAGGACAGTCCGGAGTGCAGGTCGCGCAGCCCCAAAGAGACGGCGGCGCCCGACAAGGCCCCGCAGACTTGGCCCATCCTCACCATCCCACCGCCCAGGTAGCGCGCCACCACGACGGTGTCCGGGCTCAGGCCCAGGACCAGTGAGGCGAAACGGACGACTGCCTGGGCGCAGTTGAGATGACCCGCCCCTGTGTCGCGGAACCCCGCCACAGCAGCCTCCTTGGCTGGCTGCCATTCCCATTCGCTCATGAAGCCCCATTCAGTAGTCACCGTCGTGCGGCCGTTGTGTTCACAGACGTCATCCAGTCCACGTTCCAGCATAGGCCCTTGCTCCTCGGCCGCCAATCTCGCGGCGGCCGACATCGAGAACAGCTTCGTCCAACACATGGCAATGGCCAGGGTTCGAACTGCGCAGTCGGACCTGTCGCTTCCACCTGGCCTTCGTCTGCATCGTCTTCCGGGTCTTCACGGTGCTGCCGGCGAGTGCAACCACTGCTGCAACCCTCAGCCCCGCCGGCGGGTCCGTTCGTGATCACGCGCTATACTTGCAACCTCGTGGGCCGCTAGCTCAGCTGGGAGAGCGCCTCCCTTGCACGGCGTACGCGCACGACGGCTATCCCCTCAAGACGCAAGAGACGGACCGACGATAGAACCGGCGATCTGCAACCCGGTCTGCAACCCGCACGGTCCTCGTCGACCTCCGTGGCATGCTCGCTTTGGTCGCTGCCCGCAGTCCCAGCCCGCTGTCATGGGAACGCTGTGCGTACAAGTATCAGTCGCTGCCCCTCCTCGGGCCGTCGCGGCGTGTGGTCAGGGGTCTCAGGCCAAGTCCACAGGCCTGTACGTGTGGGCACGCGGCAACAGAATGCGCAACGGATAGACGCACTTCCCGCTGCTTCCTATGCGATCTGCTTGCGCACACCAGCCAGCCATGAGCAGCAGGATGCGGAATCGGCGCATGTTCCCTCCAGAAGTTGCCCTACGACAACTCTCGCCACCGGGCGACCGAAACCGCAATGGGCGAAACACGCAGAGCGACCCGCCTCACCGCAGTCCTCGGGCAAGGGGGGCGCGCCGGGCAGCAGAGAAGACGGAGGTGCAGCCGGCGGAGCGGGGACATGAGGAGGGGACCTGCGCCCCCTCCTAGCGCCTTCCGCCGACTGCACCTCTGGTGTCGGTGTGGTGCGCGGTTCCCTTAGGCGTTGCCGAAGCGAAGGCGTTGTCAGTGTGGGACGCAGAGCGACCCGTCGGGAGCGGAGGTGCAGGCCCCCGCTCTGCGCCTCCCGCGACGGGTCGCTACACACGGTGTCGGCTGGCCTGGTACGTCGGTGCATGGGACGTTCCGCTACGCAGAGCGACCCGCCGCGCCGTGAGCCAAGGGCAGGCGATCGCCGCGCGACGGGCCGGTAGCGACACGCTAGAGCCTGGTCGGGTCAGCCCCAACGGTGACGGTTGCGGTCAACGGACGCGCCTCGGGCATATATCGGGTAATCAACTGCCAATCGCCCGTCCCTGAGACGGGAGCGATCGTGCCTATGATCGGCAGGAAAGGGGCAGAAGACATGGCCATACCGACGCACGAGGACGCCGCCCTGATGATTCAACTCGCCCAATGGAGGTCCGCATCGGGGGCAGACGAAGCGGGGGACTGGCTGTTCAGCGACGAGTTCACTCCAGACTATGCCGAGTTCCTGAAGAAGTACCCCGCCGGCAGCGAGGGCTGGGCCAAAGCCTTCAAGATCCTCAGGTGGTACGAGACTGTCGGCACCCTCTACAAGCACGGACTGATCAACCAAGACCTGCTGTTCGACTGGATGGCGGCGTACGCTGTGTGGGACCGCATGAAGGGCATCGCTCTGGGGCATAGGGAGCAGGCCGGAGACGCGGCAATGTGGGAGAACTTGGAGGCGATGGCGAAGGCGCAGAGAGGCTGACAACGCAGCAGCCGGGTCAGAGGGACGGCGATGTCGTCAAGCAGCGCGACCAGCCGCCGGTAGCTGGCAAGAGGCCGAGCGACTGGTCGCATCAGTTGACTACCCGCCGCGAGGACGTGGTAGCGCCGCCCGACAGTCATGCCGTATCCGCGTCTGGATACGGCGCAGCGCGACCCGAACGCAGAGCCGCCCGCCGACCGGCACTGGTACGGGCGACGGGCGATGTGACGCACTCCTCTCTGGGTGACGCCACGCACCTGCTTTTCCCGCAGTCTGGCGATGCCGAACGCAGAAAGGCCGGGCGCGCCGGTAGTCTTCGCGGCTTGCGTCGGGCCTGTGACTCGAACATACATCGGCCGCAGAAGCAGAGCGACCCGCCGCGCCGTGAGCCAAGGGCAGGCGATCGCCGCGCGACGGGCCGCAGGATACGTCGGGGCCGTCCCCTCGACCTGGCGCCATGACAAGCGCACTAGTTGCCCGGTCGTGCAACGAGTCCTAGCTCAAGGTCATTCCCTCCCGATGGTACGGCGCGTATAGTCGCTGCAGCACCGTGATCGCCGCGCGCTGCCGGCAAACAGGAAGCGGGCGGCTCGGGCAACTGGAGGGTTGTCGCCCCGTGAGCCGCCGCACCTGACGGCGCCGCGGATCGCGTGCAGTTCAGGGCAGGAAGCCCGATCGCGCACCACGGGCGGGGCGAGCAACACGCGGAACTTCAGGGTCAAACGGTAGGTCGAAACGACGGAGACGATGGCGCGACGCCAGACGCCGCGCCCGGAAAGGGGAGGCGCAGACATGTGGAGATCCGATACCCACGCGCCCGAGCGGCCCACGCGCCGGCGCCAGCCCCAGTCCGTAGGGAGGTACATCACGGGAGCCGACCGGCAGCGGATACGGGCAGAAGCTTGCCCATGGCCCGCCCCACGCTTCCGCGACCGCCATCGCGCCCCAGGCGTTGACGTCCGCGATCACGGCGTCCGGCTGCTCGGCAGCGAGCGCGGCTCGCAGGTCCGGAACCTCGTGCTGGGCGCGGGCGACGAAGGTCGCGACTGAGGCCGCCAGTGCGGTCCTCGTGTTGGCCGCCTTCCAATCGTCGTGCCGGATCGCCTCGACCCGCTCGCTGATCGGCGCGACGTCGAACCCCAGGTCCCGCATCAGGCCGACCTCGGATGCCAAGGTGCGCACTGCGATGTGGTGGCCGCGCGTCTGGAGCAGAAGGAGGATAGGGGTCAGGGGGTAGAGGTGCCCCCGGGCCGGCGAGGTGTAAGCGAGGATGTGCGCCATCAGTGTTCCTCCGTCGGGAGTCAATCCGCTCGGCCGTTGCCCGATGCTGAAGCTGCCCAAGGGACCGCCTGTGGGTCGTGCTCGTGGGAGTGCGCCGGGGCATCGCCGTTCAGGGTGATACCCCCCTCGAGGCGACCTCAGCCGTCGAGGCGTTGCCATCGATGAGCGCGCACTGACACTGCGGGCGCTCATCAGGGACGCTGGGCACTTCGCCGCGTTCACCCAGCCGGAGGAGTTCCTCAGCGAACTTCTCACCTGGGTGCGGCCCTGGGCATCTGCCCCCACCCCTGATCTGTCCGCAAGGCCTGCCACCCGGGCCGTCAGCCGCGCGGGGTATCGGCCAACCGCGAAGACGGCGCGAGCCGCACGCCTCGCCTCCTCCTCCAAGAGGGCCGCGGAGGCTGCCTCGCGCTAGGCCGTCGTCACGGCACTCACTTCCGGCGCTGGAGCGCCCAGCTGGCGCATCAGCGCCGGCACGTCCCAGACGTGCCACATGTCGACCAGGCGGCCGTCCTTATAGCGGAAGAAGTGCATGTGGCGCACCGAGACCTGCTTGCCGGTCGGTGGCAGCGCCGCTAGCGGACCCAGGTCGAGGCGCCCGCGATGGGTGCCGGTCATGGTCGAGCGCGTGGCCACAAGGTCGCCTTCGGCGATCGCTTCGTGGACCTCGAAGTGCAGGTCGGGGAAGCCAGCCCTGAGCTTCGTCACCACATCCTTCAGATGCGGGATGAAGTCGGTGCCGAGCGGCTCCTGGTGGTCGGCGCCGCCGGGGTCGATATCGGTATCGGCATACGACAG